>Ga0136611_10000759_pt1 | contig 21723 bp, 18 predicted proteins | sample AntDrymUQ2232306_2_FD_106645 | JGI IMG/M metagenome (GOLD analysis project Ga0136611, IMG submission 106645) | Polar desert sand microbial communities from Dry Valleys, Antarctica - metaG UQ223 (23.06) | ecosystem: Environmental > Terrestrial > Soil > Desert | place: Antarctica: Dry Valley...
CCGGTCACTGGCAACGCCGTGGTAGTCAAGCCGCCGCTGGGCGCGACCAGCTATGAGCTGACGGCTTCCGGCAGTGGCGCTTCGGTCAGCCAGAGCGTTGCTGTCAGCGCGCGCCCGGGCGCGGCGGACAGCGTTGACGGCGGCATCGGCGTGGGCGCTGGCGCCGGCTTCACCGAGCGCACCTTCCCGGCCAGCGCGACATCGAGCGCCGTGTCGGACACCTTCGGCGGCCATGTGGCCGATGTGCCCAGCGGCGCCAAAGTCAACCGCCTGTTCGTGCATCTCAGCGGCTCCTACGGCAAACCGGTCAATTCATTGCTCGTGCTGCGCGAGGCGGCGACGCAGGGCCTGCATGCCATTGGTCTGGCCTATCCGAACGTTCCCACGGTTGACAGTCTTTGTACGGACAGCAGCGATGCGGCATGCCACGAAAAGGTACGTCTCGAAATCATTGACGGCACGGACCGCACACCCCTGGTTTCCATTGACCGCGTCAATTCCATTGAAAACCGTCTGGTGTTGGCGCTTGACTATTTGCACTCGCGGTTTCCCGCCGAGGGCTGGGGACAGTACCTGCCGAGCGGTGCGCCAAAATGGGACAGCGTGGTGATTTCGGGACATTCGCAGGGCGGCGGACATGCGGCGATGATGGCGCGCGACCGGCTTTTCGCCCGGGTCTGCATGTTCGGCTCGCCAAAGGATTACAGCCGTTTTTTCAGGGCGCCCGCCGTCTGGCAAAGCACCGCGCATGTCACGCCGGCCGTTCGCTACTTCGGGTTCAACCATGTGCAGGACAGCCAGAACCTCACGTTGGCGAACTGGCGCTCCCTGGGCCTGTCAAGTCTGGGCGCGCCCGTCAGCGTGGACAGCGCCGCGCCGCCGTATGCCGGCTCGCACCAGTTGACGACCAACGCCGCGCCGGCATCGCCCGGCGAGTACCACGGCTCGGTGGTGGTTGACCGACACACACCGCTGCGCCCGGACGGGCAGGCGCTGTTCAAGCCGGTCTGGACCCAGATGTGCTTGCAGTAGCAGTCAGTTTCCGCGCCTGACCCGCCGCAGCTCGTCGAGGATCAGGCAGATTGCGCCGATGGTGATGGCGCTGTCGGCGACGTTGAAGGCCGGAAAATGCCAGCCACGGTAATGAAAGTCGAGGAAGTCGATCACATAGCCATGCAGCGTCCGGTCAATGACATTGCCGACTGCGCCGCCCAGGATGCAGGCCATGGCGAAGGAAAACAGCTTCTGGCCCGCATGCGACTTGAGCATCCAGACAATGAAGATGGCGGCCGCGATACCGATTCCGGTGAAAAACCAGCGCTGCCAGCCCGACGCCGACGCCAGGAATGAAAACGCCGCGCCGGTGTTGTGAACGCGGACGATGTTGAAGAAGCTCGTCACATGCGTGGCGTCGCCCAGCCGGTAGTAGCCCAGGATCAGCACCTTGGTGAACTGGTCGGCGAGCAACAGGAGCAGCGCGAGGCCCAGCCAGGGCAGCAGGCTCGTGCTGGAAGTCGCAGGTTTTTTGTAGCCCGTCTTGGGGCTGGTTTTGGTGGCCATTATGCGAATTTCCGGTTTTCACCGGCGCCGAAAAGGTTAAGGGTGCAACGGCCGCAAATCGTCGGATGCGCGGAGTCCTGGCCGACATCGGCGCGGTAATGCCAGCAGCGCTCGCATTTGGGATCAAAACTGGCTTCTACGCTTGACTGGTGTGCGTCATCAGCTATTAATTCAATAGCAGAAGTGATAAACACAAATTTCAGGTCGCCGCCCATGCTGGCGAGCAGCGCCTGGTCAGCGGCATCGACTTTCAGCGCCACATTGGCCTGCAGCGACGAGCCGACTTTGCCATCGGCGCGCAGCGCTTCGATGTCCTTGTTGACAACGTCGCGGATTTCGCGAATGCGCGACCACTTCGCCAGCAGCGCTTCATCGGCCGCTGGAAGGCCGGCATAAGTTTCCAGAAAAATCGACTCCGAGTCGCCAAAAATCCGCCACGCCTCTTCGGCCGTAAAGCTCAAAAACGGCGCCATCCAGCGCAGCATCGCGTGGGTGATGGCGTGCAGCGCGGTCTGCGCGCTGCGCCGGGCGAGCGACTTCGCGCCGGTCGTGTAGAGCCGGTCCTTCAAAATGTCGAGGTAGAACGATCCCAGGTCTTCGCTGCAGTAGATCTGCAGTTTCGAGACGACCGGCTGGAACTCATAAACCTCGTAGTGCGCCAGGATGTCGGCCTGCAACTGCGCCGCGCGGCTAAGCGCGTATCGGTCAATTTCCAGCAGATCGCCAAACGGCACCGCGTCTTTCGCCGGATCGAAGTCGCTCACATTCGCCATCAAAAAGCGCAGCGTGTTGCGGATGCGGCGGTAGGCGTCGACGACGCGCGCCAGAATCTTGTCGTCGATGGCCAGGTCGCCCGAGTAGTCGGTCGAGGCGCACCACAGGCGGATGATCTCGGCGCCGAGCTTGCTAGAGACCTCCTGCGGCGCCACCACATTGCCTTCGCTCTTGCTCATCTTGCGGCCCTTGCCGTCAACGGTGAAGCCGTGCGTCAGCAGGCCCTTGTACGGCGCATGGTCGTACATGGCGCAGGCCGTCAGCAGCGAAGAATGGAACCAGCCGCGGTGCTGGTCATGGCCCTCGAGGTACAGGTCGGCCGGCCAGGTCGATTGCGCCGCATGGCTGTGCCTGAGCACATGGTCGTGCGTCGTTCCCGAGTCGAACCAGACGTCGAGAATGTCGGTACTCTTGAGGTAGTCGGGAGCGTCGGCGCCGATGATGGCTTCGGCGCTTGCCTTGCTCCAGGCCTCGATGCCGCCGTGCTCGACTATGGCGGCCGCCTGGTCGATGATTTCCATCGTTCGCGGATGCAGCTCGCCGGTCGCGGTATGAATGAAAAACGGCAGTGGAACGCCCCAGTTGCGCTGGCGGCTGATGCACCAGTCGGGCCGACCGGCAATCATGTCACGCAGCCGGATTTTGCCGTTCTCGGGGTAGAAGCGGGTTTCCTCGATAGCCGCCAGGGCGAGCTGGCGCAAGGTTTTTTCGGCTTTGTCCTTGGCGAAGACGCCTTGCGTGCCGGGCGATTCCTCATCCATGCGGATAAACCATTGCGCCGCCGCCCGGTAGATCACCGGCGTCTTGTGGCGCCAGCAGTGCGGGTAGCTGTGAACAATGTTTTCGGTGGCGAAAAGGCGGCCATGCTCGCGCAGTTTTTCGATGATGAGCGGTGCGGCCTTCCAGATGTTCAGCCCGCCGAACAGCGGCAATTCATCAACATAGCGGCCGTTGCCCTGCACCGGATTCAAGATGTCGTCGGTTGAAATACCGTTGGCTATGCAGGAGTTGAAGTCATCGACGCCGTAGGCGGGCGACGAATGCACGATGCCGGTGCCGTCGTCGGCGGTGGCGTAGTCGGCCAGGAACACCGGGCTGAAGCGCCGGTAGCCCGGATCGACGTCATAGAACGGATGCTTGAAATTTATCTTGTCCAAGTTTCGTCCGGCAGACACCGCTTCAATACGCCCCGTTAGTCCGTATGTAACGAGACACTCCTGGACCCGCTCCCGCGCTAATACCAAATAATCGGCAACTTCCGAGCCTTCGACGCGAACCAACGCATACGCAATGTCAGGATTCAAGTTGAGCGCCTGATTTGCAGGGATAGTCCAGGCCGTGGTAGTCCAAATGACCGCAAACACTTTCCCTTCCAACCGAGGAAGACCGAACGCTTTGGTCAGCTTTTCATTTTCCGCGCATTCGAACCCGACATCGAGCGTTTGCGACTTCTTGTCGGCATATTCGATCTCGAACTCGGCCAGTGACGAGCCGCAGTCGAAACACCAGTACACCGGCTTCAGGCCTCGATAAACAAAGCCGCGTTCCATGATGCGCTTGAGCGCGCGGATTTCATTGGCTTCGTTGCCGAAATCCATTGTGCGGTAGGGATTGTCCCAGTCGCCAAGCACGCCCAGGCGCTTGAAGTCAGCCATCTGGCCGGCGATCTGCTCGGTCGCAAAGGCGCGGCACTTGGCCTGGAATTCTGCGCGGGCATCCAGCCGGGACGGGCCGCTCCCTAGCGGCTGGACGGCCCCCTCGGGGGGCAGCGAACCACGCGAAGCGGGGAGCGTGGGGGCCACATGTCTGCCATATAACTTTTCGATCGCGTTTTCGATAGGCAGGCCGTGGCAGTCCCAGCCCGGCACGTAGACCGCGTCGACGCCCTTCAACTGGCGCGCCTTGACGATCATGTCCTTCAGAATCTTGTTGACCGCATGGCCGATATGAATCTGGCCGTTGGCATACGGCGGGCCGTCGTGCAGCACGAACTTTTCCTTGCCGCAACGGGCGGCGCGCAGTTTTTTGTAGATGCCTTTGTCGTCCCATTCCTGCGCCCAGCCGGCCTCGCGCCGGGGCAGATCGCCGCGCATTGGAAAGGGCGTGTCGGGCAGGTTCAGGGTGCTGCGGTAGTCGGTTTTGTTATCAAGCATGGGCGTCAATTCGGCAATGAGCTTCGACAGGCTCGGCCCGAGCGGGATCGGATCGGAACAGCGGGGGAAACAGCCGTTCGCCCGGAGCCTGTCGAAGGGGGGCGCAGCAGAAGCGGGCGGCTTTAAATTCGATCGCGCGTGGTCTGGCGGCAGGTTTCAGCATGCAGAGACGCGGAAACCGACCGGGCGAAAAACGCGCGGGCATCAGCGCAGTCCTGGGCAATGCCGGTTTTCAGGCTTTGCAGGCTGTCGTATTTCAATTCGTCATGTAGCTTGTGCAGCAGTTCCACGCGGATGATTTTACCGTACGCGCCTTCGTCGCCGAGGCTGGCCGGCCAGTCGAGGCAGTGGGTTTCGAGCAGCACGCGGCCGCCGTTCGCGTCGCCCGGATCGAGCGACGGACGGATGCCCAGGTTCGCAACGCCCGGCAAGGCGGTGTCGGCGAGGCCATGAACGCGCACCGCGAAAATGCCGCCGGCCGCCGGCTTCCAGTGCCAAAACCGCAGGTTCAGCGTCCTAAAACCCAGGTCGCGGCCGAGCTTTCGACCATGCACCACATGGCCTGAAATGCTGTAGGGCCGGCCAAGCAAAGAAGCCACGCGCGCCATGTCGCCGCCCGCCAGCGCTTCGCGAACGGCCGAACTCGAAACGCGGATGCTGCCGACTTCGTAGCTGTTCATCCGCGCCACATCGAAACCAAGCCTTGCGCCGGCCGCGTCGAGCGTTGCATAGTCGCCAGCGCGCTTGGCGCCGAAACGGAAATCGTCACCGACCAGTGCGTAGCGCGCGCCCAGCCCGCGTACCAGCACCTGCTCGATAAAGGCTTCGGGAGCCAGCGCGGCCAGCCGCGCGTTGAAGGGCAGGATGACACACTGGTCGATGCCGCAGCGGGCCAGTTCTACGAGCTTGTCTCGCAGCGTGGCGATGCGCGCCGGGGCCAGTTCGGGTTTGCGGGCGAGGGCGGCGAAGTAGTCGCGCGGATGCGGCTCGAAAGTCATTGCGCAACTAGGAATGCCGCGGTGGCTCGCTTCGCTGCGCAAAAGCGCCAGCATGGCCTGGTGGCCGCGGTGCACGCCGTCGAAGTTGCCGATGGTCAACGCACACCGCGGCGCCAGCTCGGGATGTTGGTGGCCGCGAAAAATTTTCATGCGGGGATTATCGTTTTTGTAGCGGCGGGCTGACCGCCCGTGCCAGGCGGGCGGGCTGCGCCGTTGAACCGGTTTCCTGCCGGCGACATGTTTTCACTGTATATTGATCAATGAACGCCGCGCGCCCTTTTTACGTCTTCATGGAGGTTCGTTTTGAAGGTTCTGAAACTCTCGGCCCAGGGCTTGCCCCAGGCATGGATCAGCCTTGAACTGGCGGTACTGCATTACGCCGCCGAAGAGGTGCGCTGGGAGATGGGTGCGCAGATCGCCACATTCCACGGCGGCTACAACGCCGTCACCGGCACGCAGTCGATCATCCATATCAACAGCATCATTGGCACCAAGGGCGTTCCAAGTATCAACCCGTTCGAGCTGGTGCCGGGCCTGACGAACAGCAAGCTTTTTTCGCGCGACCGCAATGTCTGCGCCTACTGCGGCGGCAGCCTGAGCGAAGAAGATTTGACGCGCGAGCACATCGTTCCGCTGGCGCAGCGCGGCCTTGACAGCTGGATGAACGTCGTCACCGCCTGCCGCGGCTGCAACCACCGCAAAAGCAACCGCACCCCCGAGCAGGCGCACATGCCGCTGCTTTACACGCCTTACGTTCCCAGCCTGTGGGAAGATTTCATCCTGCGCAACCGCCGCATACTGGTGGATCAGATGGATTTTTTAATGGCGCACATTCCGAAGACTTCGCGCCTGCACGCGTAGCCTCTGCGTGCCCGCAGCCGCGTCAGGCTTCGGACGTCAGGCAAATACGCCCGCCGTGTCCTGCATACGCGCCGACACCTCGCCGAGGTGATGCATCGTGTCGCCAAACGTCATCTCCAGTTGCGTCAGCTTCTTGAAATAGTGGCTGACGATGTACTCGTCGGTCACGCCGATGCCGCCGTGCAGTTGCACCGCCTGCTGGCCCACGAAGCGCATCGACACGCCCATCTGGTATTTGGCGCGCGCCAGCGCCCGGCGGCGTTCTTCCGCCGGCGCATTGAGCTTTAGCGACGCGTAGTAGCTCATCGAGCGGGCGAGTTCGAGCTGCATCTTCATGTCGGCGACGCGGTGGCGCAGTGCCTGGAAGGTGGCGATGGCGACGCCGAACTGCTTGCGCGTGTTCATGTACTCGACCGTCACCGCAAGGGTTTTGTCCATCACGCCAACGGCTTCGGCGCAGGTGGCGGCGATGCCGATGTCGATGGCATGCGCCAGCGCGGCCAGGCCGTCCCGGGTGATCAGCAGGGCCGGCGCATTGTCCAGCATGACCTCGGCCGCGCGGCCGCCGTCCTGGGTGACGTAGCCGCGCGTGCCGACGCCAGCGGCTGCGCGCTCCACCAGAAACAGCGCCAGCGTGCCATCGGCCATGGCCGGCACGATGAAGGCGTCGGCTTCGTCGCCTGCTGGTACTATGCTTTTGATAGCTGACAACGACCACCCACCCTGCGCCGGGACCGCTTTTGCTTCGCATTTTTCAAAATCGTAGCGGGCCTTGCGTTCCTGCCACGCCAGCACCACCAGGCTTTCGCCCGACGCCATGTTTGGCAGCCAGGCCGACTTGAGCGCCTGCGGCGCGTAATTTGACAGCACGCCGCCGGCGATCAGGGTCTGCGCCAGCGGCTCGAGCACCATGCCGCGGCCGAGTTCCTCCATCACGACCATGCCCTCGACCGGCCCCATGCCCAGGCCACCGTCGTCTTCGGATATGTAGAGCCCGGTCAGGCCGAGTTCGGCGAGCTGTCCGTAGGCCTCGCGGGAAAAACCACCCGCCTTGACAATGCTGGAGCGGCGCGTGAAGTCGTAGCCCTTGTCGACCCACTTGCGAACCGCGTCGCGAAGCTGTTCCTGCTCGTCGGTGAAATTGAAATCCATGATGCGCTTCCTTTTGGTTAACTCTTCAGCCGAGAACAAACTGCGACACGATGTTGCGCTGCACCTCGTTGGAGCCGCCATAGATCGTCGTCTTGCGCAGGTTGAAGTAGGTCGATGCCAGCGGCGCGTTGGCGACCGCCCCACCAGGGAAGTCGCCCTGCCAGCCGGCCTCCATCGCTTCCTCGATGAAAGGCAGGCTGAACGGCCCGGCAGCGAGCATCATGAGCTCGCTGTAGCGCTGCTGGATTTCGCTGCCCTTGATCTTCAGAAGGCCGGCGATGTCGAGCGAATTTTTTCCTGATTTTTCAGCCGACAGCACCCGCAGCACCAGCATTTCAAGCGCCACCACATCGACTTCGAGCCTGGCGATCTCGTCGCGAAAGCGCATGTCGTCCCAAACGCCTTCGGTTTTAGCAACACGTTTCAAGCGCTCGAGTTCGCGCTTGGAGCGGTTCACGTCGGCGATGTTGGTGCGCTCGTGGCTGAGCAGGTGCTTGGCGTAGGTCCAGCCCTTGTTTTCCTCGCCGATCAGGTTTTCGGCCGGCACCTCGACATTGTCGAACCAGACTTCGTTGACCTCTGCCTCGCCGTCGAGCAGCTTGATCGGCCGCACCGTCACGCCGGGCGACTTCATGTCGATGAGTAAAAAGGAAATGCCGGTTTGCGGCTTGCCTTCATTGCTGGTGCGGACCAGGCAGAAAATCCATTCGCCGTACTGGCCCAGCGTGGTCCAGGTTTTCTGGCCGTTGACGATGTATTTGTTGCCGACACGCTCGGCCCGGCACTTGACCGACGCCAGGTCCGACCCCGCGCCCGGCTCGCTGTAGCCTTGCGACCACCAGACTTCGCCGCTGCCGATGCCGGGCAAAAAGCGCTGCTGCTGCTCGGCGTTGCCGAACGCCATGATGACCGGCGCAACCATGACCGGGCCGAAGGGAATGATGCGCGGCGCGCCGGCCAGCGCGCATTCTTCTTCGAACAGGTGCTTTTGCACCGCGTTCCAGCCGGGGCCGCCGAATTGCTTCGGCCAGCCATAGCCGAGCCAGCCTTTTTTGCCCAGAATTTTCGCCCAGCCCTGCTGGTCGTCTCGCGTCAGGCGCAGGGCATTGTGAACCTTGTGCGAGATTTCGGCCGGCAGGCTGGCATGGACCCAGGCGCGAATTTCTTCGCGGAAGCCCTGTTCCTCGGGGGTGAAAGCTAGGTCCATGGCGGCGGTCTCCAGATGTGATTTTTCGAGCAGGTGCGCTTGGGGGCCGGTGGCATTTTTAGCACAACGCTTTTCGATTCTATGTCCCGGCACAGACATTTGCCAATTCGCGTGGCGGGGCGGCAAAGGACAATCAGGCGTATGAAGTCCAGCAACAACATCGTCATCATGATTTCCGGCAAAGGCTCGAACATGGCCGCGATCGTGCGGGCGGCAAGCGCGCAGCGCTGGCGGGAAAGACTCAGCGCCCGCGTGGCCTGCGTTGTCAGCAACCGGCCCGCTGCCCCGGGTTTGGTGGTCGCCTCAGCGCTTGGCGTTGCGACCGCCGTGGTGGACCACCGGCAATTCGGCTCGCGCGAAGAATTCGAAGCCGCCTTGCAAGGCGCGATCGACGGCCATCAGCCGGCGCTGGTCGTCCTGGCCGGTTTCATGCGCATTCTGACGCCGGCGTTCGTCGCGCATTACGCCGGGCGGCTGGTGAATATCCATCCTTCGCTGCTGCCGGCGTTCGCGGGGCTGAACACCTATCAGCGAGCGCTCGACGCAGGCTGCAAGGTGGCAGGGGCGACGGTGCATCAGGTGACGGCCGATGTCGATCACGGCCCCATCCTGGCGCAGGCCGTGGTGCCGGTCATCGCCGGCGACACCGCAGCCAGCCTGGCGGCGCGCGTCTTGAGCCAGGAGCATGTGATCTATCCGCAGGCGATTCTCGAATTCCTGCTCAGGCATCCCGATTGAATCCAGTTGGCGGGAACGTGCGTATTGAAGGCAGCCGCTTGAATTTTTTTTTGATTCCGGCTTAAGCGATACCTTCGTAAAACTCAACCTACAGGATTTTTCATGAAAACGAAACACAAACTGGCTTCCATCGGTATGGCATTGGTCATGTCGGTCGCCGCCGCGCCTTCTTTCGCCCAGGTCATGGTCGGCGGCGCGCCCATGCTCGCGTCGAAAGACATCATCGACAACGCCGTCAACTCGAAAGACCACACTACGCTGGTCGCCGCCGTGAAAGCCGCTGGACTGGTCGAAACCCTCAAAAACCCGGGTCCGTTTACTGTTTTTGCGCCGACCAACGCCGCCTTCGCGGCACTGCCGGCCGGCACCGTCGATACCCTGCTCAAGCCTGAAAACAAGAGCATGCTGAGCGGCATCCTGACCTATCACGTCGTTGCCGGAAAAATGGACGCGGCGGCGCTGACCAAGGCGATTGCAGCCGGCGGCGGCAAGGCGATTCTGAAAACCGTCGCCGGCGGCAACCTCACGGCCATGGCCTCTGGCGGAAAAGTCATGGTGAGCGATGAAAAAGGCGGCTCGGCAACGGTCACCATCGCGGATGTCTACCAGTCCAACGGCGTGATCCACGTCGTTGACAAGGTGTTGCTGCCGAAGTAAGCGTCAGCGGCTTGGGCGCTACAAACTCTGTAGCGCCTCAAGCTGTTGAAGCGCCGCTTTGACGATGCTTTGCGCATTGACGCCGAAAAACCGCCGCAGCGCCGCGCGAGTGTCGCTGCGGCCGAAGCCGTCTGTTCCCAGCGTCAGATAACACCGGCCCGCCGGCAGGAAGGCCCGAATGCTTTCCGGCACGGCGCGCACATAGTCGGTCGCGGCAATCACCGGCCCCTGGCTTGCTCCCAACAACTGCGCGATGAAAGCCTGCCCGCCCGAGTCGGTGTCGGCCTGGTCGTCCAGCATGCGTTGCTGGCACTCCGCGCCATCACGCGCGAGTTCGCTCCAGCTGGTCACGCTGTATACCGTGGCGCGGATGCCGCGATCGGCCAGCTGTCGCGCAGCCTTGATGACTTCCGTCAAGATCGCGCCCGAGCCCATCAAGGTCACTTCCAATTCCGGTTTTACAAGAGTTTCAGTGCTTTTGCGCCCATCTGGCGTGCGCGGGTAGCTATCAAATAAATAGCAACCGCTGATAATGCCCGTTTCCGAGCCGGGCTTGAGGTCAGGCTGGGCATAGTTCTCGTTCATCACCGTGACGTAGTAAAAAACGTCTTGCTGCTCGGTCATCATCTCGCGCATGCCGCGGTCGATGATGACGGCCAGTTCGCAGGCGAATGCCGGATCGTAGGCCTTGCAGTTCGGAATCGTCGCGGCGATCAGATGGCTGGTGCCGTCCTGGTGCTGTAAGCCCTCGCCGCCCAGCGTGGTGCGGCCTGAGGTGGCGCCGAGCAGGAAGCCGCGCGCCCGCTGGTCGGCGGCGGCCCAGATCTGGTCGCCGACGCGCTGAAAGCCGAACATCGAGTAGTAGATGTAAAACGGCAGCATCGCCAGGCCGTGCACGCTGTAGCTGGTGGCAGCCGCCGTCCAGCTCGCCAGCGCGCCGGCTTCGCTGATGCCTTCTTCCAGAATCTGCCCGTCGAGCGCCTCGCGGTAGCTCAGCACCGAGCCGATGTCCTCGGGCGCATAACGCTGGCCGACGCTGGAATAGATGCCGACCTGCTTGAACAGGTTCGCCATGCCGAAGGTGCGCGCTTCGTCGGCGACGATCGGAACGATTCTCGGCCCCAGCGCCGCGTCTTTCAACAGGCCGCCGAGCATGCGGACGAACGCCATGGTCGTGCTCATTTCCTTGCCGCCCGCGGCGACGGCGAACTTCGCGTAAGCGACAAGCGCCGGTATGTCGACGATTTGCGCCGTGGTATCGCGCTTGGGCAGGTAGCCGCCCAACGCGCTGCGCCTGGTGTGCATATAGCGTATCTCCGGGCTGTCTTCGGCCGGCTTGTAGAACGCCATCTGGCGGGCCTGCTCGTCGGAGAGCGGCAAATTGAAGCGGTTGCGAAATTCGAGCAAATCGCTTTCGTCGAATTTCTTGTGCGAATGCGTCGTCATCTTGCCCTGCCCGGCGCTGCCCATTCCGTAGCCTTTTTTGATATGGGCCAGGATCACCGTCGGCTGGCCCTGGTGGCTAGCCGCCGCCGCGTAGGCCGCATGAATCTTGACGAGGTCGTGGCCGCCGCGCTTCAAGCGGTCGATCTGCTCGTCGGTCATGCCCTGCGCCAGGCGCGCCAGTTCCTCGTTCTGGCCGAAGAAGTTGTCCCGGTTGAAACGTCCGTCCTTGGCGGCGAAGGTCTGCATTTCTCCATCGACCGTATTGGCGAAAGCGCGGGTCAACGCGCCGGTGGTGTCGCGGGCGAACAGGCCGTCCCAGTCGCTGCCCCAGACCAGCTTGATAACGTTCCAGCCGGCGCCGGCAAAAAGCTTTTCCAGCTCGTCGATGATGCGGCCGTTGCCGCGCACCGGGCCGTCGAGCCGCTGCAGGTTGCAGTTGACGACCCACACCAGGTTGTCCAGGCCCTCGCGCGCGGCCAGCGTCAGCGCGCTCATCGATTCAGGCTCGTCCATCTCGCCGTCGCCGAACACGCCCCATACACGTCGCTTGTCGATGTGTATTCCGTTTTCGTTGCGGCCGTCGCAGTCGAGCAGCTTGCGGTGCGTCAGGTAGCGCATGAAGCGCGCATGGTAGATTGAGCTGATCGGGCCGATGCCCATCGAGCCGGTGGGGAACTGCCAGAAGTCGGGCATCAGGTAAGGGTGCGGATAGCTGCACAGCCCCCGCGCCGTGCCACCGCTGTGCTCGGGCGCGGTGAGTTCCTGGCGGTAAAACCCCAGGTCTTTTTCGCTGAGCCGGCCTTCCAGGAAAGCACGCGCATAAACGCCGGGCGCGCTGTGTGGCTGGAAAAAAACCAGGTCGCCGCCGTGGAAGGCCCCCACGCTTGCCACTTCGTCTGCTGCGCTGCCCCCCGAGGCGGCGCTGCCTTGCTCGGGGCGGCCCTTCGCTGCGGCAATGTCGGTCCTCGCACGGAAAAAATGGTTGAAGCCGGTCTCGAACAGATCGGCCGCGCTGGCGTAGCTGGCGATGTGGCCGCCGAGTTCGCTGGAGCCGCCGGACTCGGCCTGGTTGGCGCGCACCACCATTGCCAGCGCGTTCCAGCGCATAAGCGAGGCAAGGCGTTCTTCCAGCGCCAAGTCGCCGGGAAACGCCGGCTGCGCATCGACGCCGACGGTGTTGACGTAAGGCGTTGAAAGCTCGGGCTTCCAGCCGATGCGCTGTTCACGCGCCAGCCGCGCCAGCTCGTCGAGCAGGAAGCGCGCTCTTTGCGGACCTTGCGCGGCTGCGAGCGAAGCGAAGGCATCGCGCCATTCGGCGGTTTCCTGCGGGTCGCTATCGCTTGTTGGGGTGCCTGTTGGCAGCAGCGCGTGAGGGGAAGTTGGTGCGTTCATGGAATTGACTATACGGCGGTAAAGCCGAAATTTGTTATCGAAATGACCGCCTTCTCAATTATTTGAAGCATAAAATGCGGCGATTTATTGAAAACAAAGCTGATGAAGCTCGATAAGGTCGATCTACGAATTCTCGACGAGTTGCAGCGTGACGGCGCGCTGTCCAATGTCGAGCTCGCCAGGCGCGTGCATCTGAGCGCTTCGCCATGCCTGGCGCGCGTCAAGGCGCTGGAGGCGGCCGGCGTCATCGACCGCTATGTCGCGATCGCCAATGCGGCGGCGCTGGGGCTGGGGCTGACGGTGTTCATCTCGATCAGCCTGCGCTCGCAGAACAAGGAAGCGCTGGCCGAATTCGAGCGCCGCATCGTCGAGCACGACGAGGTGATGGAGTGCTATTTGATGACAGGCGACAGCGACTACCTGATCCGCGTCGCGGTGGCCGGCATGGGAGCGCTGGAGAAATTCATTCTGGAGCAGCTCACGTCGATTGCCGGCATCGAGAAGATCCGCTCGAGCTTTGCGCTCAAACAGGTGCGCTACAAGACGGCGCTGCCGCTGCCGGGACTGTGAACCGAACCCATGCTATCGCTATCGAAATAATAGCTGCGCACGCTTGCTGTGCGTGCGCTAACACCCCAAAAGATAGCTGAATTACCGCGCTTGAAATGGACGCCGGGCCGGACTTCGCGTGTACCAATAAGCCCAGGCCATCAAGACAAATTGCAGCGGCAAGCGCAGCCACAACCCGGTCGGCGTGAACTGCGCAAAGCGTTCGGGATGCAGCGCCATGTGGATGTTGGCCGGAAACACCGCCACCGACAGCGCGATCAGCCCCCAGCCGGCCAGCGCCTGCCAACGGCGCAGCAGCAGCAACGCGCCCAGGCCGACTTCAGCCGCGCCGCTCAAGTAAACAAGCGCAAGATGCCACGGCAGCCAGGGCGGCATGATGGCGACGTAAAAAGCCGTGTGCCAGAAGTGGTTGACGCCGGCGGCGATGAAAAACACGCTGAGAAGATAACGCGAAAGGGTTTTGAGCATGGCTGATTTTTCAGGCGTAGTCGCCGCGGCCATGATGCCGCCTTACTCCGCTGTGATGCGAAGCTCTTTAACCAGCTCCTGGTTGCGCGCATAGGTGTCGCGCGCCAGCCTGGCCGCATCGGCGGACGTGCCGCCGGTGATCTGCACGCCCATGTTTTTCAGGCGCTCCTTGAAGTCGGGGGTCGTCAGGATGGCGTTGATCTCGCTGTTCAGGCGCTGTACGGCCGGGGACGGCGTGCCGGCAGGCGCAAGAATCTGAAAGAACACGGCGGTTTCGACGCCGGCAATGCCCGACTCCGTGAGCGTCGGCAAGCTGGGAATCAATTCCGAGCGCTGCTTTTCGACCAACGCAATTGGCACCAGCTTACCGGCGGCAATGTGCGGCGCCGCGCCTGCCAGCGCCACGATGGCCAGCGGCAATTCGTTGGCGAGCACGGCATTCACCGCAGGCAGCACGCCACGGTAAGGCACATGGTTGAGTTGCGTGCCGGTAGTGCGCTTGAGCATTTCCCCGGCGATGTTCATGGGTGAGCCGGTGCCGGGGCTGCCGTAACTGGTCGGGCCGTTTTTCTTCAGGTAGGCGACAAGCTCCTGCGGCGTTTTGACGTTGATGGACGGACTGGCAACAATCAGCAGCGGCGCCGAGCCCGCGGTGAGGATGGGCGAGAAGTCTTTGACGACGTCGAAGTTGGCGCCGCCGGCCTTGGGCGTCAGGATGGGCGCCATGTACACGTCGCTCGGCACGATGACGATGGTGTGTCCGTCGGGCGCGGACCGGGCCACGCTGGACGCGCCCACCAGGCCGCTGGCGCCGGGACGGTTGTCCACCACGACCGGCTGCCCTAGCCTGGCCGGCAGTTTCTCGGACAGCATGCGGGCAATCAAGTCGTTGCTGGAACCGGGAGCCACCGGCACGACAAAAGTGATGGCCTTGGTGGGGCTCCAGGCCTGGGCCGTCGCCACCACGGGCATAAGCGCCACGGCGGCGCTGGCGATGATGTGCTTGAGGTATTGCTTCATGGCTTGTCTACTTTTGGTTGAACGTGGGAATTTAATTTAAAGCGTCATGTTGATGTTTTTGCCTGAAGGAACATTTGATTTCAGGGCTTATTGGACCGATAAACTGAATGCTGTTGCACTTGGGGCTTGAATGCGCTGTTGGCGGTCTTTGCAGCGTCGGAGCGCCAAGAGCCTGAAAATCAGGCGATTTTTCCCAGCAGCAAATATTCCATCAAGGCTTTTTGCACATGCATCCGGTTCTCGGCCTCGTCCCAGACGACTGATTGCGGGCCGTCGATGACGTCGGCTTCGACCTCCTCGCCGCGGTGCGCCGGCAGGCAGTGCATGAACAGCGCGTCAGGCTTCGCGGCGCGCATCATGTCGCTGTCGACGCACCAGTCGGCAAAGGCCTTTTTTCGCGCTTCGTTCTCGGCCTCGTAACCCATGCTGGTCCAGACGTCGGTGGTGACCAGGTCGGCGCCGGCGCAGGCCTGCATCGGGTCCTTGAAGACCTGGTAGCTTTCGACCGAGCGCAGGCCTGCGATCGACTGGTCGACTTCATAACCGCCGGGTGTGCTCAGGTGCACCTTGAAACCCAGGATTTCGCTGGCCTGCAGCCAGGTGTTGGCCATGTTGTTGCCGTCGCCGACCCAGGCGACCGTCTTGCCCTTCAGGAAAGCTGGGTCCAGCTTTCCCTCCGAATTCGTGCCACGGTGCTCGAGAAAGGTGAAGATGTCGGCCAAAATCTGGCACGGGTGAAATTCGTTGGTCAGGCCGTTGATGACCGGCACCCGCGAATGCTCGGCGAAACGCTCGATCTTGGTCTGCTCGAACGTGCGGATCATCACCAGATCGACCATGCGGCTGATGACCTTGGCGCTGTCCTCGATCGGCTCGGCGCGGCCCAGCTGGCTGCCTTCGGTGGTCAGGTTCACGACGGTGCCGCCAAGCTGGTACATGCCGGCTTCAAAACTCACGCGGGTGCGGGTCGAGGCCTTCTCGAAAATCATCACCATCGTGCGGTCGATCAGCGGCTGGTGCTTTTCGTAGGCCTTGAATTTTTTCTTGATGAGCGCGGCGCGCTCGAACAGGTAGGCATACTCGCCCGCGCTCAGGTCGCTGAACTGCAGATAGTGCTTGAGCGGGTTCGGAGCGCCGGTCATGGCAGCGCAGCCTCCTGAAAAAACCGCTTGATGAGCGGACACAAAATCGCGACGACTTCATCGGCCTCCGGCGTGGTCATGATGAGCGATGGCACCAGGCGGATGACGGTGTCGGCCTGGACGCTGATCAACAGGCCGTTTTCGGCGGCGCGCCCCACCAGGTCGCCGCAGGGCCGGGCCAGGTCGATCCCCAGCATCAGGCCGCGGCCGCGGACTTCCCTGAAGCCCGGCAAATCGCCGAGTTCACGGACCAGCGCCGCCCGCAAATGGTCGCCGACCTTGACGGCGTTGGCCAGCAAGTCTTCTTCTTCCATGATCTTCAGGGTTTCGACGCCGGCGCGCATCGCCAGCGGATTGCCGCCGAAGGTCGTGCCGTGGTTGCCGGGGCCGAAGATATGCGCGGCTTTCGGGCCGGCTACCACAGCCCCGACCGGAACGCCGGAGCCCAGACCTTTGGCCAGCGGCATGACGTCGGGTTTGATGCCAGCCCACTGGTGCGCAAACCATTTGCCGGTGCGACCCATTCCGCACTGCACCTCGTCGATCATCAGGAGCCAGTCGCGCTCGTCACACACGGCGCGCACCTCCCGCAGGTAGTCGTCGGTCATGCTCTGGATGCCGCCTTCGCCTTGAATGGCTTCCAGAAAGACCGCCGCCACGTTCGGGTTGCCGTCGGTCGCTGCCTTTAGAGCTTCGATGCTATTGATCGGGACCCGGATGAAGCCTTCGACCAGCGGGCCGAAACCTAGCTGTACCTTGGCGTTGCCGGTGGCGCTCAGCGTGGCGATGCTGCGGCCGTGGAAGGCTTTTTCATAGACGACGATCTCGGGGCGTTCGATCCCCTTGTCATGGCCAAACTTGCGCGCCAGCTTGAGCGCGGCCTCATTGGCCTCCAGGCCCGTCGAGCAGAAAAAGACGTTTTCCAGCCCCGACAGCTCGACCAGCCGGGCGGCCAGTGTTTCCTGCAGCGGCGCGTGGTAGTAGTTCGAGCTGTGGATGATCTTGCCGATCTGGTCGCACAGCGCGGCGACAAGCTTCGGATGGTTGTGGCCGACGGTGTTGACGGCAATACCGCCCAACGCATCGAGATATGCCTTGCCGTTGACGTCCCAGACGCGGCAGCCCTGGCCGTGCGACAGCGCGATCGGCAGGCGCCCGTAGGTATTCATCACGTGAGGCGAAGCGGCTTCGATATGGCCGGGAAGGGCAGCGGTCATGGTGAAAAACTCCGAAAACGGTAGCGAAAATTGAAGGGCCGCCGGGCGGGCGATTGCCTTGGGCGATTTTAGGCGCAGAGATTGCTTGCGCCATCAGTCAAACCTCGCTCGGAAACCTCGCCTGCGATTAAAATCATTGTGCAGTGCAGCATTAAAACGTTCGTGACGCGCACGCAAGAAAAACCTTCCCTACATGGTCTTCAGCACCGCCAAAGAAGTCTTCATCCAGGGCATCACCCAGGACGGCAAAACCTTCCGGCCCAGCGACTGGGACGAAAGGTTGTGCGGTGTCATGAGCCCGTTTCGCCCGGGCGGACCGCAGCCCGGCAGCCACCTGACGTATTCACCCTGGTGCGTGCCGACGGTCGTCAACGGCATCAAATGCGTTGTCATCAATTTCCAGCTGCGTGACGCCGAACCGATGGCCTGGGATTTTGCGATCAACTTCGCCAGCGACAACGCGCTGCAGATCGCCGAGGCCTGCCTGTTGCCCGATCAGGCCGGTCAGCCCGAGGTGGCCGGCCGGATGAGCGTCAATCCGGAGCGCCGGTCGCTCAGAGACACAGTGCCTTGATGTCGCCGTCGCGGGGTATCGGCATCGCCTTGATTCGGTCCGGCGCATCAGGCGGGTGTACCAAAGGTCCGCGTTTCGAAGCCTTCGCAGATCAGATCGCCGCCGCGCATCACGATGTGCTGTTGCATGAACACCTTGTCGCGCCATGCGGTCACGCTGGTTGTACCTGCAGGCGCTCGCTGTAGGTGGCCGGGCGCATGAAGCGAGTGTTGATTTCAAGCAGCGGCGTTCCGATAATTCCGGTCGCCTTGACCAGCTCGCATCAGGGAGCAACACCGCACTTGACGAAAAATTGAGCGACAACGCGTCCATCCACTTGCCGAAATCAGGATAGAAGACGATGCCGGCGGGGTCGCAGCCGCCCAACCTGACTTCGACTTCATACACAACCGTTTTGCTCACGGTGGCCTGCTCGCGATAAAAATCAATTTACTATCATTTTCATAGCTACTTGCGCATGCAGGCAAAGCGCGGAAGGCACTTTTTGTTGCGATTGTGCGCCGTGGCGGAGGCGGAAACAAAAAAGCCGTCTTTCGACGGCTTTTCGCTTTGCTCGCAGCGCACCCTACAAAACGGCGGGCTGAATGAAACAGCCCGGGCTGGGGATTTGACGTGCCTGGCGTATCAGGCGGCGGCGGGTGCCGATGCGGCTTCGGCGGCCTTCAGCGACAGCGCCTTGACCTTGGCCGACAGGCGGCTCTTGTCGCGCGCCGCCTTGTTCTTGTGGAAGATGCCCTTGTCGGAAATCGTGTCCACAATGCTCTGCGCCTTGGCGAAGAGTTCGGTGGCTTTGGTTTTGTCGCCGCTCAGAACGGCTTTTTCAACGTTCTTGACGGCGGTACGGTATTTGGAACGCAGCGACGTATTCGCGGCGTTGAGCTTGACGTCCTGGCGGACGCGTTTGCGGCCGGAGGCAAGGCGAGGGTTCTTTTTCTTGGATTTGGCGGTGGCCATAATGAATTTCCTTTAATCCTGGGAGGAGTCTGCAGATGATGCGGCAAAGCTTTCCATTATAGGCCAGCGCGGTGGCGAGCAAGCCCGGCGTCTGCGCATAAACTGCTCGCGTGTCGCTTCTAAAATCCGCTTCCACCGTCTCCCTTTTCACGCTGCTGTCCCGAATCACCGGGCTGGTGCGCGAATTGCTGATCGCCTCGACTTTTGGCGCCAGCGCCATGACCGACGCCTTCAACGTCGCTTTTCGCATTCCCAACCTGTTTCGCCGACTGTTCGCCGAAGGCGCTTTCAGCCAGGCCTTCGTTCCGGTGCTGGCGGCGAACAAGGCGCTGCATGGCGATGCTGAAACCAGGCTGCTGATCGACCGCGCGGCGACGCTGCTGACATGGGCGTTGGTGCTGACCTGTGTCGTCGGCGTCGCGGCGGCGCCGCTGCTGGTCTGGGCCATGGCCAGCGGCCTAAAGCAGGAGCCGCAAGGCTATGCGGCGGCGATTGTCATGACGCGCTGGATGTTCCCGTACATCGCTTTCATGTCGCTGGTGGCGCTGTCGTCGGGCGTTCTGAACACCTGGCGGCGCTTTGCCATTCCGGCGGCGACACCGGTGCTGCTGAATCTGTCGGTGATCGCCGCCGCCTGGCTGGGCGCGCCGTGGTTCGCGCGGCTGGGGATCGAGCCAGTCTACGCGCTGGCCGCCGGCGTGATGGTCGGCGGCGCGCTGCAGCTGGCGGTGCAGGCACCGGCGCTGGGACGGCTCGGCCTGCTGCCAAAAATCGGATGGAAATTGGCGCATATGCGGGCGGCGTGGGCGGACCCAGGTACCAAAAGCATCGCCAAGCTAATGGTTCCTGCCTTGCTGGGCGTGAGCGTCGCGCAGATTTCGTTGCTCATCAACACCCAGATCGCGTCGCACCTGGCGCCTGGCAGTGTGAGCTGGCTGACCTACGCCGACCGGTTGATGGAATTCCCGACCGCCATGCTGGGCGTGGCCATCGGCGTGGTGCTAATGCCGCAGCTCGCCGCCGCCAAAGGTGCAGGCGATGAAGCCAGGTATTCGGCGATGCTTGACTGGGGCCTGCGCGTCGTCGTGCTGCTGGCCGTACCCTGCGCCGTGGCGTTGCTGACCATTGCCGAGCCGCTGGTGGCGACGCTCTACCACTATGGCGCGTTTACCGACCGGGACGTCCAGCAGACGACCAGCGCGCTGATGGGCTACGGCGCGGGGCTGCTCGGGCTGGTTGCGATCAAGGTGCTGGCGCCGGGTTTTTACGCCAGCCAGAACGTCAGGACGCCGGTGCTGATCGCGGTGGTCGTGCTCGTCGTCACCCAGTTGCTTAACTTGGCGTTGGTGCCGTATCTGCGCCATGCCGGACTGGCGTTGGCGATCGGCATTGGCGCGCTGATCAACGCGCTATGCCTGCTGGTCGGGCTGCTCCGGCGCGGCAGCTACAAGCCCGCGCCCGGCTGGCTCGTGTTCGGGCTGCAAGTCGCTTCGGCCAGCGCGCTGCTGGCGGTGTTTTTGCTTTGGGCCGCCGATGCGGTGAGCTGGACCGGCCTGAAAAGCCAATATTTTCAACGAATTGGCTTGCTGTCGCTTGTCCTGCTTGCGTCGGGTGCTATTTATTTCATAGTATTGTGGTTGTCGGGCCTGAAGCTTCGTCAACTGATGCGGCTCTGATTGCGCAAGGGCCGGCGCCATTGCCAAAAATATCCTGCGCCAGTCAGGATAGATCGCCGCTTGGGCGGAATGCGCGGGTTTTGTGAGAAAGTAAGGCCATGCAATTAAATTTCGACATTCCGTCGCCACTGCAGTATTTTTCGAGCCTTGTGCAAAGCGACGCGCATTTCCCGCTGCTCGAGACGGCCGTCAGCCTGGCGCAGGATGAATACCCGGATATGGACGTCGAGCAGGTGCTCGGCGACGTCGACCAGTTGCTGGCGCGCCTGAAGCGGCGCATGCCCGGCGACGCCGGCGAGCTGCAGCGGCTGCGCGGCCTGAACCAGTTTTTCTTTCGCGATCTGGGCTTTGGCGGCAACATCAACGACTACTACGACGCGGACAACAGCTACCTGAACACGGTGCTCAGAACGCGACGCGGCATTCCGATCACCCTCGCCGTGCTGTGGCTGGAACTGGCGACAGGCCTGGGCCTGAACGCGCGCGGTGTGGCGTTTCCGGGGCATTTCATGGTCAAGGTCAACCTGCCCAAGGGCCAGGTCGTGATCGACCCTTTCAGCGGCCAGTCGCTGAGCCGCGAGGAGCTTGCCGAGCGGCTTGAGCCCTTCAGGCAGCGCGGCGCGCCGAGCGACGATTTCGAGGTGCCGATGGGCTTGTACCTGCAGTCCGCGCCGCCGCGCGACATCATCACCCGAATGCTGCGCAACCTGCAGGAAATCCACAAAACCCAGGAAGACTGGCAGCGGCTGATCGCGGTGCAGAACCGGCTGATCGTGCTGCAACCCGACGCCTGGGCCGAATACCGCGACCGAGGCCTGGCATGGGCTGCGCAAGGCGATGTGGCGAATGCGCTGCTCGACCTGGAAACCTACCTGGCGCATGCCGAGGACGCGCTGGACATTGACGCGATCGCCGAGCGCGTGCTGCGGCTGCGCGGCGCAGGGAATTGAAATTCGGGAATCCTCGTTGTTTGCGGAAAACAGCCTTTAACGCGAAGATTGCGGAGAGTGCGGAGCAAGAGGAGAAGAAATTTTTTAGGGGCTTAGTCACTAACAAGTTATGACTTTGCATTTTCTGAGAAGAATTCAATGCACACCAGCCATAGCTGGGATGATGTTGAATCGCGTAATTGAGCAGGCAGCGGCAATTGCGCTGCGGCCCAAA
>Ga0136611_10000760_pt1 | contig 21702 bp, 20 predicted proteins | sample AntDrymUQ2232306_2_FD_106645 | JGI IMG/M metagenome (GOLD analysis project Ga0136611, IMG submission 106645) | Polar desert sand microbial communities from Dry Valleys, Antarctica - metaG UQ223 (23.06) | ecosystem: Environmental > Terrestrial > Soil > Desert | place: Antarctica: Dry Valley...
ACTGACGACTGACGACTGACGAAGATTTTCTTCCAAAAGCGGATGACGCGCTTCGATTAAATCGAGCGTTTCATCGTCTGTAATCGTCGGGACAATCGCCCGAAACGACCGCGCGAATTCAACTTTCGCTTTAATAAAATCAAGTTCGCCGACCGCCGTGACCGCCGCTTCGACCGCCGGAAGCTGATTTCGCAATTCTTCGGTTAATGAAAAAAGAATTCGGGCGACTTCGCGCTCTTCTTTGCCTTTTAAGTTTTGCAGTTCGTTGTTCGCATCAATCGCTTCGAGCGGTTCGACGAAAACGGTTGCGCCCGACGACGAAAAACCGTGCGCCACGCCGCCGACTTTGCCGCGAAAATCCGCTTTGACCGGAATGACGTAACGCTCGTTTCGCATCGTCACTATTTGATCCTGAATCGCGTCGCCCGCGTTTCGCATCGTGCTTTCGAGAGCTTTCTGTAGACGGACACGCTGATTGTTGATTTCGCGTCTTAACTTTGCCAATTCCGGCGAAGCCGAATCGTCAATTTCGCCGGACGGCAGAAGTTTGGTGTTGATTTTTTTTATCGCTTCAAATAGCGTCGGCGGCAGATTTTCGACCGTCTGCCAGAGCGTCGGCGCGAATTCCTTTTCCGGCTGTATCGCCGAACGCGCGAAAAGAGCCTGATTGCACAGCCGCGTAATTTCCAGCAGCGTCACGGGTTCGAGCGTCGCGTTGCGGATTCGCAAAATCGCCACCGCGTTTCCGGCTCGGAAATTTCGCTGAAATACCACGAAACCTGTTTTTCTTCCGCCAGCCGAATCGTTTCGGAAACGGCTCGCAAATCTTTTTCCAGTTCCAACTTGTTTGTCAAAGGACGCAAATTTTCCAGTCGCGCTTCGCCCATCGGCGTGTTTGCGTGGCGGGCGACGAGCGTGAGAAGTTTTCCGTATTCTAAAGTTGTCAGCGATTGCATGTTATTCAGCGAGGCGTTTTTTCTTTTTATGATTTATTAACAAGAACACGAAAAAACTAATTATTGAGTAAAACGGGATACACAAGAGTAAGCCGAAAATTATAATAAAAATATCAAGCGGCGTTCCTTCATACATTGGATTTCCTTGATTGTCATAACCCAATATGGGCGGCTCGCCTGCTTTATATTGAAGCAGTGCCATTGGCAACAACAAAATTTGAGACACGGTTCTGTTTTTAATTAACAAAGCTATATAAAACAGCAAGATTGTTAAGAGAACTCCGCATAAAACACTTTTTAATATAAGTTTTAACCAAAACATTTTTACTCCGTAACTTCAACGCCTTTCCAAAACGCGACGTGATTTTAATAAGTCCGTTCGTTGCGCTTGGCGATTCGCAAAACGCTGACGAGCAGGATTTTGTCAATCACTTCATAAATAATGCGGTAATCGCCCGTTTTTGTTCGATACAGTCCGCCTTCGTCAACTAATTTTTTATATCCGAACGGGCGCGGATTTTCGGCTAAACCTCTAATCGCCGCCCGGATTTTTTCGCGCGTCGATTTTTCGATTTTGCTTAACTGTTTCAAAGCCGATTTATCAATTTGAATTTGGTAAGCCATTGACTATTTAATAGTATCCAAAAATGCCTCGGCATCTTCCCACGCGACGAATTCGCCTTTCTCGCGGGCGCGTTTGGCGGCGCGGATGTCAGCTAAATCTTCGGCGGTTAATTTTTCCGCGTCATCTCCGACGCGCCGCGCCGTGTTTTGCAGATCAGCTAACAATTGGTTGGCAGATTCCACATCGTCAATTTTATAATGCCGTTTAACGCGCAGAGGCAGATCAATAATTATTTGTCCCATAATTTTCCTCGAAAGAAATTATATCATCGCTATTTTATTGTTGATAAGAGAATTTTCACTCCGCGACTTCAACGCCTTTCCAAAACGCGACGTAATTTTTGATTTCTTTGGCTTCGGTTTTCGCGTCCGGGTAAAACCAGGCTGCGTCTTTGTTTGTTTTGCCCGCGACCGTGACATCGTAGTAGCTTGCCGTGCCTTTCCAGCCGCAAACCGTGTGCGTTTCGCTCGGCGCGAAAAACTGTTTATTGATTGAATCGGCAGGGAAATAATGATTTCCTTCGATGACGATTGTCTCATCCGATTCGGCGATAATTTCGTTGTTCCAAATTGCTTTCATTTTTTTTAGTGGAGAGTAGAGAGTGGAGAGTGGAGAGTGAAAAGCCAATACTCATCACTCTCTACTCTCCACTCTCTACTTGACTCAGTTTTCGTTAATTTTCAAAAAATGCCGCCGCAATTCTTCAATCGCGCCCGGCACGATTTCGGCGGTCGGTTTTTCGTCGGATTCGCCGATTTTCCGAAAGGCGCAGTTCATACAAAACGGGCGCAGGTTTTTGCGCTCGCGCATCGCTTTTTGTCCCGAAACCGAAACCCAGACCGGCGATTTGCATTCACCGCAATCGGCGCGAACGCTGCCGTAGACCGGACGCGGCGAACTCGCCGTCGGAGCGCAAACCAGCATATCTTCTTCATCATCGCTTTCGGGATTGTTTCCTAAAATATTCATCGCTTTTCAAAGTTTAGTTAGTCGCCAAAAATCTCGCGCGAATTTCCGGCGTCGGCATCATACACGCTTCCTGTTTGCCGAACATTACATAACGATATTTGGCGAAAAGTTTGTAAAAACCGTCGCGGATAAATCGCGGAACGATGGTCAAATGACTAAGCCAAGACCATTTGCCTTCGAGTTTTCGCGCAATTTTCAGCGCAGCCGTCGAATGAGTGTAAACTTTTCCGTCTTCGATTAAAACGATGGAATCGGTTTGCGCTTTGTCAACGCCGTTTTCCTTTAGGAGTTGTTCGCCGATTTCCGATTGCAGCGGGGCAAATTTAAAATATCCGGTTTTGTCGCGCTCGATAATAAAATTTACCGAACCGTTACAGAAATTACACACGCCGTCAAATAAAATAATCGCGCTCATAATTTTTATGGTAAAACAGTCAAACGTAAATAGTAAAATTTCTTTTTGCATTTGAAACCTTATTTGCTAAACTGCCGTAGAAACAATTTTGAAGCATTTCCAAATACAATCGAAAGCGCAAAAATACGATATATTTCAGGCGAAAAATATTTTGCTTTTTACCTTTTTACTTTTGCCTTTCACTACTTCCGCTAAAAAGTTTATGAAAATCAGGTTTATTTTATTCGCTCTGACAGCGATAATTTCGGTTTTTTCTTTGTCCGCTTCGGCGCAAACGTATGCCATTACAAACGCCCGCATCGTGACCGTTTCCGGCGCGCCGGTTGAAAACGGAACGATTGTCGTGCGCGACGGTTTAATTGAATCAATCGGCGCAAACGCCAAAGCGCCAGCCGACGCGCAGATTTTTAACGGCAGCGGCTTGACGGTTTATCCGGGATTTTTTGACGCTTTGACCAGTCTCGGAGTGCAGCAGACGGTGGCTGCTCCGGTGCGTCCGCCGGGCGGCGGACAAGCGGCGGTGCAGCAGGCACAGGCGCAAACCGCGCAAACAGGTTCAAACTCCAATTACCCGGACGGGTTGCGCCCCGAAGAATCGGCGGCTGACGAACTGAAGGCGGGCGAAGCGCAGTTTGAAACTAATCGCAACGCCGGTTTTACGACGGTTTTGACGGTCGGACGCGACGGCGTTTTTAACGGTCAATCGGCGGTTATCAACTTAGCCGGTGAAAATGTTTCGACAATGATTGTCAAAGCTCCGTTCGCCGAGCATTTTTCGTTTGCGACGCTGCGCGGCGGTCAATATCCGGCTTCGCTACTCGGAACATTTTCCGCTTTGCGGCAGATGTTTTACGACGCGCAACGATTACAGGAAATTCAAAAATTGTATGCGGCAAACCCGCTCGGAATGCGGCGACCGGAAGAAGATAAATCCCTGGAAGCGTTAATTCCGGTATTAAATCGCCAGATGCCGATTGTTTTTAACGCCAACCGCGAAATCGAAATCATTCGCGCTTTGGATTTAGCGAAGGAATTTAACTTGAAGGCGATAATTGCCGGCGGTCAGGAAGCCGGGAATGTCGCCGACCGTTTGAAGGCGCAAAATGTTCCTGTTTTGCTTTCGCTCAATTTTCCGAAACGAACCGCCGCCGCTTCCCCTGAAGCCGACCCGGAAAGCATAGAAGTTCTGCGGCTTCGCGCCGAAACGCCGAAAACCGCGGCGCGTCTCCAACAAGCGGGCGTAAAATTCGCTTTTCAATCGGGCGGTATGACCAGCATCAACGACTTCTATACGAACGCCGGAAAGTCGGTCGAAAACGGTTTGTCGAAAGACGCGGCGATTCGCGCAATGACTTTGAACGCGGCTGAGATTTTAGGCGTTGAAAACCGTCTCGGCTCGATTGAAAAAGGAAAAATCGCTAATTTGACGGTCGTGCGCGGCGACGTATTCGACAAGGAAAAAACGATAACGCACGTTTTTGTTGACGGAAAACTTTTTGAACAAAAGGAAAAACCGAAAACTCCACCGGGAACTGCCGCTCCGGGCGGCACTGCTCCGGCGGCATCGGCTCTGGCGAGTGTCGGCGGCAATTACAGCATTACAATCGAAATTCCCGGACAGCCTCTAAGCGGAACGCTTGCATTTACGCAGCAAAGCGCGATTTTGTCCGGCACATTTCAGTCGCAACTCGGAACTGCGCCGATAAAAGACGGCAAAGTAACGGCGGAAGGCTTTAGCTTTTCGGCAACGGTCGAATTCGGCGGTTCACAGATTGAAATTTTTGTGAAAGGAACGGTAACGGGAAATCAAATCAGCGGCACAATCGATTCGCCGCAGGGAGCGGTTCCTTTTTCGGGAACAAAGAATCCGTAACTTAAATTTTCTGGTTTTTCTGATAATACTGATAAGGATATGAAAAAATTAACGACATTTTTCTTAACGATTTTATTTTTTATAACGGCTTCGAGCGTTTCCGTTTACGCTCAGGCGCAAAAAAATGAAGTTTTGATACGCAATGCGACGGTTTTGACAGCCGCTCGCGGCACTTTGCAGAATACCGATATTCTCATCCAAAACGGCAAAATTGCTAAAATCGGGAACAATTTGAAGGCTTCGGCAAACGCGACGACAATTGACGCGACCGGAAAGTTCGTATCGCCCGGCATTATTGATTGCCACTCGCACACGATGCTCGACGCGATTAACGAAATTTCTTCCAGCGTAACTTCGATGACCAATGTTCGGGATGTGCTGAATCCGACCGACATTTCAATTTACCGCGCGCTTGCCGGCGGCGTGACGGCGGCGAATTTGCTGCACGGTTCGGCAAATCCGATTGGCGGACGCAACACGGTCGTTCGTTATAAATACGGTCGTCCGGTCGAAGACTTCGTTTTTCCGGGCGCACCGATGGGCATCAAATTCGCTCTCGGCGAAAACCCGAAACGAATCGGCGGAAATCCCGCGCCGGGACAAACGCCGCGTTATCCGATTACGCGAATGGGAACGATGGAAGTAATTCGCAACGCTTTTCTTCGCGCCAGAGATTATAAACAATCTTGGGATGATTACCGCGCTAAAAAGACGAAAGTTCCGCCGCGCCGGAATATGGAACTCGAACCAATGGTCGAAATTCTCGAAGGCAAACGGCTCGTTCACGCGCACGGTTATCGTTCGGACGAACATCTGAATTTGCTTCTGATTGCCGACGAATTCGGATTCAAAGTCGCTACTTTGCAGCACGCGCTCGAAGCCTATAAAATCGCGCCGGAAATCGCCAAACGCGGAACGGCGGCTTCGATTTTCGCCGATAGCTGGTCGTATAAACTCGAAGCCTACGACTCGATTCCGTATAACGCGGCGATTCTCTGGAAAAACGGCGTTAATGTTTCGATAAATTCGGATTCGGACGAACGCGCCCGCCGTTTGAATTTAGACGCGGCGAAAGTGATGAAATACGGAGGTGTGCCGGAAGAAGAAGCGTTGAAAATGATTACGCTCAATCCGGCGAAACAACTCGGAATTGATAAGCGCGTCGGCTCAATCGAACAAGGGAAGGACGCGGATTTGGTAATCTGGACGGCGCACCCGTTCAGCGTTTATTCCCGACCGGAAATAACGATGATCGAAGGCGTCACTTATTTTGACCGCGGCAGAGATTTATTAAAACGCGCCGAAAATGCTAAAGAGCGCGAAACGCTCGAAAAAATGGATGTCAACAAAGCACCGGGAACAGGCGGAACTCCGCCGCGCGTTCCGAGCGAAAAAAGAATTGAAGAGCGCGACGACGCTGAATACCGTGACGGAGGTAATCAATAATGAATTCAAGATTTAAGATTCAAGATTCAAGATTTATCAAAACTTTTCTGAACCTGTGTTTATCCGTATTCATCTGTGGACAAATTTCTTCCGCTTTGGCGCAGAGCGACGGTTCGCAGCAAAATAAAACGGGCAAAGCCGGGACATTTGCGATTACAAATGCCCGCATCGTGACGGTTTCCGGCGCGACCATTGAAAACGGAACGGTTGTTATTCAAAACGGAAAAATTGCGGCGGTCGGCGCAAATGTCACCGTTCCGGCTAATGCCGAACGGATTGACGGCAAAGGTTTGTCGGTGTTTCCCGGAATGATTGACGCGGCGACAAATTTGGGATTGGCGGAAATTACGGGCGGCGTTCCAGCTTCGGTTGACGTTGCCGAAACCGGCAGTATGAATGCCAACGCCAAAGCCTTTTTAGCGATTAATCCGCACACGTCGCACGTCAACGTGACGCGCGTCAACGGCATTACGACGGTTCTTTCGATGCCCGTCGGTGGGACGATTGCCGGACAAGCGGCAATCGTTAATCTCAACGGCTCGACGCAGGCGGAAATGTCGGTTATTCCGGCATACGGATTAGTAATCAATTTTCCGCGCATCGCAGCCTTCGGTGGATTTAATCCGGGAGTCGCGCCGCAAGCCATTGACTTCGGCGAAGCTGCCAAACGCCGCGATACGCAGCTTGAGGATTTGAAAAAAGTTTTCAGAGACACCGAGAATTACGCGCGGGCGAAAGATGCCTACGCAAAAGACAAATCTCTGCCGTATCTGGCAACCGATGTGCGCCTTGAAGCGATGATTCCGTATATTCGCGGCGAGCGACCGATACTTTTTACCGCCGAACGCGAGCGCGATATTCGCGGCGTGGTGAAATTTGTCGAAGAGATGAAAATCAAAGGCGTTATTGTCGGCGGTCAGGAAGCGTGGAAGGCTGCCGACGGATTAAAGAAAAACAACATCGCGGTAATTTATACGAACATCTATAGTCTGCCGGTGCGCGACGATGACGCTTACGATTTTCTGTTTGAAGCGCCTTCAAAACTTCAGCAAGCAGGCGTTCGGTTCGCCATTGCGACGGGCGACGGCGGCGCGGAAGTGCGCGATTTGCCGTATCACGCCGGACTCGCCGGAGCTTATGGTTTGTCAAAAGAAGAAGCCCTAAAAAGCGTGACGCTTTATCCGGCGCAGATTTTAGGAATTGCCGACCGGCTCGGTTCGATTGAAACCGGAAAAACGGCAAATATCGTCGTCACCGACGGCGATATTTTAGAGCCGCGAACAAACATCAAATATTTGTTCATTAACGGTCGGATGCTTCCGCTAACGAGTCGTCACACCGAACTTTACGATTCATTTAAGGATAGAAAGTAAAGGGAAGAAGAGAAAAGGAGGAAAGGAGAAAGAGGGAATAATTAGTAATCCAGAATTTGTTGTTTCAAATTCTGGATTACTAAAAGAAAAATCTCCTTTCCTCCTCTTCTCCTCTTCTCCTTTTCTCTTTTCTCCCCTTCTCCTACTTTTGCGGAATTTCCTTGCCTTCGGGGAAAAATTCGAGCGATGCCGAATTCAGACAATAACGCTGACCGGTCGGCGCCGGACCGTCCGAAAAAACGTGACCTTGATGACCGTCGCATCGTCCGCAGCGAATTTCGGTGCGAGCCATTCCGTATTTCGTATCACTAATATAGCGAATATGCTGTTTGTCAAATGATTGATAAAACGAAGCCCACCCGGTTCCCGAATTAAATTTCGCGTCCGAGCGAAAAAGCGGCAGTCCGCATAAACGGCAAGCATAAACTCCTTCCTCTTTATTATCGGTCAAATTGCCGCAAAACGGCGCCTCTGTTCCGTGATTTAGTAAAACATCAGCTTCTTCGTGCGTTAAATTTTGCGCCAGACGTACGCGCTGTTCATTCGTCAGCGGGGTAATGTCGTAACCCGATTCGGAAATTTGTCTGTTTATTTTTGTTTCCGGTGTCATAAATTTTTCTCCCTTTTGAATTATGATGACAAAATTATTCGGGAAACACAAAATTCCGCGAAAAAACTTTTGTCTTCCGGTTGAATGTGCCGCGTGAGAGAATAATTTGTTTATCGTCGGTCGGGAAACTCATAAAATTTGCCGAATCCTTCGGAAACCAAATTTATCGCAAAATCGCTTTATCCATAAAACGGATTTGTCTTTGAAATCGAAGGTTTTCATCTCAAACCTTTTATCAAAACCGCGTCGTGTTTCCATGTGCCTTGCACCACGGCGAAACTTTCTCCGCCCGGCGAAAGCGCAAGGGAATTTATATCTTCGTCACCCAAGTCGGCGATTTTTTGCGGCGTTTCTGCGTCAAGCGATTGAAGCCAAAGAGTGTAATTATCAAGTTCATTGTCAGCCAAAACAAATACCAAACTTTTTCCGTCAGGCGTCCAATCGAGTTCCAATCCGGCTCCATATTCGGCATATTTATCTGGATATTTAAAGGTTTTGAGCGTCCGCCCGTCAATTAACGAAGCAATCACGATAGATGTTTGCTCACCCTGCCTTTCGGAGAAAGCGACCCGCGAGCCGTCGGGCGAAAAAGCAAAGCGGTATTTTTCTTTGTTCAAAACTAACTGCTCTTCTTCGCCGGATGGTGTGGTCGAGACGCGCCACAGCGTTCTCTGCAAACCGTGATGATAGTAAATCCAACGTCCGTCGGGCGAAACGAATATCGGATAACCTCCTTCTTTGACGGTGATTTGCATTTGGTTGCTGCCGTCGGCGTTCATTCGCCAGACCTGGGCTTCGCCCGTGCGGTTTGAGACGAAAAATACGAAACGGTTGTCAGGCGAGGAAACCGGCGCGGCGTTGTCCGACGCATCATTGGTTAATTGTCTTTCCTCGCTGCCGTCCGCATTGATGCTCCAGATTTCGCGGTAGCCGGACATCAATGACGAAAAAATAATTTTCCCGTTCGGGGCGAATTCGACGTGCGTCGCATCCAACAAAATCCGCTTGTCCGAAGGATTTTCTCTTTTGTAGAGAAGCAATTTGAAATCCACTTTTGTCTGAGTCGCAACTATTACTTCGGCGGCTTTGTCCAAACTCAAAGCCGAATAATTTTCCGAATCCTTCGTCAGCGGCGATGCGTCGCCGGTCGCGGCGGAGACTTGCCAGAGGCGATAGTTTTTGCTGGGATTTCTCAATGCGGAAATCAGCAAACCGCTTTGACTTGGCAACCACTCCAGGGTTTTGATGTTGAAAAATTTCTGCGTGGTCAGCTCGCGTTCCGTGCCGCTTTCGATGTTCACTTCGACTAAACCGAATTCATTCGCGGCATTTTCCGATTGCCCGACGGCAAAGGCGACGGTTTTTCCGTCCGGTGAAATTTTATTGTTTCCGATTCTCAACGGAGGCGGGCGCGAGACAAGTTTTCTTTCGTTGCTGCCATCCGTCCCGGCAATCCACAATGAGCAATTTTCGTCTTCCAGATGATAACAACGAACAAAAGAAATTTTTCCGCCGACAGGCGAAACGCTTATCGAGCCTTGCGTTTCATTGACGATTTTAGTCGGAATGCCGCCAAAAATCGAAACGCGATAAATGTTAAGTTGCCCTTCCACGTTTCGCGGACGGCGGGTGAAGTAAAAGGAATTGCCGTCGGGCGCAAAAGCCAGTCTGCCATAAACGTCGTCGGACGGCGGAATTATCTCGACGTTGTTGGCGGATTCGAGTTGTCTGAGCCAAACGCTTTGTTTGCCGCTTATTCCATTGGTATAAACCACATTTTTGCCGTCGGGCGAAATAACGGCGTGAACGACTTTTCCGTTAGTCGAAAGTTTCTCGGAACTGAACGCCGCGGATAAAACGGGCGCGTTAGCTTCGAGACTTTTGCTTCGCGTCAACCAAGAGTTAAGAGAAACTGTAAAGATAAGCAAGACGACCAAAATCAATCCGGCTAAAAGATACGAATAATTATTGCGTCTATTCTTGACGTGCGGCGTTGCCGGAACCAATTCGATATTTGGAATTTGCCCGTTCGATTTTTCGGGCGCAACTTCGTAAGCGGGTTCTCTCGATTTATTCGCGTTTGCTTCGCGCCGCCAATCTGCTAAAGCAACGACCGCGCCTTTGTGAGAAGAGGAAACGGGGAAACGGGGAGAAAAGGAGAAAGGGAATCGGCTGACAAACCGGCTTTTTTCTCCTCATCTCCTTTTCTCCTCTTCTCCTCTTCTGCTTCAATGTGCCGCACTTCGGCAATAAAGCGATAACCGCGCCGTTGAACGGTTTCGATAAATGTCGGTTTGCTCGCGTCGTCGCCCAGAGCCTTGCGAAGCATTCCGACATTAAACGTGAGATTACTTTCCTCGACAAAACGGTCTTGCCAGATTTTCTGCATCAACTCGTCTTTCTCAACTAATCGTCCGGCACTTTCAACCAGAACACAAAGCGTTTCAAAAACCTTCGGCGTAACGGGAATAAACTTGCCGTCGCGCAGCAAAACCTTTTCCGCGAGGTCAAGACGGAAATCTCCGAAGTCGTAAAAGTGTTTTGTTTCGAGCGACATAGATCTCTCTAATAAGTTTCTAATAGAAATCTCAGCGAAATCTCAAGACAATCTCTGCAAGCCGGATTTATAGTCAGGTTTATCAAACGATGTCAGCAACTATAACACATAGTTCGGACGCTCCAAAGAAATTTTTTACCAAAAATTAAGGAGTTAATAAATTCGGAAATAAAGGTTGGGCGTCTGCCGCTTAAACGGATGCGGCGATAGATTCGATGCCCGGTTAAAGTATCCGCTTCAAATATAGGAGAACAACCAAAATGAATTACAAGCTATTTATAAATTGTCTTTTGACTATCACGATTTTACTTTTCGCCATGATGAATGTTTGGACGCAAAACAACGGCTTGATAGTTGCCGCGCCGGACGCGGCGACGGGCTTTTCAACTTTTAGTATGCCGCAAAATTTGGGCGCGCCGGTCAATTCAGCGGACACCGAAACCGCCGCGGTTGTTGCGCCAAATGGCTTGAGTCTTTATTTTTCGCGCATTGGTGGTTCCGGCACTTTTGGTATCCATGACCTATGGGTTTCGCAACGTCCGACACTCACCTCGGCTTGGGGTGCGCCGCAAAATCTCGGACCGGTTATTAACACCGCCGCCAACGAAAATATGCCGGCTCTTTCGCTTGACGGAAAGACGATGTTTTTCAGCAGCGGCGACCCCCGTCCGGCTGGATTTGGCGGTGGGGACCTTTACATGACGACAAGGACAGATCCGAATAACGATTTCGGCTGGACTGCGCCCGTCAATCTCGGCGCGGTCATCAATACTCCTGCCCACGAATTCGGTAACGGATATTTTGAAAACCCGACAAATGGGACGGCAATTCTTTATTTCACCAGTACCCGCACAGGCGGACTCGGCGGCGAAGACATCTATCAAAGCACACGCAACGCGGACGGCACATTTAACGCCCCGACGAATGTTGCGGCATTGAACAGTGCCTCGAACGATAGAAATTCGGCAGTCAGACGCGACGGTTTGGAGATATTTTTTACATCGCAGCGCGGCGGCGGATTAGGCGAACGGGATATTTGGGTTTCAACCCGCGCTTCCATTTCCGCGCCGTGGAATCCGCCCGTCAACCTCGCCGTTGTCAACTCCACCGGCGCCGACGAAATGCCGTCTCTCTCGCCGGACGGCGCGATTCTTTATTTTAGCTCTGACCGCAACGGCGGCATCGGAGGTCGAGACCTTTACACCGCCGTCCGCGTCAGCGTCAATCGCAGTTCGACCGCCGACTTTGACGGCGACGGACGAAGCGACCTCAGCGTTTTTCGTCCGTCAGACGGAACCTGGTATGTAATGCAAAGTGGCAGCAATACTTTTCGGGCGACGCGGTTCGGCGCAAATGGAGACAAAATCGTTCCCGGCGATTACGACGGCGACGGACGAATGGATTTTGCTGTTTTTCGCCCGACGGAAAGCAACTGGTATGTTTTGCAGAGTTCGGATAATGCGGTTTCGATTACCAAATGGGGATTGGCTGCGGATAAACCGGTGCCGGGTGATTACGACGGCGACGGGCGAACGGACATCGCCGTTTATCGTGACGGAACTTGGTATATCGTCCAGAGTTCAAACGGTAATATCAGCTATCAGCAATTCGGTTTGAGCAGCGATATTCCTGTCGCTACTGCCAATGCTCAATAAATGCGGCAAGCGGCGCAAGCCGAAGAGTTGAGCTTTAGTCAACTCTTCGGCTTGCGCCGCTTGTTAATGGCGAACGAAGAAGAACGAAGCCGGGTTTATGGCGGGATTCATTTCACGTTTGACCAAACCGCCGGACAATCCGTCGGTCGCAACGTCGCCAATTATTTATTTCTGAATTTTATGAAACCGCGCTAATGCGACCGCAAGCTCAAAACCAAGTGGATTTGTTGGATATAAAAACTTAGCTTCTAAAAGGCAGACGCCTGTGAGTAAAGGTGCAAAACTCTAAGCTATGCAGAGCCTTTCTATCCAACAAATCTCCTTGTTTCTGCATTAAGCCAATTACAACAATCTTTTGAAAAAAAGCAAACCACCAATAAAGAGTAAATCAATGACGGTGATGACAAAAAAAAATTATATCGGAATTTACGCGGCTAGTTTCGGGTTGTGTTTTTTGGCGATTATCGTTTTCGGCGCGACGTTCGTTTTCGGTTCGATTCAAAAAAGCGATGACGCGGCAATCCTCTACGCCGGGCGATTCGGGATTTACGCGCTTCTGCAATTCGTCTTTGTCCACGCGGTTTTCAATTTTCTGATGCTCGCCCGAATGTGGTGTGTGATTCAGGACGGGCAAACGACGATTACCGTCGGCAGGGCAATCGGATTTCTTTTTATTCCGCTTTTCAACATCTATTGGGTTTTTCGGGTTTGGCGAAGTTTCCCGACCGAATACAACAATTATATTGACCGTTACTCGCTGCCTGTGCCGCCTTTGTCAGACAGAGTTTTCGTCGTTTATCCGATTCTGTTGCTGCTGGCGGGAATTTTATATCTGCCGCTGTTCGCGCTGCCGTTCGTTTTCGTCGCGGTCATTTCAAAAACTTATGATGCGGTCAACGCTTTGGACGGAGCGGTGCAGGAACGGCGCAATCAACTTATGCAAACACCAATACAAAATCAAATGCCGCCCAGCCGGATACACGAACAATCTACGGCGAGAGGCTGAAAATAAACAGGAGAAAAATTATGAAAAAGAATAATTACAAAAACGGTTTGGGATGGATTTTAACAATTTTACTTTTTGGCGTTGTCGCCACTTTGCAAGCCGCGCCGGGCGACCTCGACACGACGTTTGCCGGCTCGGGCAAACGCAGCGTTAATTTCTTTGGCGGCGGACGTGACATCGTTGCCACCGCCGGGCAAGCGGACGGTAAACTGGTGGTTGCAGATGTTGGTTCAGTTAGTCGTTACAACCCGGACGGCTCGCTCGATAATTCGTTTAGCGGCGGGAAAGTAAATGTTTCTTTTGGTCCCGACACATCTTTTTCGATTGGGGAAATGAAAATTCAACCGAGCGACGGAAAAATTGTCATCGTCGGTCGTTTCACCGCTCCGAATTCAAACGACGGAGAGTTTGCCATCGTTCGCCTCAACACCGACGGCACACTTGATAATTCATTCCACAGCGACGGAAAAAGAACCACTCCGATTCTCGTAAGTGCTTTTGCAAGATCATTAGCGATTCAATCAGACGGCAAAATTGTCGTCGTGGGTGAGTCTAATCGAAATTCCGGCGGCTTCAATGTGCTAGTTTTTGCCGCTGTACGCTACAACACGAGCGGCACGGTTGATACTTCATTTGGCGGAGGTGGCGACGGAATAGTAATTATTGATTTTAGTAACGGGGACATTGAAGTTGCCAGAGCGGTGACGATTCAACCGGACGGCAAAATTGTCATCGCGGGCGCGGCGGAAGACGGCAATCAGCTTAATGCTTTTGCCGTCGCTCGCCTCAACATTAACGGGACGCTCGATACTTCGTTCGACGGCGACGGCAAAGTTGTTAGGAATATCATCACCGGAGCCAGTGATTTCGCCAACGCGGTAGCGATTCAGTCGGGCAGTAACACTATGCTCAACCCCGATAAGATTGTCGTTGCGGGTCACACTTGTATATCTTCTAATTGTGATTCCGTCGTCGCGCGCTTTGACCTTGACGGGTCGTTCGATACTTCGTTCGGAGGACTCGGACAGGGAATAGTTATTACACCGGAAATCTATGAAGCCAACGCAGTGGTAATTCAAAACCTCGCGTTCAATCAGCGCAAGATTATTATCGCCGGAACCGCCACACCCGGCTCGAATTATGATTTTGCCGTCGCTCGTTACAATAGCGACGGCACGCTCGACACTTCGTTTGACGGCGACGGTTTAGTTTTTACTGAGATTGGAGCGAATAGAGACGAAGCGCTTGCAATGACATTGCACACAGGCAAATTGGTAGTCGCGGGTTTCGGTAGTGATGTAAGCGGACCCAATGTCGGTGGTTTTGCTGCTATAGTTCGCTACAATCTTGACGGCTCGCTCGACACTACTTTCGACGGCGATGGTAAGAGAACCGAGATTAGTAGCGGCGGCAACTTTGTGGTGCCTAACGGCGTGGCGATTCAATCGGACGGCAAAATCGTGATGCCTGGGTTCAGCAGCGTTGGAAATGCGGATTACAGGCTAATGCGGCTTAACAACGACGGATCGCTCGATAATTCATTTAGCGAAGACGGGAGGATAGCTTTAGGCATAAACACTTCCGATGAAGGTTTTAACGCCGTAGCCATTCAAGCCGACGGCAAAATTGTCGCCGCCGGCTTTAACGAAGGCGACTTTTCGATACTGCGTTTTAACACGGACGGCTCACCCGACACCGGCTTGACTATCGTCGGCACCAGCGGTTACGGCAATGATGTGGCGATTCAACCGGACGGCAAGATTGTGGTGGCGGGTTTCCGTTCCAGTGGCGGGGACAGTGACTTTGCGGTTGTTCGCTATCACGCGAACGGCTTGCTCGACACTTCGTTTGACGGCGACGGCAAAGCAACTATCACTTTCGGCACGGACGGAGATGTCGGTTATTCGGTAGCCATTCAAGCCGACGGTAAGATAGTAGTGGCTGGCGTGACGAGCAGCACGGCACTCGCGGTCGCTCGCTTTACCGCCAATGGCTCGCCTGACCCTTCATTCAACGGTGCCGGAAAAGTAATCGTCAATACGATAAATGCAGATTCGGTTTCTCCTCCCAGAGTTGCGATTCAAACCGACGGTAAAATTGTCGTCGCGGGTTATGACGTTATTTCCAACTTGCGTGATTTTGCCGTTGCCCGCCTCAACACCGACGGCACGCCCGACACTTCGTTCGACGGCGACGGGATAGTAACGACTTCAATTGGCGCTTCAGACGATTACGCCAACGCCGTGGCGATTCAACCGAACGGCAAAATTGTCGCGGCAGGCAGAAGTTTTAATCCGGGCAACAACTTCATCACACCGAGCAACAATTTTGCCGTCGTCCGTTACAACTCGAACGGCTCCCTCGACACTTCATACGGAAACGGCGGCAAGGTCACGGTTGATGTCAGCAACGGCGGCGAGGATTCAGGCAGAGCAATGGCTTTTGACCCGTTAGGCAGAGCCGTCATTGCCGGCGTAGCACGCGGAGGATTGTTCGGCGTGGTACCCGGAGGATTGTTCGGCGTAATCAGACTTTTGGGCGATGCGCCAATTACTCCGTCATTTGAAGCGGACGTTGCCTCTCGACCAAACGGCAATGGTGCGATTCAGTCGGACGACTTGGTGCAGATGCGGCGTTTCTTAAATTGCACAGGTACGCAGCCCGATTCTTCAACCAGCGAATTTCAACGCGCCGACTCATCTCCGATTGCCACTAGCGGCGACGGCGCACTTGATACAACCGACATAATCCAATCCAGACGCTATCAAAATGGCTCGAATGCCCTGCAAGCTCCGGGCGGACCAATTGCGCCGAACGCTCCCAGATGTCAGGGTGCGCCACTTCTGGAAAGCGGTAAAACTGCCGGTCAGGAGCTGACAGCCGATTCAGCCAATGAAGCAGTCGTCGCCGCGCCGCGCGAGTTGCGAGTCGAAAGCGCAAGCAGCAGTCCGAATCAGCCGGTAATTGTCAATATCCGGGTTGACGCGATGGGCGATGAAGCGGAATACGGCTTTATCCTCAGTTATGACCAGACGATACTGTCGAATCCGATCATCGGAGCCGGAACTGCCGGAGCATCCGTCAGGTCGTGCAACACGGCGACCGCCGGAACAATCAACTGTTCGGTCGGCGGATTCCCGAACAACAATCCGACGAGCAGCGATACGGGAATCGGTGAGATCACGGCGGGAACGAATCAACTCTTGATCACGGTAACATTCACGGTGGCGGCAAACGCTCCGGCAGGAGCGACACCGTTGACGCTCTCAAACGTGAATGCGTCGAGCGATGCGCCGCAGTTATTTACACCGACGGCGACCAACGGAATGGTGACAATCCTTGCTCCGACGGCAGCAGCAGTTTCTGTTTCAGGCAGAGTGATGACGGCGACGGGCAGAGGCTTGATGAACACGACAGTCTTGTTGACGGATAGTTTTGGCAACACGCGGACGATGCGAACATCGGCGTTCGGCTATTACCGATTTGAGGAAGTCGCCGCCGGGCAGACCTGCGTTTTCAGCGTTCGCAGCAAGCGTTACCAATTCGCGCCGCAAGTCGTCACGATAATGGAAGATATGGAGGAATTGAATTTCGCCGCCGATTGGTGAGATTTAAAATCCGCCGGTCGGAGCAGATACAAATTAGATGTTCGGAAAGATGTTGGAACACCGCAGCGGCGGCGGCTGTGGTGATTTCCGGCGAGACGGCGATTGTCAACGCAAACCGATACTTTAAAAAACTCTGGACGCTGTTAGTAAAAGGATTACCGATAGGAGAAAACAATGGAAATACAAGTTGGCGTTGCGAATGACAAACTGATTTCCGCGGCATTCGTGCCGTAAATTTGCCCGAATGCAAGGTTAAATCGCTTGAAGATAAAATCGAAAATCATTAATTGATTTACCCGGCGCGGATTAGTCTTTTTCGAGTTCCGCCAGATGCTTTTTCAAATCACGAATCGTTCGCGCCATCTCGCCTAAGCGTCGGAAGGCAGCAATCGAACGCAGCCAATCGCGGTTTTCAAACGCTGGAATGCCCGAAAGAATTTTACCGTTTTCGACATCGTGGCTGGTCGCCGATTTCGCTGTGATAACCGCATCGTCGCCGACTCGCAGATGTCCGGCGATACCGACTTGTCCGGCTAAAATTACGCGCTTTCCGATGACAGAACTTCCGGCAAGTCCGGTTTGTGAACAAATCAGTGCGTCTTCTTCGATTGTGCAGGAATGTCCGATTTGGACGAGATTGTCAATTTTCGCGCCGCGCATTATTCGCGTTTCGCCGACCGACGCGCAGTCAATCGCCGAATTTGCGCCGATTTCAACGTCGTCTTCTAAAACGACGCGCCCGGTTTGCGGAATTTTCAGCCAGCTTTTATCTTCGGTTTTCGCATATCCGAAACCATCCGAGCCGATTGTCGTGTTGTTATGAACAATGCAATATTTGCCGATTTCGCAGTTTTCCCGAATTGCAGCGCCGGAATGAATGACGGAATTCGCGCCGATTTTTACGTTGTCGTAAATAGTGACGTTCGGATAAATTCTAACATTTTCGGCAATTTCACAATTTGCGCCGATAACGACATTGGCGTAAATCTCGACGTTACGGGATATTTTCGCAGTTTCGTGAATGACGGCGGTCGGATGGATCGAGGCGACGATTTTAGGTTCGGGATTAAATGCCCGCAAAGCCCGCGTGTAAGCCAGATATGCGTCTTTCGTTCGCAAAACGGCGATGTCGCCGCGCTCCAATTCAACATTTTCATTCAAAAAAATCGCGCTCGCTTTTGTTTCTTTAATTTGCGGCGTGTATTTCGGATTGGCGAGAAACGTAATTTGTCCGTGACCGGCAAGGTCGAGTCCGGCGGCTGATTCGATTTCTATATCGGCATTACCGAGTTCGACGGTTGAATTTGTAATTGCGGCTAATTCGGAAAGTTTCATAAACATCTTCTTGAAAAATAGTATAGCGATATGTAAAACTATTTTTGCAAATAAATTTACCTACGCAAAGTTTCCGACCTTTGTTGTCCAAACTTTCCCCTTATCAAAATTCAAGTAAAGCGAGGAGAAGAAATATGAGTGAAAAAGGATTGAATCAAACGGAAAATAAATATACGACCGAGGATTATTTAATGACGCAGCGACGTAATTCGACAAAAAACGAATTTAATGACGGACAAGTGATGGGAAAAGCGACCTCGAATCGCTGGCACAATTTGATTAGCACGAATGTGGCAATTGCCATCGGCGGTCGTCTGCACGGACATAAATGCGATATTTATGTTAATGCGATGTGCGTTAGAATCAAAACCAATCGCTTTTGTTACCCGGACGTGATAATCGTCAACGGCGAGCCGACTTTTGCCGATACGCATCAGGATATTTTGCTTAATCCAACGATAATTGCCGAGATTTTTTCGGGCAAAACAAACACTACCGACAAAAACGAAAAGCTGGAAAGCTATCTGGCGATGGACAGCATCCGCGAATGTCTGCTCATCAAAGAAGACGAAATGCGCGTCGAACATTACGCCAAACAAAACCCGAAACAGTGGATTTACCGCATTTACAACGAGCGCGACGACGTAATATCGCTCGAAGCGGTTAATTGTAAAGTATCTTTGCAGGAAATCTACGCGCAGCTTAAATTCAAAAACGTGGAAGTCAGCTCGAAAGCGGCAACCTAAAAAATATAAAATTTTTGTTTCAATCCGCAAAGCGTAAAGTCTTCGTTTTGCGGATTTTTATTTGATCATCGAATTATTTGTCGTTTTCGTCGGGAATAAATTAAGATTGACGCAGGCAAATGGAAAATATAATGAGTCAAAGCAATTTAGCCGAATTGAAAAAATATTACACCGTCGAAGAATATTTAGCGTTTGAGCGCAAAGCATTGGATAAACATGAATATGTTGACGGCGAAATTATAGCGATGGCAGGCGCGAGCCGCGAGCATAATTTGATCGGAACAAATACGACGGTCGCGCTTGCGACAAATTTAAGAGGGAAAGGCTGTGAAGTATACGCCAATGATATGCGTGTTAGAATGAAGGGAAAAGAATACGGTTATCCTGATGTCGTAGTGGTCTGCAGCGAGCCTGAATTTGCCGACGAAGAGTTCGACGTTTTACTCAATCCGACGATTGTGGTCGAAGTTTTATCTCCTTCCACGCGCTTTCGTGATAAAACCGAAAAACTCGAAACGTATCAGAAAATGGAGAGCATAAAGGAATGTCTTTTAATCGAACAATCCGGGATGCGCGTCGAACATTATATCAAACAAACTCCGAATCAATGGCTTTTGCGAATTTATGAAAATGCGGGCGATACGGTAAAACTCGAATCAATCGGCTGTGAAATTTTACTTTCCGACATTTATTTGCAAGTTGAATTTAAAACAGTTTTACAATAAATTCACCGGATCAATTTCCACATAAACAATCTTCAAATCACAAAATTTTTCCTGCGCGTCGTGAAGCGCGAAATCGAGCGTTTCGCGCAGTTTGGCGCGGTTTCTCGCTTTTACTAAAATCTGTAAGCGGAATTCGCCCTTCAAACGAGTCAGAGGCGCGGGCGCGACTCCTAAAATCCGGCACATCTTTTCCGAATTGGCGGAGTTTAAGCAATCCTTCAAAATCTGCGCGTTGTCGAAGGCGTAGTTGTAATTTGAGTGTTTTATCAAAATCGAAGCGAGAGCGACAAACGGCGGATATGACAGTTTTCGGCGAAACCCGATTTCTTCGGCGTAAAACGAATCGTAATTCTGAGCGCAGGCGTGAAGCAAAGCGTAATGTTCCGGGTGATAAGTTTGAATTAAAACGCGCCCTTGCAAACTTCCGCGTCCGGCTCTGCCCGCAACCTGCGTCAGAAGCTGAAACGTCCGCTCGGCGGAACGAAAATCAGGCAAAGCCAGCCCTGCGTCAACCGAGATAACGCCGACCAATGTGACGTTTGGAAAATCATGACCTTTGGCGAGCATCTGCGTTCCGACGAGCATATCAATTTCGCCGTCGCTGAATTTTTCCAGAATTTTTTCCAATTCCCTCCGCTTTGAGGTCGTGTCGCGGTCAACCCGCGCAATTCTCAGGTTTGAAAATTTTCGTTTCAAAACGTCTTCGATTTGCTCGGTGCCTTCGCCGACAAAAAATAAGTATCGGCTTTTACAGTTCGGGCAGCTTCGCGGAGTTTTTTCACGATGATTGCAGTAATGACAGACGAGTTTGCCTTCGCGTTTGTGAAAGGTGAGCGTGATGTCGCAGTTATTACAGCGAATCGCTTCGCCGCACGAGCGACACAAAACGAATTGCGAAAAACCGCGCCGATTTAACAAAATTATTGATTGTTCGCCGCGCGCGTGAGTTTCTTCGATAGCCTGAACGAGTGCCGGAGAAAATGAAACATCTTTCCCGAACGCTTTGAAAACGTCGCGCATATCAACGATTTCCGCCTGCGCCAGCGGACGATTGCCGACGCGGTTTGCCAGGCGGACGTATTCGTATTTGCCGATGCGCGAATTGTGAAAAGATTCGAGCGCGGGCGTTGCCGAACCTAAAACCGCCACCGCGCCGGCGTAATTGGCGCGGACAATCGCCACGTCGCGTCCGTGATAATACGGCGATTCGTGTTGGCGATACGAGCCGTCGTGTTCTTCGTCAACGATAATTAAACCGATGTTTTGCAAAGGTGCGAAAACCGCCGAGCGTGTGCCGATGACGATTCGCGCATCGCCTTTGCGAATTCTGCGCCATTCGTCGAAGCGTTCGCCGGTTGATAAATTTGAGTGCAGAATCGCCACTTCGTCGCCGAAAACGGCGCGCAGAAGGCGGGAAAAAACCGGCGTGAGCGCGATTTCAGGCACGAGCATCAAGGATGACTTATTTTTGTCGAGAGCGTTTTTCATCGCCCGAATATAAAGCTCCGTCTTGCCGCTGCCGGTTACGCCGTGAAGCAGAAATGCTTTGTATTTTGCCTGGTCGAGCGCGTTTTCAATTTCGGCTAAAACTTTCGTCTGTTCGTCGGTCAAAGTTAAATCTGTAATTTTCGGCAATCTCGCGTCCGACAAAGGGTCGCGCAAAACTTCCCGGACGAAAATTTCCAAAACTCCGCGCTTAGCCAGAGTGTTTATCGAAGACGCGCCGACATCCGACTTTTCGATTAATTCGGTAAAAAGCATTTCACCGTCGGAGTGCAAAAGCGTTTCGATGATTTTATGCTG
>Ga0136611_10000761_pt1 | contig 21692 bp, 23 predicted proteins | sample AntDrymUQ2232306_2_FD_106645 | JGI IMG/M metagenome (GOLD analysis project Ga0136611, IMG submission 106645) | Polar desert sand microbial communities from Dry Valleys, Antarctica - metaG UQ223 (23.06) | ecosystem: Environmental > Terrestrial > Soil > Desert | place: Antarctica: Dry Valley...
GGTGCCGGTGCTGCCGTCCGCGAGGGTCGCCGACTTCGCGCCCTTTTCTGCCTTTTCCTTGGCCTTGGCGCTGGCGCTCTGCGGCAGTCCCTTGAGCGGGGTGGCTGCCTCCATCACGTCGGCGGCGATGGGCTGCAGGGGACCGAGCGCTCCGGCAGTCGTGAGGCCGGTGGCGCCGATGAGAAAGCCGGCAAGAACTCCTGCGCCCAGCTTGAGCCGCCCGACCACCGACGAGCGGAACGCTGCCTGGTGGTTCACGCCGGCCATGGCGGTCAGGTGCTGGCTCTGCAGAGCGGAGCCGACCGGACGCCGGCCGAGAGCCTGCAGCCGTGCGGTGAGGTCATCGTTGGGGTCGAGGTCGTCGCTCATCAGGACGTGAGCGTTCGATGGGCCTGGGGGGATACGGCGCTGCGCAAGATCTCCAGGCCACGATGTTGCAGTGCCTTCACAGCACCGACCCGGCGACTGGTGATCTTGGCCACGGATTCGAGGGACAGGTCGGCCACGAACCGCAGCACGATGACCTCCCGCTGGGCCGGCGTCAGTGTGGCGAGGGCAGCCATCAGAGCCGGATCGAAGGGATCGGCCGGCTCCGCCGCGGCCCATGCCACACCGACGTCTGCCAGCTCGAGCTCGAGGGTGGACCGGTCCCGGGCCGCCTTGCGATGCGCGTCCACGGCGCGGTTGTGGGCGATGGAGAACACCCACCTTCGGCGGGCCGTGTCGTCACCCGAGAAGTGCTTGAGATCGCGAGCGACGTGCAGGAAGACCTGGCCGAGCACGTCTTCGGCATCGGGCACCTGCTGCGTCCGCAGGTATCCCAGCACGGCAGGCGCCAGCTCGCGGTAGACGGTGGCCGGCGCGGAGCCGGAGCCGTCAGAGGTCGAGGGCTTCTTCACGCCTGGTCACTGCGTCCCTATCGGCGCGTTGTCCACCGGACTTCAGTCACCTCCTTCCTCCGTCCTGCGCTCGTAGAGTCGGGCCGTGGACGAGCGAGTGGCGACCAACAAGCGGCGTTGGGAGGAGATGACGGAGCTGCATCTCGACACCTACCGGGTCGACGAGCGCGATGCCGAAGGCACCTTCGGGCTGAAGGCATTCGAGGCGGGGGAGCTCGGCTCGATTGCAGGACTTCGCCTTTGTCATCTTCAGAGCCATCTCGGTGAGAACACATTCGCACTCGCCCAGATGGGCGCGACTCACGTGGTCGGCATCGACTTCTCGACCCGATCGGTCGAGGTGGCTTCGATACGAGCGCAACGCCTCGGTCTAGGTGATCGCGTCCGGTTCGTTTGCGCCACTGTCGACGATGCGCCAGCGGCCGTCGACGAGGTGTTCGATGGTGTGTACACCTCGTGGGGCGTGCTCTGTTGGATTCCCAGCCTGGCCAAGTGGGCGCGCTCGATTCGAGAGCTCCTGCGTCCCGGTGGGTGGTTCTATGTTGCCGACACCCATCCCTACGCGGCGGCGACGCGTTGGGCAACGTTCCCGTACGGCGGGTCGGTGGCGGTGTTCGACGACGACCAGGGTGACTACACAAGCCAAGCGGCGGTGTTCGAGCACCCAGAGTCGTGGGAATGGAATCACGGCCTCGGCGAGGTCGTCACCGCTCTGGTGCAAGCTGGTCTTTCCGTGGACTGGCTTCACGAGCACCCGACAGTGGGGTGGAATCTCGGCGATGACGCGCTAGAGCAGCGGCCGGACGGGATGTGGGAGCTGACGGGGTCGGATCTACCCCTGTCCTTCAGTCTTCGAGCAACCCGGAACTGACGCCCACTTCGCTCGCGAGTCGACAAACCGTGCCCGTGCCATACTCCTTACTATCCGAAGGGGGTCTGTAAGGACAAGCTTGCCGCCGCGCAAAACGTGAGCCTATTGATCGGAGCGGTTGTCATCATTGCCGGGCTGCTGGCCTTGGTCGTCTCCCTGTTGGCGCGACGCCGTCGGAGAACCGGCTCGCCTGCGAGGTCCTCGAACGGTCCGTCCCCCGCTGCTGAGCAGGCGCGCTCAGAGGCATACCAGCGCCAACAGGGCTTCGGCCCGGGCGGCGGCTGACTGGCGATCAATCACGCAGTCGCGCGGCCTCGCCACGTTCGATGACGAAGACAAGCTCGAGCGTGCTCTCTGAAGCGGTCCTCGGTAAGCGACCGACCGAGCCTCGCAGCCGGTATCCCGCCCTCTCTGCTACTCGCCGGCTCGCCTTGTTCTCCGAATCGACGTGTGCCTCGATTCGAGACAGCGCCGGGATCGCGGCGAAGGTCGCGTCGGTCAGGGCACGAACCGCAGCGGTTCCGAGACCCTGGCGCGTGCGGCCGGAGCGGATCCAATACGCGAGCTTTGCACTGGGGCCTGCGGGAGTGACGTTGCAGTACCCGGCGATGCCTCCGGACACAACCGCGTACGCATAGGACGACCCAACGGCGAAGGCGGCAGCGCACAGCGCGATGAAGCCCTCGGCGTTCTCCTGCTCGCTCGCCGCGGACGGGATCCATGCTCGCAGTGCGGGCTCACTCTCGATGAACGCAGCGGCAAGGCCGTCGGCCATGCCCGCGTGCCAGCGGACCAGCTGCACCTCACCGCCGTCGACCCCTTCCGGCATGGCCAACGCTCATGACCAGCGCGGAGGGCCCGGGGGCCGCTCTTCAGTGACAGGCACCCGCATCCTCACCATCTCGATGAAGGGCGCCATGTTGACTCGCAGGAGCTCGTTGTCGGCTTCGCTGGCGGCGCCGTCGTAGGCCCGGCCGGCCGCGTGGATGGCGTCGTACCAACGCTCGGGAAGGTGCTGCAGCGCCCACGTCCCCGCTGACCGCTTGGAGATCACCGGGTTGCCCGTCTCCAACGTGTGCAGGATGCGACACCCGTTCCAGACGGCGTAGGTCGCCTCGTACGGATCGACGGCGTCGCCCTCGTGGACGTGGCGCTCGAGGTGCTCCAGCTCACGGTCGAGATCACGCTCCAGCTCCGAGCTCGTTGGGGCGACGACCAGATCGTCGGGTGGCCGCCCGTGAAGGTGTACGTACTGACGTGCCAGCCAGTGGGCCCGCAGGACCGCCCAGCCGTTGACCGGTCGCTCGATCCGGAAGGCCTCGGGCGGAAGGGCGCCGGAGCCGATCTCGCTGGCCAGGAAGTACGCGATGTCGAGCTTGACGTCCAGTTCGCGTCCGAGCTTCTCCTCGACGGCGAACAGCCGCGCCGGTCGTGAGCTCGGGTCGTCTCGCCACTTCTGCGGGATGCGCTCGTTCGCGCGGGCGACACCGACGACCACCGCGATGTCGAGATCTCCGGGCCGGCGGGGGCGATCGGCGAAGGTCGTGCCACCGAACAGCCACATGCCGATGAGGTCATCTCCGAGTATCGCCAGGAACTCGTCGCGTAGACGCAGGCTGGCGGCGGCTGCCCGCTCTGGCAAGTCGGGGATCACCACCGTCATACGTTCCTCCAGGTGCTCAGCAGTGCTCGAGTGTCGGGTGGCTAGCGCCGAACGGCGATGTAGGACCTCGGGCAGGAAAGTCCGGCCACGGTCACGGGCGAACAGCGAGGCGCTCACCAGGCACTTCGTGGTGGAGACGATGGGACTCGAACCCACGACTTCCTGCTTGCAAAGCAGGTGCTCTAGCCAACTGAGCTACGTCCCCGCAACAACGCTCCCGCCCAGCGTAGCGACGCCGCCGGCCGAGAGACCACCGGCCGGCCCGTCAGTCCCGACCGTCGGGCCAGCCCCGAACTCCCTGCAGCGCGCTGAGATCCTCCGACTTTCCGATGATGCTCAAGGTCCCGTCCGTCTCCAGCACCACGGCCGCGAGGTCGGCGATCGAGCCCCGGCCCTCTCGGCGCACCGCCTGCGCGACCTCGCTCATGGTCACCCGCTCGGCGTCCATCGCCTCGGTGCGGTGGCAACCGTTGACCACCAGGGCGACTGGGGCCGACCGGACGCCTCGACGGACGATCGGTACGTGCACCGACAGCCACGCCACCAGGAACTGCAACCCGATGAGGGTGACAAGACCGAGGAGGCCCTGCGGGACCGAGACGTCCTTCGAGAGAAGGATCGTGGCCAGCGTGGAGCCGAGCGCGACGGTCACCACGAAGTCGAACGCATTGAGGGCGCTCAGGGTCCGCTTGCCGGAGACCCGCAGCAGGACGATGAGGCCGACATAGGCGAGGACACCGGTCAGCGCCGTTCGGCCCAAGGTGTCGAGGCTGTCCGTGAGCATTGCCGTGCCCTACCCGGGACCCGGTCCTCGTTGCGCCAGAATGAGCCCTCGCCTGTGAACGTGGAGCGGGGGTAGGAAGAGTCATGGGCCTTCGCATCAGCGCGTTCGTCGAACGGGTGAGGAGCAGCCTGTTCTTCGTCCCCATGCTCTTCGTCATTGCCGGCGGTGCGGCGGCCTACGGGATGCTCGAGCTCGATACGGCGGTCGGCGAGGGCGCGACCGACCTCCCGTTCGTCCTCATGTCGACGGTCGAGGGAGCCCGGGAGATCCTGGGGGTGGTCGCTTCCGCCACCATCACCGTGGCCGGCATCGCCTTCTCGGTCTCGCTCCTGGTCATCCAGCAGGCCTCGAGCCAGTTCTCGCCCCGAGTCGTGCACAGCCTCTTCCGGGACCCGTTCAATCGAAGGGTGATGGGGCTGTCGGTCGGCACCTTCACCTATTGCCTCATAGTGCTGCGGGCGGTACGGGGGTCCCTGGACGACGGCATCGAACCGGTCATCCCCAACCTCGCCGTGGGCATGTCGGTGATCCTCGGCGTGGTGTCGATCCTCGGCATCGTGGCCTTCATCGACCACAACGCGCACACGCTCGACGTCAGCCAGATCCTCAGCAACGTTACGGCCGAGACCGCGGGCCAGATCGAGCGCACCTGGGCGGAGCCCGGTGAAGGTGAGCGCGGAGGAGACGCCGACGCTTTGCTCCCCCCGGGACCCGGCCACACGATCGTCTTCGCCCGGCGAGGTTGGCTGCAGCAGCTGAGCAGCGAGCGACTCTTCGAGCTGGTGCCCGCAGGCGGAACCGTGCGCCTGGAGACGGCAGTCGGCCGGTACGCGGTGAAGGGGACGCCACTCTGCACCGTGTGGCCCGCCCCGTCCGATCCCGCCGTCGCCAAGGAGCAGGCCGACGACGCGGTCCAGTTGGGGCCAGCACGCACCATGCAACAGGACCCCAGCTATGGCCTCCGCCAGCTGGCGGACGTCGCCCTCATCGCATTGTCCCCCGGCGTCAACGACCCCACGACTGCTCAGGAAGCGATCTTCCACCTCGCCGCGGTGCTGCGGGAGGCGCTGGTGCGGGATCCTCCGCCCCGCGTGGAGCACGATGACGAAGGCCGGCGCCTCCTGCGCCCGGAGGACCACTCGCACGAGACGCTCGTGGAGCTGGCCTTCGACGAGATCCGGCGGATGGCGACAGATATGCCGACCGTGTGCATCTACATGTTCGAAGCGCTCCGGCTCTTGGAGGAGGCGGTGAAGGACGCCGGTCTGTCGCACCGGGCGTCGCCGGTGCGCGCGCAGGCCGACCAGGTGCTGGCCGGCGCAGAGCGGGCCGAGCTGCTCCCGGGGGACCTGCGGCTCGTTCGTGCCGCGTACCAACGCCGCTTCGGAGGCACCACCTCCTCGACCTGACGGCTACACGGCCAGGAGGAGGGCCGCATAGACGAGTGCTCCTGCGGCAAGGGGAAGGAAGCGGCTCTGGCGGTCCTGGGGCACCTCCTCCTTCATCACGTTGAGGATGATGCCGCCGGCGAGGAAGGCCACGGCCAAGCCGACGGCCGCGTCGGAGAGCTCCGTGGTCACGCCGACGAGCCACCCGGCCACGATGGCGCCGACGAGCACCGGGCGGCCGGCGCGGTCGTACCTCCGCTGGTGGTGGGCCCGCAGGGCAAGGTCGTTGATCAAGAAGTGCAGCCCGATGGCCACCGTGAAGGCGGCGAGCTCGCCCGAGCTCTGGTGCTCCGCCCGGCGCACGACGAGGTAGCCGATGATGGCGTTGTAGATGGCGAACGAGACCACGCTCAGCCAGAACGCCGCCGGCGTCGTGGTTCGCTCGCCCTGCTCGCCGGGTTCGCCCTGCTCGCCGGGTTCGCCCTGCCCACTCTGCTCGCCGGGCGCGTGATGGCCTCGCGGGCTCTGGCCCCACGTCACCGCGGCCCGCTCGAGGCCGTAGAACACGGCCAGGCCCACCAAGGCCACCACGTACGCATGCCGCTCGACTCCGGCGAGGACGGCCGGGGAACTCTCCTCGACCGCGGCCTGTGCCTCGGCGATCTCCGGCAGCAGGTGCACGAAGACGTAGGCCACCGATATCCCGCCGGCGGCCGACAGCACCCAGCTCCTCGGCGCGAGCCTGATGATGGCCAGCTTCGGCGGTACCAGGTGGGCGACGATCAGCACCACCACGACGCCGAGGGCAACGAGGTCCGCGCGCTCCACTGATCTGCTGTGCCCCGGTGTGCGCCACGGGGAACCTTGAAGTGCAGTGGCGCGCACCGACCCCCGGGCGGGAGACCGGGGGCCGGCGGGTCCAGGTGCTCGCCCGGGAGGGCGTCAGCTCACTTGTTCAACCAGACCTCTACGAACCGGGGGCTGGCGCTCGGGTAGCCCTCGCCCTTCGTCCCGCCGGGGAACTCCCATTGGAGGCCCTTGACGTAGGGCCGCACACCGAGAGCGGTGGCCAGTCCTCCGTGGAAGACGTACGGCTGCAGCTCGTTGATGCGCACCATGAGGTCCTGGTACACCTTCTGGCGGACCTCCGGGTCACCGCTCGCCCGACCCTTCTCCACGAGCCTCCGCACCTCGGCATCGTCGATGTCGAGCACGTTGGAGGCGTTGTCGACCAGTGCGTAGGAGTTGTAGAAGACGTCGGGGTCGTCGTCGCTGCCGTTGCGGGCGCAGCTCACCTCGTACTGTCCCTTGTAGTCGGGTGCCGTGCCCACGAGCTTCTGCACGAGGGTGGCTTGGTCGACCAGGTCGAGGTCGGCCTCGATGCCGACGTCGCCCCACCGCTGCTTGTAGATCAGCACCAGGTCGTTGAGGCTCGAGACTCCGGCCGTGCAGGTGATGCTGACGAAAGGCGGCGTGCCCACCGGCTTGCCATCGGAGCGGTTGGGGTCGTTGACGTACTCCTTCACGAGCTGCTTGGCCTTGGCCACGTCGGCGTGGGCGTACGCCTTTTCCGCCTCCTCGCTGTAGAACGGCGAGTCCTTGGCGAACAGCTGCTTCGTCACGGGGGCGATGCCTTCCAGGCCCTGCACGCTGATGAGCGATTTCTGGTCCACCGCGTAGGCCATGGCCTTGCGGATCCGGATGTCGTTGGTCGGCGGCCTGGCCATGTTGAGGTTCACGTCCGCCACCACGTTGCCGATGTCCGGGAGATACACGATGTCGCTGCTCTCTGCGGCATCACGCACCTTCTGGGCCTGGCGGACCGTCTGCATCATGTCAACGTCCCCCGACTGCAGGGTGGCCAGCCGGGCATCCTCGTCCGGGATGGGCTTGAAGACGACCTCATCGAGCAAGGGGAGGCCCTGTTGCCAGTAGTTCGGGTTCTTCTTCACCACCAGCTGCGAATCGCGCAGCCAGCTGACGAACACGAACGGCCCTGCGCCTACGGGGTTGGAGACGAACTTGTCGGGACCCATCGAAGCCACCGCAGTGGGGGAGAACGGCATCCCGAGGACACCGGCCAACAAGCTGGGGAACGCACCGTTGGGGCCGGTCAGCTTGTAGGTGGCGGTCAGGTCGTCGACGATGTCGAGGGACTGGATGACGGCGACGGTGCCGAAGGTCCGCGAGCCGCGCACCTTGTGGAAGTCGTCGAAGTTGCTCTTCAATGCCGCTGCGTTGAGAGGCGTGTTGTCGTGGAACATGATCCCTGGCCGCAGCTTCAGGGTCCACGCCGAGAAGTCGGCATTCGGCTTCAAGGAGTCGGCCATGTACGGCTTGACGTTGCCCTCGTGATCGACGGCCATGAGCGTGTCGTAGATCGACGCCATGATCATGCCGCGACCGTGTTCCTTGCTCGGGAAGAACCCGTTGCTCTCCGCCTCGATGGCCATCGTCAACCTGCCGCCCGGCTTTGGAGTCAGGTTCTTCTCGTCCTCGCCGGCGACGGATCCGCCGCCGTCGCCGCCGCAGGCCGCAAGCAGCATGGAAAACGCAATCGCAGCGGCCGGCCATCGCCGACGCCGAGCGGGTGATGATATCCGCATACGGCCCCCCTTGTTCAGCGGGACTGCTGCCACCCCCCTGGGTCGCACCGCTTGTGATCGACCGTACCGAAGCCGATCCAGCGCCTAACGGCGCGTTACGGGTTCGTGACGGAACGGGTACCCCACAGCAATGAGGGTGCTCGCTTTCGGAGATGCGGGAGCCAAATAGCGGCCGTTACCGAAGTGTGACCTCGCCAATACCCGATCCCCACGGGGGTCCGAGAGACTCGTGCCGCGACGCGGGTATGAAGGAGCACCTTGGCGGCGAGCGGGTGGTGAGATGACGATGCTCCGCCCGGCGTCGCGCCGACGACTGGTGATCGGAGCCGCTCTGGCCATCGCCCTGTCGGTTTCAGGTCCGGCCTGTGGCTCGTCCAAGGACCCGGTCGCCGCCCCGGACCCCGCCGTGGCAGTCGAGGGCATCGCCCAGGAGGTGCTCGACGACTGGGCGTTCGTGCTCGCGGAGCAGCCTGGTGATGGCGACGAGCTGCTGATCATCGACGCCCGGCCCTCGAGGGTGCAGCTCGGGGAGAAAGTGCGCGTAACCGGGGCGCTGCGACGGTTCACCAAGTTGAAGGCGTCCGAGACCCACGGCCGTCAGCTCGACCTCGAGACGTTCGCGAGGTTCGAGGGCAGGACCTACGTCGAGGCCCAGCTGGTCGAGCGTCGGGCCGGCTCGACAGGGAGCTGAACGGAGAACCGGGCCCCGCCGAGCGGGCTCTTGGAGGCAGTAACGGACGCTCCCATCAGCCGCACCGTCTCCCGGACGATGGCCAGGCCGAGCCCGGCGCCCTGTCGCGAGCGTGAAGGGTCGCTCTTGTAGAAGCGGTCGAAGACCTGGGGCAGGTCCGCTTCGGCGATGCCGTCACCCCGGTCATCGACGTGGATCACGACCACGTCCCCCCGGACGTCGGCGGACACCTCCACCGCCGGCCGGCCATGGCGCAGCCCGTTGTGCAGGAGGTTGGTCAACACCCGGTCGAGGCAGGCCGGGTCCGAGCGGACCACGACACCGTGCGGCAGGCGGCACACGATCGCGTCCCCGTGGCGGAGCGCCGCCGCGGCTCGCTCCACCGCGGTCGTGAGGTCGACAGGCTGCAGCCGGTCGAGAGCATCGGCCGCGTCGAGGCGGGCGAGCTCGAGAAGCTCCTCGGCCAAGGTGCGGAGGCGGCGGATGTCGGAGATGACGAGCTCCACCATGCGACGGCTTCCGTCCGGCAGGTCCTCGAGCTGCGATTCCAGCACCGACGCCTCGGTGACCAGCGCCCCGATCGGTGTCATGAGCTCGTGGGCCACGTTCCCGGTGAACCGACGCTCGCGTTCGTGGGCTGCGGACAGCTCCCCGAGCTTGCGCTCGAGGGCATCTGCCATCTCGTTGAACGAGATCGCCCAAGTGGCGAACTCGTCGGACCCGCTGACCGGGAGGCGGGTGTCGAGCAGGCCCTCGGCCATCGCGTGCGCGGCCTCGGCGGCGCTCCGGACGGGCACGAGCACCCTCCGAGCGGCCAGGGTGCCGACGAGACCGGCACCACAGGAGACGGCGAGCCACCCGAAGAAGAGGATCGCCGCCAGCGCCCGCAGGCTGTCGACGAGTGGGGCGGTGGAGAAGAAGAAGTAGAGCGTGGTCGGAGACTCAGGGAGCGGGTGGGCGATCACGTGGTACTGCTCACCGTCGTGGTTCACCCGCGCCGTGCTGCCGGACGTCGTCCCCGGCCACAGAAGGCGGGCAGGAATGGCTTCTCGGGCGAGCGCCCTGCTGGACGAGAAGTACTCCTGGCCGCGAACGGCCACGATCTCGCCGAACCCGAGCTCTTTGAAGACGGTGACCGCCTGCGGGATCTCGAGGGGCCGGACGTCGTCATCGAGCAGGGTGGCCGCGGTGGCGGCCCGCTCCCGGGCGAGGTCCTCGAACCGGTCCCAACGGTACGACGACGACAGCAGGAAGGCCGCCACGGCAAGAACCGCGGCGGACACGGAGCAGGCGCCCACGAACACGAGTGCCAGCCGTCGGCGGAAGCGCCGTGGGAACGGGGTGGTGCCGACGTCCACGCCCTGCCTTGCTGGAGAGGTCACTCCCGGGTCACCTTCGCTTCGAACCGGTAGCCAACACCCCGTACGGTCGCCAGGTATCGGGGCGCGCTCGGGTCGTCCTCGATCTTGTCGCGCAGCCGCTTCACCGCCATGTCGACCAACCGTGAGTCACCGAGGTAGTCGTATCCCCAGACCCGGCGGAGCAGCTGCTCCCGGCTCAGCACCTGCCCCGGATGCACGACCAGCTCGGCGAGGAGCTTGAACTCCGTGGCGCTCAACGACAGCTCTCGGCCCAGCTTGGCGGCGCGGAACCCGGCCACGTCGATCGTGAGCTCGCCGGCAGTGATCTTCTGCTGCTCGTCCGTCCCCGACCGCCGCAACGCGGCTCGGACGCGGGCGATGAGCTCCGCCGCCTCGAAGGGCTTGGTCATGTAGTCGTCCGCTCCGAGCTCCAACCCGGTGACGACGTCCGCGGTCTCGCGGCGCGCCGTGAGCATGATGATCGGCACGTTCGAGGTCTTGCGGATCTCCCGGCACACCGAGAAGCCGTCGAGCCCGGGCAGCATCAGATCGAGGATGACGAGCCCGTAGGGAGCCACCGGGAACCGGGCCATCGCATCGAGCCCGTTGCCCACGCTGTCCACCCGGCAGCCAATCGCGGTCAGCACGGTGCTGACCACCTCCCGAAGCGACGCATCGTCCTCCACGAGGAGGACGTGGGTGGACATGGCCCGAGTCTGCCCCTACATCTTGCGCAAGGAGAGGCTGTACTGGGCGCGCACCTCGTCCGACTGCGAGAGCGTCGGGCCGCTGGTGGCGCTCACCGTCAGCTCCGCGTTGGCCTTCGTCCACACCCCTCGGTAGGTGCCCACACCGATCTTCTCGACCGATCCCACGGCGGTCCAGTCACGGAGCTCCTGCTCGTAGAACTCGAGCACCCGCTCGGGCGGCCGGTTCCTCACCTCATAGCTCTGCGAGATGACGCTCGCCTTCTCCACCGCCGCCCCCGTCGCCTCACTGGTCGGAGGGCGAGGCAGCGCATCGAAAGAACCTTCGGAGAAGCCGCCGGCCACAGGGCTGGGCTGGGCCTCTCGTTGGACGTCGGCCTCACCGTCACCACAGCCGGACAGGACGAGAGCGGCTGTCATCAGCGCGATTGAGGCCGACCATCGGAGCGTCATGCCGACGCTTGTCCCCCACGCCGGTAACAGCTCGGTAACGCATCTCGACCAATCCCGTTCCCGGGTACAAGGTGGCGGTGACCAGACCCAATCGCGTTCCAAGCCCGTGACGCTGGAGCGGGCATGGGAGCTGCTGGCCGACAACACCACGACGGGAGGCCGCCTGGTGACGAGCGCCGCCATCATCGTGCTTGGCGGCGTCCTTGCGTACGTGGCCGGGCACCTCCTCGCCAGGCGCACCGACGACTCCTTCGCGAAGTACTACGCCCGCAAGCTGGCACGGTATGGCGCCGCCATGCTCGTCCTGCTTGCGCTGGCCATCGTGTGGCGGGCCTTCGCGGGGCGCATCGGCGTGGTGCTGGGGCTGGCCACGGCCGGCATCGCGTTCGCCATGCAGGAGGTGGTGGGCGCGATCGCCGGCTGGTTCAACATCCTCTCCGGGCGCATCTTCCGCGTGGGGGACCGCATCGAGATGGGCGGCGTGCGCGGTGACGTCATCGACATCACGCCGCTGCGCACGAAGGTCATGGAGATCGGATCGCCGACGAGGCGCGAGACGCCGGTGCGAGGCCGCCAGTACACCGGGCGGATCGTCGCCATCTCCAACAAGGCGACCTTCACCGAGCCCGTCTACAACTACAGCGCCGCCTTCGAGTTCATCTGGGAGGAGCTGACCCTCCCGGTCGCCTACGGCACCGACTGGACGACGGCGGAAAAGATCCTGTCCGACGAGGCGCAGCTCGTCTCCTCGTCGGCCGAGGCGCAGCAAGCCATCCGCCACATGGCCCGCCGGTACCCGGTACCTCGGGCCGAGGTGGAGCCCCGTGTCTACGCCAACGCGACCGACAACTACCTGGAGCTGTCTGCCCGGTTCGTGGTGCCGGTTCGCACGGCCCGCACGGTGAAGGACGAGCTCACCCGCAGAGTGATCGAGCGCTTCGAGGATGCGGGCATCACCATCGCCTCGACCACCCAGGATGTCCGTGTGCACAGCGGTGATCCCGACCCGGGCGCCTGAGAGAGCGGTCGGAGCGCCCCTACGCGACCGACTCCAGCACCACGATGGAGCCGTCGTCGACGGGCTCGCCAGGCTCACCTCGTCTGATGCACGCCGGATGATCGGATGCGGGTGCCCGGCCCGACCGATGCAGAGGTGGAGCGCGTTCAGGCGTCGGGCGGACGTGGGCGAAGATCGCCGTGCCGCGTTGGTGAGCAGGACGCCTCGACCCCCGCCGGTTGCCGAACCGTACCTTCGCGCTGTGCTACATGGCGGTCGCGTCGCCGGGACGGAAGGATGCGCGGGTGAAGAACGCACCGCCTGAGGATGGAGAGAGCCACAAGGAGCGCGTCGACCGCGAGCTTGGGGAGATGCTCGAGGAGGTGCGCGTCGCCATCCCCGGCGCGGAGGTCCTCTTCGCGTTCCTGCTCGGCGTGGCCTTCACGAATCGCTTCTCAGAGGTGACCACGCTGCAGCGCAACGTGTACTTCGCCACGCTGCTGCTGACGGCCGGCGCGACGGCGCTGCTCATCGCACCGACTGCGTACCACCGCCTCGACTTCCGGGGGGGCGACAAGGAACGGCTGGTCTTCTCCGGCACCCGCATGGCCGTCACCGCCCTCGGCATGCTGCTGTGCGCCATCTCTGGAGTGGTCTTCCTGGTCGGCGACCTGCTCTACGGCACTGCTGCAGCTGGTGTCGCCGCGGCACTGGTCTCCGGCTGGTTCCTGCTGTTCTGGTTCGCCCTGCCGCTGGCACGGAGGTCCGGCCGGACCTGACCCCTCTCAGCGCGGGAGCAGCTCCAGCCCCGTCCGCACCCGAGCCTCCTCGAGCTCATTGATCTCGATGCGCTGGTTGCGCTCCACCAGCGCGGCCAGCTGTCGCACGAACGGGGTCTTGGCGGAACGGGCCGCGTAGCCCGCCATGTGGACACCGCCCCGGTGGTGCTCCTGCATCAGGGGGACGAACAACGCGTCGATCGTCCGGCCCTTCCCGTCACGCATGGCACGGAGGTCGGCATCGCTGGCCATGCCCGGCATCTGGGCCACGCCGATGGCCATGCCCATCCAACCCATCGCCGTCTCCGAGCGCTCGGTACGGTCATGGCCCCACTGGTTGAGCTGGCGCTCCATCAGGCCGATCTCGTACGACTGCGTCTGCAAGATCTCCTGAGCGAAGACCTGCACCCCTCGCTCCGAGCCGTTGGCCAGCTCGAACGCGGCCATCTCCAGCGCTTGCTCGTGGTGGCTGATCATGTCCTGAAGGAACCCGACGTCGAGGGAGCTTGGTTCCGGCGGAGCATCCTCCCGCGTACCGAGCACATAGCCGACAGCCCCGCCGAAGAACAGCACGACCAGCACGGCGGCCAGCCACTGCAACGGCGTCGTGGGCACGAGGGTGGAGCCGTCCTCTGCATCGACAAGAACGACACCTTCTTGCCGATCGCCGGGAGCTGCTCGCCGTAGGGGTGCTACCGCGGCTCGCTGTCGATCAGGCGGCCCGCAGCCACCGCGGCGATCGAACTCAGGCCCGCGCGGGCGCCGGGTCCCGAACCAGCCAGGCGACGGCGACGCCCAGTACCCCCAGGACCAGGTGAATCATGTTGTCCACGACGCTGTAGCCGTGGGCAGGCAGCAGGCCGAACAGGTCAGGTACGACGAACCCGAGCACCCCGACCAGCAGGTAGACCACGCCGATCCCGCCGACGACGGTACGCACCACGGCGGTGTCGCGGACGCCGAACCCGACGGCGGCCATCAGCCCACCGGTGATCAGATGCACGAAGTCTTCACTGATCTCAATGTTGACCGCGCCGAACAAGGGCTCCTCGCCGGCAATCAGCCCCACCACGCCGATCAGGATGATGACGACACCGGCGACCTTGGCGTAGGTACGAACCATGAAGACTCCCCGGGTAGGTGGCCCCGTCACCGGGTGCCGAGTCAGATCGTGACAAGGCGTGAGCGTAGTACTCACGGCGCTACCGCTCACCGGCGGGCCTACGTAGCGGACGGCGTTGGGTCAGTGCGCCAGGGTTCGGGCCAGGAGGCGCAGCGCTGTCGCACCGAACTCGATCATGTTGGCGGCTCGGTCGTCCGAACCGGTCAGCGCCCGCTCGCTGTCCGCCTGGGACGACGGTGCCCACACTGCCGTCCACGAGTGACCGGCCGGGTCTCCGTAGCCGTTTCCCTTGGGTCCGGCGGCACCCGTCTCGGCTATGCCCCAGCTGGCTCCCAGCTTGGTGGCGATGGCCTCGGCCAGGTAGCGGGCGTACGGGTCCGACGAGCTCCGAGCTCCGGAAGGGAACTCGATGACCCCAGAGATGAGCTCCCTTCCGGCTACCCGCGTGTAGACCACCGTGCCGCCCAGGTAGAACCCGGACGCACCTGGAACGGAGAGCAGGGCGGCCGAGATGAGCCCACCCGCCGACGACTCGGCCACTGCCACCGTCTCCTTGCGCTCCAGAAGCAGCGCAGCCACCGCCGCAGCTGGTTCGGTCAGAGCCTCGGGAAGGGACATGGGGCAAGGTATCCGATCGCTCAGATCAGCCCAACCTGGCCTGCCGGCGTGGTGAAGTGCTCCACGGCCCAGCCGACGTAGGTTCGGGCCAGGGCTCTCAAGCCGGCGGCCACATCGCCCTCCAGGTGCTCGATCGATCCGGAGGCCGACGCCGCGAACCGCGACGCCTCGGCCAACGTGGCCGACAGTGTGCCCGCGTCTGTGATCAGGCTGCGCACCAGAGCAAGGTCGGCATCACCCCGCCGTGCCAGCTGGACCCGCAGCGCCGGGCCGGTGCGCAGCTCGCGGGCCAGGATGACCGGCAACGTGTACACGCCGGTGGCCAGGTCGATGCCGGTCGGCTTGCCCAAGCGGTCGGGATCGGCGACAAAGTCCAACACGTCGTCGAGCAGCTGGAAGGCCATCCCGAACTCCTCGCCGAAGCGGCCGAAGCTCTCGACCACCTCGTCGGGCGCATCGGCGCAGTAGGCACCGGCCCGACAGGCGGCTGCGAAAAGCACGCCGGTCTTGCCGCGGATCGACCGCAGGTAATCGTCCACCGTGCGATCGGGGTTGAACTGGTCGCGCATCTCCGCCACCTGGCCCTCGCACAGGGCGGCCACGGTCTGGGCCAGCATCCGGGCAACTCGCTGGCCCGACAGCGCAGCCTCGGACGCAGCGGCGGCGAGGATGAAGTTGCCGGCCAGCAGCGCCGCCGTCTTGCCCTCGGTGGCGTTCACGGTCGGGACGCCTCTGCGCGTGCCGGCCTCCTCGAAGAGGTCGTCGTGCACGAGCGAACCGATCTGCACCAGCTCCACGGCCGCACTGGCCGCGTGCACGCGATCGAGATCCTTCGCGCCGGCCACACGCGCCGCGGCCACCGTGAAGACAGGACGGAGGCGCTTGCCCGAGACGGTGGCCACCCGCAAGGAGGCGGTGCGCAGCTGCGGCTCGGCGGCCCGGCCGAGCGCGGCCAGCAGCCGTTCCTCGGCGATGGCCACGTCATGTTCCAGCTCGGGCAGCACCAGCAGCGTGGCCAGCTCGTCCAGTCGCACGCGCCGACCTTAGAAGCCGGCGCGGCAACCGTCCTCAGGCCAGGTGCTGCACCGAATCGGGCAGCTCCGCCGCAACGCGGATGATCGGGATGCCGGTCTGCGTGTTGCGGTGCATCTCTTCGAAGGCCCGGCCCAGGTCCTCGAACGGGTAGATCTCGTCGTGGACGGTCGGCTTGAACACCCGCCCGTAGAGCTCGGTGGCCGCGGCGCAGCCGATCAACGTCTCGTAGTGCGTGTGGTCGAGGGTGATCTGCTTGACCGACAGCAGCGCCGAGTTGTACTCGAGCACCTGGCTCAGCTGCCAGCCGGCACTCACGTTGACACCCTCCCGAGCCGCCACGGCAAGCCCGGCCGGGAACACGGGGCCGCGCAGCATGTCGCACACGATGTGCATGTCCCCCCCACCGGTGAGCTCGCGCACCTTGTTGCGGAAGCGGCTCACGTCACCCCGCTCGGCGAAGCGGTTGTACTCCTTCTGGTCGATGCCGACGATGCCTAGCTCCTCCAAGGCGCTGCGACGCTCGGGGCTGCCCGAGCAGAAGTAGGCGTTGTGGCCTTCGGCCTTGGCCAGCATCAAGAACAGCTCGGAAACGCCGCCGCCGAAGCCCAGGACGTTGATCGTGGCCAGCTGCTCACGAGGCACCTTCACACGGAAGATGCCGAGCGCCCGGCGCCACATGTGGTACGCCGTCGGCGCCCGCAGGGGCAGGGCAGCGATCTCCCACAGGTTCAGCCCGCAGTCGAGCGGCGCCTGCAGCAGCTGCCAATCCTCGACCACGGCCTCCTCGGCGTACCAGCCGATCGACTCCGGCATGTCGTAGGCCCAGATGCGCAGGGGGAAGCCGAACTGATCGGGCTCGCCGTTGCAGTGGGTGATGGCGATGTCGCCGACCTTGAAGCGGTCGACCTCGGCGCCCACCTCTACCACCTCGCCCAGGGCCGAGTTGCCGGGGAACATCCGGCCACCACGAGCCTCGGCGATGTTCACCGTGTCCGCCAGCGCGGCGTGGTTGATGTTGTGCTCAGCGGACACGGCGAGGATGCGCAGCCGGACGTCGCGCGGCCCGACATCGCGCAGCTCGATCTCGTCGAGGCGCACGACCTTGGCTATGTCGACCTGCTCCAGGTCGTCGTTGACGCGCTTGCGCTCTTCGGCGACGGCATCCGCGGTGATGGCATAGGCCTTGACGGTACGACCCACGGCGGGGCTCCAATCAGGTGGCCTCCCAGGCGGGAGGGGCGTCGGGTGGGCTAAAGGTAGTGGGCGTCCGGGTAGCCGAACAGATCCTGCTCGGCCGGGCGCTGCAGGTCCGCCGATGTACCGTCGCCCTGCACCTGGAGGCCCCGGACGACGACGACGGGCACGCCTTCGGCGGCCTCGCCTCCGACGAGGATGGCGGCGCTGGCCAACAGGTCACCGATCGGCACCTGCGACGTGGGACCCAACGGTCGGCCGAACAGGTCTGGCTGCTCCTCGAGCTGGTGCAGGGCGGTGATGCCGGACACGCCGATCGCCACCCCGGCGTTGCCGCGGCGGAACGGCCGTCCGTGTGAGTCCGTGAGAAGCACCCCGAGCCGGACGCCCGTGGCCTCCTCGAGCCGGCCACGGATGCGAGTCGCCGAGGCGTCGGGATCCTCGGGGAGGAGGAGCACGATGTTTTCGTCGCCCTCCCCGGCACCGACATTCGACCGGTCGATGCCCGCGGCCGCCGAGATGAAGCCCAGGCGGTGGCGCACGAGCAGCACCCCGGGCCGAGCCCGGATGACGTCGGTGGACTCACGCAGGACGAGCTCGACCATGGCCGGGTCCTTGTCCGTGAAGCTGGCGAAGCGCTCGGCCCGGGCGGAGGGTTCGATGGTGCGGAGGTCGAAGATGCGCCCCTCCGCCTTGGACACGATCTTGCTGGTGATGACGACGACGTCCCCGTCCGCCAGGTCGATCCCAGTGGCAGACGCGCTCTCGAGGATCTGGCCAGCCACATCGTCGCCCGGCTGGACCATGGGAAAGCCGGCCAGCGGCAGGAGGGAGACGGCTCCGGGAGCAGCCATCAGCGGCCGCTGTTGCGGCGCACCTCCTTGAAGGGGATGTCGGCATCGACGGTCGGCTCCTTGGGAAGCCCAAGCACCCGCTCACCGATGATGTTGTGCTGCACCTCGTCGGTGCCGCCGGCGATAGAAGCGCCGGGGACGGACACGAGCACTTCGGCGATGATGCCGTCCCGACCTGCGTCCTCTCCGCTCAGCATCCCGTAGGCGCCCGCGATGCGGGTGTGGGTGGCGGCCGAGCGGCGGGAGATCTCGCTGCCGTGGAGCTTGCCGAGCGAACCTTCGGGTCCAGGTGGACGACCCTGGGCACGGGCCGCCCTCGACCGGTCCGCCGTCCACCGCGCCGCCTTCTCGAACGCGTGCAGGGATGCCGCCATCTGACGAACCACCGGGTCGCCGTTCACTCCCCGGTCGTGGGCCTCGGGGGCGATCAGGTCAGAGCGGCCGGCCCGCTGCGGGTACCAGATGTAGGTCTTGTTGTACTCCGCCGCCTCGGCCACCGCCTCCCGAGCGGTGCGGCCTTCTCCACGTCCGGTGCGGCCTCCGCGGTTGCCGGCCAGGCCTCGCTCGTGCGCGAGCGTGGCCAGCGCAGAACCCCAGCCTCCACCCACCTCGCCGACCACGTTGGCGTGTGGCACCCGGGCCTCGGTGAGGAACACCTCGTTGAACGAGGCGTAGCCGTTCATCTGCTGCAGCGGACGCACCTCCACGCCGGCCTGGCGCATAGGGAGGGCGAAGTAGGTGATGCCCCGGTGCTTTGGTGCATCCCAGTCGGTGCGGGCCAGCAAAATGGCATAGGCCGCCGTGCGGGCGCCAGTGGTCCACACCTTCTGGCCGGTGACGACCCACTCGTCACCGTCACGGTCAGCCCGGGTGGTGAGACCGGCCAGGTCGGAACCGCTGCCGGGCTCGCTGAACAGCTGGCACCAGGTGTTCTCGCCTGTGACGATCGGGCGCAGGAGGCGGCTTTTCAGGTCCTCGCTGCCCTTCTCCAGGATGGTGGGGGCGGCCAGCGTCATGGCCGAGCCGGTGGCGGGCCCGACTGCCCCCACCCGGTCGAACTCGTCACCGACGACCGCGGCCAGTGCCGGCGCGAGGCCGCGCCCGCAGTGCTCCACCGGCCAGGTGGGGCACCCCCATCCACCGTCGGCCAGCAGCTCGCGCCACTCCCTGAGCGGACGCTCCGGGTCCCAGGTCTCGGCCAGCCAGGAGCGGACCTCGTCACGCACTTCGTCGGCTGTCGTGTCGCTCATCGTGGCTCCTTTCGGTCGGCTGGAGGTCGCGCGATCAGCACGCCGTCGCCCTCCAGCCGGTCGATCTCGTCGTCGGACATGTCGAGCAGGCTTTGCAGCACCCGGCGGTTGTCCTCCCCCTGGTAGGACGGCCGGCCGCTCGTGCCGGCGTCGGACACCGAGTACCGGGCAGGTGACCGAGGCAGCAGCAATGGGTTCTGCTCGGTGCCCACGTTGGTGAGCGCGCCCCGCTGCTCGGCCCAGTCGGCGTCCTTCACCTCGGCCAGCGAGCGCATGAGACCCGAGGCGATGCTGCCCTTGGCCAGGGCCTTCTCCAGGGCGTCGAACGAGTCGAAGCCGGCGGCAAAGGCCTGCATGGCCTCCGCCATCTCGGTGCGGTGGGCGGCTCGGTCCGCGGGGGTGGCGAAGCGAGGGTCCTCCAGCAGCTCCGGACGACCCATCACCGCGCACCAGCGCGGGAAGCTGGCCACCGGGTCGCCCGAGACGATGGCCACCGAGCCGTCGCTCAGGTGCAGCACGGGCGCGTTGGCTCCACCGAACACGTGGAACCGGCCGGCCTCGCCACCGGCCAGCTCGACGGCCGTCCACTCGGTGGACTGCAGCATCGTCTCGGCCATGGAGATGTCAACGTGCTGGCCCTCGCCGGTGGCGTCGCGATGGCGCAGGGCGGCCAACACGGCGATGGTGGCCTGCAGCCCGGCGAAGAAGTCGGCGAACGACACCGCCTCCTGCACAGGAGGCATGCGGCGGCGGCGGGAGGCCAGCTCGATCAGCCCGAGCTCGGCGTGCAGCACGGGTGCGTAGGCACGCCGGGTGGCGAGCGGGCCGTCCTGGCCGTACCCGGTGATGGAGCAGTACACCAGCGACGGGTTGACCTCGTGCACGGCGTCGTAGCCGAGCCCGAGGCGGGACATCACGCCCGGGCGGAAGTTCTCGAGGAGGATGTCGGCTTCGGCCGCCAGCTTGAGGGCGATGCGCTGCGCCTCGGGACGGGTGAGGTCGAGCGAGATGCAGTCCTTGCCACAGTTCTGCTGGGCGAAGTACACAGGAATGCCGTCTACCCGGGGTTGAGCCGTGCGGGTGAGGTCGCCCTCCGGGGGCTCCAGCTTGATGACCTCGGCGCCCAGGTCTACGAGTGCCTTCGAACAGCTCGGACCGGATAGAACCCGCGAAAGGTCCAGCACCCGAACCCCGGCCAGTGGTCTGGGCCCCAGTGGGGCTTGCACCTGCTCGTCGTCCCCCATGTCAGCCTCCCCTCGGCGGCGCACCTTACCGGCACCCACGTAAGGTGCTGCGGCTGAACCAAGGGGGTCTTGTCATGAGCATCGGCATAGAGGTCGAAGGCAACGTCGGCATCATCGAGATGCAGACGCCGCCGCACAACTTCCTCACCTACCAGCTGGTCGAATCCATCGCCGACGCGCTCGAGGGCTTCGACGCAGGAAGCGAGGTGCGAGCCGCCGTGCTGTGCGCAGAGGGTCGCTCCTTCTGCGCGGGGGCGAACTTCGGCGGCGGTCCGGCGGCCGAGGGTGGACGGCGCGAGCCGGCGGGCGGACCGTCCACGGCTCGCCTCTATGCCGCCGCCGCCCGGCTCTGCGCGGTGGCCACCCCGTTCGTCGCCGCCGTGCACGGGCCGGCCATCGGCGGAGGTCTGGGGCTGGCCATGGTCGCCACCCTTCGGGTCACCTGCCCCGATGCTCGCTTCTCGGCCAACTTCGCTGCCCTCGGCATCCACCCCGGCTTCGGGCTCTCGGTCACGGTGCCGGAGGTGATCGGCCCATCCCGGGCGGCCGAGGTGTTGCTCACGGCCAAGCGCTACAAGGGCGACGAGGCGATGGCCATCGGCCTGGCCGATCGCTGCGTGCCGGCCGACCAGGTGCGGGCCGCATCCATCGCCTTGGCCGGAGAGATCGCCGTCAACGCGCCGCTGGCTGTGCGGTCGATCCATCGCACCCTGCGGAGGGGCCTGGCCGATCGGGTCCGCCAGGCCACCGAGCACGAGGCGGCCGAGCAGCTCCGTCTGTCGGCCACCGAGGATGCCCGTGAGGGCATGCGGGCTGTGAACGAGCGGCGATCGGGCGACTTCGCCTTCCGCTGATCGGGTACGACGGCTCCCATGCAACGCCTCGCCGGTCAGGTCGCCCTCGTCACCGGTGGAGGCACCGGCATCGGCGCTGCCATCGCCGTCCGCCTGGCCGTCGAGGGCGCGACCGTCGCCGTGAACGGCCACGTAGATGGGTCCGCGGACGGCGTGGTCGAGCAAATCCGCAACGCCGGTGGCAGAGCCATCTCCGTGGTCGCGGACGTCAGCGCGCCGAGCGAGGTGGCGTCGATGGTGCAGCGCTGCGTCGATGAGCTGGGTGCCCTGACCATCGCCGTCAACAACGCCGGCCTCCAGGAGGAGACACCGTTCCTCGAC
>Ga0136611_10000762_pt1 | contig 21685 bp, 15 predicted proteins | sample AntDrymUQ2232306_2_FD_106645 | JGI IMG/M metagenome (GOLD analysis project Ga0136611, IMG submission 106645) | Polar desert sand microbial communities from Dry Valleys, Antarctica - metaG UQ223 (23.06) | ecosystem: Environmental > Terrestrial > Soil > Desert | place: Antarctica: Dry Valley...
CTGACTGGATTGACGCCCGAATGCACCCCGGCAACCGTCTGAACGAGAAGACCGTCGCCGATGGCGCGAGCCATTGCCTGCTGATCGAGCGAACCGGGTGTCAACGAAAGGGCCCGGGCACCGGCGCCGGGCCCACCTTTGAAACCGCTCCGCACCGCCGCACCATTGGATGCGCCACCGGAGCGACGACCGGCGTAGGAGTCGTACAGAAAGCCCTGGAGCACTCCACCGCCGATGAGCACGTTGCGCCGGCAGGCCAGACCTTCGTCATCGAAGGCCGAAGCGGCATAAGCATTCGGATCCGTAGGATCGTCGACAAGCGTGAACGCTTCGGCGGCAACGCTTTCACCAATGCGCCCGGCGAGAAACGATCTGCCTTTGAGCACTGACTCGCCATTGAGCGCCGAGGACAAAACGCCAAGCAATACGGGCGTAACGCGGTTGTCGAAAATAACAGCCAACCGTGCCGATGCGGGCTTGGTTGCGCCTAACAGGCGCGTCGATCGCTCGACGGCATCGTTGACAGCTTTGTCGATGTCGAGGCCGTTGGGTGACCGATCGACTGAGTACCCACCGCCGGTCTGCGTGTCATCCCCCTCACCGGCAATGGCAGACGCCGATACGTAACAGCCGGTTCGACGGTACGCAGCGTCGATCCCGGTAGTAGTAGCGATAGCAGCCTCGAAGGCACCGTCACCATATTCAGCTGACCGCAGTGTTCGGATGCGCGAATCTCCGGCCTTTACACGCCGCTCGAGATCCAAGGCCATTTCGACCTTGCGATCGGCCGGGAACGTGTACACGTCCTCGCTCCAAACGTCGATGTCGACTGACACCACGCCATCAGGACGCGCCAACCCGGCAAATTCATCGAGCGTGGCGAAACCGGCGTTGTCCCTTGCCTCGTCGAGCGTTTCCCGCAAAATGTCATCGTCAAGTGTTCCGGCGTACGAGAAACCTTGACGACCATCCTTGACCACCCGGACGCCGGCGCCCAGCGCTTCGGCACGCGACAACGACTCGATCTCACCGCCGTAGACGACGATTTCGGTGTCGGTGCCGCGACTGACGTACACCTCGACCTCTTCGTCGTCGTTGGACCATCCCAGTACCTTGTGCGCCACATCGTTCAGGTCGAGCGTTTTGCGACTCATGCTGCCGTACCGCCGACAGTCAGGCCGGTAGGAACACGAAGCGTTGGTTGGCCCTGGCCAACGGGAACGCTCTGACCGTCCTTGCCGCACGTGCCCGGCCAGCCGAACGCGAAGTCGTTACCAATTACGTCGATGCGTTTCAGAACCTCTGGACCGTTGCCAATGAGGTTGGCATCGCGAACCGGGTCTGTGATTTTGCCGTTCTCGATCAGGTAGGCCTCCCCGACGCCGAAGACAAAATCCCCCGTCGCCGTGTTTACTTGACCACCCGTCAGCTGAGCAACATAAACGCCATGGTCGGTCTGCTCCACGATCTCGTCTGGGTCGGCGTCGCCGTTCGTGAGGAAGGTGTTGGTCATACGCACCATGGGCAGATGCTGATAACTCTGTCGACGGCCATTGCCGGAAAACTCACGGTTCTCCTTGTGCGCACGCAGGTAGTCCCACATGTAGTCAGTAAGCACGCCGTCCTTGATGAGGACATTGCGCTTGGCGGCGTGGCCCTCGTCATCAACCGAATAGGCACCCCACTCAGGCCCGATGGTCCCATCATCGACCAGCGTGACAAGTTCACTGGCGACCTGTTCGCCGATGCGCCCGGCGAACACCGACGCGTCCTTGCCGACGAGATCTGCTTCGAGCCCATGCCCACATGCCTCATGGAAGAGCACCCCACCAGCACCGTGCTTGATAACGACAGGTACTTCGCCGCTGGGAGCGGGGCGAGCATTGAGCTTGCGCAAGGCAACGTCAGCGATTCCCGAGGCAAAGGATTCGACGTCGTAGCGCTCGAACATCTCAAAGCCCATGGTGTGACCGACGGAATCGAAAGCCGTTTGCATGCCTCCATCACCCATGGCAACGCACTGCACCACGAAGCGGGTCCGCACCTGGTCGTCGGTCACAAATGTTCCGTCGGAGTTGGCCACGAGAATGCGACGGCGACTGTCGCCATAGCCGACGCTCACCTGACGGATTGCGTTGCCGGCCGAACGGGCTGCATCGTTGGCACGCTCCAGCAATTCGACCTTGCGAGCCTTCGCCACTGTTTCGGGCAAGGTGGAGGCCGGCGCGATCGGTGTCGGGGTCGTGGGCGACAGAACCACTTTACGAACCCCTCCCCCGCCTCCTCTGGCGGCGGCAGCGGCCGCCTGAGCGGCAGCGACCAGCGAGGTCTCGGTGAGATCAGAGGTGTGGGCGAAGCCGGTGGTCTCCCCGGCCACTACCCGTATACCGGCCCCGCGGTCCCTGCCGGTATTGAGCTGCTCGACCCTTCCGTCATCGAGATGGGCCGCAGATCCTCGCCGATCCTCGACGAAGACCTCGGCGAACTCCACGCCTTTCTTGAGTGCCTCGCTCAGCACCCTCTCCACGACCCCTTGATCGAGCACGTAATCTCCCTCGTGTCGCCCCAAGAAGATGGACGACGAAACCGAAGCCTACCGACATGGGCTGCAATGATCTTCGGAATCCCGGCCGACAAAGCCCGGAATTCCGAGATGAGGAAGCCATTTGACCAAAAAGGCGGGGCCGCACGTCAGCCCGAAGAAGATCGTCGAAGACTTTCGGCGTAAACCGTTGTGGTGGCGCGAGATCTTTTACGTTCTCGTGCTCTACGGCATCTACTCGGTAGTGCGTAACGTTCAGGGTTCAGTGCTGTCGGTCACGACCGCCAATGACAATGCCCTTGACATCGTCGAATTGCAAAAGACGTTGCACATCTTTAACGAGCAGGCCATCCAAGAGTTTTTTCTTCCCAACGACGGCTTTATCAAGGCGCTCAACATTTATTACGGCACTGCGCATTTCGTGGTGACGATCGGCGTCCTCTTCTGGTTGTTTCATCTGAAGACTGAGCGTTACCACCGCTACCGCAACATCATTTTTGCCACAACGGGGCTCGCTCTGATCGGCTACATGTCATATCCGCTGACACCTCCGCGACTCCTACCCGCCAGCTACGGCTTCGTGGACACATTGCGCACCATTGGAGGCACTTGGTCCTTTGACAACGATGCAGTGGAGAACGTCAGCAATCAGTACGCAGCCATGCCCAGCCTGCATGTGGGCTGGGCTCTGTGGTGCGCGTTCGCGGTAGCCCCAACACTTCGCAACTGGGTCCTACGGGCTGGCGTGTTCCTGTATCCCGCACTCACGACTCTGGCCATCGTGGTCACGGGCAATCACTACTGGATGGACGTCGTTGGTGGCGCTCTGGTATTCGCTGGAGGTTGGGGGGTTGCGGCATTGGTTGCCCGTCGCTCCCCACCCCTTGGGATCCCCATGACCGAAGCCGACGCCACGGTGGGAGCCCGAACCAGAGAGACGCGCTGAATGCTCCGGGGCGGGGCGGAGGCGCTCAGATAGGCACAGCCGTCACCTATTCTCGCCACCGATGAGTGGCAGCTTGAACACGGCGGTGGTCACCGAGGCCATCGAACAGATCGGTAGCCCGGTGGCCGAGCGGATCGAAGGCCTGCTGACGGCCGAGATCCAGCGATGGAGGGCTCTCGATGAGGCGCTGGTCGAACCCCTCTCCAGCCTGCGCTCCTTGGTTCGGGCGGGTGGAAAGCGCCTGCGCCCGGCGTTTTGTTACTGGGCCTTCGTCGGCGCCGGTGGCGACCCGGACGACCCAGACATCGTCGACGCCGGAGCGGCACTCGAGCTTCTTCACTCGTTCGCCTTGGTTCATGACGACGTCATGGATGACTCCCGCCGGCGTCGCGGCGACGACGCTGTTCACGTGCAATTCGAGCTTGCTCACGCTGCGGCCGGGTGGTCGGGGGAATCACGGAGATTCGGCGAGGGTGTGGGCATCTTGGTAGGCGACATGGCATTCGTCTACGCCGATCACCTCATGAGTAAGGCCCCCGTCGATGCGCGCGCCGTCTTCACAGAGCTTCGCGTCGAGTTGAACGTTGGCCAATACCTGGACCTGGCAGCCACCGTCCGATCAGACGCATCCCTACCAATGGCCCGCAAGATCGCTCAATACAAATCGGGCAAGTACACAGTCGAACGACCAATGCATTTGGGTGCTGCCCTCGCCGGGCGGGCCGGTGATCTGGCCGGCGCGTTTTCAACGTACGGCCAACCCGTAGGAGAGGCGTTCCAGTTGCGCGACGACATCCTTGGGGCATTCGGGGACAGTGACGTGTTGGGTAAACCCGTTGGTGGAGACCTGCGGGAAGGTAAGGCAACAGCGCTGCTGGCAATTGCTCGCGAGCGCGCCACCGGTAACACCTCGACCATTCTGGCTCGGTACGGCGCGTCCGACCTTGGTGAGGACGAGGTCGAAGCTCTCCAAAAGGTCCTCGTCGATACCGGGGCATTGGCCGCCGTAGAGGAGACCATCGACGTCCTGATCAAGGTCGGCATCGAGGGAATCGAGAAGGCAGCGGTTACGACAGAGGCCCGAGCCAACCTCGTCGAACTCGCCTATTTCGTCGCCGGGCGTCTGCACTGATGGCGCTCTTCGTAACTGAGCCATAGTGCGCGTCGCCATCATTGGAGCCGGCCTGGGCGGGCTGTCCGCTGCCTGCCATCTGGCCGGGCGCGGGCACGAAGTCGTGGTCCTAGAACGCGAACTGGTCCCCGGAGGTCGCGCCGGCGTCTGGCGCGAGTCGGGTTACACCTTCGACACGGGCCCAACTGTCCTGACAATGACCGGAATCCTCGCCGACACGTTTCGCTCCGCCGGCGAGGAGATGAGCGATCACGTACGAGTCGCGCCTGTCGACCCAATGTACCGAGCCTGCTACCCGGACGGCAGCGAGATCCTCTGCCGTCACGGTCTGGAGGCAATGCGAGCGGAAATCGCCGATAAAAGCGGCCCGGCTGATGCCGATGGTTTCGTCCGCTTCTGCACCTGGCTCACCAGCCTCTACGACCTGGAGTTGCCGAACTTCATCGACCGCAATTTTGATTCACCGTTGGACCTGGCGTGGCCTATCTCCCCCATACTCAAGCTCGTCCGTCTGGGTGGCCTACGGCGTTTGTCATCAGTAGTCACAGACTATTTTCATGACCCGCGCTTGCAGCGCCTCTTCTCTTTTCAATCGATGTACGCCGGGCTATCACCTTTCGACGCGCTGGCTGTCTACGCAGTCATCACCTACATGGATTCGGTCGAGGGCGTCTACTTTCCCGAAGGTGGAATGAACGCGATAGGCCGCGGTCTTGCCGCAGCAGCCGAGAAAGCAGGCGCCACGTTCTTGTTCGGCGCCGACGTGACGGCGTTGGAAAGGACCGGAGCCCGAGTTACCGGCTTACGTTTGGCAAGTGGCGAAGTCATAACGGCTGACGCAGTAGTTGCCAACCCGGATCTGCCCTACGTTTACGAAGCGTTGTTGGACGACACACCCGCACCTCGCGTGGCTCGCAAAGGTGAGTACTCACCCAGTTGCACGGTGTGGCTGGCGGGAATCAAGGGCCAATTCCCGGCGAGCGCTGCTCACCACAACATTCATTTTGGTGAGCAATGGAAGGAGGCCTTCGACGCTTTGCTGCGCGACGGAAGGCCGATGCCCGACCCGTCGCTACTCATCACAAGCCCCACCAAGTCCGACGCCACGCTGGCTCCACCCGATGCTCATTCCCTGTTCGTCCTCGAACCAATGCCGAACCTGGACGGCAAAATTGACTGGTCGCGGGAGCGTGACGCCTTGAAGCACCGTCTCTTGCAGCGCGTCGAACGATTGGGCTACTCGGTTGACGCCGAAGTGCAACGCTTCGTCGATCCCACCGACTGGCAACAAATGGGGATGGCCAAGGGGACTCCGTTCGCGCTTTCGCACCGGTTTCTCCAGACCGGACCGTTCCGTCCCGGCAACATAGATGGGCGAATTCCCGGCCTTACCTTTGTCGGTTCCGGAACGGTTCCCGGTGTCGGCGTTCCAATGGTTCTGTTGTCGGGTCGCCTTGCGGCCGATCGTGTAGAGAGTCAGCGCCCGTGAGAACCCGTTCATCAGCAATCGCCGGACGCGACTTGGGGAACTCAGCACTCGACGAGTCGTACCGACGCTGCCGGACCATGAACCGGGCCTTCGGCTCCACGTACTACTGGTCAGCAGCACTGCTGCCAGCCGAGAAGCGGCGCCACGTTCACGCCCTGTATGCATTCTGTCGCTACGCCGACGACATTGTGGACAGCCACGAAGATATGCGTGTCGAAGCGAGAGTCGCCAAGCTTGACGACTTCAGCCACCGCTTCTTTGTCGACCTTGAGAAAGGATCATCGGCGGATCCCATTCTGGGCGCAGTCGTGGAGACAACACGACGACTTGCCATTGATCACTCGTGTTTCGAGCGCTTCTTGAAGTCGATGAGGATGGATTTCACAGTCTCGAAGTACGAGACGTTCGACGACCTCATGGTCTACATGGACGGCTCGGCTGCGGTCATCGGCGAAATGATGTTGCGCGTTCTCGAGCCGTACTCGGAGGATGCGTTCGAGCCGGCCCGCAGCTTGGGCATTGCGTTTCAGCTCACCAATTTCCTCAGAGACGTTGGGGAGGATATGCACCGCGGGCGCATGTATATACCGCAAGCGACCCTGCGCAAGTTCAAGGTCAACGAGCAGATTCGCCACAGGACGCCGGAATGGACAGCTGCACTGCGTTTCGAGATTGCCCGTACCCGGCGCATCTACATGAAGGCCGACGAAGGAATCGCATTGCTTCCGGCCCGATCGGCGGAGTGCATTTACGCGGCGCGTAATCTCTACTCCGGGATTTTGGATGAGATCGAGCGGAATGGCTTCGACGTCTTCGGTCGCCGTGCACGCGTTCCCACATGGCGCAAGCTGGCAACTGCGGCCCGCATCGTGGCCTGATGTCTACGAAGCCAGAGGGTCCCGTTCGGTCTGCATGGCTCGCACCCGTAACCGGCGCGGTACAACCGGCAACAGCATCCCGTATGGCTCGCCACCGTAAAGGTGATGAATGCGATGCGCCCGTCGCCATGGTTTGAGGAACCCGAACATTTTTCGCGGCAACGGTATCCGCTCGTGAATGTATGCATCGTGAACAAACAAATAGGCAATCCCGTAGAGAGTTATACCAAGGCCCACCGACCACAGCGGCTGCCACCCATTGGCCAACGCCATAACCATGAGAGTGAGAGCGGCGAACACCACCGGGAAGATGTCGTTGGCCTCGAAACGCGACGCCAACCGTTGGTGATGACTGCGATGCAGTACCCAGGCGAAGCCGTGCATCACCCAGCGATGCGCCACGTAGGTGACGCCTTCCATGGCGACAAAAGCCAGAAGCCAGAGAACGTTCATCGTTCGGGTCTCACCCAGAGAAGTATGGCCAAAACCACCAGGCCAAACCCGAATAAGTAGTCCTCGACCGGGATATCGAAGGGAAAGCGCAGGCCGCTGAACTCGGATTCGTTGTAAATGACAACTGGATCCGGGAGTTTGGTGAGCACTCCATCGACGATCGTCTCGAACCCGAGCACGATCCCGTAGGAGATCCAGAACGCCTTCCTGCGAAACAGCCCGGTACGCAACCACAACTCGACCAGGACAACCGCCAGAACGGCCGAAACGGCCAGAAGCGTGTACTCAGGCACGGGGCGACCGCTCCCGGCGGGCCAGGGAGGCTGTTACGGCCTCGAACCCGGCAATTCCCGCGGTTGGGATCACGATGAAGAAGATGAGCTCCTCGAAGGGCATTCCTCCGGGCAGGATCCACCCCGTTGTGTACCGATCGCTGAAGGTCCAATGGGCTCGCTCAATGGCGAAAATGTCCCAAATGGAAAAAATTGCCGCGCCGGGAAGCACGGCCTTCGCCAGCCGTCTGGGATTGCGCCACAGGCGAAAGCCGTAGAAGAACTCCAGGGGGAAAGTGACAGCCAGGCACCCACCCAGGAGGGCAAGGTAACTCCACTGGCCCAGGGCGAGTCTATGAACCATGAGCCCGTGCCCCAATCTGCCCATTTCCGGTGCGGTACATCAACATCAGGTCTGTACTCTTGGGCTCATGGTGCAGCGCAGGGTAATCCTCGAATTCGTCGCCGCCCGCACTTCGGTCGCAGGCGCACTCCCCCGATGAACGAGTCCGAAGATCGAGCCGAGGTGGGGACCGTCGCTCCGGGCCCGCCCAGCCTTTTGGAGGCGATCAAAGGCCCTGAGGATGTGAAGCGCCTCGAGGCCGCCCAACTGGAACAGCTCTCCCAGGAGATACGCGCTTTCGTGGTCAACGCTGTCTCGGTAACCGGCGGACATCTGGGCTCGAACCTCGGTGTCGTCGAACTCACCCTTGCTCTCCACCGGGTCTTCGACTCGCCCCGGGACATCCTCCTGTGGGACACCGGTCATCAAGCGTACGTGCACAAGCTGCTCACCGGTCGTCGCCAGGACTTCAAGACACTCCGTCAACCCGGAGGGCTTTCGGGTTACCCGAGCCGGGCCGAGTCCTCTCACGATTGGATCGAGAACAGCCACGCGTCCACCGTCTTGAGCTACGCCCATGGTCTCGCCACTGCGGTCGAAGCCGGAGGCACCGATAGACGCATCGTTGCCGTTATCGGTGACGGGTCGATGACCGGGGGTATGGCCTTTGAAGGTCTCAACAACCTGGGCCATTCAAATAGTCGGGTCCTCATAGTTCTCAACGACAATGGGCGTTCGTACGCACCCACGGTCTCGTGGTTGAGCGACAACCTCAGCCGTCTACGAGCTAATCCCACATACATGAGTGCGCGCAACACGATCGAGCGCCGTATCAAAGACCTTCCCGGCGGCGGTCTGGCGGCGGCGGGCATCAAGGGCATGAAGGCAGCCGTGCGCGAAGCGATCGAGCCCTTTGCCTTCTTCGAGGCCCTGGGCGTCCGTTACATCGGACCGATCGATGGTCACGACATCGCCGGAATGGAACATGCTTTTCGTGACGCGTCAGCGTGGGACGGGCCAATCGTCGTGCACGTGCTCACCCAAAAGGGCCAGGGCTATGGTCCGGCCGAAGACGACGAAGAAAAGAACCTGCATGACGTGAAGGTCTTCGATCCATTGACTGGGCCGTTGCGGGCGCCGGGCAATGACTACACGGAGACATTCACCAAAGCATTGTTGGCGGCAGCCGACAAGCATCCCCAAGTTCATGCAATTACTGCTGCCATGCCCGGGCCAACCGGATTGCTACCCGTTCAGGCTCGCTTTCCAACTCGGGTAATTGACGTAGGAATCGCCGAGCAGCACGCTGTCACCGCCGCAGCCGGTATGGCCATGGGCGGTCTTCGGCCCGTTGTCGCCCTGTATTCGACCTTCTTCACCCGTGCCTTCGATCAGGCAATGTTCGATGTCGGGCTACACAACCTCCCCGTTGTATTTGCTCTTGATCGCGCCGGGATTACCGGTGAGGACGGCCCGAGTCACCACGGCGTTCTCGACATGGCGCTGTGTCTTCGCATACCAGGTCTGACCGTCTTCGCTCCATCGTCGGCGCAGGAGTTAACCGCAATGTTGTCCACTGCTCTCGACCTAGACGGACCGTCGTCCATCCGCTATCCAAAGGGGGTGGCGCGTCAGACGGCAGGCGATCTGGTGGGCACCGGGCTGGAGGCACGCCGGGTCCGTTCCGGTAGCGATGTATGCATTGTTGGAATCGGCAAGATGCTTGAAGCGGCGGAGCAGGCCGCCGAGGAGTTGGATGCCGATGGCATAAGCACGACAGTATGGGACCCCCGGGTTATCAAGCCGCTCGATCCCAAAATGGTCGCCGATATTGCTGCGCACCCGGTTGTCATCACCGTCGAGGACGGCATGGCGACCGGTGGCGCAGGCTCAGCGATCGCGGCGGCCATCGCCCGGCAACACCTTGAACGAGTACCAGCCATCACAATGCTCGGGACTCCTGATGCCTACATCCCCCATGGTGTTGCCGCAGCAATCCTCGCCGAGCTCGGACTCGACGCCAAGGGGGTCGCAGCGGCAGCGCGCCTTGCTGTTTCGCAGTCGAAGCAGAGCCTCTCCCGGGAGGAGCAGTCAGCAGTGCTCCCGGGCACCAAAGCCGCCCAGTCGCAGCAATAAGGCGCAACAGTAAGCCTGTTGCTTAACGGGTTAGCAGGAACTCCTCGACCTTGAGCGCGATCTCCTTGGCTTTTTCGCCCGGAGACACGGGCTCATCGGGGTCCCCGAGACCAGCCTTGGGCAACTCGAAGAGAAAACTCTCGCAATGCGGTGCCGGCTCACCGAGACAGTAGGCCGAAAGCGTTTCGGAGTAGAACGCCCGAGCCTCGTCGACAGTTGTGGTTCCCATCACGATCTCGTGCATCAAGTTGAGCGTAAGAAAGTTTGCCGCCTCCGAGTCACAACGCGCCGCCACTTCACCCATGGTTCGGTCGATCAGGCAGCTCCCGTCGTATCGCCCGAGGTCGTTCAACATATCCAGGGGCACCTCGTAATCAATGTACTGGGTGAGGAAATCGGCGTGGGGAGTCGGGAACCTGTGCACGACCTGGTCGCTGGTGATTTGTATCCGCTTCCAAGGCGGACGGTCGAACCAGAACAGCTTTGTGAGGGTCGCCTCATTGGGCTGGCCATACTGAAACACGATCTGCTCGACGCCCATCTTTGCCGCGTCGGGCCAGGACCCGATTATCTGGTCGACCTGTTTTGCCGGAACGGTCGTACGCGCACCATCGTCGGTCTCACTCTCGCCCCGCTCGATGAGTGCCATCGCGTCGGCGGTGGCGTTGGCCAGAACCGCCAGGCGCTCCTGCGTTTCGATATCGGCCGGCCCTCGCTGTGGCTGCTCCAAGGTAAGTCCCCTTTTAGATGGAATCGTCTCATGACTCGTCGGACAGAACGCTAACCCGGCGGTTTGCGTCGTGACGGGAGGGCTGCGTCCAGAACGGGTTTTTGAGAAACCCAAGCGTCCGAAGGGCACGGCCTGGGATTCGGGCAACCGGCTCTGATCAACTGTCCGGTAATCTGTCCCAGGTGGAACCTGATACGCCCCGTTCGTCGCCCGCCGTCGGAGTCATCATGGGGTCGAAGTCAGACTGGGAAACCATGGGCCACGCAGCTGAAATGCTCGAGCAGCTCGGCATTGCCTTTGAGACGCGTGTTGTGTCCGCCCACCGCACGCCGCAACTATTGACGGAGTACGCAACAGGGGCGAGCGCCCGAGGACTCAAGGTTGTAATCGCCGGGGCCGGTGGTGCTGCCCATTTACCGGGCATGGCGGCATCGCTGACACCCCTTCCCGTTATTGGCGTCCCCATCCAAAGCAAGGCCCTCGATGGAATGGACTCGCTCTTGTCAATCGTGCAAATGCCGGCCGGTGTTCCCGTTGCCACCGTGGCCATTGGTCGAGCCGGCGCGGTAAACGCAGCACTACTGGCGGCACGCATCATCGGCATCGAGAACAGCACCGTACGCAAGGCTGTCGAGCTTCATCAAGTAACGCAGCGCGACGCAGTTCTGGCCGAGCCTGACCCGAGCAGTACGTGAACGTCGGCGTTCTCGGCGGGGGCCAGCTCGGGCGCATGCTCGCGCTCGCCGGTTATCCGCTCGGCATTGCCGTCTCATGTTTCGACCGCAGTAGCGATGTCTCGGCGGCAGATGTGTGCACAGTCGTCGCCGGCGACCTAAGCGATTCGGAATTGCTCCATGATTGGACAGCGCACGTTGACGTTCTTACCTACGAGTTCGAGAGCTTTCCGGTCGAACTCGTGGCCGATCTGGCCGAGACCACCTCGGCATTCCCCGGCGCCGGACCACTGGCCATCGCTCAGGATCGCTGGGCCGAGAAAAGGCTGTTCGACGAGTCCGGTATACCAATTGCGCCTTTCCGGACCGTCATCGACGAGGCTCAACTCAGGCAGGCCATCAAAGAGTTGGGCTTTCCGGTGGTCGCGAAAACAAGAACTGGCGGCTATGACGGTAAGGGGCAGGTTGTCTGCCGGCACGACAGTGACGTCGAGCGCGCCATGAAATTGCTGAGCACGTCAGACCTGATTGTCGAGCAGTTCATCGACTTTCAGAGCGAGCTTTCGATAATCGGCGTGCGCGGACGCAACGGCCAGACCGCCATGTACCCGTTGACCGAGAACGAACATCGAAACGGTATTCTTTACGCCAGCCGCGTGCCGTCAACTGCCCAATCCGAAACTGTTCGCCAAGCGCAGAGCTACATGGCCACGCTGCTCGAGCGTCTCGATTATGTGGGCGTACTTACGCTGGAGATGTTTTTGGTCGAAGGCCGTCTGCTGGCCAACGAGATGGCGCCTCGCGTGCACAACAGCGGGCATTGGACGATCGAAGGTTCCGAGACAAGCCAATTCGAAAACCATTTGCGGGCGATCACCGGCTTGCCTTTGGGCGGCACTGGCCTTCGTAGTCCAACGGCAATGCTGAATTTGATCAGCACCCTCCCACCAATCAATGAGGTGCTGGCCGTAGTCGGTTCTCACCTACACCTATACGGCAAGTCACCGAGACAGGACCGTAAACTTGGTCACGTAACGGTCACGGGCTCCGATTGGAACAGCGTCCGCCAGCGCTTGACCGCAGTCGAGAACGTTGTTCGCCGTGCGGAGAACCACTCCTCACAGTTGATTCGGTGAGGCGCGCTCCACCGGCCTGTCGTGAAACCCACTAGCCGAGCAGGGCAGTTATGTTTCGCTGGGAAAGGGCAGTCAGCTTCCGAACCACGGCCCCGCCGTCAGTGTCGTCGGGCGGGTGCTGAGGATTTGCGCCCATAAAAGAGTAGGGATTCGAGGCCGCCGGCGTACCGGCGTCGAGCCAACGGCCCAAAAGTGGCGAGTACCAACGATCACCCAGCAGCACCAATTGTGTATCAAGATCGTGGCGACCAGCCCGGAATCCATAGCGCTTGGTCGACAGTTCAGCCGTCGAGCGGGCGTTACGCCACGCCCATGTACCGAACGGCGCAAAGGCCTCCTCGGCAATGAGATCACCATCGCCGGCAAGCTCCATTACGGCCGAGCCGAGGTGATCGAGCAGCGGGAAACGAAATTGCGGAGTACCGACAACGAGTTCGGCGAACTCCTCCGTGTCGTTGTGCGTAACGCGCTCGATGACAACGACAGGGATAGACCCATGTCGAGCCGATACCGAATGCTTTTCGAACACCAAGGCATCGTGTTTGTATCGACGCATGCGTTCGAAACACCCGATGATATAGGTCTCGTCGAGTACCGAACCCGGGCGCTCTACGACACGGCGAACGAGTTCGCCATCATGGTCATAGCCAAGATGGACCACCACCTCGGCGCCAACCTGAACAGCCGCCAATTGCCCATCGCGGTTCCAGCGAAAGTTGCGCGGCAATGGATCGTGGATCATGTTTCCGGCGTCGTCATGCTGAAATGTCGCCGAGAACGCGCCGGCAGGGTCCCTGGGCGTGCTCATGGCACGGATTTGGTTGCGTCCCGCCGAGTAGTCGAGTCGACGAGTGAAGCTTGATTGCCCCGCCTTGTGTTGCACCTCGGTTAGATTCGCTTCACTGTCGAGGCCGTACGTGTTGACAAACGGGAGACGCTCCCCGCCCGGTGAACTGGCAGCACCCAGTCCTTCGGCTCGGACCATCCGTCCAAGAGCGTCGTAGGTAAACGATTCCAACAACTCGCCTGCGTCACTGATGCTCATAACGCAGCCGCGAGCATCCCGGACAATGTGAAGATCCTGAATACGTAGGCCGGCCTCATTCACAGAAGTAAGGGCGCTCAGACGACCGGCGTCGTAGGCGCGTTCGATGTGTACCCCGTTGGCGGCCCGGAGCGACAGAAGGCGACCAGATGCGTCATGGGTGGCTTCGTCGACAATCCCGTGAGAGGAGGCGTCAACGGCGGCCAAAGTCCGGGTTGCTGTTTCCAAGCCCTGGAGCCCATAGCTGTGAGCAATGACGCCGGCGTCGGGATTGCCGTCCCATTGCAGACGCCCGAGCGCGTCGAATGCGCAAGCCGTCAGAATTTCCTCGGCGCCGAGAATGGAATGGTCGCCCTTAATCAACAATTCCTCTACCTGGCCCGTATGGCTTAGCTCCGAGACATCGCCCCAATCCGGTTCTACTATTCGGTCCCGCGAGGGCCGGACGGAACAATCAGTGGCGTTGCCATTAACGTCGTAGGCGTGGACGGTGTGTAGGCCTATTGATGTAAACCGCATGTGCACGCGCCCAATGAGTTTTCCTTCGAGCGCGTGCGCCACGTCAACGTCGCCCCCGCCGTAGATGGTTCGCTCCGACAACACTTCCGGACCGCTTCCGGTGCTCAACACTTTGTGCGTGACGCGCCCGGCCCGATCGTAGCGATACCGAGTTACGCGACCGTGCGGATCGGTTCGCCGAAGAAGTTTGCCGCTCGCATCGAGAGCATACGTGTGGGTGCCGCCGTCAGGACTCTCCTGCCCGATGGTCCTACCGAGGAGGTCCCGGTGAACAGTCGCACTGACGACTCCCCGCGAGTTTGTCCAAACACATGGCCGACCCGTCCAGTCTCGATCAATCCGTCGTTCTACAATCTGACCGCCACCGAGGTCCTGATGCGTGACAACCACCCGTCCGCATGCATCCAACAGATACGTCGTGGGGGTTTTGGCATGAGCGGCCGAAAGCGCGGCGGCACGCATGTCGTAGTGGCTTCCCTGGGCTTGTCGAGCAGCGAAATCGCCGGCTCGCCCTTGCGTCGCCCCTTGACGCTCGGCGTACCAGCTGCTCTCGAGGACGGTGTCGCTGGAGTCGGACTCGATTCTTGACCACGCGTTGATCTGCACCGTCTCAAATGTCCCGTTGGGATGGTCCACCCGAATAGTGCGTCCCAGCGCGTCTCTGGTGAAGCGTGTGCCACCATCAAGGACGGCGCGAAGGGTCTGGGTATCGGGCAGAGTGCGGTCACCGAAGAAGGGCTGCGCTTCGAGAACGACGGCCCCGTTGGCGTCGCGTTCGACGAAGTCGGAGAGTACCCACGTACTTCCCCCGCACCGAAAGGCCGCTCCCAAGGATCGCCCCCCGCCGTCGAGCAAGATGACGTGGTCGACCAGGCCTGCTTCGCTACTTTGGTGTTCGGCGCGATGCCGGGTGCGTATCCATCCGGGGCGCCGCGTTGTTGACCAGGCTTCCAGATCGTAGGTCGTGACCACTGTCGGGTTATCAATAGCCGTCGCTTCGATTGAACTTAGATCGACGGCGTCGCCTTCTTCCTCATTGGTCCCAATGACTGCGCTCGACAGGACCAAGCCAAGCGGATCGAATCGGTCTGCTCTGATAACCCCGTTCACATCGGCGGTTCGCCACATTTTCAATGTTCGAGGGTGCATTTCTGTGTGCTCGATATTGCCGAAGGCATCCTCGATCTGTTCTATGGCCAGGCCCGATCCATTCCATTTGAATTTCTCGACTCGCCCAACTGAATCGGTGACTGACACGGGCAAGTAGAAGCGCGTCGAGTCATATCGAGTCGTGGGGCCGGGTGCCCACCAGTTGTCCCCTTCGAATTGATAGCCACCCTCGAACCGCAATGCGTTGGCAGCGTCAGGCCCAAAACGCTGCTCGGCGAGCTGGGTCGTGAGACACAGCGTTTCGCATCGAGCGGTCAACGCCCGAGATTGAAGTTCTCCAAGGTCGAGCAAGCGAGTGGAATCGTTGCTCCAGTGACGAACCCGCTTATGGAACACAACGCGTTTATGGGGGTCCTCGACGTCGACGCCGATAGGTGCTTCTTCGAGACTGTCAAGTGCGCTTCGAATGTCTCGCTGCTCAAAGATCCGATTGCCGCTGGGACCTTTCAGGGAAACAAGTTGCGTGCACACTTCTTGAGACAGGACACTTACACGGTGCCAAGTCGGCTGTTCACTGTCGGCGATGTAGATGCGGTCCGTCACGAGAATGTGGTGATCACCCTGACCCGCTTGCTCGGGTATCCGTCTGCCGTAGGCAATATTTGCAACACTCGTTGCCACGCCGTAGTCGTCAAGGGATAACGCCATTCGGTGTTCGACGCGCGGGTCGGTTACGTGACGTTCGTAGGTCGCCGTGAGGTGCTCGTTCTCGGCCACGTGGTAAACCGCGGGCTTGTCCCCATGTGGAGGCTGTGATTGCCGGACCCAAGCCGTACGCTCGATGACGCGGAACGGCACGCTTTGTCTCGGCGGTCCGTCGAGGCCGTACACCTCTTCGCGCAGAAGCTGACCCCGCAAGGCACGATGACTTTGGGGCATCTCTTTCGCCGATTGGCCGAGCGGCAACTGGTGACCAGGCAGCCACTTGCGGCGACTCAGGTTGGGGTCCTCGAAGAACTGTTCCTTCAGGGGAACGCTTAGGTCAGCGTCCTCGAACTGAGTACCGGTGTGCAGCCAGGTCTTGGTCAACCGGGGCACCGGACGGCGGTGAGCCTCCTCTGGCAAAACCGGAAGCTCGGCGAACAAGCCGGCTCGCTCATAATCGTCGTCGGTCCCCGAATCCCAACGCTCGACCAAAGCGAAGCCGGCGAAGCGGCTCTCGCTCACGTCGAAGTGCCCGTGGTGATAGGCGTAACGAACAAGCGTGTGCAAACGCGAAACGTGGTCGTACGTCTCGACGTGCTCCACCGCGGCGACCGGCGTCGGAACCGTCGTAAGCCAGGCGCCCCCGTCCGACCGGTCACGCAGCCAGAACTCAGTGGACGACGAATAGCCGAGTCGCGTCTCGAGCCCTCGGCCGTTCGACATCTGCGCCAGCGACCGGCGACCGAAGTCGCCCATCGGCATCACGTAGCGCAACACTGGCTCGCCTGCGGTTGGATCCACCCAGGCGATGCCGCTGACACCGTCGCCCAAGAGGTCGACGGCACCGAGGCCGGGACCAGCGGGAGAGATACCTGGCGCTTCGATAAGATTTACCTCGCTGAACGCAGTGCCGTGGAGGTTGATCCAACTGCGTATTTCGTTGTTACCGACCCAGACAACGTCGGTTCCCCCTGCGCCGGTCACGTCGGCCAGCAGCACCCGACCACCCTCGGGAAATGCGGGTGCGTTGCCGACGTCGATGCGATCGCCAAAACGCCCACGTCCGAAATGAGGCCAGTAACACGTTTCTCCGGAGCGAACACGCACCAGGTCGTAAAGCCCGTCACCCGTCATGTCGGCGATGTGTAGGGACTGACACTCGTCGACATGAAGCACGCGAGCTGTCGAGAAGTCACCACGATCGATCCGCAGAACTATCGGGTCGCCGAAGCCCTCCGCACCTTGCGACGGGTACCAACGAATGACTTTCTCGTCGGCCACAACAACGTCGTCAGAGTCGTCACCATTGAGGTCCAGGTAGCCGATGTAGGTCTCGTCTCCACCGCCGTCGCCGGCGGTCCGCATGCTGCCAAGGGGCTGATAGGCACGCTCGTGGGCAAGCTCATCGACCCGTCGGGACTCGGCGGCCAGATCAACAACGGCTTGGTTGTCGAGAACCTCCTGTGTGGCTACGTCGGCAACGGGCTCGGCGTTGGCGAAGCGGCCCTTGCCAAGGTTGCGCACGTACACCCATTGATCGTCAGTCCGGCTGAGCACGCCGGGCAGTCCCTCGTCGTGCAAGTCCGTCCATCGAGCCCGGCCTGAACCATCGACAAAGGCGGCGACTGCGGTAGCGGCGTTGAAGTCTTGCCCGCCCCTGTTCGTGTAAGGCACCTTGTAGTCGAACGAAACAGGCGGTAGCGAACGTTGCGAGGTGATTGCACCGTCGTGGGTGATGTAGCCGGTGTATTCGGCAGACGACAACATCGAGGTACCAGTGGAGTCGTCATAGTCGAACGACGTTGCGCCAACCAACACCGGCCCGGGTGCGAGCTCTTCGAAGGTATGGAACATGAGGACGCGACGACAGAGCCGTCGCGTGCGAACTTCGAACCCGGAACGACGGTCCGAGAACACGTCCGGGCGAATCGGCCACGCCTGCGAAGGTTCCGGCTTCGGGTTTGTCTCGGAGTGATCGCCGTAGTCGAACACTGCCTGGAAATGCCACTCGTTACGATCGTGGGGAGCGGCGTTGCCATATTGAATGCGTTTTAAATAGCGCCCGCCATCGGCGTCAGAACGGCGCTCCCTGTCGTTGTTCTTCTCGCGCAAATCGATCTCGGCGCCGTCCGACTCATACGTGTACCGGATTATGTTGCCGCGATCGTCGTAACGCTCAGTCAGCAACCAGCGCACGGTTCGGCCGGGCTCGTACGGATCACTGACCCGGCTTGCTCTGGTGGCCCCGAACACCGACGTGATGTTGTCGGCATCGACGCAACGCCAGTAGGTCTGGCCCGATGCCGGATGAGTCCACCGCTCGATTCGGTCGTAGGTGGTCTCGTGGCGGCGGCGGTAGCGCTGCACCTTGTACTCACCGATCGTGGTTCGATCCTCGGCCCATGTCCCACCCTTCTTGAGGGCGGGAACCAGCTCGTCGTCACCGATCTCGAAGGCATCCTCGTCGGCGTCGCCGAAGCGGGGCACCTGGGTGAGCGTGCGCCGGCCAATGAAGCCGGCGTCCAGCGCCCAGCCAAACCCGAAAGCACTGTTGCCCACTGATGAGTCGTAGGTAAGGCGCAGGTCGGGTCCGAAGCCGAGACGTCCCGGGCTCAGGCGGATGGGCAGAATGAACCGAGCGGTGCCGCACAGTTGGTCGACCGTGAAGCATGAATCCAGATCGCCCCAAGCCGGAGCATTGGATGTGGGCTCCTCGGCGCTTTCGACGACGCGGCAAGGAGAGGTCACCCTTCAAGGGCTGAACTGCTGCCCTGCTCCGCCGTAAGCGCGGTCGTCGCTACCCCACGCATCGTGCTTGTTGCTACTACGTGAACAGGCGCTTTTCAAAATCAGGAGCAATTTCCAGGGGTTTTTATGGTGGATTGCGAATCATCCGGCCACCGGCCGTGAAGGGCGCCCTCGCTCTTACCAATCAAAGTCGACGGGTTTCAGGCCCCGATACTCCTCGATCCGTCTACGAGTGGCTCCGCCCACGTCGTCGGGCAACGCGTCCGGGTCGAATGTTGCCACCTCCTTGATCTCCCAACTGTGGTTGGGCTCGAGGGTCCAGCCCGTGGCGATGAAGACGGCGACGTGGTCGATCCAACCGCCGGTGCGCTTCGTATACACCCCGAGCAGCACGAGGCGGCCGGAGGGCGTCAGCTCCAGGCCGACTTCCTCACGAGCCTCACGAAGGGCGCCCTGCACGAACGATTCCCGGCGCTTGACTCCGCCACCGGGAAGCTTCCACGTGGCGGTTCCGTAGGTTTGGCGGATGAGCAACACCTTTCCGCCGTCATCGACGGCCAGAACGCTGGCCCCCAGAGTTCGCAACCGAAAGAGGGCGAAGAGAAAGGTACGAATATGGCCCAGGAGGTTGATCACCGGTTTTTGACGGCATCGGCCGTGGCGTCGACCGTGATGCCGCCCGATGCACGGATTGCTTCCACCAGGTGCTCGTGCGCGGCCACCGTGGCACCCGGCCAAACAACACAGCGATCGATGTGCCCCACCACGTGCGCGTCGTCGGCGACCACGTTCGCTCCCCCGCTGGCCGCCATGTTGGCGCTCAGGTAACTGCGGGGCGTTCCGCAATCGAAGTACGGTCCGTCGTAGGCGACGAAGTCGAGTTGGTTCTCACGATGAAGGCGCTCCCAGCTCACGTCCCATAGATGGGAGGGAACCGGCTCAAACCGCTGCACCTCGTGCCAAGGCATGAGCGAAACCCCGCAGAATCGCCAGTTGCCAAAGTCGCCGCGCCGGGGGTCGTCCGTCACCAGTAGGCGCACCCGCTCGCCGTCCCACTCGTCGTGGAAAGTCTCCATGTCGGCGTGATGCCAGGCATCGGCGTTGTGGACAAGGAGCGGTCTGCCGTCGATCCAATCCCGGCCGGCGCCGATGGCGCCCGCAGTACCAAGCAAAGTCGGTGCCTCGACGACCAGCCGCACCCGATCACCCAGGTGCGTCACCATCTGATCGCTGTGATGCCATACGTTGACCGAGATGTCATCGGTCAGGCTGCCTACGCGGTCGAGGGCAATGTCGACGAGGGGAACGTTCCCAACGGGGCACAGGGCCTTGGGGCGGATCTCAGTAAGTGGACGTAAACGCGATCCCGACCCGGCGGCCAGAACGAAGGCAGCCAGATCAGCCATTTACGCCGGTTTGGTCAGAGGGGAGGAGTCGTCGTCGCCCTGGCCGTCGTTGTCGTAGCCGGTGGTGACGTCGTGGTGGTGACACGCCTCGTGGTGGTCGTCGCCGCTGTAGTGGCCGTGGTCACCGACGCAGCCGTGGTGGGTGCCGGGGTAGTGGGTGCAGCGGTTGTCGACGAGCTTGTACTTGCCGTGGTTGTCGTCGTTGTGGCCTCGGGCTCACCATCCCCACTGTCATTGAAAAGCACGTAGCCGATAATCAGACCCAACAACAACGAGAGCAACGCCGTCGTGATGTAGGGAACGATGCTGCGACGAGGATCAGCAACAACCTCGTCGGCGAAAGCGGGACGGTCATAGACGCGCTCACGCTCATAGGTGGGCGCCGGGCGCTCCAGGCGGGTTGCCTCGTCTTCTACAAAATCGGGTCGGTAAGCCCGGGTCGGCTCATCGTCGCCCGGCGGTCGAACACCTTCATCACTCATAAAAGCTCCTGAAATGCGGTTGCGCGCAGCCTAGGACCGGACGGAGTCACATGGGTGGAGGCCCGCTATTTCGGCGAGGCCGACGGCCTCGCCCTATCAGTGGACCGGCGTCAGGCAGCGGGGCGGCCTCGGCCTCGGCGCGACCGTGGGCGGCTCGGCCCAGCTCCATTCGAGCCTCGAGACCCGTTGCTCGGCGATGATGAGCGCCGCCGCGAGCCCTGGCGACTTGACGAGTGACGGTCCCCTTGGCCGTCATCCGGTGAGTCCTCCCTTGAGACCGAGTCACCCTGGTACCGGGGCCGGTCGTGTTGAACCTTCGGGAGAGCGAGGAAGTTGGGCTCGATGACGCCGGCCATCATCTGCAGTTGGCGCTGCATCTGCGTGACCATCTTGTGCTTGTCCGGCTCCACCAGAGTGATGACGATGCCAGTGGCGCCGGCGCGAGCCGTACGGCCCGAACGGTGCACGTAGTTCTTGTGGTCCTCGGGGGCGTCGAAGTGAATGACACACTGCACGTCGTCCACGTGGATGCCGCGTGCCGCGACGTCGGTGGCCACGAGCACCTGAACGCGTCCGGCCATGAATGCCGCCAGGGCCCGATCACGCTGGGGTTGCGAACGTCCGCCGTGGATGGCCGCTGCCGTTACGTTCCCACGTTGCAACTGCGTGGCCAGGCGGTCGGCACCGTGTTTGGTGCGGGTGAAAATAATTGTGTTGGCCACATGATCAAGGGCCTTTGTGACGATACCCAAACGATCGTGACGCGTTGCCTTCCAGAACAGGTGAAGCGTATTGTCTTCCTCGTCCTCCGGCGTCGCCACTTCATGACGCACCGGCTCGTGTTGGTAACGCTTTATGAGTACATCGACGTCACCGTCGAGCGTGGCGGAAAACAACAGTGTTTGGCGGTCTTCGTTCGTTTGATCGAGCAACTTCTTC
>Ga0136611_10000763_pt1 | contig 21647 bp, 12 predicted proteins | sample AntDrymUQ2232306_2_FD_106645 | JGI IMG/M metagenome (GOLD analysis project Ga0136611, IMG submission 106645) | Polar desert sand microbial communities from Dry Valleys, Antarctica - metaG UQ223 (23.06) | ecosystem: Environmental > Terrestrial > Soil > Desert | place: Antarctica: Dry Valley...
AAATTTTGTGAAATAAATTACAAAATAACTTACAAATATGTAATCATTTTAAGCCGTAAAATGCAAAGAACCTCTTTTCAAACTCAATATTATTCAAAGTCAGCAGTTAAAAAAAAGTTCTACTATATTGGACTCTGACCACAGAGCAAAATATCGTAGAACTCTTAACTATCTGTCTGACTATCGAACAAAACTATTCGGAATCGGAATATCATCGCGCAAACCGAATTGCAAAGCTGTAAAGCCTTCGGTCGAACGCAGCAGATACCAAATGCCTGTCGAAGGTCGAAAGACGGCGATGTCGGTTTTCCCGTCGCCGTCATAATCTGCCGGTGTCGGTTTATCGTCGGACAATCCGAACGGCGTGGCGAAAAACGAATTATTACTGCTGTTAATGCGATACCAGATGCCGTTTGACGGTCGCCAAACGGCAATGTCGGTTTTCCCGTCGCCATCATAATCCGCCGGAAAGAGTTGGTCGGTCGGAAGTCCGAAATATTCGATTCTCGTCGCGCCGGTTGCGCTTTGTAAAATATACCAAGTGTTGACATCCGTGCCGCCGGGAAAAATGTGTCTTCTAAAGACGGCTAAATCAGCTTTTCCGTCGCCGTCATAATCCGCCGGAACGAGTTTGTCGTGGTTAAGTCCCCATTGCCTTTCGATTATGGAATCGGTCGAACTTTGCAAAATCACAAAGTAACCCGGTGCAGGGACAGCATCGCTTGAATGATAAACGGCTAAATCGGTTTTTCCGTCGCCGTCGTAATCAGCCGTCACTGGTAGTCCGTATGGAGTATTTGCATGTATCCCCCACTGTCTGATAAAAACGGTATTATCCGAACTTCTAAGAATATACCAGGTGATAGGGTTGAAATCAGTATCATTGGGAGAAGCACCCCGAAAAACTGCCACATCAGTTCGCCCGTCGCCGTCATAATCTCCCGGCACGGGTAAGTCGTAGGCTAACCCCCATTTGGTGAAGGAAAACCCGCCCAAACTTTTCTGGATATACCAGAAACCATCCGATGGGCGAAAGACCGAAATGTCGGCGCGTCCGTCGCCGTCGAAATCGAACTTTGTTTTGGTTTCCTGCAAATTTGGTGGCGCATCCTGACCGAAAGCGGGAAGGAAAAACAACACTAAAGAGATAAGTAAGAGAATTATTCTATTCATTTGTATAAACCTCCGTTTTTGTTTCCGCGTTTCAAGGCTCCAATCCCCTAACGTGAAAGTTTGGGAAAAGTAAGATTTTCGAGTTCAAGTGCCTCACGAAAATCTACCCGGATTGTTTGACAGTTTTCTCCGCCTCTCGTTTGGCAAAAACAAATCGAAAGACATTCGGAAATTTGTCAATACTATGATCGGAGAAATGAGAAGGACGAAGTAGCTTTGAGGCTTTAAACTATTAACAAAGTTTCTGTTCGTTCAGACTGCAAAACTCCATTCAACGAATAAGAAATTTGATCTTTAGACCGACGGATAATAATCGGTCGGTCAGGGGATAAGGATCAGTATGAATTGAAGTTTATCAAAAGGATATTCAAAAAGCAACGATTTTTTTTTACAGATTCATTTTTCCGCTTGAAGTTTTTCCTGATTTTCCCGGGCGATGGCATAAAGCGCGGATTTAACCTGAAACGGAGTCAGATTCGGATAGGCTTCGAGTAGCAGCGCGATAATTCCGGCGACGTGCGGACAGGCGAAACTGTTTCCGGTCAGATTTCGATAACCGCCGCCGAGCCACGCGGTTCGCACGTTTACGCCGGGCGCAGTCAATTCGATAACTTCGCCATAATGAAAGCCGAAATTAAACGGGTCGGTTTCCGCGCTTTTTATCACCGAAATTAATGAAGAAGAAAAAACCGACGGAAAACTCGGCTGCGGCAAATTGTTTGCGGCGGCGACGACGATGCAGCCGGATTGATAGGCGCGGTCGAGCAAATCGTGGAGCGGCGAAAAAAACTGCGGTTTGGTTGTTCCGAGACTTAGATTTATCACGCGGTAACGCTTTTTTATCGCGTATTCTAAACCGGCGAGAAACGCCTGTCCGTCGCCGAGTCCGCCCGCGCCTAAAACTTTAATACTGTAAAATTCGGTTTCGGGAGCGATTTTTGCGATGATTCCGGCGCACGCCGTTCCGTGTCCGGCGGAATCTCCCGTGATGGAAGTTTCAAAAATGATTCTTTTATTATCAGGCTTGGCTTCGACCGATTCTCTAATTTTCCCTTTCAAATCCGGGTGATTTTCATCTATTCCGCTGTCAATTACTGCCACGCTGACACCTTTGCCCGTCCGCGATTTCCAACTGTCGTCAATATGGAAATAAGAAAAAGCGGTGGTTTTTGGGCTTGAATTGCAATCGGGAATGATGGTCATAGAAAAATCTAAAAATTAAGGAAACTTGTTTCTGTTTTCGTATCGGAAAAACGCAGTATAGATTCTAAAAGTTCGCGGCACAATTGGCGTTCGCCATCGCCGCGGGCGGCAATTTCGCGCAGCAAAACGGCTAAATCCATCATCTCCCGATGTTCTGCCGAATCGCGCAGCGTTCTCAGCCAGTTACGAATTTCGATATAATCCGGTTCCTTTTTGTCGGAAAGCATTTTACTGCCGAAGTCGCGGAGAAGTTTTGCCGATTCGTAAGCATTGACGAGCGAGGCGATGACTTCGGCAAACAAAGCGGCATTGTCCATTTCATCAGGAGTAAATGACTCGAAAGGAGGCTCGCCGATCCGGTTGACGTATTCCAAAACGCCGATAATTTCGCCGTTATGACGGAGCGGCGTGGCTAAAATTGTCTGCGTCGAATAGCCGGTTTTTCTGTCAACTTCATCATAAAAAGTTTGCTCCTCGCCGACATCGGTAACCGCCATCGGCTGCCCGGAAGAAAGCACGAAACCCGCAATTCCCTTACCGGCGGGAACTCGCAAATTCAGTAATTTATCAGCCACCTTGCCGATTGCCGAGAGAAAGCGCAAATCGCCCTGGTCGCCGTCACGAATTAAAACCGAGGCTTCTTCGGAATTCATTGCCGCCGCCGAAACTCTTAAAAGATTTTCGATCGACCTCGTTAAAGGTTCGGTCAAAATATTCGCCACGTCGAAGGTTTCGATTAGAGTTTGAATTTTTTTCGGCAGATTATTCTGTATTTTTTTTGCATTTTTTTCGCCTGTTTCCGACATAGGTTGATTTTCACCGAAAATTAACCGTTTGACAAACAAACTTTGTGAATACAGTAATAAACTTTTAAAAACCAAAATAGATTTGGAAATACAAAAGTATTCAATCTTTTCAAACAGCAAAGAAAATATGATTTTGGCGGAAGCAATGCGGATTTCGGTTTGCATTTGTTCGGGATGGTTTGTAACATTCGCTTAAATTACAACGAATTTATTGGGCGGGCGTTCTGCGTCTTTCCGCTTTGAGGTTTTTCAACTATGATGAAAAGTTTTGCTTTTTGCTTTTTTATTTTTTTGTTTTTTGTCGTTTCGGCTGCACTCATTTTCTCACAGGAAAGAGAAAAAACAGCTTTGCAGATGCCCGAAGTCGAACCGTTCAGCATCAATATCGGCAAATCATTTGCGGCTTCATCTTCGCAATCCAAAACTTTATCTAACAAAACGGATAGAAATGTAATCGTCGAAGATTTTACCGACGCGCTTGAAATTATCAGAAACAATCACGTCGGCGGCAAGAAAAACGATTATAACCGTCTGACCAAAACTTCAATTTCGGCGATGCTCCGCACGCTCGACCCGCATTCGAACTATTTTGATTCGGCTGATTACGAAGAACTTCTAACCGACCAGCAAAGTGAATATTTCGGCATCGGGGCGACCATCGTTAATTTTGAAAAAGCAGGAGAAATCGATACTTATATCATTTCGACCTTCCCCGATTCGACCGCCAATCGCGCCCAATTAAAATTCGGCGATAAAATTACAGCGGTCAACGGCGAAAAAGTTTCGGGCAAGGATTCCGCCGTTGTGCGCGATAAGGTTCGCGGTCGTCAGGGTTCGATTGTTCGTTTGACAATCGAACGCGCCGAAACAAAACGCATCGAAACAATCGAGATTAAACGCAGTCGCGTTCCGCAGCCTTCGCTTCCCGACGCTTATATTTTGCGTCCGGGAATCGGCTACCTTGATTTGTCGAACGGCTTTAATTACACGACGGCGGACGAACTGAGTGTCGCCTTAAAGGAACTTCACGCGCAGGGAATGAATTCTTTGATTCTCGATTTACGCGATAATCCGGGCGGAATTTTAGACCAATCGGTGAAAGTCGCCGAAAAGTTTCTGCCAATCGGCAGCACGATTGTCGCACAGCGCGGGCGATACGGAATTGATAATCGGGTCTGGAATTCAGCCAATAAAACAGCGGAAAATCTGCCGCTCGTCGTTTTGGTCAATGAAAACAGCGCATCCGCCTCAGAGATTGTCGCCGGAGCATTGCAGGACCACGACCGCGCCTTGATAATCGGCGAAAAAACCTTCGGAAAAGGTCTTGTTCAGAGTATTATAAATTTGCCTTACGGTTCGGGCTTGACGCTGACGACCGCCCGTTATTTTACGCCTTCCGGTCGTTCTATTCAGCGGGATTACGAGCATATCGACAATTACGATTATTTTAATCATAAAGTGAATTTGTCCGAGCAGGATAAAAATAAAACGGCGGCAAAAACGGCTTCCGGCAGAAAAGTTTTCGGCGGCGACGGCATTTCGCCGGATGAAACGGTTAAGAAAATGAATTTAACCGCATTTCAAATTCAAATGCTCGATTCGTTATTCTTTTTTGCGAGGGAGTTGGTAAACGGCGGAATTGGCGGGTTTGAAAATTATAAATCGCAGAACATCTCAAATCCTTACGGTCAGCGCGTGAAGCCGACCGACGCGCCCGTTACGGATGAACTTCTGGCAGCTTATACTTCTTTTATAGCGCAGGATATTTCCCTGAAAAAATTGTTGCCGAATCTTGTAAAAGAACGAAATTTTATCAAATTGCGACTTCGCTACAATTTAATTATGGCGTATTACGGAAGCGTTTCGGCAAATCAGGTTTTAATCGAAGAAGATTCGCAGGTCGGCAAAGCCGTCGAATCGCTTCCAAGCGCTCGGCTTTTGGCTGTTGCGGGAAGAAAAAATTTGAAATGAAAATAAAAAAAAACTCGCTGAGTCGCATTCTCAACGAGTAAAAGAACCAGGAGGAACCAGAAAGACTTAAAGCCGAAACTCAAATGCTCGCAAAATCAAAAAGCACCGGCTTACTGCCTGTTATTACTGATGCCGTCATTTTTTTGTGAGTTGCATCATCGAATAAAAAAAACTCTGCAATTAAAATCGCAGAGTTTTTTTCTTCCTGGTAAATTTCTAGTTTGCTTTAGAACTTCAATTTTAACGCAAATTGAATTACACGACTGGATTCGCCGGTCTGAATAATAGTTTGCGTCGAAGGCGGCGCAACCGCCGCGCAGCATGTTTGAGCAAACACTCTCGACAGAATGCTCGGCGAACCAGACGACGCATCACGCGGATTGTCAAAATTGGCGTGATTCAGAGCATTGAACATTTCAGTGCGAAAGTCCAGCTTAATCCGCTCTGTAATCGAAAATTGTTTAATAATTCCGATGTCCAGATTGTAATAACTCGGCGAATTAAAGATATTGCGTCCCGCACCGTTTTGACCGGGCGCGGGAATAGCAAAACCGTCGGCATTCGGGAAAAGCACCGGACCAACAACATTGGGAATCTCCTGTAAATGCGCTCGCAGATTCGGGTCAAGCACGACCGCCCGCGATTCGTGTCCCGAATTAGAAGTGCGAACGCCGCTTCTGACGCTGAAAGGCTCACCGGTCATATATGTCGAAATGCCGTTTACCGTCCAACCGCCGATGATTTGGTTAAGCCATCCGGGAGCATCGCCAAATAATGTTTTGTTTCTGCCGACTGGTAATTCCCAAACCGCCGTGACGTTGAAAACGTGGCGACGGTCGAAATCGGAGCGACCTTTTTCTTCCTGTAAATTTCTTAAATCTGTCGGAGTGCGTGAATTGGACGTTGACAAACCGCCGCCGGAAGCCGCGCCAACCGGGTCAACCGATTGATTATCAATAGATTTGCCGAAAGTGTATGCGGTCGCCAAACCGAAACCGGAGGCAAAACGGCGACGCAGTGTAAATTGAAAAGCGTGATAATTGGAATCGCCGCTATTATCAATATAAGTGATAGTGCTGAATTGCTGGTTCGGACGCAAGCGGAAAAACAGAGTGTTATTTTCAATGCGTTCGGCGAATGCACCGGCAGCGTTTGCCACGGGGAAAACAGTCGTACTATTAGAAACACCCGGACTAATCTCGTTTATAGCCGCGGAGTTGTTGACAATCGCCGCCGTAATGCCTGTTCCGGGAGCCAATAACGGTATATTTGCCGCAGGTATCGGGTTTGTACAGGTAAAGCCCGGCAAAGCTCCGGTTCCCGCAGGCAAACAACCTCGGCGCATATTTTCCTGTAACAACAAAAAGGATGGCAAAATCGGGTCGGCATTAATTTGATTGCGATTACCCGCGAAGAAAAGGTGTGTTCCGCGTCTGCCGACGTAAGCCGCCTGCATCACCATTTTGAGCGGCAGTTCGCGCTGAAAACTCAAACTCCATTGATGCACGGTCGGCAGTTTCATTTCCGGCGCAAAGACGGTAATCGGCGGTGCATTAGTAAATAATTGAAGCGGCGAATTAAAAAATGCCGAAGGCTTAATCGTCGGCGCGGGCAGTTCGTTCGGAAAACCGTTGCCGATAGTAACATTCGGCGCGGCTGCACAACCCGGCGTAGTCGCTCCGCCGACAACCGAAGAACAAGTCACCAGCAAACCCGGAACGCGACCTGCCGCCGCCGTAACCTGAAACGTCGAAATTGGGTCGTAGGCAATGCGATAGCCTGCGCGAATCGCACTTTGACCGGCTTTGCCAAAAAGTGTTTTTAAGAATGGAGTTGCAAATTCGGGTCCGTAAACAAAACCCAAACTCGGACCGAACACGCCAAATTTATCATTTTTATACCAGCCGTCGGCTTTGACAAAAGTCGTTGGACCGTCCAGAATCGGCGTTTCGGCGACAAAAGTTTTTCCGTCTTTGGTGTGCGAGGCGGGATTGACTTCCAGACGAATGCCATAATTCAAAGTTAGATTGCTTCTGACTTTCCATTCATCTTGAACGTAGAAGTTGTATTGGTCGGCGATGTGTGTTTCATCAAATAATGTAACTTTGCCGTTGTCAATAAAAGGCAAAAATACGTCTTTTTCCAAATCGGCGATATAAGTTTGCCGAATTCGAGCCGGAATTCCGAGCAAATTGTTTATCGTGTCCAACAACGTACCGTTGTCGGTATTGGCGATACCAACAGCAGCAGCGAAATTACTACTGGGCGAACGAATTCCCGAACTGAGCGAAATGACGGGCGTAACATTCACCCCGCCGGGTTGTCCGCGGCGGTCACGATGCCGGTAAAAGCGGAAATTAAAGCCTGTGCCGATAACGTGCGAACCGGAAACGATACTTAAATTATCCAAAATCTGCGGCGTAAAAACTTCCCGCTGGGTGCGCGGCGTGTTGTTATACGGTTCGCTGATAAGATTATAATCAATCGCCGAAATGTTTGGAAAATTCGGGTTAGCTTCGCCTTGCGTGAACAAAAAATTGAAACGCGAAAAACCGGCGCGCAAATCATTTGTAATATACGATGAAAAATTACGCCGGTATCCGACGACAAAGTTGGAAGTTTTACGGTAAACTTCGCCGAGCGGAGCAAAACCGGGAAAAACTTGCGGTCGTCCGTTGAGCGGGTCGCCTTCGAGCGTATTATAATCGGAATATAAATAACGTCCGAAAATACTGTTATTGCCATTAAAATTATGGTCAATTCGGGCTGCATATGCCGGTCCGCGAATCGAAGTCGGCGGATTCCACAAATAACCGGCGGTGTTCAACCCGTCGCCGAAAGCATAAGAGTTCGGCGCGGGCAAAGTATTTAAATAAGAAGCGACAGTCGTGTTAAGAGCGACCGGCGGCATTCCCGGTAAGACGCTGGTTAAGATATTGTAGCTTGCCACACAACCCAGTTGCGTCGTGGTTGTGCAAGCCGAAACTCCGGCAATCAGATTTCCGGTCGTCGGATTAACAAGAAGCGGCGAATTGCGCGTGATTGTCGTCGTGCCGATTACCAGCGGATTTGCCGGATCAGGTTTGAAATAACGAAAAATACCGCTTTTGGCTGATGCCGTATAAACGGTCGGTATGCCGAAAGATTGGTCAATCGGCTGAGTAAAATTGACGCGGTTGGTTTGGAAACTGCCGAAAAAGAAAGTTTTATTTTTGATAATCGGACCGCTCAGTTCAAAACCGTATTGATGCAGTTTCGTATTTCGTTTCGGTTGATTTCGCGCGTTGGCGAAAAACTCGGTCGAATTAAAAGCGTCGTTGCGGTTGAAATAAAATCCGGTTCCGTGAAAACCGTTGCCGCCCGAACGAGTCGAAAGCGAAATTGACGCGCCGCTGTTGCGTCCTTCTTCGGCGGTCGCGTTATTGGTCGTGACTTTAAATTCCTGGACGTTATCGGGATTGAGCCGGTAAAGATTTGAAACCGGATTCGGAACCGACGATTCGTTCGCGTCAATACCGTCAACCGTCACATTGAAAGCGCGGTCGCGCGAACCGTTAATGTGAACGCCCGACCCGGCAGCATTGGACGAACGTTGGACAACACCCGGCTCCTGCAAAACCAGAGTCAGCGGGTTGCGACCGTTAAGCGGCAGATTTTCAATCGTTTTTTGGTCAACCACATTTCCGATGGTTGCCGTATTTGATTGAACGGTGACGCCTTCAGCCTGAACCGTGACCGTTTCTTCGACGCTGCCGATTTCCAGAATTAAATCGACATTTATTGGCGTATCGATTTCCAAAACGTTTCCGGTTTTCACCGCCTTCTTAAAGCCGGTTTGCTCTACTGTAATCGTATATTTGCCTACCGGCAGAGCATTAAACGCAAACACGCCGTTCGCATTTGTAATTTGCGTCGAAGAAACTCCGGTCGCTTCATTGGCAAGCGTTACTTTCGCTCCTTCCGTAATTGAACCATTGACATCAGAAACAGTTCCCGTAATTCTTGACGTGCCGGTTTGAGCATTTAGCGATAAAGCTAAAAACGTAAACGCGACGAACAACGATGTGAAAACCGTCAAAAGTTTTTTTCCACTCATCTTAACCTCCGAAAGATTTAATTTTTGATAATAACGTTTTATGAAAACTTTATGAACGACAAAGGATTGTGATGTAAGATACCACGAAATTACATTAGTTGTAAGTGAAAATGAGGAAAAATGTAAAAGAAAGTTGGAAAATTTTAAAATGGCGGCAAAGCATCGGTTTGAATCTGTGTCGCCCGGAAATTTGTGACAAAAAGAACCCGTCCAGGTTTAACTTAAACGAGTTCTTGATTGTCAGACTAATTCTTCAAATTAGAAGAGTAAGCGGAAGCCGAACCGAACTGAACGCGGTATCTGAAAAGTATTAGGCTGTCCGTAACGATCATCTTTGCGGTCAGGAGCAACATTCAAAAAGTTGTTGATTGGAGTAAGTAATGCTCCGGATGTATAAGCATTAACAAATGCATCCGTGTTGTTTGGAAAGAGCAGACTTGGACCATTCACGGTAGCTGTATTTACATTGCGTACCACAGCGAAATTGGTAACCGTGTCCTGGTTAAACAGGTTAAGGAAGTTCAAATCACCGGCTATCGTAAATTTATTGTCTCTGCCGAAACGATAGCGATGAGTAATATTGAAATCCGTCTGGCTAAACGTCGGACTTCTTCCTAAATCACCGCGTTTCAGAAAGATTGCCGGCGTTACTCTGGAAACGAGGAAAATCCTTGTTGTTTGCGGAGTTCCCGACGTAATTGTTTGAAAAGCTGATAATTCCGTCGAATTGGTTTTGCTTCCCAACCAATCGAAAATGTAAGCGCCGTAGGCATTGAAAACGTGCGGACGATCCGTTTCCAGTCTTCCGTTATCAGGTTCGCCGGTCGCTGTAAATCCAAGAAACGGAAGGTCGAAGGCTCGGCTGGTAGCCGGCGCCAAGCGTCCGTTTATTTGATTTATTTCGTCTGAACTCACCAAACCGGAATAGTTGCCGAACAAACGGCTATAGGTATAGTTCGCGTTGAAATACCAGTTGTTTGATAAACGCTTTTCTACGACAAATTCCACACCGTCATAACGACGCTGCGGTGTTGCGGATTTGGCATAGCCAAGATCTTTTAATGTTTGCTGATGCAAGCCCGAACCCGGATTACCGATAATGTAGGCTTCACTATCTGCTGAATTTCTATATCCCGCGTCTTCAACTGCGCTGTCAACATTTTTAAATGTATAACGCGCGCGAAGAACATAATCACGACTCAATTGACGCTCCGCACCAATCGTAAATTCAGTTTGGCGAAAAGGTTTCAGATCGGGATCGACTCTTCCGTTAAAAATTGATGCATTCGGGTCATTTGAAGCGAGTCGTTGATCTTGTTGACAACGGCTGCGAGCGCCGCTGGCAATAAATCCGGTTGCCGGGCAGGCACTTCTACCGGTAAAACTGCCGATGATATTCTGAAGCGTGAATTGAGAAAAGGTTTCGCCCGGCAAAATCTCGAAGTAATCGAGTAATTGAACATCGCCGCCGAACGAGCCGCGCGGGAGATTGAATTTCAAACGGTCGTAAAATCGTCCGTAGCTGGCGAAAACCTTGGTCTTGCCGTCGCCGAATATGTCATACGCAAAACCGAGTCGCGGGGCAATTTTATCGCCGTAACCAAAGTTAATCGGCGGAGCAAAACCATTAAATGACGGCAAGTCTTCTTTTTCAATACGAACGCCTAAATTCAAAGTCAAACGCTTAATCGGCTGATACTTGTCCTGAATATAAAGTGATTGATTAAGATTTTGAGCTTTTCCAAATGTGCCGACACGAGCCAGAACGCCTGATCCAAGAACGCATCCCGTCGTTTGACCAGCAGCACATATCGGTCCTGACGGTATAACAGTTCCGGCTCCGATTAAATTTATCGCCCTGCCATATTCAAAATCAATTCTGCCTTTAGTCACAAATCCGGTGGCGACATCATTAGAGATTCTGAAGCGTTGATAACCGCCTTTTAACTCGTGTCTTCCGCCGAAGCCGAAGATATAAGTGGCATCGGCTTCGTAATTAGTACGAATTGAAACATCTTTGACAGTTTCCGAATTAGGAGCGGTTTGGACACCTTGGACGCAAGCCCCCGGAATCTGATTAGTGGCTGTAGAACCATTGTTGCAGCGTGTCTGGATTCCCGGCGGGACAAAATAGTTTCCTAGTTTTTCATTCAAAAAGCCGCGTGAGAAACGTCCGCTAAAAACTAAGTTTCCGGTCGGCGTGTAGACTCCCTGCGCGGTTACATTGTCGGAATTCTGGCGCCCTCCCTGGCGGTCAGTCAAAGCCCGTCCGGTTAGAATACCGGTTGAACCGCCGAAATTTACCGAAGGAATGCTGTTTCCGTTGAAACTAAGCGTTCCGAACGGAACATTACCTTCATCTACAATCGGACTCCAGAGGTAGGAGCCGGTCAAACGTAATTTATCGAACGGCGTCGCATCTAAACGCCCGAAAGCATACTGGAAAGTTCGCTTTAATCTGAAGGTTTCGGCAGCGACAAGTGTTCTTGTTGCCGCCGGAGCATTGGAAAAGAAATTCGTGGTTGTTTCGGTTGTGAAAATTTGCGGCGTGTAACTTCCAAAAAAATATAGTTTGTTTTTGAAAATCGGACCGCCTAAGTTAGCCGTCGGAAAAGCATTAACTACGCTGGATTTTGGCGGGTTGAAATATTCCGTCGTTTGCAGAAAGTTACCGTTAGCAACCGAACCGCTGGTGAAACGCTGCAAATTTGGTCGCGGATTGCCGCTAAATTTCGACGTATCGAACTGCATCCCGAATTCGCCGTGCAAATCATTGCCGCCGCCTTTGGTTACGACGCTGATAACACCGCCGGTCGCGCCGCCGAATTCAGCCCCGAAACCGCTTGATTTAACCTGTACTTCCTGAACAAATTGGGTTGGAATATTGTTGTTGCCATTTAAGGTTCCGGTGCGAAAGTTAGTCACTTCCTGCCCGTCTATCACGAATACGTTTTCTCCACCCGACGCGCCGTCCACCGAAAAACCACCCGACCGGCTTTCCGGGCGAGTTCCCGGAATTGTTTTCAAGATGCTCTGAAAATCAACCCCTTTCGGAATTAACTCGATTTTCTGGGCATTAATGCTGGTTTGAATTGCATTATTGGTCGTGTCAACCGGCGGCGCGTCCGAAACATTAACGTCAATTGTAGTCACGCTGCTTCCCGGATTAACCGTTATGGCTAACTGGGTGTTTTGTCCGATAGCCACTGTAACATTCTCGTATCTCGCTTCACCAAATCCGCTCATTGGAGATGTGATTACATCATATGCTCCCGGAGGTATTTGCAAGACCCGGAAAAAACCTTCTTCATCGGTTGTAATCGAGCGTCTAAAACCGGTAGTTATGCCGGTTGTCGTTGTGCCGCTCGCCGCGCCCTGGGAGCTGGTAATCGTGACGGTTACATTTGGCACAACAGCGCCCGCCGGATCCTTAACAGAGCCTTCAATGCTACCCGTTGTTTCTTGTCCGAAAGCCGCAGCAGACAGACAAAAAACAAACGAAAGCAGCAATATTCTAAATATAAAATTCTTTTTCATCTTTTGCTTCCTCACAAAGTTTTTTTTCTATAGATTTGGATAATTTATGAATTCAAATTAATTGCACCCGACAATCACAGAGAATCTACAAATTCGTTCCGTATAAAGTGATCCGTTTTTTTAACCGTGACAGAATAACTGCCAACTTATTTCAAATCGAAAGTGTAAACTCCACTACATTTGTCAAGGTAGTTAGTGAAGTCGTTATCGCATTATTTCTTAAAATGACGGTTGTACCTGTAAACGCAGTTTCCGAAGAATTAGTCAACAGTTTCGGTTATCAGGGAAGTAGTGACTTGAACAAGCGCAAATCCGTTTGAGTCAACCAGAACAGCCGGAATAAATAAAAGCGTTTAAAACCGGCTTTTTAACTATCTTTTCCCTGAGATTGAATATTTAATAAAGAAAACTAATTAAAGAATTGTTTTGAACAAAAATTGTTGATGTAAGATAACACAGTTTGTTACAAAATTGTAAAGATAATGTGAAGATTTTTTCTACTTTATTTTTGGTAGTTAATCACGATGCCGCCCGCACCGACCGACCAGCCGAATTTTCTGACCATATAAAGCCCGTAAAGATTCTCTTTTGTTTGACTTTCCTGCTGCACCCAACTTTTTCCGCGGTCTGATGAACGCAGAATCGTTCCGCCGTATCCGACAATCCAGCCGTTTTTATCGTCGGCGAAATTAACCCGTAAAAATGTGTTGGGAAAATCGGTTTTGACGATTTGCCAATTCGTTCCGCCGTTTTCGGTTCGCAAAATCGTTCCTTTGCCGCCGACCGCGTAACCTTCGGAATCGTCCCGAAAATCCACATTATACAGAGATTTGTCCGTCCCGGATTTTTGCAGTTGAAAACTCGTCCCGCCGTTATACGAAGCCAAAATCAAACCGCCGTCGCCGACAATCCAGCACTGCGAATTGCCGACAAAATCGAGATGATAAAGTTCGGCTTTGGAGGGCACAAATACGCGCTCCCAGTTTTCGCCGCCATCTTCGGTTAGCATCACCAGCGAATCAACAACTTCTTCCTTTCGATTGAGCAATGATCCGATGATGATTCCGCGCTTTTTGTCGGCGAAACGAATACTTAAAAACTCCGGCGAAACATTCTTGAAATCATTAGCTTTGTAGATTCGAGTTTCCTGCCAGATTCGACCGCCGTCTTTGGTTAAAAACATTTTTTTTCCGGCGACTAAATAACCGTTATCATCATTGCGAAAATATATTTCATTGATATTCTCTTTTGTTCCGATGTCCTGTTTTATCCAGTTTCTGCCGCCGTCAATCGTAAAAGCCAGATAACCGTTATCGCCGGCAACCCAACCTTTTTCATTTGAAGTAAAAAAAACAGCGACCAAATCGCCGCTTCCCTTCGCCCGATTAACCGTCCAACCGATTTGAGCGTTAGAAATCTGCGTAAGAAACAACAGACAAAAAAACGAAAAAATAAATTTTCTGAAAAAAGACATTTGTAAATCTCCAAAATTGAGAAAAAAAAGGTGGATTTAACAAAATAAGATAGCCTTTCTTTTGCTAAATGTCACCTTTAGAACACGAATTTCACCCTGCACAGTTTTATAATTATTATTTTATTACTCTGTAAATCTTTCCCTTCCAGACGACCAGCACTTGTTCGCCGAGCGAGAAAAATTGTGCCAACTCTTTTTCTTTTGCAATCACATCGAAATAATCGTTTTCGGCAAATTTCAATTTAATTTCCGGCAATTTGGCTTCTTCCTTAAACTCCGAATCAATCCAAACTCCGTTTTCGAGATAAAATGTTTTTGCACCGACCTTTTTCAAGTTTCCTGCAATTCTAATTGCTTCATCATCTTCTGAAGTCAAGTCAACAACGGATTGTTGTTCTTTAGCTTTCTTACTTTCTTGAACTGCGCCTCGTCCGGTTGTTAAACCGACGCCAGGAGTAGAATTTCTCGAATCAGAATTTCTTCTGCCAACTGAAAAAGTTTCAAACTGTCTTCCGTTAATCGGTAAATCTTTTGCGCTTCTCTCACTTCCATCGGTTGCCAAATAAGAAGTATAAGGCGTTACGATTCCGTAGCGCGTTCCCAAATCAACTATCTCATCGCGTAACTCTTTATTTTCACCGTTCGAGCGAATTTGTTCGACCAGCCAACCGACGCGGCGCGTTGCCCAAAGTCTGGGCAAAAAATTGTTGTCTTCGGCGCGAAATGGGAAATCGAGATTTTTATATTCAAACGTGCGCGTTTCTTTGCCCGATTTTCCTTTTAATTTCAGCATTACGTTTTCAATATCGCTCGCATTTTTGTAACGCCCGATTAAAGTTAATTGCGTTCCTTTGAAAATATCAGACAATTGGCGCGGATACATCAAATCGGTTTGCACACCGCCGAAATCCATTTCCAAATCGGTCAAAACAGGCGAATTGACTTTGGTGAAAAAGTTTGAAATTTTCACTTCCAAATTTTCTTTCGGCTCAATGTATTCAGCCGTGCCGGAATTTTCAGCCGCGAGTCGGTCAAGCAATTGCGTGTTGACATCATAACCAACGCCAAAAGTGAACAGACGCAAACCGTCAATTTTTATTTCCTTCGCGTTTGAAATGATTTTTTCGACATTCGACTCGCCAACCGTCGGCAAACCGTCGGTCATAAACACGAGCATTTTCGGTCTGTCGGAAGGATCAAATTGCCGAAGCGACGCTTTCAGCGCGTCGTTGATGTTCGTGCCGCCCGTCGGTGTCAATTTTTTGACAAATTCTTCGCCGCGTTTCCTGCCCGCAGCGTCGGCGCGAATCAAGCCTGTTTCCATCAAATGTTCTTCGCCCGCAAAATTTATGACGTTAAATCTGTCGCCGTCGCGCAAGCCTCTGATGCCGAACAGCAAAGCCGAACGCGCTTTTTCCATTTTTCCTTCTTCGTTCATCGAACCGCTTGTATCAAGCACGAAAATAATGTCTTTACTGACCAATTCTCTTTCTGAAATATCGTCTTTCGGCGACAATTGCAAAAGAAAGTATCCGTCCTTTCCGGCTTCGCGGTAAGTCAGGAGCGACATTCCGAAATCATTGTTCGATAATCCGTAAAAAAGCTGAAAATCATTGTCGTTGTTTGAAGTTTCAAACGAAACCGAAGCGTTCTTTTCGCCTTTGTTTTTAACTTCAATCGAATGGCTCGGCGAATAAATATTTCGCAGCGCTTCTTTACCGACAATCTCGATTTTGCCTGAAACCGTGCCGAATTTTTGCATTCCGGTAGAATTTCCCGAATTCACATTTTCGATTTGCGGATTAGAATTTCTCCACAGATTTCTGCCCGTTCCGAGCGGATAGCGATAAGCAACCGTTCCTGATTCTGCTTTTAAAACCTGCGAAAAGGTAAGTTCGAGTTTTTTATCGGAATTTGGCGGAATCGGAAAAATCGAAGCCTGAAACAAATCCTTGCCAGCGTATTCCAGAAGTCCCGGGTCGCGCTGACGACGCACAATTTCATCGTAAATCCGCCGCGCTTCTTCGCGCGTGCGAACTTCTCCGACCAGTTTTTTACCGTTTTCCCAGATGGCGAATTCGATAATTGAAGCCGCTTCGGGAATCGGGAAAAAATATATTCCTTCAAGCGTGTATGGCGTGTCATTTCTAAAAACCTGCTCGACGTGCGTTGTCGCCACTTGTCCGACGATGCGCGTGTCGAGTTTGATTGATTTTACGGGAAGCGCGTTCGGCAGCGGAATCGGGCGCGGACGCGGAATCGGACGACACGGGCGGGCTTCGCAAATAATCGGAACAATAACGCCCTGCGCGTTTGCCGAAACAACAACAAACAAACAGGCGAACGCTAAACAAACGGCGTTTGCAAAAAATTTCAGTTTCATAAATTTCTCCTGGAAAACAAATTGACAGCGCGGATTTTCGTTGAATTGCGCTTTGTATGACGGATGAAGGAACGCGGCAGGTTGCTTTATCTTGCAATTAAATATCGAATGAAGTTACTTTATATTCTGTTAAATTTCATTTCAAAAGACAAAATTAAGGAGGAAAAATGAAGCGCATCCAACTTTTTCTATTTCTGTTTTTCTTTACGGTTTTCTTTACTGTAGTAACTATTTATGCTCAAACTCCCAAAACCGCGCCTGTCAAACAATGCAACGCGCTTTACGCCCAACAGCTCGTCGAACAGCAGGCGACTGAGAGCAAGTCAAACACGGAAACTGACAAACGAATTAATATTTTGATAAAAGTGGCTGATTTTCTCTGGATTATGGATGAAGATTCAGCTCGCGGATATTTCGCTGAAGCTTTTCAGTTTGCCCGTGATAAATCCCGCGAAAAGGAAATTGAAAAACTCACGGGAACTCCGTTTTTTGTTCAAAAAACTAATTCTCCTTTCAAAGTTATCCGCGCCGTGGCAAAACGTGATGCGGATTGGGCGAAAAAACTGACGGAAACTGTGTTAAAGGATTCCGAAGAAATTAGAAAGGAAGAAAGTGAAAAAGCCAATCCGTTTGAGAAAGACCGTGACGTGGAGGAAGCATTGGGTTTAGCGAATTCCTTAGCTGAGAAAAATCCAGCGGCGGCACTTTATTTTTTTCGGCGCGCGATGCGTTTTCCTTTACATCGAAATTGGTATTTCACGCTTTATCAAATCGCCGAGAAAAATCCGCAACTCGCCGAACAAATCTATCCTGAACTCCTGAATAATTACGCAAACGCGGATGTTTCGCGCCTTTTATATCTTTCCGCTTATCCGTTTGCGATTGATAGAATTTTCGGCGCGGAAAAATTTCAGATGGGAACTTCAATTCCGAAAAATCTTTCGCCGAATCTGAATTTTCAAAAGCAATTTTTAATAATTTTACTGCGTCGCGTCAACACTCTCTCGCCCGAAAACGCAAATGTTAAAACAAATTCAAATTTACCTGAATCAGCTTATGCTTTTATGGCATTAAATGAGCTTGAGCCGATTGTTTTGCAGCAATTTCCAGAAATGAAAGAAATTTTTCTGCAAGCCAAAACGACCGCCGTTTCTCTCACCTCGCCGGAAACACAGGAAAGCATCAAAAAGCGTGAAGATTCGCAAAAGGATTTCAGCAACTCGTTTGCCGAAAGATTAAAAGAAATCGAAAAGTCGGACGAAGAAGGCAAACTGACCGATTTACAAATCGTTAATCTGGCGACTGCCGCCGAAAAAGAAGACGAATTCGCAATGGTGGAAACGTGGCTCGATAAAGTCAAAGAAGAAAAAGTGCGTGAAGACACGAAAAATTATTTCTACTTTTCGCGTTCAAAATTAGCGACCAAAGAAAAACGCTACGAAGAAGCCAGAAAATTCGCCGAGAAAGTTCCCAAAATAGAACATCGCGCCGTTTTATATTTCGACGTTGCCGAAGCTAAATTAAAAGAACCGGCGACGAAACTCGACTCGCTCGACTCGCTTTCAGAAGTTTATAAAATGGCGCAGAAAGCACCCGATTCCGTCGAAAAAGCGCAGGTTTTGCTTGGGCTTGCATATATGTATGAAAAAATTGACCATTTCAACGCGCTCGACGCGGTTTCAAATTCGATTAAAACCGCCAACAAGTTGGAAAATCCTAATCTTTTTACAGATTTTATGATGCACAAGATAGTCGGGAAGGATTTCGGTATGTTTATCGGTTACAGCGTTCCGGGTTTTGATATTTCTCAAACCTTCGGCGAACTCAGCAAAAATGATTTTCAAGGCGCAGTCACGCAAGCCGGGAGTTTTACCGACAAATATTTGCGGACTCTGGCGGTTTTGGCGGCGGTTGACGGCTGCGCTAAAACTATCGTAAAAGCTAAACCTAAAACCGTAAAATAATTCAACTGTAAATTTATTCGTTCAATTATTTCAGCATTTAGCTCCTGTAATTTAATTTTACACTAAAGAGTCGGCAAGCAGACTCTTTATGTTTTACTTGAAGTTTGCGACAATCTCAAACGTGAAGATTTCCGCCGTCATCATTACTTATAACGAAGAAGATAAAATTGCCGATGCGATTGAATCGGTGAGTTGGGCTGACGAAATAATTGTCGTCGATTCGGAAAGTTCCGACCGAACAAGAGAAATTGCTGAAAGTTTGGGCGCAAAAACAGCGGTTCAAAAATGGCTCGGATTTTCGGGGCAAAAACAGTTTGCGGTCGATTCGGCGCAGAATGATTGGATTTTCAGCCTCGATGCCGACGAGCGCGTTTCCGATGATTTGAAACAAGCGATATTGCGAATAAAACATCTGCCTGAAGACGAAATTGCCGACGGTTACCGCATTTCGCGTCTGACCTATTATATGAACCGCCCGATTCGTCATAGCAGTTGGTATCCTGATTGGCAGATGCGTTTTTTCAATCGGAAAAAAGGCGTTTGGAGCGATGCTTTGATTCACGAATCAGTGCAAATGTCGGAAGGCTCGCACACTAAAAAATTAAAAGCCGACATTCTTCATTACAGCGTGGAAAACGCCGCGTATCATCACCGAATGATTGGCGAAAGATACGCGCCGCTTGCCGCCGCGCAAATGTTTGAGCGCGGTCGTAAAACTTCCGTTTTGCGGATTGCGTCTGCCGGTTTTATAGTTTTTTTTCGCACTTATTTTTTAAAGGCGGGTTTTCTCGACGGCTTAGCCGGATTTTGTATCGCCCGTTTTGCCGCGCATCACGCTTTTCTGAAATATCTTTTGTTATGGGAAATGCAAAATAAAGTTAAAGAACGGAAATAATGCTGATTTTATTTATATTTTCAATCTTTTACGCCGTGACAACCAATCAAATTTTCACAACATCAAACCTTTTGTTTTACGCTCGTTTCAGCTATATTTTTATCAACGCTTGGCAAAAGCGGTAATAGCAATATGAAAAATTTTCTATTCACAATTTTCGTTTTTATAATTTTATCCGCAACGATTTTCGGACAAAAAGGCGTTGACCCGCAGACGAAAAAGATACGCGATGAAGGCAATAAATCCAATACCGGAAACAATAATAATCCGACCGCGCGCGCGTTCGACTGGGGAGCCGGCAAAACGAAAGTGCGCGAAATGCTGCCGAATCCTTACAAATTAAATTCACGGCGTAATGTTTTAGTTGAAAATATTATTTCTGCCTTAAAGGAGAAAAAGATTTTGGTTGACGATGCCGCGTCGCGCCCGAACGACGGCATTATTATTACGCAGCCGTTCGTATTTGCGAAAGGCGCGGTCATTTCGCAAAACGAAATAAACCGTTATGCCGTCGTCCAGGTGCCGGAAACGGTCTGGACACGGGGACAATTTACTTTAACTATTGAAGTCCAATCAATTGACGGAATGCAGAATAACGTGTCGGTGACGGCGAAGATTGAAGGACGTTCCGGCAACGGTTTAACGAATGAATGGACGACACTGCAAAGTTCCGGCGTTGCTGAAGATGAATTTTTGTCGAAACTAATCGAAACCGTTACGGGAAATTCGCCAGATGCGCCGCAGGTTATTGACCCGTAGCATTTTGTTTTAATTTTGTATTATTATGGTAAATAAACTTTCCAAATATTTTATTTTATTTGCTTTTGTTTTTATAGCGGCAATTAATATTAACGCGCAGAGCGATGCCGGCACTTCAAACGGTCGCGCACCGGTGAAAGACGATGTGCCGAAAAATATCCAGGAAACTCTGGATAAACATAGAATTGATCAGGCAAAAAAAGACCACGATGAAATGATCGAGCGCGGCGAGGAAGCCTTGAAATTGAGCGAAGAGCTTGAAAAATCGGTGGCAAACAATAATAAAATATCTCCGCAAGAACAGGCGAAACTTGTTCGGTTAGAAAAAATCATCAAAAAAATTCGTAACGAACTCGGCGGCGATGATGACGACGGTGCGGCAGTTGAAGAAAAAACGGAGGCAAATGGCGAGGCTGTTTTAATTGAAGAAAAGTCCCCGGCATTAGCAAGCGCCGTCAAAAAATTACAATCTATGGCAACTAAATTAGTTGATGAATTGAAGAAAACGACTCGCTTTACAGTTTCGGTGGTCGCTATTCAAAGTTCCAATTCGCTTCTGAAAATTTTGAAATTTATCAGATTCCGCAAATAACCGTTTGCCGAAACTCTTTGTATTTATACCCAACTAAATCAATCGCGGCTTATTTTTATGCAAAAAATCAGTCTTACTTTAATAGCGTTTTTTTGTCTTCTATTTCTTTCAAACGTCGCCGTTTCACAGGACGGCGACGATGAAATCATCAAAATCGATTCTTCTGTCGTTCTCGTCAACGCCACCATAACCGATGCAGGCGGCAAACCCGCCGCCGGATTAAAACTTTCACAATTTAAGGTTTTAGAAGACGGCAAGCCGCAGGAAATATCGATTTTTGAAACCCAGGAAACGCCTTTTGCCGCCGTGATTTTGCTGGATACTTCGGGAAGTATGGGGCAGCAGGTAAGTCTTGCGCGTTCGGCGGCGATAAACTTTTTGGATGGATTGCGTCCCGATGATATGGTCGCAATTTATAATTTCGATACGAAAGTTTTGCTCGTTCAGGACTTTTCCAACAGCCGTGATATAGCGGAAAAAGTTTTCGACTTAAAGGCTGACGGCTACACGGCTTTGAACGACGCGATTTTCAAAGCGGCGCAGGAATTAGAAAAACGTCCCGAAAAACGAAAGGCGATAATTGTCCTATCTGACGGCGCAGATACGAAAAGCAATCGTTCCGCCGACAAAGCGTTAAAAGCCGCAAGCGCGGCAAACGCGACAATTTACACGGTGGATATGTCGTCAATCAATTCCAACCTTAGCGAAAAAGTCCAAAGTCAGGGCGCATTAAAAAACTTCTCGGAAAAAACCGGCGGAATCTTTATTCCAACGCCCGGCGGCAGCGCAATGCG
>Ga0136611_10000764_pt1 | contig 21593 bp, 16 predicted proteins | sample AntDrymUQ2232306_2_FD_106645 | JGI IMG/M metagenome (GOLD analysis project Ga0136611, IMG submission 106645) | Polar desert sand microbial communities from Dry Valleys, Antarctica - metaG UQ223 (23.06) | ecosystem: Environmental > Terrestrial > Soil > Desert | place: Antarctica: Dry Valley...
GCGGACCGCATTGGTACGTGGTGGCCCGCGCTCGCCGGCCTGCTCCTGGAGGTGGTCGCGCTGCTGCTGATCGCGCGCTTGGGCGCGGAGACGCCGCCGCTGCTGATCGTGCTCAGCCTGCTTCTGCTCGGCGCGGGGCTGGGCCTCTTCCAGGCACCGAACCAGAGCGCGGTGATGGGGAGTGTCGCGCCCGCGTCCTACGGCCTCGCCAGCGGCATGCTCTCGATGATGCGTACCTTCGGCGTCGTCACGGGCGTCGCCGTTTTGGGCGCGGTCTACGCCGCCCGCCAGCCGGACGCGGTGGACGGCGGCGCCCCGGCGTTCAGCGTGAGCGCGTTCCAGGCCGCGTTCACGGTTGCGGCCGGCGTCGCGCTTGCGGCGGCGCTCGTCAGCGCGGCGCGTGGCCGGGCGCGTGGGTGAGAGGGAGATACGCCAGATTCGGTACATCGCTGACCGCCTCATCTGTATCCGTGACGCCACTGTAGTGGGCGTCTGGCATCGTGAGTGCTGGTCTGAAATTGTCGCCTTGCCGGACCTACCAGCCGTACAGCGGTGCCAACCTCGGCGCGCGCTCCTTCGCCCGGAGCGCGCTCGTGGTAGACATGCTCGCGGGCACGCCCTGACAGTTAACTGATATCACATTCTCGATTGCTCACCGAACACGGACGCGAAGCTCTGCACCGCGATCGGTTCGACGCAACATCCTTCCGCGACACTAACGGGTTGACCGTAAAGGCATAACAGCGTTGTAATACGTGTACGAGCCGCGGCGCGCTCTCTGAGCCGGATCACGGTGAGCGCGGCGACCAGGGGACTGCCACTCGTGCGATTTTCCTTCGCGCTGGTCGCGCTCTGCGCGCTGACCTTCGCTGTCGCAATGTCGGGCACACCGCGCGCCGCCGCGCAATCACCCATCACCGCCGCCCTCAAGCTCCCCTTTCCTGCCGGTAGCGCCTGGAAGGTGATCCAGGGGTATAACGGCGGCACGCATGTGCCCGGGCCGGAGCAGTACGCGCTCGACCTCGTGCGCGATGGCGGCCCCACCGGCGGCGCGGATGTGGTCGCGCCCGCATCCGGCAGCGTCTGGTTCGCGCACGCTCCCGGCGCGGGCAATGGCTGCGTCTCGATCAAGATAGACGGCGGTGGCGGCCTGATCGTGCAGATGTGCCACATCATCCTCCACCGCGCGCTGCGACCGGATGAGCCGCTGGCGGCGGGCGCGGCGCTGGGCGTGGTCGGGCCGGATGGGCGCGTCGGCAACAACGGCCTCGCTCATATGCACCTCTCCCTCCACCGCACGCCGGACTATGGCCAGACGCGCATTCCCGTGCCGTTCGCGCTCGGGGGCGGTCTCGCGCTCGAGGGCCTTTCGCTGCCAGCAGACGGCACGCGCAACCAGTACGCCTGCCTCAGCGCGAACTGTCAGCCGAGGCTCACCTCAACCAACGGCTCGTCCGCGCCCGCGCCCGCGTCCAGCCTGCCGCCGGTGCCAGCCGTCGCCGCGGGCACGAGCACCCCGCCGCCCGCGCGTCCCGCGTCGCCGTCGGCCCAGACGCCGCCCGCCCCGCTCGGACCGCTCCGTGTGGGCATTCGCGCGATCGTGGCGGGCACCGGCGATTGCGTGAACGTGCGCGAGCGCCCCAGTCTCAGCGCGCCAGCAAAGGCGTGCCTGCCAGACGGTGCACGCCTGCGCCTGGTCGAAGGCCCGGTGAGCGCCGACGGCCACGCGTGGTGGCGGCTCGATGCGCTCGGCTGGGCGGTGAGCCAGTATCTCAGCCCCGTGCCCGCCGCGCTCGAAAGCAACAGCATCGCAAAGGTGAACGCGGGCACAGACGAATGCCTCAATCTGCGCGCGGCCCCTGGTCGTGCGGCGGGCGTCGTCACCTGTCTGCCTGACGGCACGCGTATCCGTCTCAGCGGCCTGCCGATCGAAGCGGACGGCGCAACCTGGTGGCAACTGGAAGGCCGTGGTTGGGCCGTGGCCGAGTTCCTCACGCCCGAGGACTAAGCGGTGCCCACCATGCGCCGCTGCATCCTCGCCCTCGGCGGCAACCTCGGCGACCGCCTCCACAACCTCCAGGACGTGCTCCGCCGCCTCCCGCCCGCGATCACCGTGCTCACCGTATCGCCCTTGTACGAGAGTGACCCGGTCGGCCCGCCCGGTCAGCCCGATTACTTTAACGCCGTCTGCACCGGCACAACGGCGCTCGCGCCCGAGGAACTCCTCGCCGCGGTGAAGGCCGTTGAGCGTACGCTTGGCAGGGATGCGGGTGTCCGCTGGGGGCCGCGCCCGGCTGATATTGACATTCTATTCCTGGACGGCATCACGCGGGACACGCCCACGCTCACCATCCCCCACCCGCGCATCGCCGAGCGCGGCTTCGTGCTCACACCGCTCGCGGACCTACTTCCTGATCTCGTGATCCCCGCCACCGGCGAGCGCGCGGCCGCCGCGGCGCGGCGCGCGGGCACAGACGGACTGCGGCGCATCGCCGGCCCAGAGTGGCCGGCGCTCATGAAACTGGGAACGGCGGGCGATCCTACCCCTTTGTGAGCGCGGCGGCGGCGGCAAGCGCGCACTCGGCGAGGCGGTTGCCGGCCTCGCGGAAGCGCCGGTCGAAGAAGCCCGGTGCCCAGGGGTGGAACAGCTCGTCCGAGATCACAAACAGGCTGCCCACGCGTAACGCGCGCATCGCTCCGACGATGAAGAGCGCCGACGCCTCCATATCCACCGCCACCACGCCCCCGGCGGCGAGGCGGCGCACCTTGCTCGTCAGCTCGCGGTAGGGCGCATCCGTCGTCCACACCTGGCCCTCATGCGCGAGCACGCCGCGCGCCGCGCAGGCCGTTCGCAGCGACGCGACACAATCCGGGTCCGGCAGCGCCTCGACCGCGGCGGGCTGGTAGTGGTGCGACGTGCCTTCCTCTCGCAGCGCGCTCAGGGGCAGCACGGCCGCGCCGAGCGGCGCATATTCTTGGAGGCTCCCCGCCGAGCCGACGGCGATCACGGTCTTTGCGCCGCCGAAGGCGAGATGCTCCAGGTACATCACCGCCGCGGGCGCCCCCACCGGCAGTTGCGCGATCGAGAGCGGCACGCCGTCAAAGGTGCCCTGCGCGAGCGGGAAACGGTTGAGCGCGCTCCACGCTTCCACCTCCTCGCCGTGCGCCGCCTGGACGAGATGGCGGTAGGTGTACGGCTGAAACGCGACCACCACGCTCGGGCGCACGGCGAGATCCGCCACCTTCAGCCCGCGCGAGGCGAGGTGGTAGTTGAGGAACGCGGTCGCGGTGAAATGCTCCTCGTCGTCATCCGGCACGCCCGCGAGCCAGTTCATGCGCGCTCCGCTCCATCAGAACGGGCGATCCCTTTGCATCGCCCCCGTCCGCCTCGCTCCCTCGTACGGGTCAGCCCGGCGGCTGGTCCTCCAGCTCCGGCTCCGGCAGATCCGCTTCGATCGTGAGCATCGTCCAGCCCACCCACGCCGCCAGCGCCGTGACCCCGGCCATCACCACCGCCACGGGCACGGCCACCGCCATGTAGCTCTTGCGCGAGAGTCCATAGAGGAAGAGCAGCAGCTCCACGGCGGAGCCGGCGATCATCAGGGCGCCCATGCGGCGCGTATCCATAGCAATCCTCCGCGGTGCGTGCGCTGCGGGCACGGCGCCTGCATTGTACGGACGGCGCGAAAAGCCGGTCAAACGCGGCGCATCATCCGCTCCGCGCGGCGGACCGCAAGCACCACAACGCCATCGGCACCTGACGGCCCACGAGGATGCTCCCCACCCCCGAACCCACTCACATCCTAGAGGAGGTGGGGCCGGGGCATCGGAGTGGCAGAATCGCAATGCGGAGGGCTGTTCGCACGGCAGTTTGAATCTGACGGCGTACCGATACGAGGCCCCAATCTACGATTCTGTCCGCTCCTATGGGCTGACGTCGCCTCAGAGCAGCGCAAATTTCTTTCAACATCAGGCTTGTGCTGTTACCGTTTTGTGCCGATACTTATCAAGATTGTTAAGTGGGGCGCGGTTCGCGCGCGTGCGCGATTCTGGCACGACGCTGAACTTCTGCTCCGGTAGACGTAAAGTCTGTGCAAGGCTTCTCGGCACAGGTAAGGACGTAGCCCAGGTGAATTTGCCACAACCGCTTCGCTCGCCTTCCAACTGGTCCTGCCCGCACTGCGCGCGGGCGTTTCTGATGCCGATCACGGCGGAGCCTGATGAGGCGCTGGGCGCGCTTCAGCTCCTCGACCACCTCGCGCCCCCCGATCATGTCCCGTTGCTGCCGCCGCCGGCCGACGCTACCGCGTGTGCAGGCGTGACCGTGACGGTCGCGCCGTTTGGCAGCGCGGCGCAGTTGATGCGCTTTGTGGTCACGCTCGCGGACATGACCAGCGTCGCCGGGGTAACGGTCGTCCGCTTTGGCGGTGAGGAAGCGATCATCCGGCTGCGCGAGTGGCAGCCGGGGGGCGCAATGCGGGCGGTCTTGAGCCTGCCGGAGTTTCCACCGCGGGAGCTGGTACAGGTGGGTCCGCTGGCCTACACGCTGCGCTTGCACCGCAATCTGCTGGTGCTGCCAGGGATCGCCGACATGATTCCCGCCGCGCCAGGTCACGCCGCCCCCGCACTGAGCACACCCGCGCCTGCCGCCGTAGAGGATCGAGCGCGACCGGCGCTCCCGTCCGAGGATGCGACGCGTGCTGAAGTTGAGATAGGGTTCGACCCGTGGCTGGTGGACGAGGCAGGGCGATCGGCTGACGTGGAAGCGCTGCTGGCGCCATTCGTCGTCGAGCAAATTGCGGCGCACGACGAGGAGCTGCCCCCATGGGCTGGTCGCGCCGGTTGTGTGACGGCGAGTGAAACACCCTTCGTGGTCGAGGTCCTCGGGTCCGGTGCCGCTCTGGCGATACCGGAGACGGATGCGCCCGGATGTGCGCTGCCCGAGACCGCTACGACCGCAATCGCGGCACCCGCAATCGCAGCGACCGAGGCCGAAGCGCCGAAGACTGAGGTGCCCACGATGCCGGAGCCGTATCGAAACGGCACGTCGCACGCCAGTACCTCGCACGCCACTCCGCCGCTCCTCCTGGCGCGGGTAGAGTCGCATGACCCTCCCGCAATCGAAATGGAGGCGCGCGCCGTGCCCGCGCGTACGCTCGCGCCGGCCGCGGCCGCGGTGCAGGTTGCGGTGCCGGAGAGCACCACCGTTGAGGCGTCGCCCTTTGCCAGCTTCAGCGCGCTCAACGCCTTCATCAGCGCGCTGTCCGGCCTGCCCGGCGTCACGTATGCGGTGCCGCGCCGGTTCCGCGCCGGGACGCTGCAGCTCGCCGTGGAATACACTGGGGCCGAGCCGCTGCGCGATCTGATCACGCGCCTCGCCGCGTTCACGCCGCAGGTGGTGTCCGAAGCGGATCAGACGCTCACCGTGACGGTCGAGAGCAGCACATGACGACACAGGTTCCGGCACTGATGCCGCCGGACGCGACACCTCGTCCCGATACCCACCGCTCGCCCGTGGACCGCCCGCCGGTGGTGCTGGACCCTGCTGCGCTGCGCGTGATCGGCTCGCATACGCTGATCGCCGAGAAGATCGTCCCCTACGCCGTGAGTATGGGCGCGATGCGTGTCGCCTCCGCGACGCGCACGCCCGCGGCGCTTGCACGCCAGTTGACGCTGGATACGATGCTGGACGTGCAGGTCACTTGGGCCTCGCCGGATGAGATCGCCGCCGCGCTCACGGCGGCGCTGGAGCCGGCCCAGGCCGCGGCGACGCTTGACGCGCAGATGCGCGCCTGGCAGGAGGCGCTCGGCCTCAACCCGGCATCGGAAGGGCCGCTAAACCGTCCGGACGCGATCGAGCAGGCGCGGCGGCAGCAGTTGCAGGCGTGCTCGCTCGCGACGGGACGGCCGGTAATCAACCTGGCGACCTGGAAGCATAACCCCGCGCTCGCGCCGCTGATCCCCGCCGAGCTCGCGCGCGCCCAGATGGCCGTCCCCGTGCTCGTGATGGATGGCGTGCTGCTGGTCGCAATGGCGGCGGGGACGCAGCAGGCGGCGCTGGGCGGCTGGCATGAGGTGGTGCGGCGGGTAACGGCGGATACAGGCCTCGGGGTGCAGGTGGCGCTGGCGGAAGCGACCGGCGTCCAGAAGCTGCTGGACCAGCTCTACCTCGTACGCGGCGGGGCGCGCCTTGGTCCGCGCGCCCCCCTCCAAGAAGAAGGCGGGCAGGGCCTGATCGGCGCGGCGCGGCGCGCGATGCAGGCGACGGGAGTCAGCTCGGATGCGGACACGCTCGGGGCGCGGCGCGGCGCGGCGCTTAATTTGCGCGAGCTGCGCCCGGATGCGCCGGAGGCGCGGCTAATCCCGCGACAGCTGGCGGAGCGGTTTGTCTGCGTGGCGCTCGATCAGGAGCGCGGCGTGCTACGGGTCGCGGCGGCGGCGGACGCGACCGCCGCGCTCGCTCCGCTGCTGGCGGAGGTCACGGGCCGCCCGGTGCGCGTGGTCACGGCAGCGCAGGATGAGATCGTCGCGGCGCTGCGCCGGGTATATCCCTCCGGGAGCGGCGAGCGCACCCGGGAGACGCGCCTGCCGCGGCTGGGTGAATACCTCGTCCACGGCGGGCAAGTGACCGGCCCGCAACTCCAGCACGCGCTCAGCGAGCACGCGCGCTCGCTCGAGTTCCTCGGCCGCGTGCTCGTGCGCCAGGGCGCGCTCACGGAGGATCAGCTGTTGGAGGCGCTCGCGCTGCGCCAGGACCTGCCGGCTGTCTTCCTCGCGGATGTACTACCGGAGTCGGCCGCGGTGCAGCGCATCCCAGAAGAGCTCGCGCGCGCGGAGCGAATGCTGGCGCTGCGCGCGCAGGACGGCGTGCTGCACACGGCGATGACGGACCCCATGAACAGCACCGGGATCGCGGCGGTGGAGCAACTCACCGGCCTGAAGGTACGCCCGCTGCTCGCCGCCGAGGACGACCTCCTGAGCGCGCTCGCCCGCCTCTACCGCACGGGCGGGCGGAAGATGGCGAGCGAGGTCGAGCGCCTGCTGGACTGGCTCGCGGGGCGGGAGCAGTTGACGCGCGCCGAGATGGTGCAGGTCCATGCGCGCTACGGCGCCGGTGTGCCGATTGACGAGGCGCTGATCACGGCCGGCGGCTTGCCCGCCGAGCGCGTCGCCGACCTGCTCGCGGAGGCGACGGCGCTCCCCCGCCGCGACCTCTGGCCGCACGATCAGCTCGCGCCGGTGATTGACGCCCTCGGCAACGCCGCCACCCAGCATACGTATGTGGATCCGATTGACCCGGTGGCGACGCGCCGCCTCACGCTTCAGCAGGCAGAGCGGCTCGCGGCGCTGCCGGTCGCGGTCGAGGAGGGCCGCCTGATCGTGGCGCTCGCGGACCCGCTGGACCATGCCGTGCAGGCCGAGCTGCGCAGCGCAATCGTCGGCCGCTATGAGCTCGTAGTGGCGACGCGCGAGGCGATCCGCGCCGGCATCCGGCGCACGCTTGGCCGCCGCCAGGTAGGCGACTTCCTGCTCGCCGCGGGCACGATCAGCCGCGAGGAGCTGGACCGCGCGCTCCTGCTCGCCACGGAGAGCAACGTGCGCGTGGGCAAGGCCCTGCTCACACTGGGGTATGTCACGCAGGAGCAACTGTCGCTCTACCTCGCGGAGCAATTTGACATCCCCTTCTTCGACCTGACCGCCGCCGCCGTGGAAGACGCGGCCGCGCGCATGATCCCGGAGGAGATGGCGCGGCGCGGCGGTGTGCTGCCGCTGGCCGTGGACGAGACGCACGCGTTGGTCGCGGTGGTGGACCCGACCGATACACAGATCCTGGACGATATCCGTGACTTGCTCGGGCGCGCGATCACCCCGGTGCTGGCGACCGAGCGCCAGATGGACGCGGCGCTGCAAAACATCTACCGCGCCGAGTACGTGGAGCGCGCCTCAATGGAGTTGCTCGCGCGCAGCCCAGAGGACTCCGCCGCCAAGACCTGGACGCGGGCGCAATTGCTCTGGATCGCGGGCATCTGCCTCACCTTCCTCGTCGGGATCGCGGTGCGGCCGGTGCCGACGCTGATCGTGGTGATGGGCCTTTGTACGCTCTTTTACTTCTCCCTCTCCGCCTACAAGCTCTTTCTGATCTACCGCTCACTCTCCGGCACGCTGGAGGAGGTGGTGAGCGATGCGGAACTCGCGGCGCTGGATGATCGCGATCTGCCGGTCTATACCGTGCTCGTGCCCGTCTACAAAGAGCCGGAAGTGCTACCGATCCTGATGGACGCGCTCGGCAAGATGGACTACCCGCGCACGAAGCTCGAAGTGCTGCTGCTGCTGGAGGAAGACGACAAGGAAACGCAGGAAGTGCTCGCGGCGACACGTCTGCCGGAGGGCTTCCGCGCGCTCGTCGTTCCTTTCATGCGCCCGAAGACGAAGCCGAAGGCGTGCAACTACGGCCTGCTCCATGCCGAGGGCGAGTTCCTCGTGATCTACGACGCGGAGGATGTACCCGAGCCGGACCAATTGAAGAAGGCGGTCGTCGTCTTCCGACGCTGGGATCAGCATCTCGCCTGCATCCAGTCCAAGCTCAACTACTTTAACCGCGACCAGAATCTGCTCACGCGCTGGTTTACGGTCGAATACTCAATGTGGTTTGACCTGCTGCTGCCCGGCCTGGACAACACCGGCGCGCCGATCCCGCTCGGCGGCACGTCTAACCACTTCCGCGTGGAGGCGCTGCGCGAGCTGGGCGGCTGGGACCCGTTCAACACGACCGAGGACGCGGACCTGGGCCTGCGCATCTTCAAGCGCGGCTATCGCACCGTGGTGATGAACTCGACCACCTACGAGGAGGCGAACTCCAACCTCTATAACTGGATCCGGCAGCGCTCGCGCTGGGTGAAGGGGTACATGCAGACCTACCTCGTCCACATGCGCCACCCGATCCGGCTCTACCGCGAACTGGGGCTGCACGCCTTCTTCTCTTTCCAGATGATCGTTGGCGGCACCTGCTTCGCGCTGATGGCGAACCCGGTCTTCTGGCTGATCACGACGCTCTGGTTCCTGGTGAAGTGGGGCATCATCCAAGAGATCTTTCCCGGCCCGATCTTCTACCTGGGGGCGATCGGCCTCTATATCGGCAACTTCGCCTTCGTCTACATCAACGTCTCCGGCGCGCTGCGGCGCGAGTACTATCACCTCGTGAAGTATGCGCTCTTGACACCGTTCTACTGGGGCTTGATGAGCGTTTCCGCCTGGCTGGCGTTCCGCGAGTTGATCTTCAAGCCACACTACTGGCAGAAGACGCAGCATGGGCTGTTCACGGGCAAGGCGCGCGTGCCGGTAACGCGCAAGCCGAATCCGTAGGGGGCGAGGGCGGGCAGCAGCACGCATGAACCAGGGACGCCTCGCGCAAACTCCCCGGTTGGAAACAGATTCCATCTATGACACTATGACAGGGGACAAAGACGCTGGGCTGGCGTATAATACCAGGAAAGTAACGGATTCGTGAAGACAGGCGATGGACTTTGATGCGCTATCTCAAACGGACTCTGCTCAGCTTGCTCCCGGCGGTGTTGCTGCTGGCGGTCGTGATTGTGCGCACCGCGCCCGCCGCGGCGCAGGTGACGCCGCCGGACGAGACGGTTCCGACGGACACGTTCACGCTCACCAGGCTTGGCCTGACCGACCAGGTGGCGGTGGGCGGCACGCCGGTGCTCAACTTCTTCTTTCCGGGGCCGGGCGATTATCTGCTCGCGCCGTCGGGCAGCTACTTCGAGATGATCTTTTCGCACTCTCCGATCTTGCTCCAGCGGTTCTCGCGCCTGTCCGTGCAACTCAATGGTCTGGAGTTGACCGGCCTGCGCCTGGGACCAGACAACGTGGAGAAGACGACGCTGCGCCTTCCGCTCGCCTCGGACCGGATCCTGCCGGGGATCAACAAGGTGACGATGAACTTTGTGATGAACTCCGAGGAGACCTGCGGCGCGATCAATGACCCCGCGATCTTTACGCGCGTCTACAGAGAAACCTCAATGCACTACCAGTACGTGGCGGGCTTTCCCCAAAAGCCGCCGAACACGGACCTCGCGCTCTTCCCCTATCCCCTGCTGCGCACGGGCTACACGCGTGCCGGCTCGATCGTGTTTGTGCTGCCGGACGATCCCTCGCAGGAGGAACTGAGCGCGGCAGCGACGGCCTCCGCTGCGATTGCGCGCGTGGGGAACAGTCCGAACTACCGCGTCACGGTTGTTCCCGCGGGCAGCTTCCAGGCGGAGAGCGGTCGGGGACACGATCTCGTCGTGGTTGGCACGGCGCGCTCCAACCCAATCGTGGGCCGCGTGCTGGGCAACCAGAGCTTCCCCGCCGGTACGGGGGCGCTGCGGATGGCGGTCTCGCCATTCGACCGCGAGCGGGCGGCACTCGTGATCACCGGGGAGAGCAATGAGACGGTGCTGCGTGCGGCGCTCGCACTCGGCGACCGGCGCCTCCGTCCCGGCCTCAGCGGCGACACCGCGACGATCACTGAGATCAGTGACCGTTTGGAGGCGTTCCCGCTGCGTGCGCCGAACGTGCGCTTCGCCTTCTTTGAGCTGGGCGTTTCCAACATGACGGTCACCGGCATCTTCGCTCCGTCGCTCACGATCAACTTCCCCTCACTCTCGCCGGACCTAACGGCGGACGCGCAAGTGCGCCTAATCCTGAGCCACTCGCCGGTGATGGACGAAAAGCGCTCCAGCCTGCGCTTTCTCTTCAACGGCGTGGCGCTCACCTCCGTCGGCCTGATCCCGGACAACCGCGAGCGCACGGCGGTGGATATCCTCATCCCTCAGCGCGTGTTGCGCCCCGGGATCAACAGCTTTCAGGTGGACTTCAACCATCACCTGCCGCCGGACGATAACCCGGTTGGCCTCTGTGGCGACATCGCGCCGGAGCGAGCGTGGACGACGATTTATGACGACTCCACGATCCAAATCCAGGGCGGCCCCTCGCCGGAGCAGCCGGACGTAAGCTATTTCCCCTACCCGTTCCTGCAAACGCAGGGGATGTTCGGCACGGTGCTCGTAAGCGGCAAGAGCCCGGAATCGCTGCGCGATTGCCTGATGATGGCCGCCAGCCTCGCACGGCGGAACAGGTCCGACATTGACGCGATTGGGATGGCCTTCGGCGAGCAGTTGACCGGCGAGCAGAAGCAGAACTTCTACCTACTGGCGATGGGGCGTCCGACCGATAATGCCTTTATCAAGGATCTCTCGCGGACGATGCCACTGCGTTATGAGTCTACATCCGACCGCGTGCTGTTGGACCGCGCCTCCGTACGTGCGGCGGTGAAGGACGCGGGTACGCTCGGTGTCTACGAGGTGAGTACGTCGCCGTTCAACGCGCAGCGCTGGGGCGGGATCATCAGCGCGCCAACTTTGGAGAGCATGGCAACGATTCTGCAGGCGCTGGAGCGTCCGCGTGACCGCGGCACGGTGGTGCTCGCCCAGTCACCAGAAGATATCCGCGATGTACGCCTCCTGCCTGAGAACCTCGAGGCGATCGTGAAGAAGCAGCAGCGGGCCGACCTGATCATGCCGGCGCTGACGTTCGCGATCGGCGCGATCACGGTCGGCAGCGCCGGCTGGTGGGTCTACAGCAGCTCGCGCTTGCGCTCCGGGCGAGGGATTCGATGAGATCGTTGCCAACCGCGCTCGCGCTCACCTGCCTCGCGGGGCTGCTCTGGCCGATGATCGCTGCCGCCTCGATCGGTGCGGCGCTCGCCACGCACCAGCGCTCGCTCGGCTGGGCGCTGCTGGCGCTCGTGATCGTGGCGACGCTGATCCGGCCCGTGCCCTTCGCGGACATCGGCGCATCACTCGGCGCCGCGCTCTTTCTCGTGCTGGCAATTGTCGGCGACCATCTCGCGCGCGGCGAAGGGATCGGCGGGATCGGCATCCAGGGCGCGATCGTCAGTGTGCTGGTGCTGCTTGCAACGCCGTGGATCATCCGTATCTTTATCGAAGAGGTGCAGCGCGTCGTCGCGCAGATTGATGTACAGACGCACCGGATCGACGAACTGACGATCCGCGAGGAGTCCGGCGTCTACCGCCCGCGCTTCCTCGAGTCGATCCTTGATGATGAGATCGGGCGCGCGCGCTGCTACCGCCGCTCGTTGATGCTCGGTCTGGTGGCGGCCGATGACTGGAATGAACTGGTGGAGGACAGCTCCGCGCCGCAACTCGCGGCATTGATGCGCGAGATTGACGATCATCTGCTTGCAGCGGTGCGGCCGGTGGATAAGGTGGTAACGCTCGGCAACGGCGAGTGGCTGCTGGTGCTGCCGGAGACGCCGCTGGAGGGCGCGGCGGTGGCCGCCGAGCGCATCCAGAAGGCGCTCGGCGAGGTCGTAAACGTGCCGATGCGGATCGGCCTTGCGGACTTCCCACGCGATGCGGTCTCGCGCGAGGGGTTGATGGATGAGGCGCGGCAGGCGCTCTCCTTTGCGCGCGTCGCCGGCATCTCTGTCGTAGACCGCAGCCTCTTGAGCGAGGCGCACTAGCGCGCGACAGCAATCTCCTGATCGCACGCGGGCGCTGAAAGTACACGACGGCACGCTATGAATCGCACCGCCCGGATCGCTCGACCGACAGTGAACGCCGCTGTCCTCGCTGATGCCCACGCTGATCTGGCTCCGGTCGCGGTCGCGGCGCGCGAGGGGCTGAGCCTGCATCTGTTTGCAGGCTCGTTTGTCCTCTACATGGTGCTCTCCTACATCCTGATCGTGCATCTCAAGTTCCTCTATGTGGACACGGTCGCGCGCACGATCCACGCATGGTACGTGCTCTGGGGAAACGGCGCGCCACACATGGCGGCGATCGGCTTTATCTGGATGCCGCTGCCGACGCTGTTTCAGATCCCGTTCATGGTCCATCCCGTGATGGGCACGAGCGTGATCGCGGGCGGGCTGATGTCCGCGATCTGCATGGCGGCGACGACCACGGCGGTGGACGGCTCGCTGCGGATGATGCAGCTCAGCAACCGGGTGCGCTGGACGCTGGTCGCGCTCTTTGCGCTCCACCCGATGATTCTGATGTACGGCGCCAACGGCATGAGCGAGGCGATGCTGATGGCGACCGCCGCCTTCTGCTCGTACTTCTACGTCAAATGGCTGAACACGCGCGCGATCACCAGCCTCTCGCTGCTCAGTGTGAGCGCCGCCGGCGCGATCCTCACCCGCTACGAAGGGTTCGCCCTTGCGGCGGCCGCCGTGGCGCTGGTGCTGATCGCCTATACCTGGGACTTCTTTCTCGAGCGCCACGCCAGGCACCACACGTTCACGGACCTGGGCATCCACCTTGAAGGCGTGGCGATCACGGCGCTCGGCGCGCCGGTCTACGCGGCGATGATCTGGGTCTATGCCAACTGGATCATCATGGGCGATCCGTTCTTCTTCCTGCGGGGCACGTACTCCAACGCCGCGCAGATCGCCTTTGCACCGCGGGAGGTGATCGCCTTGCGCTTTGACCTCGGCAGCACGAGCGTCTTTGCGCTGACGCGCATCTTCCAGATCGAAGCGATCTTTATCCCGGCGACGCTGCTGGCGATGCTGCTCTTACTACGCCGCCGGCAGGTACTGAAGATCGGCGCGCTGCTCCTGCCGTTTTCGCTGCTCGTGTTCTCCTGGCTCACCCTCTTCCTGGGCCAATCCTACGGCTGGTTCCGCTTCTTTATCTATGCGATTCCCGGCGCGACCCTGGCGGTCGGCGTGATCATCCAGGCGCTCGGCACGCAGCGGTTGCTCGCCCGCGCCCTCGTGCTGTTGCTGCTGCTGGGCGTGCTCGGGAGCAACCTTGCGGCGGCGCGCGCGATCCTCAACCCCCGGATCGGGCGCGAGGAGTTCGCGGCAGTCGAGGCGCTGCTGGAGTGGAAGCCGGTAGACGCGTCAACTACCGTGGAAGCAAAGGTGGCGGCGTGGGTACGGGAGCGGGTGATTGACCGTGATGTGCTGATGGATGACTTCTCCGGACGCGAGATCATCCGCCTCACCGGCACGACCCATCCCTTTGTGCTCGGGGTGGACCGAGACTTTGAAGAGATCCTCACCTTTCCTCAGGGCCGGGTCCGCTATGTCCTCGTGCCCCGCCCGGACAACCTCGGCTCGCTGGACGCGATCAACCGCCGCTATCCCGGCCTCTTTGACGGCCTGGCCGGTTTTGCCGAACTGGAACAGGATTGGGGCGAGTGGCGCCTCTTCCGGGTGCGGGCGCGTGGAGGGTAGGCCCGCCGTCCTGCCCGCCCCACGCTGCCAGAGAGGAGCCGAGGTGCGCGCCGATTCGCTCGTCCTGGTGCCAACGCTGAACGAAACCGGGAACATTGATACGCTGCTCAGCGCGCTGCTCGTCGAGGGCGTGACAGATGTGCTCGTGATTGACGATGGCTCGACCGATGGGACAGAGGAGCGCCTCGAAGCGTGGCAGCTGCGCTTCCCGGAGCGGCTGACGGTGTTGGAGCGCGGGCGGCGGATGGGGATCGGCACGGCGTATACCACCGGCTTCAAGCACGCGCTGCGGCAGGGCTACGCGCGTGTGGTGCAGATGGATGCGGACCTCTCGCACGACCCGTATACGGTGCCGCTACTGCTCGCGGCGCTGGACGATGCCGATATCGCGGTCGGCTCGCGCTATGTACCGGGCGGGCAGACGGAGCGCTGGTCGTTCCGGCGCGTGGTGGTGAGCTGGCTCGCGGGAGTGATCTCGCGCACGCTTACCGGCGTGCCGGTGCGCGACCTTACCTCTGGCTTCCGCGCCTTCCGCCGTGAGGCGTTGGAGCGGATCAACCCGGAGCGGTTGCGCTCCACGGACTTTAGCATCCAGGTAGAAACGTCCGTGCGCGCCCACCAGCTCGGCCTGCGCGTGCGCGAGGTACCGATTGTCTTCCGCGACCGGCGCGCGGGTGTCTCCAAGATGGACTCGCGTGTGCTGCTGGAGTGGGGGCGCACGGTCTGGCGGATGCGGCGCCATCCCTCATTCAAACGCCGGTCCCGGGCAGCCACGCACCTCTAGGTCATCCAGGTCGAGCACGCCCTGCTGCTCGCTGTCGCGGATTGCGATGATCACGTTGCGCTGGGCGCGGCTGGAGAAGGGGAGCGTGCGTGTGCGCCAGTCCGCGCCGCCGCGCAGGATCGTGGAGGCGAGCGGCTTCCAATCCAAGTCGAGCACATCGAGGCGGGCGCTGCCGGGCCCGCGCGCGCGCACGGTCACGGCGTAGCAGCGATCCGGGAGGAGGGCGACTTCCTGGGAGGCGTTCGCCCAGGTGCCCTGGCCAGGCACACGTAGGCCGGAGCGCCCCGCGGCGGCGGCGGCGAGTTCGCGCTGGTAGGCGCTGTCAATGCGCCAGCTTTCGCCGCGTTCGAAGCCGGAGTCGGTCACCTGGTTGACGCCGTAGCGCCAGGGCGGCAGTGCGAGCGCGCCGTCCGGCCGGCGCGGCGGGCTCGCGTAGAAGCGGGCGAGCGCGAGCGCGGCGGGCTTCGGCTGCCAGGCGCCACGGCGGCCCTCGAAGACGGCAGTGCGGAAGTCCCGCGGATCGGTGCTGGGCGCGCCCACCCAGTAGTTGACGCCGAGCACAAACGGCAGGCGCGCGAGCCCCTCCAGCGTCCCGGCGATCACGGCGCGCTGGACAGCATCGGGCACCGTGGCCTTGAGCGGATACCCCAACTCGCCCAGGATCACGGGCCGACCCCAAAGCTGCCAGACCTGCTCCGCCTCCGCGACGCGCAGGCGGACGGCTTCCACGGGGTCGCTCGTCTCACCGTCGGGATAACTGTCCAGCGTGAGTGCGCCGATCACGGCGACGGTTTCGTGCTCCAGTGCGGTTGGCCGGGTGGCCCACCAACTATTGACCGAGCGCACGGCGGTGATCACCTCCGGCTGCCCGATCTCGCGCAACAGCGCGCGCGCCAAGAGCTGACTCTCGCGCACGAAGACGTTGAAGGCGCGCGTGGCATCATTGGGGTAGGGCGGGTCCCAGCTCCAGCGCGGCCCCCAGGTCGCTTCCCAATGGACGCCATTCTCTGGTTCCGGGCCGGGATCAAAGATGTTGCCATCCTCAAAGAGGCCGGCGTTGCCTCGAATGAAGGCGCGCATCGCTTCCTGGTATTCAGCGGGTGTCATGGGGGCGCGGTCGCCGGGGCGAGCGCACGCCAGCTTGACGCGAACCGCGAGCAATATTCAGCGGGTGTCATGGGGGCGCGGTCGCCGGGGCTGGTCCAGCGTTCCGGGTGGCCGCGGAACCAGACATGGAGATTGGCGGCGCGCGCGGCGCGCACCCAGCGTTCGAGATAGGTCGGATATTCCCAATGGGTCGCCAGGGCGATGTGCGAGACGTTGAGCGAGGCGGCAAGCGCGACCGAGTGCGCGATTTCCTCGTCGGAGAGTTGCCGCCCGCGCTGGAGGTCACGGCTCTCCTTCATCGTATCCAGCGAGCGCAGGAAGCCCGCGCTCAGCATCTGCTCGACAAACGCGGCACCGTCCTCAAGGTCTTGCAGCGTAGACGGCGCGGCGCCGGTCCACGGTCCCACGCGGCTAAAGACGACCGCCAGTGCCACCACCGCCATCAGCAGGGAGACGAGGCGGAGCGGGCGCGGGCGTGCGGTGGCGAGGCGATTGTTCATCCTTGCGGTACGACCCGAGATCATTGTACGCGTGTGGACGACGTTACGGGGCCACGGCCCCGCGGATGGCGATGTATGATGGTAGGACAGGCGAAGCCGCGTGGAAGTTACGCGCCGGTAAACGGGTCGCGTGGCAGAATCGCTGGGGATGTCGGCGCGGGGTGATTCGCCCGCGCGAGAGCGTGAGAAGTTGCCATGATCCGTACCTGCCTCTTCACTCCCCTGATGATTGTGGGCATGCTCGCGCTGATGGCGGCGATGTTCGTCTCGATCTGGATGGTGCCGCTCGTGATTGGCGTCTGGGGGGTGGTCTGGTATGCAGCCACGCGCTGGAGCGTGCGCCAGCGTGCGCGGGCGCACGGATATGATCTCGAGGAGTGAGCGCCATCCCCGGCCCGCGCCCGTGAGCCCGTGAGCATCTCCCACTCGCCGGGGTGTTAGACTGTGGTCATGCCTCATTCCGCCGCCCAACCGGCACAGGACAAACGGCCGAAGGGCGTGGCGGTCCTCGGCTCCACTGGCTCGATCGGCACACGTACGCTGGATGTGCTCGCCGCGCACCCGGATCGCTTCCGCGTCGTGGCGCTAGCGGCGGGGCAGAACCGCGCGGCGCTGGCGGAGCAGGTGCGCGTCTACCATCCCGCCTTCGTCTCCTGTGAGGGCGCCGCGACAGATCGGTCGGAATGGCCTGGCGTGCGCGTCCTGCCAATGGAGGAGCTATGCCAGTTGGCGGAGGTGGATATCGTCGTCGTCGGCACGGCGGGCACCGCCGCGCTCGGCCCGACGCTCGCCGCGCTGGAGGCGGGCAAGACGGTCGCGCTCGCCAATAAGGAGATCCTGGTGATGGCGGGGCGCGTGATCCGCGCGGCGGCGGCGCGCGGCGGTGGCGCGCTCTATCCGGTGGATAGCGAGCACTCCGCGATCTGGCAATGCCTCTGGGGCGAGCAGCCGGAGAGCGTGGCGCGGCTGATCCTGACCGCTTCCGGTGGCGCCTTCCGCGACCTACCGGAGGCGGAGCTGGCGCAGGTGACGCCGGCGCAGGCGCTCCATCACCCAACCTGGCAGATGGGGCGCAAGATCACGGTGGATTCCGCTACCCTGATGAATAAGGGGTTGGAAACGATTGAGGCGCGCTGGCTCTTTGACGTGCCGATGGAGCGAGTTGACGTGCTGATGCATCGTGAGAGCATCGTCCATTCGCTAGTAGAGTTCAGAGACGGGTCGGTGAAGGCGCAACTGGGCGAGCCGGATATGCGCCTGCCGATCTTGTGCGCGCTCAGCTACCCGGAGCGGCTCGCGCATCGGGAGACGCCCCGGCTGGACCTGGCCCGCACCGGCGCGCTCCACTTCGCCGCGCCGGAGCTGAGCCGCTTCCCTTGTCTGGCGCTGGCGATTGCGGCCGGGCGCAAGGGTGGCACCTATCCGGCGGTGCTGGTGGGCGCGGGCGAGGCGGCGGTTGAGGGATTCCTTGACGGCGCGATCGGATTCACGGAGATGGCGGGCGCGGTGGAAGCGGCGCTCGGCGCGCACGAGCGAGCGGGCGACGATACGCGGGAGGCCGTGATCGCCGCCGCCGCCTGGGGACGCCGCCATGCGGCGGCTTGGATTGCGAGCAGAGCGTAATGGCGATATTTCAATCAGTTGTCCCGACCCTGGCGATCATCATTATGCTGGTGGTGATCCATGAACTCGGGCACTTCCTCACGGCGAAGTGGTTCGGCGTGAAGGTGCTGGAGTTCGGCGTCGGCTACCCGCCGCGCGCCTGGGGCAAGACGATCCGTGGCACGGACTACACGATCAACTGGCTGCCGCTCGGTGGCTTTGTGCGCCTGCTCGGTGAGGAAGACCCAACCGACCCGCGCAGTCTGGCGGCGCAGGCGCGCTGGAAGCGGATCGTGATCATGGCGGCGGGCAGCGTGATGAACGTGCTCCTGCCCGTGCTGCTCTTCGGGATCAGCAACATGATCCCGCAGGAAGTGCCCGCCGGACAGGCGCAGATCACGGCGGTCGCATCCGGTTCACCGGCGGAGAAGGCCGGGGTGAAGGAGAACGACATCATCCTCGCGGTGAACGGCCGCGAGGCGTCCAACGTCTCCGATGTCGCCTACTTTATCCGTCTGAACCAGGGCGACACGATGACCTGGCGCATCCGGCGGCAGAACGAGCCGGGCGCGGTTGGTGTCGGCGGCGGTGGCGAGATCGCGCAGGTCGAGGTCTATGGCCGCTGGGCGCCGCCCAAGGGCCAGGGGCCGACCGGGATCTCGCTCGGTCAGCGTGGCACCCTCACGGAGACACGCTCCTATCCGGTCTGGGAGGCGATCCCGCGCGGCGCACGCTCGACGATGGAATCACTCGTGATCGCGCGCAATCAGGTGATCTCCTGGTTCGCGGCGCGCAGCCGCCCGGAAGGACTGGCCGGGCCGGTCGGCATTGCCCAAGCGACGGGCGAGGTGGTGGACCAGGCTGGGTGGGTCGTGCTGCTGCAATGGGCCGCGCTGCTAAGCATCAACCTCGCCGTGCTCAATATCCTGCCGTTGCCGATGCTGGACGGCGGGCGGATCTTCTTCGTCGTGATCGAGATCTTACGCGGCGGTAAGCGTGTCTCGCCGGAGAAGGAAGCGCTCGTTCACTTCATCGGCTTTGTCGTACTGGTCTCGTTTGTCGTCGTGATCAGCGTGTTTGATGTGATGCGGATCTTCAAGGGGGAGAGCCTGCTGCGATGACGCGGAACGGCCCCCACCCCCGATCCCTCCCCCGCCCTAGCGGGGGAGGGGAGACGCTGGCAAACCGGGTCTGGCCGGACTCCCCTCTCCATCACCGCAGTGATGGAGAGGGGCCGGGGGTGGGGGCCGTTCCCAGCGTGCTGTGGGAAGGAGTGAAGCGATAGGTATGCCGCTCGCGCTCTCGACGATGTGGGCCCAGCAGGCTCGCTTTCTGAATGACTTTCATGCGTTTGCGGAGACCGCGCGCGCGGCCGGCTTTGATGCGCTTGAGGTGAGCCACTCCACGTCGGAGGCGGGGCTGCGCGAGTGCGTAAGCGGCGGTGTATTACCCGTACAGAGCCTCCATGCGCCCACGCCTTTTCTGACGACGCGGCGCGGGATCGCGAACAGCGCGCTCAATCTGGCGGCGCTGGACGCGGACGAGCGCGCGGAGGCGGTGGCGGCGACGCTCCAGACGGTAGCGTTTGCGGCGGATGCGGGCGCGCGCTTCGTCGTCGTCCACCTCGGCCACATGGCAGGCGGGCCGCGCACGCAGGAGCGACAGCTGCGCACGCTCTTCACCGGCGGCCAGATCGACGGCGACGAGGCAGCCCGCTTGCAAGCGCAGGCGCAGGCCGCGCGCGCAGAGGCGGTGCCCGCGCACCTGGATGCGGCGCGGCGCTCGCTTGCAGAACTTGTGGCGGTGGCTGGGCCGCGCGGTGTGGCGATTGGGCTGGAGAACCGCCTGCATTTCCACGAGATGCCCGCGCCGGAGGAGATGGTGACGCTGCTGGCGGACTATCCTTCGAGCGAAGCCGGGTACTGGCATGATGTGGGGCACGCCGAGGTCTGGTCGCGGCTCGGCTTTGCGCCGCATGTGCGCTGGTTTGAGCTGCTGCGGTCCCGGCTGATCGGCTGTCACTTGCATGACGTGCGCGGGATCACGGACCACCGCGCACCGGGCAACGGAACGGTGGACTGGGAGCTGATCCGCGCGGGCATCCCACCAGAGGCGGCGCGCACCTGCGAGATAGACCAGCACGAGCCGGAGCCGCTGCTGGCCCAGGCGGTCCAGTTTTTGAAGGAACGCGGGCTATAGGGCCGGCCGCCCCACCCAGCCGCTATGCTACCCTCTCAGCATGTCATTTCTCACGCATCTTGAATGTGCGCGCTGCGGGCTGGCGCACGATGCCCAGGTGGTGCAGAACCTCTGCACGGTGTGCGCCGCGCCCCTGCTTGCGCGCTATGATCTACCGCGCGTTGCGCGTGCGCTGACCAAAGCTGATCTCGCTGGCCGCGCGGCGACGATGTGGCGCTTCACTGAACTGCTGCCGCTGGATCATCCGTTCCAGGCGGTGACGCTGGGCGAAGGCTGGACGCCGATCCTGCCGCTGGAGCGGTTGGGGCCGATCTTGGGCCTGCCTCAGCTAACGCTTAAGGACGAGGGACTCAACCCCACGGGCACGTTCAAGGCGCGCGGCGCGGCGGCGGGTGTGAGCCGCGCGCGTGAGCTCGGCGTGACGGAGATCGCGATGCCGACGGCGGGCAACGCGGGTGGGGCCTGGGCGGCCTACGCGGCGCGCGCTGGGATCAGGATGCATGTCGTGATGCCCGCGGACGCGCCGGAAATGAACAAGCTCGAAGTCTCTGCCACTGGCAGCGACCTGCGCACGGTCGCGGGCTTGATCTCGGACGCCGGTCGGATCGTGGGCGAGGATGTGAAGGCGCACGGCTGGTTCGACGCCTCGACGCTGAAGGAGCCGTACCGGATCGAGGGCAAGAAAACAATGGGCCTGGAGATCGCGGAGCAAACGGCCTGGGAGCCGCCGGATGCGATCCTCTACCCGGCCGGCGGCGGCGTCGGGCTGATCGGGATGTGGAAGGCGTTCCGCGAGTTGCAGGAGATCGGCTGGCTGCCACGCTCGCGCACCCCGCGCCTGATCGCGGTCCAGGCGTCCGGCTGCGCGCCGATCGTGCGCGCGTATGAAGCGGGCGAGGATGCCTCGCAGTTCTTTGACGGCGCGCACACGCTCGCGGCGGGGCTGCGCGTGCCCAAGGCGCTCGGTGATTTCATCGTGCTGCGCGCCGTGCGCGAGACGGGGGGCACCTGCATCGCCGTGGACGACGCGGAGATGACCGCCGCGATGCGCCGCCTGGGCGAGAGCGAAGGGCTGCTGATCTGCCCGGAGGGCGCCGCCTGCATCGCCGCGCTCCCGCACCTCGTCGCGCGCGGCGACCTCAGC
>Ga0136611_10000765_pt1 | contig 21590 bp, 26 predicted proteins | sample AntDrymUQ2232306_2_FD_106645 | JGI IMG/M metagenome (GOLD analysis project Ga0136611, IMG submission 106645) | Polar desert sand microbial communities from Dry Valleys, Antarctica - metaG UQ223 (23.06) | ecosystem: Environmental > Terrestrial > Soil > Desert | place: Antarctica: Dry Valley...
ATGGTGCCACTTGTTGACTGCCGAATAGCTAACCTAGAAATGTGTACTGCTACACTTGCCCGTCCTGCCCGCCGTAAGCTTTATTTTTGTGCTTACATTGGTTCTTTCGGAGAGCAAATAATTGTTTAATGCCGTATATTTTTGCCTTAGTTACTTTTGTTTGGTTTTGGTTTTATTTAACCTGGTTTTATCTTAGCATAAGCATGATGACCGTGGCAAGTATATTATTGGCGTGAGATTTCTTTTTGGGTTTCTATGTCCGGTTGAATTGTTAAGGGGCTTAAGGAATCTATTGGTCGTGATGGCTTACTCTTTCATAAGCCGCCAATATTTTCCGACGCGCACAGCGACAACATTTTTGGTAATACCTGCGTAGTCCAGCAAATGCTGTTCTATAGTCAGACGTCCCTGTTTGTCATCCAGATCAGATTCGATCTTGCCCATCCGGAATTGTACGTTGAGGTCGGCCGTCTGTTCATCCAGGATATTACCTTGGAGCAGCGGTTCGACATCACCGTCCCAAACTAGTTTGGGATAGACATGCAGGTATTGTTTGAAGCCACGGGTGATGACTACTCCGCCGGCAAATTCGGCTCTAAGTTCAGATGGTACTGTTAACCTCCGCTTATCGTCGAGCTTGCGCTGGAAATAATCTACTATAGCCATGTATGTCGTTCAGAACTTTCGTTTGGTTACGAAAGTCCTTTGTTGAAGTGTGCTAGTGGTTATGTTTGTTTTTTGATGGTTGGCTCTTGGTGACATATGAGAACTTTCTGTTCTGCGGTTTGTCGTTTGAAGTTACCCACGATTACCCACTACCTAGAGTGTACTACCCACCCTTACCCACGACAAGGCTTTTTATAATAAAACATGAGCGTAATGAACAATGGTTATCCACAGAGTTTCAAGATATAGCCTATGAGCCACATATATAGTGCTTATGTTTATATAGCCTACGCTATTAGATAGTGCCTGCGGTATTGGGTGACCGCTGAAACGCACCAAAACTAGCGGAGCTATGGCGAATCTCTTCCCGTCCGGGTCGGCGAAGCTCCTCACTGGCAGTTTCAGACTCTTGAGCCTGGCTGACAGCATACAAAGGCTGTAGAACCGCCGTAGTATGCTGGTCTTGAGAGAGATGCGCAAGTCCGGCGACGTTGATGACTGCAGCTACCCCGACAGCCAACATACCGATATGCTCGGCGGCAGTGTGGGCTAGTGACTCGGAGTTTTGATCTTGATTGTTTTTATTTTTATTAACCATACTTAGACATTAACATTATTAATATTTTTTGTCAATATTATTGTATTGGATTGCCGGCGTACCCACCCCCTGCTCCCCTGTTATATCCTCCAAGATAGATGCCTTTTACGTCTGCGGCTTTACATCTAGTACGATTGGCACGCCAGTTTCGGGCTGCAGGAATTCTATACCGTTATTCTTAAAAAATTTCGATAATCTATCATAGGTTTGCTTGCGGGCTTCCTCACTCCAATGCCAGTCATGGATTGGAATAATGTATTTCGGCCCTAGGCTGATAGCAAGATTAACCGCCCTTATAGTCGATCCCCATGGAGCAGTGACCGGCAACGCTAGTACCGGCAAAGTAGATCCGAAGCTATGGCTATCACCAGGGTGAGTTAACAAATTAAGGTAATTGATTCCGTTTTGTTCGGGCTGCTCGGCAAGTGGACTAACATCTTCGTGGGGCGATTTGAAAAAGACAATTCCGGGCGTTTCCTCTGTCAGAGCTTCAATGCCCTCTTCCAGTAGATCCCGAGCGGCTTCTGCTGTCGCAGTTATCCGAACCTCAGGAAATTTATCTTTCAATTTTTTGATGAGCGGTACGGACATATGGTCGGCATGGTTATGAGTAATGATAATATCATCGAGATATTGCAATGTATCGACCTGTACGGCGGCTTCACTCATAATTCCAGGGTCAAACAGCGCTGTCCTGTTAACCGGATCCGGCATTTCTACAAGCAGGCAGGAATGTATCAGTTTGGTAATTTTCATTGGCGCCTCCATGGTAGTTTGCTTAGGTAATCAAATTATAATAGCTGGAACACTTGTGTAAAACAGTAAGAATTAGTACATTCGCCGATAGAGTTTATAGCGCTGCGATGCATAATAACGCATCAGTCGTCGCACCTCGCCGGCAGTTAATACAACCGCGGGTACGTACACAGCCAATATCAGTCCTATTGGGCTCCTAAAGAAATCAAAAATGGTGCCACCGTGAGCTATAATTTTGAATACTTTGCCATCGATAGCGCTCCGGGACATCGCCGTGTCTGGAAGCGGTGATGAGTCGCCTTTTGTCACAATAGTATTCCTGCTGGAGTCGTAGCTGACGATTCGGTGAGTTATTGACATTGCCGGATGCGTAGGACTATTGAAGGTGACTACATCTCCGACCCGCAACTCTGAATGTGTTGCCTTATCGCCCATTCCCCGGTTATCGAACTGCCGGACCAGTACTACGTCGCCAATATCTATAGCCGGCTGCATACTGTCAGACTGAATGCTCAATATACGTATCCCCTGCCATCTGGCATATCCAATCAGCGTGGCGGTAAGGATAGCCACTGCAATAAGCAGCACGATAATAGTTTTACCTGTTATCGCTGCTGCTTTATGCATGATTTTATCGAGCCCTGGCTTACTGGGCAATGACAATTCCATTAAAGACAAGGTCCATGCCGCCAATGGTAGCTGACGTACCAGAGAATGCATCGTCATCCATAGAAACCTGTGTTTTGTACTGCGCCACCGCCAAACCAACAAGGCTATCTGTCAAAGCAATACCGCCTGTACTGTCAGCCGCCACCAATGAAGCGATTGAAACCTTTTGAGTTGCCGATGTATCGACACGAGTCACCGATAAGTACACCTTTGACAGGTCTACTGTTGAGAGGTTCGTCGGTACTGTACTGATAGCAAATTTGAGAGCCATTGGCGCTTTGCCATAATTCTTCAAATAGAACGAATAGCCTTCAGTCGGAGCTGGAGTTGTACCGGGGATGATATTTGTGAAATCAAAGCCGCTGCGGGTATTACTGAATGTTGATTCAGTCGTACCGATCCTCAGATCAGCGGTTGCTGTTGAAATAGTGTTTCCGGTCAGTGACGCTTGTTTGCTCTGGAGCGCGGCGTAAGTAACACCAGTTGCCAGGACCGCCACAGCCGACACTACCATCATTGCCCGGGCAATAGGTTGAAATGTTGCTAAAGTACCACGACGCCGGAACGATATTACTCGGTTCATAGGTTTTTCCTCACTTATTTATGAGGCAATCTTGGCAGTACGGATTACTGCTGTCAATTATTTTGCAAACTATTTTCACAACGTACGACTTTATGGTATAGCATTAGCAGTATACGTACGCTGTTATTAAATCATTTAAGCTTCTTGAAGTGTTTATGCCTGTATTGCAGTCGAAAAAACTACGGGCAGGATGTCTGATATATATTCACGAGTGTCGAGATTTACCTGAACAACACTGAGATTACTTAGAATTCTTGTCAGATTTGAGTTCGACGACTGCGTCTTCGCCAAAATGCTTTTTGAGACGGGCACGGATTGAGCCGGGGTGTCGACCGAACATAACAGTTAGTTCTTTGACTGATTTTGATGAGCCTGCTTCGAACAAACCCATGAGCTTGGTATCTTCGGCCTTACTCCACGGCTTATACGCATTCGGGTATTCGGCGCGCATCTTGGCGAGCTTGTCGGTCCAGCTGCCTGCCGCCGCAGATTTGGGCGCCAGGCCTAGTTTGGCGCGTTGCACGCGGGACTTCTCTTCCAGCTCGGCACGTTGTAAGGCTTTTACGCGCAGTGGCTCAAAGCGGGATTTATCAGATGCGGACTTTTTGCGTAGTTGCTTGTCTATTTCTAATGCTTCTTCGCTGATCTGTAAGGCCATCCGGTTGATACCAACTAAGCTGAGATTATCGAGCCGGCGAACTCGTGACAGAGCAACATACCCCATACCCTCGACGAAGGCCCGGCGCAGATCGACGCGGGCGGCATCGAGCGTCATGCCCTGCGACTTGTGGACAGTGATAGCCCAAGCCAGGCGGAGTGGTATTTGGGCTATGGAGGCCCGCTTCTTGGTGCCGTCACGGAGTTCCCAGGTTTCTGGTTCCATTGTTACCTTGCGGCCGTTATGCAGTTCGACGATCGGATAATCGGTCTGGTTTTCGAAGCCGATAACTGTCCCGAGAGAACCGTTAGCGTATCTCTTTTCGGGACTGTTTTTGACGCACATGACCAGCGCGCCCTTTTTGAGCGTCAGTACGTCAATCCCGAGACAGGAACGCTTCAAGGTTTCGACGTAGCTTTCCTTGCCGGTGGTTACCATTTCGTAATACTTTTCAGGTCCCGGAATATTCTTGAGTCTGGCTTCGTTGATTCGGTCGACGTCTATGTTGACTGTGTGTAATTCGGTCGCTTCCTGGTCGCCGCTGGCAGTATGATGGCTGATATCTGCATCGACGCGCGCCAGTAGCATCTCGGCGTGCCTACGCCGAACATCACCGGAACGCATTGCATTCAGGATTTCCAGGAAATCGTCATCATCCTGACGATGCTGTTCTTCGAGATAACAAATTACCGGGTCGAACTCCTCCCAAATCTCCGATGTTACAACAAAGCTTCCCTGCTTTGAATCACTACGGTTCACTGGCGGCAACTGGAAGAAATCGCCGCAGAGAATGACTTGGATGCCACCAAATGGTTCGTCTGGGCGCTTGCGGACTTTGCGGGCAATCTCGTCGACCATATCAAGCCGATAATCATGCAGCATGGAAATTTCATCGATCACGAGCACATCGGTGGCTTCGATAATGTCCCGTCTGCCCTTCAGTAAATTCTCTTCAAAATACTGGCTTAGAGAATCGGAAATGCCCATTCCACTCCAGGCGTGGATTGTATTGCCACCGAGATGAGTGGCAGCAAGTCCGGTGGTTGCAGTCACTGCAACGTACTTGCCTTTGGCTTTGGCGCGGCGGATGAATTCATTTAACACATATGTCTTACCAGATCCAGCCGGGCCGGTCAGTAAAACATTATGACCCTCCGCCATAATCTCAAGCGCTAACATTTGATCCATATAGTCTTAGTATACAGTCAAAAACGATTTAGATAGTCGGCTGACAGCAATACCAAACAAAAAACTGGGTAGATCTCTCTACCCAGTTCATATGATATATTCCGAATTAAATTAAGCTATTCGGTATGCCGTGTAACGGCTATGTGCAAAATATACAAACAGTGACGCGATAGCAGCTGCCAAGAGAACCGGTATTATCTGGGCAGGCCCAACAGCTGGCAATTCATTTGGAACGGTCAGTTCTGTGCCGGCACCACCTATTGCGCTCGCAGCTGCTGCGGTAGAGGCAGAAGTGGTAGGCGCAGAAGTGTTCACTGTTGGATCGCTTCCCTTACCGGCCTTGGGCGCAGATGTACTCGCAATTGTTTGGGCAGTAGTCCGGGTAGCTGCCGTAACAGTATCGGTACAAACAATAACGTGGCTGATGCCGTAGGGCTTGTTATTGTTAGGGTTTATTGGAGCGGTCAGGTTGACAAAGGGAGCAGAGGTGTACACCTGGTTTCCAGTGCCGCCCTTGACAATGACTTTAGTCGCGCCGGAAGCAGGCGTGAATGTAGCTTCGCCGTTCATTTCGGTCTTCGTACAATTATTTCCCCAATAGCTTGCCTGGTTGGCGGCTGGATCGGCAGCGGCGCTAACTGTGCCTGCCAATAATACGCTTAATAAAAGTGACGCAGTGAGTGTTCGTAAAAACATGTGATAATCCCCCAAAAACTTAATTACAAACATATTGTATCATATGTTTGTGATTTTTGCAATTATTATGTACTATACCATGCGTATAGGGGTCATATTGTGGTGTTTAGTGACTTCCTAAGCTTCCGATTAGCCCAGCTCGCGTAGGAGCGCTTTCTCTTCACCTTCTTCGTCGTGCTTCAGTTCTCGCTTCTTCTGAATCTCATAGCGGATCCCAGTCATGGCTGATTCCATGTAATCGTCGTTGAGCAAGTTGACGAATTTGGTCATGTCTTTGCCGTCCATGATGATGATTGCGCCAGCGTCGTCCTGCATCAGGCCGATTTCCAGTTCGTCGGAACGATCGATGATGTCTTCCTGTTTAATTTCGCTGGGTTCGAGCTTCTGTAACTTTTTGATGACGCTGCGGTTGCCTTTGATGAGACTTTGAATAGAATCGCCCTCAGCAAAGCTAAGTTTAAAGTTTTGTTGGATTTCTTCGACTTTTTTCTCGGCAATACTGGCTTCCTTGGCGTCATACCCAAACAATGCCTTGAGCTTGGCTTGGCTGAAGACGTACATGTCCTGGTCAAGTACTAATAATTGATTGTCGCTCGAGACGCGCAGGGCGGCATCAGCGTCAAATTTGACAACTTTGTTGTCACGGATCATCCAGCCGCTACTTCCCTTCATGACTTGTGACTGTGGCAACTGTTTGATAACGTAGAATTTCATTGGCATATCACGGTGACTGCAGCGAGCGACGATGCCTTTGATGCGTTTAATGTCGTGCTCTTCTTCCTTGAAGACTTCAATCTCGTGTTCCTGCGTTTTGAGCCAGCTAAGCATCTCGCGGGCTTTTTCGACTTTGTGCAGGCGGGTGCGCATCAGGACGTTCTCTTCGCTTTCGGCTTCCTCGAATCCCCGGACGATCATTCCCTGGTCAGCACCCTCCAGTACATATTCGAGGATCTCATCAATAAAGAGCGGTTCGAGCTGTTTGCCTAGCTCTGCTGTCATATTCGTCTTATACACGACATTATTTTTATTGAAGAAGAATAACTCGATCTTCAGTTCATCTTTGTACTGTACAAGGTTATTTGCCCACGCAAAGATGTCAGTCTCTTTATAATTGTCGATGTCGGCTTGATCCGGGGCGAGGATGTTGTTTGGGATTTTGGCAGGTTTTTCGGGCTCATCGGCTGCCGGCGATTGTTCATCTGGCTCAAGCATTACCTCATCGGCATTTGCTTTTACTAAGATTTCATTCGTTACGACATCATCGTCTTCAGTGATTGGTTGCTTCGATTCCATATATTCTTAAACTCCAGATTGCGCATAGTTATGATTGGCCACTCGTATCCACCATGAAGGATCCAAAACATAACCACGCATTAGTTATGTATAAACGTAAACTTTATTCTACTTTAATATTGTCCGAAAGACTGCTGTAAAATTATCCCATTTGATAATCTGCCATTTATCGTGCCGTCAGAATTCAGAGTTATATTTTATGCTAACGATTAATTATCCAGGCAGTACAATGTGGGGGCAGAACATTACTTAGAGGAGGCACCATGGACTATTCCCAGCATCAGAAATTAGAATTCCGCCGCAGATTTTTCAAACTGTTTGGCGCGGCTATCGACATCAAAGATATGGATACTGGAGCAGGATTCGGCTACATCGAAATGAAGGCCTGGCAGTTACGCGAAGACGTCCGGGTTTATAGTGATAAAACCAAACAACATGAACTGCTACGCATCCACGCCCGTTCGATCATTGATTTTGGCGCGACGTACGACGTATTCGAAAGTCCCTCGGACACCCTGCTCTTTTCGTTAAAACGCCAGGGATTGAAGTCGACATTCGTTCGAGACCACTGGGATATATTGGATCCGAATGGAAATAAAACAGCCGAACTGCAGGAAACCAGTAGCGGACTGGCCCTCGTCAGGCGCTACGTAGGGCTTATACCAATAGTCGGCATGGTTGCCGATTTCGCCTTGATGGTCATGCCGTTAACCTACCAGATCAATGGTATGCTCGGCGGAGCAGTTACTGGTGTCGGTGCTCGGTTGGTACACCGCAAAAACCCTTTCATTGTCAAAATCGGCCTCGATATGACAAATGTTGACGCCCCTATCGATCCGCGAATCGGCGTTGCAGTCGCTTCTATGCTCAGTGTCATCGATGCCAACAAAAACTAGACTATAGAAATTCTCACTAAGCTTTGCGTCTTGCTAGCGTATGATATGCCAAATGAAATTATTAGCCAAAAACCCAGAGATGTTCCTGAAGGCTACCGTGATCTTTTCGACATTTATCCGGCTTGCTCTAAATGCCCTGCTCGTGCTCATTTGTATAGCATTACTGGTAGGCATTTATAAAGCCGGTATCGATCTGTACCAGTCACTCGGCAAGCCACTGGAAACGCTGCTTCAGAAGATGTTGCTCGATACAGTGTTTATTGTTGCTCTCGTAGAGATTGCCATCACTGTGCTCGGTTACCTCAAGGACGGCCGGGTTCACGTCCGTTATATCGTCGACACTATTCTCATCATTATGCTAAACGAAATAGTAACCCTCTGGTTCACTCATCCCAAATTACAAGATATGATCGGCATATCCATTATTGTCTTGACACTAGCTTTGATACGCGTCAGCGTTACCAGATTCGCACCGAAAGACATGGATTAAGATTTCTTTTTGTAGTCGTTACGGCGGTCGTAATAGCGTAGTTCGCGTTTGTAAGTATCAAGACGGACGATATATTCTTCGTAGCGGTTGTAAAGCTGCGAGTATTGGAAACTCGGAGTGAGAATCTTGCCTAGCCGTTTTTTGGATTCAAGGTACTCGACCAATGAATAGAAGTCTCCATCGCCTGAAACGAGAATAGCTTTGTCATAGTTTGAGATTTCCTTCATCGCCCACAGTACGAGGTCGGCGTCAATGTTACCCTTGACCGGCTTCTTCTCTTCAGGCTCAGCGCCGGATTTCTCGCGGGCGGCTGCTTCAGCAGCCGGATCAGGCATTGGTTTGGTCATATCATAGGTTGGCTTCAGGACGATCATGTAGCCTGCTTCGTGCAACTGCTCGTACATGGCTTCAAATTCCGGGACATAACCGATAAACATAAATGCCTTGGTGACGCCATGTTCGTCTGCCAGCCATTTGCGGAATTTCTGCCAATCCATTTTCCAGCCGAACTTCTGGACACCGACATTCAGGTTCTGGCTGTCGATGAAGGCATAGACATTTTGGGGACGTAATGCTGGCTTAGAGTTTTGGCCGCGGGCTGGTTTGGGTAGTTGGGTCATGCAGGTATCATAGCAAAAATCAGGCGAAATTTAGGCAGTATTGTCACAACTCACCATAATTACAGGGCTCGGAAGAACTAAATAAGTGGTTCAGTGGATTTCGGAGATTTTCTGCCTAGCGATAGCCCCGTTGTATTTTGCTGTTTCTGTTCTTCAAAATTACTTTCTTTATTCTTAAAGTCTAAATCTTGGAAAATTTTATCTAAAACAGATTTTGATAATCTTATACTCCTTAGTTCTGAAAGTTCGTTGGATGTATTTTTTGGGAGCGGCTCTGGGAATTTCAACAACTGCCGACCTAGACTCAGCCGTCTTTGTCGTGCCGCCAAAGCTTCGGAAAGTCCTTGCCCAGAAGTTGAGAATCGCGGTTCACGAGCCCTCGGCATCGCTGGTATTTCTGTTTCATCTCGCCTTGCTTTGGTGCGTACTGCCAGCTGTCTAGCTGCTAAAGTAACTGATGCACTCGTGGCCCATATAGAGACGGTATTTTCGGGAACTCCAGCGTTGCTCCGGATTCCAAGTTCAGCGCAAGCACCAACTAATACTTTCCCTGCCACAAAAAGATCTGTACGGGCTATTTCAGATCCCATAAGACTTTCTCGCATGGTTCGACCATTAAGGCGGAAATTACTGATAGTCTGACCGTCAAAGTTGGGCTTTCTGACACCGGTCGCACCAATATAATGGTCGGCTCGTACTCGGTCTAGGACTTGGTCGTCTAGAAAATAAACACCAGTATCCACCGCTACTTCTATCTGCGTCTGAGGAAGGCCATCCCTCAGTCCACCTGCGGATACTAGTCGCGACTCATCAATACTAACCCTGCCTTCAACCGGTTCAATCAGTGAACTGCCGCCACTTCGTTCTGGCAAATAGGCGGCTAATTCAGAATAGACTGCTCTTGCGCCTGCCTTGAAGGCTTTCTTCGTGCTTAAACCCCCTAACCCAGGGGCTATCCAGATAATCTTTTCGGGACGCAGTCGGTCCATCCTTTGGCCGCGATATGCCTCGGCCGGGCCCTGTCCTACTAGCAATTTTGCTACAACTTTGGCGGTATCGCCACAGCCGGCCAATGCTATGGTCTTCCCGGCAAAAACCTCGCCGGCATGATTGGTGCCCGCTGAGTGTTCGCCGTACATTTTTAATACATCAGCTGGGCTATAAACAAACCCATTAACGCCTCCCGTGTCAGGTTTTGAGTCGATTGTACCGGCGCCAGCAGCTTCAATAACAGGGTTCCTACTGGTCACAGGATACTTGTAGCCGATGATCCCTGCTTCAACCCCAGTTTCAGTTGGAACCGTCGTAACTTCATTCCGTGGTAAACACATAAAGTCGGCACCGGATAATACTAAGTTTACTGCAGCCATATCACCAATGTCGGTATTGGTGGCGAGCTCTGTTGCAACGAAATTCGGCAAACTCAGGGAGGCATGCATACCAGGACTATTGAGATCTCCTGAGTGCGTCGGCAATCCATAGACATCCTTGATCCCATTAACGGGTTTTATACGACTGTTCATAGAGAATGTTGGAACAGGTCCGTAGCTTCGAAACTGCCCGCCCAGTCGGCTGCCGTCTACTGCGTCATCTATTACCAATATTGTTCCGTCTGGATCAGTTTCCTGCAAGGTAGAGACGACATTAGCTCCCGCTACTCCACCACCTCTGACAATGTAATCATATTCTTTTGGCTGCTTGATGAGTCCTTTTAGTACCCGCTCACTGGACTGATCAACTGAGCGGTTGATATTATTCATGAATGCCAATCGCTCTTCTGGTTCACGCATCAAATCGCCTACAGACTCTAAGAAACTATCGCGGCGATATTCTAATGATAAAGAGGCACTTTGCCCAGCAATTCTTCGTGCTTTAGGTGCAAGATCATTGAAGATAGCCGTACGTATTCTTAGCGACTTTTCTACATCACCCGGCGTAACTGTCGGTATTATACTATCCAGATAATTAAAACTTATTAATCGTGGAATCACAGATTGCGAAGCTTCATCAAAAGAAGGGATAGAGGGTGCCTCTATCAAAGGGTCAGAAAAGCCTTCATCAAAAGGGTTTACAGTAACTGGACCTCTTACGGCATAATTAGCTATGTGCGGCGCTAAAGTGGGCCGGTCCTGTAATATCTGGTCTGGTGACTGACCGGAAACAAATCTTGTGCCAAATCGCGGGGTATCCCAAGTCTGCATAGTACAATCTCACTAATAAGTAGTTATTGAAATACTTTAAGCAGAAGCTTAATCTATTCAACGATGTATTGTACTATACTTTTGGATATTTGTCAATTGTATATGATAGTAACCTGTTCATCTGGAAGCTAAGTGTTGTTTGCGGGCTTCATTAGCCCAATGATCAGCTAGTTCATTACCTGGATCATTGTTGTGGCCGCGAACCCAGACGAGTTTAGCCTGACTACTACGATACAACGGACAGACTTCCTGGACAATATCAAGATTCTTAATAGGGCCGCCCTTCTTGCTCCACCCGTTGGCTTCCCAAGGCAATGACCACTTGGTAATGACATTGATCCAGAATTCACTGTCTGTGTAAATCTCACAGGCACCGCCGTTAGCGTCCTTGAGGGCGGCAATGATCGCGAAGCCTTCCATTCGGATGTTTGTCGTTTCGACTCCGGTCGGCTCGCCACCAAGTACTACAGGCTTCATATTTTTGATAACCGAGAATCCTCCTGGTCCTGGGTTGGGGCTGGCGCTGCCGTCAGTGTAATAGACTATCATGAGGACTTGCGGTATTCTGGGTTTTCGAAGCCGAATTTATTGCCGTTTTCCCATTCCTTGGGCTGATTGCCGTACGTAGGGATGCCATCAGCTTGCTTGAGTAGGCTGGCCATATGCATCAAGTTCCAACTCATGAATGTCGTATTGCGGTTCGTGAAGTCATTCTCCGGGCCACCCGAGCCTTCATCGAGGTAACTCGGGCCGGGACCGACATCGCCAAGCCAGCCGGCGTCAGCCTGGGGAGGTATGGTGTAGCCGATGTGCTGCAAACTGTACAGGATATTCATAGCGCAGTGCTTCAGGCCGTCCTCGTTACCATCTATCAGGCAGCCGCCAACCTTGCCATATAACGACCACTGGCCCCGCTCATTGGTGTCGCTGGACTGGGCATAAAGGCGTTCGATAATTTTCTTGGTAACCGAGCTGTTGTCACCTAGCCAGATCGGTCCGGCAATCACCAGGATATCCGCTGCTTTGACTTTGTCATATATTCCCGGCCAGGCGTCGCTATCCCAGCCGTATTTGGTCATATCTGGATAAACGCCGGTCGCGATGTCATGATCGATCGCTCGGATGACTTCGGTTTTGACGCCCTGTTTGGCCATTATCTTTTGGCTGATGTCGATGAGGCCCTGCGTATTGGAGGGATCTGGAGATTTTTTGAGCGTGCAGTTGATAAACAATGCCTTTAAATTGCTATAGTCCCAACTGGTTTGCGTATCGGTATCACCCATATTGGTCTATCATACCATCACTTAGCTGGTAAGGAACTGAAAACAGGCTACACAGCTATTTGCTTGGCCATGCATCCTGGAGTTATCATATCCGTCGCTTTATGGATATCTTTGCCGATAAATGCATTCCAGTCGCTCATAAACTGATACATTGCTGCAGTAATTGCAGGCTTGGTTTTGGAGTCTAGGAAGTCAAATGGACAGAGTTTGGCGGTGGCCGGGTTGTCGAGGGTTGCTTTTTTGGTGACGGACATTTCGACCCGGCCAAATACGTAATCACCATATGGCGAGACTTTGCCAATGCTATCGCCTGCCTCGATGAACATACCTTCTGTGACTGTCGACTTATAAATATGGGCGTAATCTACTGAATAACCACTGTAACCATTGGATACCGTGCTGAATGAGAACTCGTCGCCGTCTTTTACAAGACCGGATACTTGCCCGCCTTCGGCCGCTACAACGTCAGTATTTAGTTTGAGACCATTCATTGATAATGCATCGTGGGTTTTGCATTCCGCTTTGGGTGTGCACAGCTTTTGACCAAATGGATAGAATAATAGGCTGACACCAGGCGCAGCCTGTTCGGCGGCAGCTTTTGAAAATATGAAGTCTCCCGATACTTGGGAGCTGCGGCTATACGGACCAAAATTTAGGCCCAGCAAGTTCTGCAATACTGGGGGCTTTTCGACATTCTTTGCAGGAGCCGGAGTATTCGAGGGGTTGCCTTGTTGGCCTTCGGGGTTTGGCTTAAATACTATTTGCCCGCCACCCAATTCATTTCGACTAAGAATAGCAAAACCGACTGCGGCGATTGCACCGATCACTAATACGACCACCATGAATTCAACTACAGCAAAGCCACGCATACTTAATGGTTTTCTTGATAGGTAATACACTCCCCTTATCATAAGCCTAATCCAGAATATCGACAATACTCCTTATGCTTTGGAACCGCTTACGCTATACCTAGCGTCAACACCTAGGGATTTGACACTATTTACCATGTACGATAAGCTAAAATTTGTGTGTTTTTCACGGGAGATGGAGACAACACATTTCTGACCCCTGTTACCTATTACGTAAATCAATATTATATAAAGGGTACACTAAGGGGTTTAGAGGGAGGAATTACTTTATATGAGATATGCCGCACTCTCAGCGGTTGTATTCGGTGGTGCCTTGTTTTTGGCCCCGAACAGCCCTAGCCAGCAAATCTCACTCGCAGATTCTGGTAATATCAAAAATAAGATCGGCGTTTCAGCCCCCTTAGTATCCAGTAATGAACCAAGTAATTCCAAGAAGCCCGAGGTGAGGCCCGCAAGCCCCCAGCTACCAGTAATAGAGCCGCGGCCAGTTATGGTCACCGTAGCGCCCGGCGATAGTTTAATCAAAATAGCTAAAGCAGTTGATACGCCCTACCAGCGGGTTTACGACGCGAATCCGGTCATCGCAGACCCGAATGCTATAGTCCCCGGACAAGAACTACGAATCCCAACAGCCGATGAGGTGCTGGCACAACGAGAGCTGCCAAAGCCGGTTTTAGCACCTGCGCCAGTTGCAACAAAACCTCTAGCAGCTGCAGCATACCGTGGCCAGACACCAGCAACTCCAGCTGCCCCGGCAGTTGCCGGTGGTAGCGTCTGGGATCGGCTTGCCGCCTGTGAATCTGGCGGAAGGTGGTCCGTCAACACCGGAAACGGTTATTACGGCGGCTTGCAATTCTCGCTGGCCAGCTGGCGCGGAGTTGGCGGTGTCGGAATGCCTCACGAAGCCAGTCGCGAAGAGCAAATCCTACGCGGCGAAATCTTGCAACAACGAGGCGGCTGGGGCAACTGGCCGGCCTGTACTGCCAAGCTTGGCATTCGCTAAAATATACAACAAAGCGTAATATACTTCCCCGTTCGCCCTCATCGGCAACGGGGATTTATATATTTCTGAGGACCATCTCGTTGTGGTGGAGAAATTGAGAAATATCAGTTACCATCGATGTCGTGTCGCGGGCGTCACGAGCCCCTTGAGCGACAGAAATATATATCTGGTTATTAAATAATTCAAAATTATAGGACCGACAGAAATCTGCGAAGTTCGCCATAGTCTCAGGACCAAATACTTGGCGAACTTCCATCTGCTTATCCCTTGTGCACCACATCCGGAAATCATCTGGGAAATTACCTTCTAAAGATACTGGTTCCAGCCACTTTTGGGAGATACGGCGCTTGAGAAGCGATGAACCGCTCAGGCTGCCAAGCGCGATGATATGCATATTCGTGTTCCAATTGAGCGTTATGAGCATCATCACCTTGCCGGTTCGGTTGGTCACTAGACTGTATACACCCTGCTCAATTTTGCCAGACGCCATGATGCGCCTACTACCCGTACTGAACAGTTCTGACTTCGCCAGTACGGCATGATCGCTGTGTAAATTATCGAACCACGGAATGACTACATAATGAGTAAGGACGTACGTCGCAGCAATTGCCGTAACTCCGAAGAGCGGCTTGTACTGATTGAAAAGCTCTATAATCATCGTATTGTCACGAAACGTAATCTATCAGGTCGCTGATCTTCACACGGGTTTGTTCGGTTGTATCACGGTCGCGAACTGTAACGCTATCGTCTTCCAGCGTATCAAAATCGATGGTGACGCAGTACGGCGTACCGATTTCATCCTGGCGGCGGTAGCGCTTGCCAACATTGCCGTTGTCATCCCACATTACTTGACCTAAGCGGCTTTTGAGTTGATTGTAGACTTCGTGGGCTTTACCAACGAGTTCCGGCTTGTTTTTGAGCAAAGGCGAAACTGCTAATTTAATTGGGGCGAGATGCTTTGGAAGTTTCAGTACGATGCGCTTTTCGCCGTTGACTTCGTCTTCTGTGTAGGCTGCGGACAAGACTGCCATAATTGCCCGCTCGAGTCCAAAGCTCGGTTCTATGACATGTGGCACAAAAGGACCCGATCCATCTTTTGGTCGGTATTCCATATTTTTTTACTAACCCGCTCAATATTTTTCAAGTCAAAATCCGTACGATAGGCTAATCCCAGAAGTTCTTCTCGGCCAATTGGGAAATCAAACTCGAAGTCGATAGTACGTTTGCTGTAGTGGGCGCGGTCCGATTCCTCAACTTCGAGCTCATGCACACTACCGGCTGGCAGGCCGATAGCTTCGCACCATTCATGAACCAAACGGATCCAAAATTCGAATTCTGTCTCCCAATTATCGGGGTGGACGAAATATTCGATTTCCATCTGTTCGAATTCCCTGGAACGGAATATAAAGTCGCGGGGGCTTATTTCGTTACGAAATGCCTTGCCTTGCTGTGCGATACCAAATGGTATATCAGGATACAAACTATCAACGACATTTTTAAAATTCGTAAATATGCCTTGGGCTGTTTCTGGCCGCAGGTAGCTGATCGAATTCTCATCAGCAACTGGCCCTACGGTAGTCTTGAACATCATATTGAATTGCTGGGGTTCGCCGAACGTGCCCTTTTGGCCGCAAGTCGGGCATTTGCTGGTATCAATTTTGTCGGCGCGAAAGCGGCCGTGGCAGTTCGAACATTCGACCAACGGATCTGTGAACGTCTCAGTGTGGCCACTTGCCTGCCAGACCTTCTGGTTCATGAGAATTGCTGCATCGACGCCGTACATGTCGTCGCGGTCGGTTACGAACATTTTCCACCACAATTCCATTATGTTACGCTTGAGCTGGACGCCGAGTGGGCCATAGTCCCACGTACCACTCAGTCCACCGTAGACATCCGAACCTGGATAAATGAACCCGCGGCGCTTACATAAACTGACAATATCTTCCAAGTTGGCTGTTGTGGTTTTTTCGGTCATAATGACTCAGATTATACCTGCTTTATCCCTGTAAGTATACGGCTTAGCCCTTAGCTGGATGGATTATGGTTTCGAATCCACGGAGCAACGTAAATCCCTGGGCATCGTCTTCAGCAAAAGGCACTGATAAAACAGCTTGTGACAATCGCCGCACAACCCGTTCATCTTTTGTGGCTAGTAAACATATAACGGGGAGGACCCTGTCTACTTTGACTGATTCGGGTGGATCAGGAGTAACAACCAGTTTACTCTTCTCTTTGAAAACTCTAACTTCAAATGGCTCCGCGCCTGATGAAGCAAGCACGAAAGCTACCACCCGCTCAAGGACAGGTATCTGTATCTCCGACCCATCGACATGGCTGACAAGACAATCTTTGAGCACTTCAACCGCCATGAGCCCCTCTTTAGATCCCCTATCATGATCGCCAGACTCCAGAGCAGATACAACTTTGTCAATAATTGCTTGCGGCTGAGTCAAATCAGGCACTGTTTCCCCCACACGTACCAGTTGAAACATACCGGCAACGTCACGGGATAACAGTCCGTATGGTTGCAAAATTACATTTCCCGGAGCTGAACAAGCTTCTGGTCGCCTTAATATCATGTGAGATCCTCCTGGTTCGCGTACTATAACAGAACCTATACTATACACGTAAATACGACTGTGCCATCGTCTGGACCATCGGGGTGACATCTTCCAGTAACTTTTGGCCACCAGTAATCTTCTGCATGACATCCGGTCGGTTGCCACTAAACCCTACACGCAGGAATTTGATATGATCGGCTGAGAACCTCCCGGTGTCCGTGACCATAAAAGCGACGTCATCATAACTAAATTCATACATCTTACCTACCTGCAGTTTCGTACCGTCACTTTGGGTGTGCAGGTTGGGACTGTGGCCACTGAGTAGAAGAAGCTGCATCATAAACCACATACGGATGAGTGCAATATCGACTTCGGCATTATTAAGAGCCGTAAATGCCTGCTGCAATAGTTCGAAATAATCGGCTTCCGGCTCGTCTTCTGTTGCTTTGTGCAGAATCTTGATAAGATCATAGCCCAGCATCGTCCTCGTAATATCACGAACGATGAAATCATAATATGTGATCAGCCGGGTAGAAATCAAAGTGCCCATATCACTGCGGCCTTTAATAAATGATATCTCGCTGACGCTGAACAGTTCGATACCGCCAGCCAGCTTCGATTTGATGCGCCGAACGCCTTTGGCAATGAGCGTCAGTTTGCCGCAGTCCGGGGTAAGCAGCGTTAATATGCGATCAGCTTCGCCATAATCTATCCGATTGAGAATTATTGCATGGGTATTGATTTGCTTCATAATATTTGAGCCTGACTGCTGGCAGTAACAACAAGCCTTCTGTAGAAATTTGGATTAGATAGGTTGATTGAATGTAACTACAGACATCGGTATTGGATACCGGGGTGAATCGTTGTCCATATAAATTTCAGCAGTCTGGTGAAGTACTTCATCTGGTGACACGACTTCCGTTATCGACCTTAGTAATGTCTGTAAGCTGGTCTGCGGCTTATACAAGTACTTTTGGACGCCCAGCTTGTCGCGCAGGAGCTTTACGCTATTTGTGAATTCAGTAGGCGGGATGCAGCTATGGATTACGATTGGAATTTCTTGCCACTCGCTATACGAGCGCAGTTCGTACAGGAATTCGATACCACTGTGGGCTACAAGTTGTAGTTCTACGATTACGATATCCGGTAACTTCTCATCGACGAGGAATACGGCATCCTGGGCACTGACCGACCGGCGCACCGAATGTCCTTGATGTATAAATGCTTTGATGTATAAATCCGCCAATACTGTATCTGGTTCGAGGAGGACGATTTCGGCCATGTCGAGATTCTCCTTTAGACGTCTCTACTAGACGAGTTGCAGTTGCGGGTTGGCCTGTAGTACAGCGCCCAGACCGGAGCGTTTGTTATGATGCGATACTTTCAGGCGGGCGCCAATAGCGTTCAAGATGGCGTCAGCTACGAAAACCCCTGCGCCACCACTGTGGCTCAAGGCCGGCAAAGGTTGGCGAGTATCGCCAAACAGCCGCCTGCCCTGCCGCAGTGCTTCGGCTGTTAGCCGGTCGACGTCGGCGTATAGGCCGGCGACAATTCCGTAGCGGCAACGGTGGGCTGCCAATTCTAGCTTAAGTTGAGGAGCGTTGGACGCGGGCAATGCTTCGATCAGGGCGTAGCCCAGGCTGACAAGCGCGCTCTGGAGGCCCTGGCGGTGCGCGGTTACCGGACCGTATTTACCATTGAGCGTTAGCTCTAATTTGACACCGTACAATTCGGCTATCGGATGTAATTGCTGTGCGGTATCATACAAAACCGACGATAGTGATACAGCCTCCTGTTCGATTGCATAAGCCTCCTCGGAGGCAAGCCGCATGCTCAGCAAATAGCCGTCAATAAGTTTGAGCGCGACGTCGGCATTGACGTGAACTTGTTTGAGATGCTCGGTACTGTTGCCTATCAGGACACCAAGTTCTGCCTGCTTGAGTATCTGTAGCAGCGGGAGCTTCATCTGTTCCGCAAGAGACAAAAACAGCTTCTCAGTCTGTACGCCTGTTCCTGCCATTCCAATCAGTACCGGATGAATCTTCGCCTCGCTCACTGACCGCCCCCGTACTTACCTTATACCGGCTAGTATAGCACTAGTTACCGGTATCGAAGAGGTAATATATAAATAATGTATACATTTAAAACCTATTTGACAGGAGTGGTATTATGGCGAAAACGTAACGTTAGGAAGTACGTTTCTATCAAAGTCACCCCTGTAAATCTGGCTTTCTGTCCATATAACTAATGCTTTGTCACGAATAGGTACGATTACCATGCTGCCAGAAATTTTCTTACTCGGTACGATCGCCCCCTCGTAGCGGATTCCGACGACACTCGGTACCTTGGGGAAGGCGTAAGGCGCTGCAGTAATTGTCTTGTTGGCAACTCCGCCTTCATAAGCTTTCAGCGTAGAAGCGTAGCTTTTGTTGACAACCTGGAAGCGTAGCGCAAAGATTGAAGTCTGGTCAGTAATGCTCGGAACTACGCCCGGTTGAAAAAAACCATCGAGTGGCTGGTTGCTACCGCCTGTCTCAGTAACATAGCCGCTCCAGTTCTTAGGGTATTGGACGTGTACTCCGCCGTACTGCTCTGGACCGACGTAAGTGTCTAGTGGCAGCTTGTCTACTTCGGCATGTTCCAAGTCCTTGCGGGCAGACTCAGCTTGCTTTGCCGACTTGACTGCGACTTCGACCTTGGCTTGCACATTAGTCCGATAATCTTCCCGGCTCGCGTAGGCCCACACGCCAAAGGCAGCTGCGCCACAGAAAAGTAGGATCACAAATACTAAAGGTATTACGAGGATGTTAATTCCTCCTCTGTCATTCATACGCGTTCTGCTATATCTCATTACGCTCATGGTAAAGGACTTTTACATTTCTTGCAACCTTGGCTGCCGAGAGAATAATGGCATTAGTACTTGTAAAGGAACACGCCGTCGCGAATTTCATCGGGCTTCTTATCTGGTATAGCGAATGCGAAGCTCACGAGCTTCAGCGGACGACCTGAGGCGCGGCTATAATTTTGAGCTATTTTTGTATCCAGCTTTACCATATATTTATCTAAAAGAAATACGAATATTGCGTCGGCCTGCGGCCATTTGACCGACCAAAAATTGCCGCAAATTACCTTGACTCGCTTCCCATAACGTCGGGTACGCAACCATGCCAATCCTGCTAATATCGGATTGAGTTCGTACCCTATTGCCGTCCATCCGCGTTCTGCAGCAGCTATCAAAACTTTGCCGTCTCCGCACCCAAGCTCCAGGAGTGTTTGGCCGGGCTGTAAATCAGCCAAATCGAGCGCCGACTTAACTTGTTTAGTCAAAGTAGGTACATACGGCGCACCGAACAGTAGGACAAACCCAAAGCAAAAACTGAGGAACAGTACGGTCAATAATATCCAGGCCATATGGCTATTCGGCTTTCGGGCTTAGATCAGGATCTAAGCTATCTCTTAATTCCCTGACGCGGTTCTCAGCAGAACGCAAATGATTTTCTAGTATTTTGACGACTTCAATACCGCGCTCGTATGATTTGACTGCGTCGTCGATGGCCAACTCGCCTCCTTCCAGTCGCGAAAGTAGTTCGGAAAGTTCAGTGTTGAGTTCGTCGTAATTAATTGATTTGGTTGATGATTTCGCCATAGTAAATTACCCTTCTGATGTTTTCTTCTTAATTTGGACTGCCGTGATTTTTGCCTCCACGAACGCACGGTAAAGCTCAATACTCAAAGTGTCTCCAATATCCGGTATATCTGGTATAAGTGCCCTCGTATTTGTAGCGCCCTGTTGGTTTCGAATAACAGCGTAACCGCGCTTCAGGACGGCTGCCGGATTCAAGACATTGAGTATTTGCCGCGATGACTCCAGTTGCTCGGCGCGAAGCCGCACAATATCGTCTATAGCTGTACTCATTAATTCTACCGACTGGCTGAGTATGCTATGGGCATCATATAAGACGTCTTGGACACTGTCATACATCGCCTCGGTCGTAGTCATGAGCGATTCCAGAACGACTCTCTTGTCAGGCACCAGCAGCTCGGCTGCGTTACTCGGCGTGCTACCGCGCTGGTCGGCGGCTAATTCGGCCAATGAAACATCGACTTCGTGTCCAATCGCGACAAGCGTGGGGATTCGGCTGGCCGCAACAACCCGGGTTACTTGCTCCGTACTAAAGCCTGCCATATCATCGGCACTTCCGCCTCCCCGTATTAAGACTAGTACTTCTGGGGGATGGGATAATGTATTGAATGTGTTAATAGCATCTACTATTTGGCTTGGCGATATGTCACCCTGCACCTGGACATCAATTAGGTCAATTTCCATTCCAGCCCAACGCGCGCCGAGTATCTTGATGAAATCCGCGTAGGCCGCAGATTGTCTGGAGGTTATCAGGCCAATCCGCTGCGGCGGATATGGCAATGGCCGCTTGCGGGCAGGATCGAATAGGCCTTCAGCCTGCAGTTTCGCCGCCAGCAATTCTGCGGCCCTACGGATCGAACCTTCTCCGGCTACCTGGATGGTCTGGATGTTGACACTGAACCCATACAGCTCATGCA
>Ga0136611_10000766_pt1 | contig 21568 bp, 18 predicted proteins | sample AntDrymUQ2232306_2_FD_106645 | JGI IMG/M metagenome (GOLD analysis project Ga0136611, IMG submission 106645) | Polar desert sand microbial communities from Dry Valleys, Antarctica - metaG UQ223 (23.06) | ecosystem: Environmental > Terrestrial > Soil > Desert | place: Antarctica: Dry Valley...
CCGAAGCAACCCGCCGAGCCGTCACCAGCCCCGGCTGACCTACCCTCACACCAGCCCACCACCCCGCTCAACACCTGGGGAATTTCGGTGATCGACAGTGGGGAAGTTCAGCGCTCCGCAGCAGGCGCTCAGCGACCTCCGCCACCCGCATCTACAGGACCGCCCAATCAAGGTGGCCAGCCTTCGCAACAGCCAGAACCCGAACCAGTCGAGCGACCGCACGCTCGACGTCCGAGGGCACTCGATCGTCAGCCACGACGTCACGGTATTCCGGACAGCCGGACATCAGTCCAACCTTGGAAGCTTGGCTGCGAGCACCGGGTCCGAGGCGCACTCCAGGCGTCCAGCCCACCAGCCCAGTCGCTCTAGGAAGCCCTCCATCCACAGCACAGCCTCTGCGCACTCGCACCTCGCGACCCAATCGTCGTAGCGCATCGCCAACTCCATCGCCACGGAAGTGAGCCCTTCCGCCGCCTCTGCCAGCACCCTGGCAATCAGGATCTGGTCCAAGTCGGTCTGCTTCATCGATCCATCTCGTTCGTCCTCAGCATGACGAGGTAGCGCGCAAGTACGACCGATCACCGAACTATCTAATGGACACCAACCCAGGGCCACCGGGGCACCTCACCCGTCCAGTGCCGCGCAACTCCAGTTCGCTCGACCAGCGGTCTGCTCGGTGGTTGGTAGGCGCAGGGTTGATGGCCACCTCTCGGGCCCAACGTGTGCAGTCCTTTCTACGTATGCCCCTTTGCCAGCGATTCACGCCCAACTCGACCGAGCCAACCCGTGTCATACAGGCATTCCGCCACGCTCACTTGCCTGCGATCACCTGCTCTCCACCGACATATGCGGTGATTGGGCGATTCTCGGACACTACAAACACGACACAATCACCGGCGGCCGATGCGAAATGCTTAGCAGAACGATGCCGGGCACCACCGTGACCATCAAGAGCCACAACTTCATCCACCGAACGACCCGTCCCTAAGGCCGTTACGAAGACGCCCGTGGAGAGGATCTGACCATCCCAAGCGATGTGCATGGCACCGTCAGCGCGAGCCAGATCAAGGAACTCGTGCTCGTCAATGCCGACCTGCAAATACAGCTGCTCAGGATGAACGCCCGCCGTCATACGAACCCGAGAGGGCGCCGGATCTCCCACGATAATCATCGATCCCACACGATGGTAAGACAACGAACCGACCAGATCGAAGACCCGATCAATGGTATCCCAGCCCGAAGCCATATTGCTCTTGCTGACCGCAGATTGTAGTGCAGTCCGCAGCTGAGCGTTCGAGCGATAAGTCCAATTCCCTGTCGCCTCTGATAAGAAATAGTCCCCAACCATGCCACCACCGACTGCAATCCGAATACAGTCTTGTCCACGAGCAAGATAGAAAACAATCGACCGCGGAACATCGAGGCTGAGCCGGAGGCAGCCATCGAATCCATTCTCGCCCCTGACCAAGGGGAGCTGACACACACGGTGAAGCCTCCCACTTCCCGACCATACAAACACACCATAACTTGGATCAACTCGGTTGTAAAACTCGCTCGCATCTTGAAGCTCGGACAGAGAATCTAGCTCCGGGACCGAACGATAAGACGGCAGCCCACGCGCAAGACCACGAACACGCTCATCATTGACTATAGCGATAGTGCAGCCAATCGATAATTTCTCAACCTTCCGAGACGAAACACCACACAGATGAGCAACGACCTTTTCGAGAAAAGAGGTCTCAACGAAGTCCAAACCCATCTCACTCACAAGACTACGAACCATCGGACGATGTGCCGCTTCAATGCCCGCAGTCTGCGCTACGGTGGAACGATCCTCCGCTCCGGGAAAGCAGCGAAGAGTTATTTCCTCCGCCCACCGCGAAAATCCGGCAAGGGCGAACAGCACGTGTTCTGGCCAAGGCGGACCCGCAGATCGATACGCATCATCCCGCCGCACAACGCGAACAGCCCCGAAGACACTCTCGCCGTCAAAAAGCGGGAACACCCAATAGTCCCGGATATCCCCGTAGACCTCTGAATACTTCACGACATGCTTGGGCGATACCCTCGGATCACTCAACAGAGAGTTGGTTCCTACCCATGGACGCGGATTGGCGGGCTCCACCAAGAGCACGCTTCCCGTAATGCCCTCGCCCCTTGAGTAGAACTTCTGCGCGCCCAGATCCTCAACGGACTTGCTGGAGGCAACAACACCCAGCCGCCCTTCCTTAACAAGAAGCACATCCGCCGTCCGACAATGAACATGCTCCGCCAGGCGAATAGCCATTTCATTGCAGAACCCGGAGAACGACAGCCCGCCCGAGCGAGCATCATCAACCAGCCAGTGCGCAAGATGCGCCATGACGGGTGTGAAACTAAGCCGCTGATCCTGAGGACTCAAATCATCAAGGGGTTCCGTAGCGACGAGCTCTCCATTATCCTGATGAATACCGCCAACTCCATCGACTCCGCCGCCATCAACCACCGCGTAGGTGTGGGCGCTCAGCCGATGCAATGAGCGTTCTAGAAGCCGGACTGCGGACTCCAGCCTCCAGTCATCCAACGCCGCCGCCAGCTGGGCCACCGCTTCCTCCATACCTGCTGCCTCGATCGCTTCAAGCGCAGCCTTACGAGTGGACGACAGGACTGACTCCCGCCAGCGGTGATACTCCGGAACGTCCAGCCCCCACCGCTCGCATACAACGCCCTCGCCCAATTGATCGATGCGTTTGGCCAATACACGCGCCTCCTGATCGGCACCACCTGACCAGTCTTTGACTAGTAAAGTCAGAGTAGCTTGAGGTATCGCAACACTTGAATCGATCCCCAGATGCTGGTCAAGAAGCGACCGGACATCAGCACACGGGTCAGGCGACCCCTCCGCCAAGGCCGACAGGAAACAAAACTTCGCACAAAGATAGAGTTCATAAACCCACCGACGCCAGTCTTCCGGCGCATACAGCATGCTCTCCGACACCCTACGCGGCATACCTTCAAGCGAGTTATCGAAAATCGTCATCTCGTCGCCCTCACGCTTGGACTCCGGCCGTTGGCCGATCGCTGCGTCCAAGAGCACGGTTGCGAGAACGATTTCCTGTCGATTGAGCTCGTCTACGAGCTTTTCCCAGTCTCTTTCAGCAGCCATGCCAGCCTCAACGACTATATCAACGGAAGGTAGCGCCAAGCGGCATCGTAAAACACGGTACAAATTGTGCTCCCAGGCCGCGCCGTCTTGGCCACCTCCAAGGCCGCCCAAACACACGCGGCAGACGAGTTGCCCACGTGCTTTGCCTCTGTATCAAGCAGCTTTCGGTGCACTGCAAGCCAATCAGCTTCGCGTACCGGCAACACATCTGTGAGACGGCCTTTCAAGGCGGAGATATTGACAAACTCAATCGGATCATCGCCAGGACCAGTCCCGTACACATGGTGTGGGGCGAACTGGAAGCTCTCGCCGTACAACTTTCGATACTTCTCCGGGAACTGACTCCTAAGAACGGTAGGACTCTCGTACGGTTCAACGCCGATGATCTGGGTGCCCTTTGGTTCTAGGACGTCCGTGACACCACGAGCCGAGACCCCGTTTCCGAGCGCCACTACAAAATAGTCTATGAGCGGACCATTGCGACGACCAGGAGCAAGCCTCTTGACCTCATCGTAGATCTCCATGGCCATCTCGCCTGCTGCCGCTGGCCCTGCAAGCTCGTCTCTAGAGTGGTCCGGCAGGTCGTACTTGTCGCGGTTCTTGCTGCTGAACCTCCGGAAAGCACGTACAAGCCCACCAATATAGGCCCCCGCAGTCGAGAACTCGACCTTCGCCCCGTAAGCCTCGATCTGATTGATCCGTGCAGCTGGCATGTCCTGCGGAATGAATACTGTAGCCTCATACCCCAATACCCTGCACAGCCACGCAAAGGAAGCTCCAGAACTCCCAGTGGTCGTTTCTACGAGTGGTAGTCCACCAGGAGAGATACACCTAGGCTCAACAGCCTCGCCCTCGAGGTACCTCAGGAGGGCCAGCGTCTGCCGATCGTAGTGTGAACTGGTCGGGTTCTTAAACTCCTCCTTGCAGTACACCGCACAGTTGTTGGGAACTGGTATGTTCTCCAGCCGATACAAGGGAGTGTTTGAGGTCTGTGCGCGCAACCGGTCATAGAGGGCAGCACGCTTGGCACTAAGCGGCACTACTCAGCCTCCGTCTCTCGTGGCAAGAATGTCAAAGCGATCAAAGGATGTTCAGTTCCAAGAACTTGGTAAATGCTATTAAAAGGAACAACAGAAGAGCCGCCATCGTCCATTTCACAGCGTACACCGTAGCGCGAGATTTCCGTTGAGCCAGATGGGCGAGCTGCCAGGACTGCCTGTATAGCTGGGCTAGCTGGTCGCCATCCGTTAGCGCTGAGGCGTAAGCGCCGAAATCGGCTGGCGATGCGAACTGCGCAATGTCAGCGGAGTACAAGAAGGGACGGACCTCGTCGTCTGGACTGACCTCCGCTGCCTGTCCGCGACCCACGTACATGACCCTCAATGTCCAGAACGCAGCGGCCGCTATAGACACAAAAAAGAGAAGTAGCGTTATGCCTATTGCCAACCCTATCTTGCCCGGCGCCGGCTTCGCTACTACGAGCGGGCTACTGAAGGCAGCGAGTAGGGTTAGCGCATATATTAGTGCCTGAGCTGTTACACCGGCCCGTTCAATCTGCTGCACCTGCGCATTATAGACGAATCGAGCCAACTCGAAGTCCGGTACCTCGCTGTACGCGTCCTTACGCACTCGTGCGGTCGATCCGGTCGGTGGATCCGATCGGAGCCGTTGTGATCGGTCGACATTGCAGGAGGAAGATGCGCTCGTTGTGATCGATGCACCACTCGATGTCGAGACCGTTTGCAACCGGATCCCACTTCTTCTCGACAAGGAGCGCTAACCGAGCTAGTTCCAGCGCAGACTCCGTCGAAAGGCGACGGGCTCCAACTGCGCGGCCCGTTAGACGGAGGGTACCTCCGCCAGCACTACGAGCAAGAAACTGCCGACCCGGAGAGTACTGCAGCAGCCGACAGCTTCGGCGATCGATCGCGTGCCTCTCCGGAGTTGCCTCTCCGTCAACAAGTGAACTCCCGAGGCCACTGACCGCCTCGAGGGCGAGGATGTCGCCGTCCCACGGTGCTCGAGTGAATATGACCCCAGCGGTGGTGGCGTCAACGACTTCCTGAACCACAACGGACACGCCGGCTCCTCCGGTGGCCGTTAGGTTTGCATGGGCTCGATAAGCCGCCACTCGATCTGCTTGGTCTGATTGCCACACTTGCTGCACTGCCAACTCCAAACTGACCCAATCGACGGGGAGCACGGTCTCGTACATGCCCGCAAATGCAAAGAGGGCACCGTCCTCATCCGCCGCTGAACTCCGGACTGCGAACGGTGGGTGGAGACCCGCCGATTGGAGTACGTCCTCCAACGCGACCTCAAGGTTGTCGACATGCCCTTTGATCCACTCGCTCTCGAATACAACGAACGGTGGAACCGGGGCCAGGACCTTCAATTTAAGCAGTCCGGCCGCTTTCCCGCCAAGCGTCATGTCTGTGCATCGCGACGAAGGGAGGCGGCTGCGGTGTCGAGTATGACAACGTCGCCACTTTGGAATGCTGCGGTGGCGGAGCCGCAGCCTATAACACACGGAAGCTTGTGCTCCCGCGCAAAGTGTGCAGCGTGCTGAAACATCCCGCCGGTATTTGTTACGATTGCACTGGCCCGCATCATCAATGGAACAAAGTCTGGGGTGGTTGAAGTGGCGATGAGGATGTCGCCCTCGTTAAAGGCTGGACCGTCTCTTACCGGATCGAGCACTATTCGACAGGGAGCCTTGATCACCTGGTCCTGAAGGCCGTCCACGCGGACGAGTGAACCGTAAACAGCATCCGCGTCTCGAGCTGACGTAAAGATGCCCATTCTTCGATCGAGGTCACGGAGTGCGGCGAGGCCGCTCTTTCCCTCGAAGACTGCCGCCTCGTCACTCGTCGGTATCCTCCAAGAGCCCGAAGTGGAGGACCGGCTGAGCAGGGCAGACATCTCGGCATCGTCTAGAGGCCATGGTGCGAGAACCTGCACGTATGACTCCATGCGCTGAGTGGCCCTGTCAGCGAGGTCCGACAAACCATTTGATGTGATACCAGCCACTTCATCAGGGGAGAGCATGGCGACGGCTTCCGCCGGGAGGCGGGCACCGGCAGCAACAGCGCGGACCAGCAGGTCCAACGCCGCAAGGGCTTGCAACATTACCTGCTTGCGGCGGTCGGCCATGATCGTGCCGAACCGCTCCGCAAGAAGACTCAGCGTCCGAATTCTTTCAGGCGCTGCTTGGAGAACGCGGGCCCGCAGCATGGCGGTCGTCTGGTGCGAGTCGCTTAGCTTCTTGAGTTCCTGCGCAGGATCGGCCTTACGAAGATTACTTATCTCCGCTTCAACCTCCGCAGTCGTCACCGATCGAGCTCGGGCGTAGTTGTTGCTCTTCCAGGGGTAGGACCGTGCGTGCTCCTCGGCAGACGGAACCCCGCTTGGGGCTTCTTCTGCCAGAGCCATCCGGAGAAGCTCACGTTGAATAGCCGAGGAGTACATCTCCTCAGAACTTGACGTCAACGCTGAAAGAATCGAAGCCGCACTAAGACCGAGATCCGCTTCAAAATCCTTCGCCTCGTCGGTCTTTTGCCAACTGGTCACCATCGACTCGCAGTAGAACTGAATGGGCTCGGTGATGGCGCCTACGCTGTAGAAATCGAGGAAGGCCGCGTTGACCGCAACAAGCTGGTCGTTCGCGGCTCGTCCGGTAGACTCGTCGTTCGACTGAGTCTTCGCGCAGAGCTCGAGGAGTCGCCGGCAAGCCCGGTCGAATTCTCGTTCTACACTGTCTGCGGCGCTTGGAACCGAGAGCATATCGCAGAGGAGGCGGCCCAAGGCGATGCCTTCATCGTGCCTTAGTAGCCAGCTTGCTTCGGTTCGGTCCTGATTCGTACGGTACCAAAGAATACTCGTAAAGAACGGAACACCGAACCGTGAACGGAAGGGCTTCGTGCATGCTTCGAATGTGAGATCAAGCAGCATCGGGACGGCGGCCTGCTGCCAGTTGTACCAGACAGTTGTATCGACATCCGCTATGCTGTCGTTGGTTACGTCCATACGGACCCCTGCCGGATAGTAAGCCTACGCTCGGGTAGCAATCTCACTCCTTGGAATCGGGGTTGGTTAGACCAAGGTCCTCGAGGCGAACGGTATCCGGTCCCCATGAAAGGAGTTGCCAGCGTTCGATCGCAGGCCAGACCACAAGGACGCTCTTTTCCTCAGGCTTGAAGCTCGAATCGGTCATCGCGGAACGCGCCAACGCTTCTATCGTACCTGTAAATCGCTCGTTCTCTGTTTGGAAGACCTTTACCTGACCCCCGGCAAATAGAACGGCGAACGGTTGAGTTGTCTCACTTGAGCCAGCGGAGGATCGGATTGGGGACGACAAGGCGGTTTCGGTTGTTAGCCATCTTCCCGGCTGATACGAATCGAGGATCGAGAAGGCAGGGTCGATTTGAAGCCCTAACTCTCTCCATATCGTCTTGGCGCGGGTAAGATAATGAATAAAACTCTCTAGAGGCTTGGCGAGCAGATAATAGTCGAATGCTCCCGGGTAGAGGAACGAGTCTAGGACGTCGGCATCCTTGCCCAGCTCAACGAGTGGGTCTGCGGAGACGACGTGTTTATCGCTGTGGTGGTAGACGATCGTTTCAACTTCTTGGATTTCCGTTTCCGAAAAACCTCGAACTTCCTCCATGAGCCGGCGGGCAATTGGCGCGCCCAGGTGTGCGTGGTTCCTGTATCTGCCTTCGGTGATCACGTAAATGTCGTGTAATAATGCCCCGGCACTTGCCGAAGATCGGGGCAGATCCCGAGCTGCAGCGAGCAGCCGGCCAAACTGGAGCACCCCAGCCGAGTGCTTGAGTTCGAACGCGATACTTGAATCGCGTGACCCGTCAGTTACGGTTGCGTTCAAGAGCAACTGCACAACGCGTTCCTCCAGTAGCTCAACCGGATTAGCGATCGAATGAAGGGCAAGGTTGTAGTGGTGAAAGGGTACAAGTTCCTTCACGGGCCCAGCCTTCTGCTCGGCAGGCAGGTCTGAACCAACGGGTAGCGTTGCGGGCTGCCCGAGCCACGGTCGGGTGGGAGTAACCTACCTGGCATGCGTTTCCTGTCTCGAGTGGTGCGCCTAGCCCCGCTTGGCAGCCGGAGGCTAGCGTAACTGGGCGGTTGAACGGTGCCAACAGCTGCGGCCGTCGAGTAGCCGAGGAGACGGCGGCTGCCCAGGTCCAAGACCGAGGCCATGAACAGCCAGCCTCCCCCGTATGGGCGGCCAGGCCGTTGTCTGGGGAGGCGGCGGCCGAGGCGGTTGGCTTTGTGGCCTGGGGCGTACCACCCGACCGCCGCGCTCGCTACGGTGCGAGGCATGTTCGGCCCGCTCGACACACCCGAGGACGTCGAACGGGATCGTCGGTCGGTGGGGATGCTCAGCGTCGGCGTCCACGTCTACGAACGGAAGAGGCCCTCACGACCGAGGTCGATCGGGGTCCGGGAAGCTCATACGCCTTCAGCAGTAGCGAGACAACTGGGTCACGTTCGACTGCGTCAGGAGATCTCACCTCTCCACTGCCGGACCAGCTGCACGAACCGGGTGAGTCCGATCCGATGGAGGTCCTGAACCAAGCTCAGGAGGCGCTAGATGTGAAAGGTTCGTCCGGCTTGTATCGCGGAGGACCAGCGGAACCTCATGGCTGGGGCTCTGGATCCAGTGGCCGGGCGTGCAATCCCTCGGCGGCAATCATGGCTCCGCGCCTCCGTGTCTTGCGCTCGAGCCCGTCGAGTTCCCCCCTCATCGGATGATCTCCACCTGCAACAATAGGCTCGCGTAGGGGAGTGCAAGGGACGCAGTATGCGCAGTCGAGAGCAGCTGGACCGGTGACACAAGCGCCGCCTGCGTCTGATGTCACGGGCTGTCCGTGCGCTCGACCGGCGATAGGTCCGATAGTGGCAGGCGTCCCCGCGTGCGCGGGGGAGACGCCCTCGGCATGACCGAACCGATGGACACCCCCGGCTCCGACACGTTCCGGATCGTGGCACCGGACCCGTCCGCGCTCATCGAGTCGCTCCGCGCGTTCGGCTACACGACCGAGACCGCGGTAGCGGATCTGATCGACAACAGCCTCACCGCCGGCGCCAGGAACATCTGGGTCGACTTAGACTGGAACGGTGACGAGAGCACCCTCGCCATCTCCGACGACGGCGCCGGAATGGACGAGAAGGCCCTGATCGAGGCGATGCGACCCGGCAGCCGCAGCCCACTCGAGGAACGTGACCGCGGTGACCTCGGGCGGTTCGGCCTCGGGCTGAAGACTGCGTCGTTCTCCCAGTGCAGGCGGACCTCGGTGATGAGCTTCCCGAAGAAGGGTTCGCCAACCGGCTGGTGCTGGGACCTCGACGTAGTCGGAGAGACGCACGAGTGGCGCCTCCTTCCGATCGACCCCGCAGGGCGAACCACGCTTGACCGACTGCAGAAGTCGAAGTCGGGCACCGTCGTGCTCTGGGAGAAGCTCGACAGGATCCTCGGCTCCGACGACGAGGATCGGAGCGAAGTGGACGCGCATAAGCGCTTCCTCGAACTCGCCCGATCCGTGAAGGAGCACTTGGCATTGACCTACCACCGCTTCATGGTGGGCAGGTGGAAGGTGACCTTCTACGTCAATGGCTCGGTCGTCGGGCCGTGGGACCCGTTCTTGACCGGGATGGCCGGTCTACAGCGGCTCGAACCAGAGCAGCTCCCATTCCAAGGCGAGCAGATCAAGATCCAGCCTTTCGTGCTCCCGCACCGATCGAGGTTCACCGACGAGGACTTTGCCCGAGCTGGCCTTGGAGGTCGCTGGAACGACCTCCAAGGATTTTACGTCTACCGGAACGACCGCCTGTTGGTCGCCGGCGACTACCTCGGCCTGCCGTTCCAGAAGGAGGAGCACTACAAGCTTGTCCGTATCGGCGTCGACCTGCCGAACACCCTCGACGAGCACTGGCAGATCGACGTACGGAAGTCGATGGCGCGCCCACCGGGTTCACTGCGACGAGACCTGCGACGGATCGCAACCGCCACACGCTCGAAGGCATCCGAGGTGTACCGCTACCGGGGGAAGGCCCTGACACGGAAGCAGGCTCAGGGCGTCGAGCAGACCTGGAGCCAAGGGCTCCGACGAGGAAAGATCACCTACGCGTTGAACCGGGCCCACCCACTGGTGGCCAACTTCCTCGTATCGCTCAGCCCGGCACAACGACGTCAGGCGATCACGGTGCTGAAGCTCATCGAGGAGACGGTCCCGATCCCCCTCATCGCCATCAACACGTCCGAGCGCGAGGAGGACCAAGCGAAGCCGTACGAGGGCAACGAGGCCGACCTCCGTAAGGCGGCGCAGATGCTGTACCAGGCGTTCCGCGCCCAGGGGCTCAAGCGGGCCGAAGCTCTGTCCAAGCTCGCCTCCACCGACCCCTTCAACCTGTTCCCCGACATCATCGAAACCCTCGTGGACGACACCTCGGCCGCCGACGACAGGACGGACTAGCCCTGATGACCCTTTCGCCAGCTGCCGCTACCACCAAGCGCATGGCGCTCATGCTCCTCAAGAACCGTGAGGACGTCACTCGTGAGGCCGTCATCGAGGCCGTCGACGTCATGATCAACGTCCAGCCGGAGGTCAACCGGCCCGGGATCGACCGTGAGCGGCTGATCCGTGAAGTAGAGGCCGCGTGCGACGTGTGGGTCGATGCGCCCACAGCACTCGAAGGTGACGAGGACCATGTCGAATGGCTAGCCGACAGGTCGGCGTCCATCGAATGGTCGTTCTGGCGCCGCTACCGGACCTGGCTCGAAGAGGAAAAGGACTTCCCTCCCGCGGTCGTGCGTCGCCTCGACGATGTGACGGACCAGATCTTGAAGCGCCTCGAGGATCCCACCCGCGACGGTCGTTGGGACCGTCGCGGCATGGTGGTCGGCCACGTGCAGTCCGGCAAGACGGCGAACTACACGGGCCTCATTTGCAAGGCAGCTGACGCCGGCTACAAGCTCATCGTCGTTCTCGCCGGCGTGCACAACAGCCTCCGAAGCCAGACCCAGCTGAGGCTCGACGAAGGTTTCCTCGGTTTCGACACCCAACGCCGCAGGGACTTCGACCAGACGAACACCCGGATGGGTGCCGGGGCGATGCTCGACGCCGGCTTCCACCACGTCCACTCGCTTACGACCAGCGCCGAGAAGGGTGACTTCAACCGGACGGTCGCACAGGGCGTCGGCGTGACCATTGGCGGCAAGGACCCCGTGATCCTCGTCGTGAAGAAGCACAAGAGCATTCTCGAGAACCTGAGGGATTGGGCGACCGCCAACCTTGCCGTCGTGGCCCACGGCGAGACAATGGCCCGGGTGCCGAACGTTCCGATCCTGGTGATTGACGACGAGTGCGATCACGCATCCGTCAACACCAAGAACACCTTCGACGCGGCCGGAGCATTCGACGCCGAGGTTGACCCCACGGCGATCAACGCAGCGATCCGGAAGCTCCTGAACAGCTTCGACCAGTCGGCCTACGTGGGCTACACAGCGACACCGTTCGCCAACATCTTTATCTTCAAGGACGGGGAGACCGCGACGCACGGGGAAGACCTCTTCCCTCGCAGCTTCATCATCGGACTGAAGAAGTCGTCCGAGTACGTGGGCGCCGACCGCGTCTTCGGTCTGACCGAAGATCCCGCTCGAGGCATCGCACACTCCGAGCCGTTGCCGATCCTGCGGGACATCACGGACAGCGAGAACTGGATCCCGTCGAGCCACAAGAAGGCGTGGATCGTGCCCTCGGAGATCCCGGACTCGTTCCGACGCGCCGTCCTCACGTTCATCCTGTCATGCGCCGCCCGTCGTGCACGGGGTGACATCAACGAACACAACTCGATGCTCGTGCACGTCACCCGGTTCACCGACGTCCAGAGCCAGGTCCGCGAGATCCTCAGCGAGGAGCTGCAGTACTTCAAGGACCAGATCGAGTTCGCCGGCGGAGCCGGACCTGCGGCACTGATCGACGAGCTGAAGCAGCTGTGGCTTGATGACATACAGCCCACAACGGAGGCATTCGCCGACGAGGCCCTCGCTCCTGTGCCCTGGGAGACTCTGCTGGCCGAACTGCATCCCACCGTGTCGAAGATCGAGATCAAGGTGATCAACGGCACCGCCCAGGACGCCCTCGAGTACTACGAACGTCGCAAGAATGGCCTGTCGGTGATAGCCATCGGCGGTGACAAGCTCTCCCGGGGTCTGACACTCGAAGGCCTCTCGGTCAGCTACTACCTCCGAGCCTCGAAGATGTACGACACGCTCCTCCAGATGGGTCGCTGGTTCGGGTTCCGTCCCGGCTACGGCGACCTGTGCCGGCTCTACACGACCCCCGAGCTCCAGCGCTGGTACAAGGACATCACCCTCGCGAACGAGGAGCTCTTCCAACAGTTCGAGGAGATGGCGCTCAGCGGAGGAACACCAGACCAGTTCGGCCTGCGGGTGGCGAACTCACCAGACGGTCTGCTCATTACAGCGCGGGCGAAGTTGCGTACCGGGACGAAGTTGAAGCTCTCGTTCTCTGGGAGCATCAGCGAGACGATCATGTTCGCCAAGGACGACACGCTCAGATCGAACTTCGACGCCAGCGAGCGCTTCATCACACGTATCACGCCGGACTACCTGACCGAGGACAAGAAGCGCGGCAACCACCTGTTCCGCAACGTTCCCGCCGAGGAGGTCACAGCCTTCCTCCGTTCGTTCCGCACCCATCCCGGAGCCAGCAAGGCTCAGGCGCCCATGCTGGTCTCCTATATCGACGGAAGGCTCAAGGCTGACCCGCCCGAGTTGACGGACTGGACCGTCGCTCTGATCTCAAACCCCGGTGACAGTGTCCCCTTCGCCGGTTTTGACGTGGGCCTGACGAAGCGCTCGCCCCTCGTCGAGACTGAGTCCTACTACTCCATCCGACGCCTCCTCAGCCCGCCCGACGAGGCACTTGATCTGTCCCCAGAGGAGTACGACGAAGCGCTGGCACGGACCCGGCAGCAGGTGGCCGCCAACGATGCCAAGGGCGAATCCTCGGCGCCGTCCGGACAGTTGGCCCGAAGGGCGCGTCCGACATCACGTGGGTTCCTCATGATGTACCTGCTCGATCCATCCGTCATCGTCATGCCGGACGGAGACGACACCCCAGCCCTGGTGGGCATCGGTCTCAGCTTCCCGTACACCGACAACAGCGCAGCGATCGAGTACACGGTAAATAACGTGTACTGGGACGAGATGCTCGACCAATGAGCCTCGACGACATCTGGCAGGAACTCGAAGCGCTGCCCGGTGACTCGGGGTTCGTGCAACGGCGAATCGCACCCGAGTCAGAGCAGAACCTCTTCCTCGCAGTCCGCAAGGAGAACGCCCAGCGGGTCCTCCTCCTCGAGGTCGGTCCCAAGCGTGCACAACTGCCCGTTGTCGAGGGCGGATCCGCTGTCGTCCTTGGACAGGTACACCTCTCAAGACCCGACCGCTACGCCGTCGAGCTCGCGCTCACCGCAAGAGCCTACGTCGACCTGTTCTCCGCTCTGGCGACCGACATCATCTCTTCGGTTTCGCCCGCGACTGACGTCAGGACGGCGGTCGCCCACTTCGTCGGTCGTTTCGAGCGGTGGCAGGCGTTCCTGAAGGCTGCTGGCGAAGGGCTCACGCGACAGCGCCAACGGGGACTCTTCGGGGAGATCCTCGCACTTCGGGACTGGCTTGCACCTGCTGGCGGTGCGACTGCGTCCGTGACCGCCTGGGCAGGACCGGCGAAGGCCCCGCAGGACTTTTCCTTCGGACCTGTGGCCGTCGAGGTGAAGACAACTGCGGCCAACCTCCATCAGCATCTCGGCATCTCCAGTGAACGGCAGCTCGACACCGCCCACCTTGACCGGTTGTTCCTCCTGCACATCTCCGTCGACGAGCAGGAGGGCGTGGGGGAGACGCTGCCGGCACTTGTCGGCAGCGTCAGAGGCCTGATCGCCGTGGACCCACACGCGCAGGTGGGGTTCGAGGACAAGCTCTTCGCCGCCGGCTACCACGACATGCACGCCGATCGGTACACCGCCGGCTACTCGCTGCGGGAGACGAACCTCTTCGAGGTGACCGACGGCTTCCCTGCTATCACCGAAGGGCAGCTACCGGTCGGGGTCGGGGACGTGCACTACAGCGTCGCCGTATCCGCCTGCACACCTTGGGCGACGGATGCGTCCGGGTTGGCCGAAGCGCTGGATCAAACGTAGTGGTCAGTGAGCTCGAAGCGTTCGGACGAGACCTTCGCCAAGACGTGATCTCCGAGGCGAACCTCGAGGGCGCCGAAACCACCACGGTGGCAGCGCTGACTCAGCGGTTTATCCAGGACCTCACCGATGTCGCTGAACTCGACGACGGGCAGGTCGCGTACGGCCGCGGCCGAGGTTGGTCGGTGAACGGCTACTCCGTCTCTGACGACGAGTCACGCCTCGACCTCTTCTACACGGTCTGGGCTCCGACACCAGCTGCGACGGTGGTGAGAGGCGAACTTGAGACCGGTTTCCGGCGACTCAACATGTTCCTCCAGAAGGCTCGCGGGCCCCTGTACAAGGACCTAGAGGAGTCGACCGCTGAGTGGGACATGGCGATGACCATCCACCAGCTCACCGACCTCCGGCGGGTGCGGCTGTACATCTTGACTGATGGCCGAACGACCCCCCTCGAACGGCCCGCCGTCGACTTGGAAGGCGTGTCCATCTCGCACCACGTGTGGGATCTGCAACGTCTTCATCGTGCGGTCACCTCTGGCCAGCAGCAGGAACCGATCGAGATCGACTTCGTCGAGCAGTTCGGCGAAGCCCCTCCCTGCCTAGTGGCCCCCGGAGACGCCGCCGACTACACCGCGCACCTGGCCATTATCCCGGGTGAGATGCTCAGCGATATCTACGAGGAGTACGGGAACCGCCTGCTCGAACGCAACGTCCGAGCGTTTCTGCAGACCAGGGGAAAGGTGAACAAGGGCATCCAGGAGACGATAGCCAACGAACCGGAGAGGTTCCTCGCCTACAACAACGGCATCTCGGCGACAGCCTCGGAAATCGAGGTGATCCACCTGCCCGGTGGTGGGCGAGGCATCAAGCGCGTCAAGGACTTCCAAGTGGTCAACGGAGGTCAAACGACAGCCTCGATCCATCACGCGCATGTGAAGGCGAAAATCGACATCTCGGACGTCCACGTCCAGGCAAAGCTGACCCGGGTCGAACCGGAGAACCTTGCTGCGATCGTGCCGTTGATCTCGCGTTACGCCAACAGCCAGAACAAGGTCAACGAGGCCGACTTCGAGGCGAACGACCCGTACCACGTGGCAGTCGAGAAGCAGTCGCGAGCCGTCTGGGCCCCGGCCCCGGAAGGAACGCAGCAGCAGACACGCTGGTTCTATGAGCGTGCTAGGGGGCAGTACCAGGACGAGCTTGGGAAGCAGCTGACGCTGGCGCGGAAACGCCAGTTCAAGGTGATGCACCCCACCCGCCAGAAGTTCACCAAGACCGACCTGGCGAAGTTCGAGAACACCTGGGACCAGTTCCCACACGTCGTCTCGCTCGGAGCCGAGAAGAACTTCCGGCACTTCACACTGCGGCTACAGCACCGAGGAAAGATGGTTGTCACCTCCCAGATGTTCGAAGAGATGATCGCGAAGGCAATCCTCTTCCGGAGGGCCGAGCGGGCGATCTCACAGCTCAACTACGGCGCCTACCGTGCTAACATTGTCACCTACACCCTCGCTTATATGTCATACGCCACTGGCCAGCATATCGACCTACCTGCCATCTGGCGGCGTCAGGACATTACTGAAGCCACGTGGGAGGCGATCCAGACGGTGAGTGGACCGGTCCGCGACGTAATACTCAACGCTCCCGGTAGCGGCAACATAACCGAGTGGTGCAAGAAGCCAGCGTGCTGGGATGCCGTCCGTACGCTGTGCATCGGTGTCCCTTCGCCGCTCAGAAAGGAACTTCGGTACGTCGAGCAGGAACGCCACCGGCTCGCTGAGCGCCTCGTTGAAGAGTTGCGTCGTTCAGCCAGATGGATGGGCAAGGCGGAGCTGCTCACGGCCTCCCGCATCCCCGAGGCGGAGTGGAACCAGTCGATACGGCTGCTGCTCGAACAGGGTCGAGTCGAACGACTCGGTGATCGTCGCGGAGCGCGGTACAGGATGGTGACGGACTGACATGCCAGCACGCATGATGCATGCACCCGAGCCCCGCAACCCAGGGTCGACCGCCCCACCATTGAGTGCGACTTCAAGACACCCGACGCTCCACAATCGTCGAGCATGGAAGCGTCGGGGGCACTCGGATCACGGCGCGGTGCCGATCACCGCATCGCTAGGCGACACTCCGTGCCATGCTGTCCCACGGCCAAGATGCTTCTAGCCGTGCGAGCCTCGACTCCATTGAGTCGACCCAGCGCGCTAGACGTCACAGTGAGCCGGAACATGAGTCGGATGCCACGGACGGGCACCAAGCCGGAGATCGCGCTCAGGCGTGAGCTGCACACACGGGGACTCCGGTTCCACGTGGCCCGGCGGGACCTTCCGGGGACGCCGGATCTCAGCTTCTCCCGTGCACGTCTCGCCGTGTTCGTGGATGGCTGCTTCTGGCACTCCTGCGGGCTTCACGGCACGCTGCCAACGAACAATCGCGAGTGGTGGCGGGCCAAGCTCGCCGGCAACATCGAGCGGGACCGGCGTAAGGACATGGAGCTCGTTGCGATGGACTGGCTGCCCGTCCACTTCTGGGAGCACGAACAGGTGGATGGGGTGGCCGACGCGGTGGATCGCCTATGGCGCCTCAGGACCGGCCGCTTGGGGGAGACTTCCTCCTGATCCGCCGACGTGGCATCCTGGTCGCCATCAAGCACCTCAGAGAGAGACGACGCGTTGAGCCAGCATGAACGAACGGTCATCGACATCACACCCTCGGCCAGCAGGCTCAGTGGCTCCCTGAGGGACATCGGCTACGACTTCCCAGCGGCACTCGCCGATATCGTCGACAACTCGATCAGTGCGAGTGCGTCACGCATCGACGTCGAGATCAAGTTCGACGGAGCCGATTCGTATGTCCTCGTGGCGGACGACGGGTCCGGGATGAGCGAGCCCGAGCTCAACGAGGCGCTTCGGTTCGGGTCGCGGCGCCGGTACCGCGGCGGTGATCTCGGCAGGTACGGACTGGGACTGAAGACGGCCTCCCTGTCGCAGTGCAGGCGCGTCACGGTCGCCAGCCGGAGGGCGCCGCTCCAACGGAGGATCACGACCCGCTGTCTCGATCTTGACCGGATCCTGCGGACCGACCGTTGGCAGATCACCGAGCCGCTGGATGGATGGGCTGCGGGTCGGTCCGCCGAGTGGTTGGACGCCGGGCCGGGGACCGTGGTCATCTGGGAGCGTCTCGACAGGATCCTCCCCGAGCAGCGGCCCGAGGGTGGTTGGGCCCGGCGTCGACTCGAGGGTCTGGCACGGCGTTCGGCTGAGTATCTCGGGATGGTCTTCCACCGCTTCATCGAGGGGGCAGACGCAGCTGGTGAACCCGTCGTGATCACGGTCAACGGCGAGAAGGTCAGGTCGTGGAACCCGTTCGCTCCGGAGGAGGCGGAGACCAGGGAGCTTCCACTTCAGATGTTCGAAGTGGAGACGGGTGCGCTGACCGGCTCGGTGGCCCTGAGAAGATGGCTCCTGCCACCCCGGGACCGGTTCTCGAGCGTCGAGGAATGGGAGCGGCTGAGCGGGCCGAACAAGTGGAATCGGCAGCAGGGTCTGTACATCTACAGGGCTGACCGTCTGATCCAGGGAGGGGGCTGGTGCGGGATCCGGGCCATCGATGAGCACACCAAGCTCGCCCGGGCCTCCCTCGACTTCCAGACCGACCTTGACGACCTCTTCCACATCAACGTGGCGAAGATGCGGGTGATCCTTCCCGCTCAGGTCCGCTCGCCGCTGGAGGCACCGGTGCACGAGCTGTGCCACCGGGCGGATGGCGTCTACCGACGGGAGTCCCCGCGGAACAGGCGCGATGAGGCAGGGGCGAGCTCAAATGGCAGGGATGCGGGCGCCGGCACGGATGCGGGCACACTGGGTTCGGACATCGTGGCTGCGGCCCTGGACGCCGGCGAGCTCGACGGCTTCAGGAGAGTGATGGAACGGCTCCGTCAGATCGCGCCGCAGAGCGCCGATCTGCTGGGCTGGTGACGGCGAGCGTCGGTTGGAAATCCGTGGTGTCTGCCTCCACACACCAGGCCACGAGCGGACATTCACCGCAGCGGGGCTTCTGAGGCCCGCAGATGCCGTTCGCAAGCTCGATCAGGGCGAGATGGGCGCTGTGTGACGTCTCACCTCCACCCACCATGCGCGCCAACGCGATCCGACCGTCGGTGTTCCTGTTCTGCTGGTCCACACCCTCGCCGTAGAAGCGTGCGGCGACTCGAAGGACGCCGTTGCCGACCAGCACCGGATCCTCGCTCTCACCCGGCTGGATCCGCACCGCCAGGTCAGCGACCGCCTGAGGGACGCTGGGTGCCATGGCCAGCTCGGCGGCCGTCGCCTTCGGCTTCAGCGCCTCGGGGTTCCCGAGGTACCAGTGCGCAGCTTCCACGACGGCGGCGATCCGATGAGCACGGTGACGTCCCGTGGCGGCGAGGGTCAGGACGTCTAGTGCCGCAAGTGTGTCCTTAGGCTTTGGCCAAGCACGCACCGTCACCCATGCAGACCAAAGAGCTCTATCCGGCAGGCGGGCCCAGAGAAGCTCGGCCTGGATCACCTGCCACCGGGTCTTCGCCATGAGCCAGGGGACCCGCACAGGCGTACGTCCCTTGAACCAGTCGGCCAGTGCTGCGGCGACGGCACCGGTGGACACGGTCTGCCGCTGGGCCCGCCCCAAAGAGGCCAGTACGGCCGAGCCGAGGAGTTCGCCCAGCAGTGGAGGAACGGCGTTCCCAATCTGACGGAACGCGGAGGACGGTGGACCGGCGAAACGGACATCGTCAGGGAACGTCTGCAGTCTCGCAGCTTCCCGGACGGTGATCGTCCGGTCCTGTTCCGGATGGATGTAAGAGTAACCGTCCTTAGCGATGTGGGCGGTGATCGTGCGGCTCGCACCATCCTTGTCCAAACGCTTGTACTTGTCGTCGAAGATGTCGTGACGGTACCGGCGGAGCTCCGGGCTCAGGTCGGAGTATTTCGTCGTGGAGTCCATCTGGGCAAAGGCGAGAGCGTCGTCCTCTCGCACCGGTCGGGTGATGTGATCGTATATCCGGTACTGGCGTGAGGGCGGGACGTTGGCCCTGGCCCGTCGCTGGAAGCTCGTCCGGGGGCCCTGGTACTCGGTCCATCCCGACGCGACCGGATCCTCACCCCTGCCGTTGGAGGGCCTCCACCCGCCCTCGACCTCGGGGAGATCACCGATGGCGTTGTTGACGGAGACCATCGTCACGACGGGATCCGGCCAGTCGAAGTGGAGCTCGCCCCTCAGCGCCACGAGGACGAGGCGGTGACGGAACTGCGGCACACCGAACCGCCGGGAGTCGAGCACCCGTTCCCCGACCGAGTATCCCCAGCTCTCGAGCCGCTCGACCATGGTCCGGAGGATGACCATCCCACGGTCGAGCGCCATGTCCGGCACGTTCTCCATGATCACCGCCGGCGGAAGCGAGAGCTCGATCACCCCGAGGAACGACTCCCACAGGTCACGTCGCCGGTCATGACCCGGTCGACGACCCGTCCTGACGAGGTCCCGCATCATCGAGCGCCCCGCGCGGCTGAAGGGCTGGCAGGGGGGGCCGCCGGCGACGAGCGTGATCCCGCCCTCCCGTACTATCGCGGCCACACGCTCGATGACCGACGGATCACCCATGTCCCAGTTGACGCTGAGGCCGGGGTGGTGGGCCCTGTGTGTCTCGATGGCCTCGACATCGTGGTCGACGCCGAGCACGACCTCGAAGCCGGCCTCCTTCAGTCCCAGGCTCAGCCCGCCGGCCCCGCAGAACAGATCTGCGGCCAAGGGTCGCGTCGAGGCAAGGCAGAGCTCGAGCAACGCGCCGGTCTCGTCCACGGCATTGGGATGAGGTTTCAAACGGACGAACGGTCCGCGGACCAACTTGACCCCGTACTTCCTGGTGCTCGCGCCCGGCTCCGCCACCTCCTCCGACATGCCTCCGATCCTAAGGTGCGCCGACGTCCGCCGGCGACCTCGGCAGCCAAGCTTGCGTGCTCCTGCTCAGCGAGACGGCGGATCAACGGCCCGGAGCAGCGTCCTCCGTTCCTCAGGACCTTCGGGGTACCGGGGGGCACCAGATCCTCGACCGCCTCCCACAGTGCAGACCACCGTTCCTGTGACAGGCGTCTCAGTAACGCCTCGATGGACGCGTCGGTCGGCTCGTCATTCACGCAACCGAACGGACTTCCATGGTGTGACTTCCCGGCAGGTTTGTGGGTCAGACGGCGGCTCCGTCAGGTCGGAAATCAGATTCTCCCGGAAGTTGGCTGCCCGCAGGACCGTGCCACGCACCCGGTTTATCAATCGTATTTGTACAGACTTGCCGTCGGGCACTGGTCAGCCGCTGTCGCCTCGGCATTGACGCCGCAGCGTCAACACATTGTCTCGACCCTTCACCTGACCCGTGTTTCAGTATCTTCCTGACCACCGGAGGCTTCCATGCAGTCCATCCCCCTCACCCTGTCCTGGCTTGTCGAGCACGATCCCGCGGCTGTCGTCACCTGGCGGGATCCAGCGACGGAGCGGACCGGTCACCCGGTCCTCGGGCAGTACGCCGAGACGTACTGGCTCCCGGTCCTCGGGCCGACGTCGCTCTGGGCGCTGCGCCGGCTGGCCGGCTGGCTGACCGACCAGCCGGGCGGGTTCCCCCTCCCGCTCGAGCGGTTCGCCGCCGAACTCGGCCTCGGCCACACCCGGGGCCGGCACGGTCCTCACGTGCGGGCGCTGGCCCGGCTGGTGGCCTTCGACATGGCCCGCATCGACGGTGACCGTCTCGCAGTGCGGCTGGCCGTGCCGACCATGCACGACCGGCTCATCGCCCGGCTACCCGCCCACCTCGCCGCCCTCCACGCCTACGACGCCGCCCCCGAGCCGCTGCCGATCCCCCGGTGCGCCTGAAGCGCCGGCCATGACCGTGGTGGCGGCCGGCGACGGGGAAGCGCCGACCGCCACCCGGACCCATCCAGCAACCCGACCCAACAAGGAGACCATGGCCATGACCCGAACGATCACACTGCACGGCGCCCGAGGCGGCCAGGGAACGACCACCATCGCCGCTGCGCTCGCCCTCTTCGCCGCCGAGTCCGGCCCGACGACCCTGGTGTGCGACGACCCGACCGCCACCTGCGCCCTCCTGGGCATCCCCGCCCCCCTCGGCGACGACTGGGCGCAGGTCACCCC
>Ga0136611_10000767_pt1 | contig 21562 bp, 23 predicted proteins | sample AntDrymUQ2232306_2_FD_106645 | JGI IMG/M metagenome (GOLD analysis project Ga0136611, IMG submission 106645) | Polar desert sand microbial communities from Dry Valleys, Antarctica - metaG UQ223 (23.06) | ecosystem: Environmental > Terrestrial > Soil > Desert | place: Antarctica: Dry Valley...
CAAGTGGGCGGTCGTCCCTGAGCGGCCGCTGGAGCTGCCGCCGGCCGAGATCGGCCGCAACCGCGACCGCTGGATCCGCGAGTGGACAGACGTCGTGCTGCGCTGAGGGCGGCGCGCGCCGCCGCCGTCCTGCTGCCGGCCGGCTTCCTCGCCCTCTTCTTCGCCTATCCTTTCGCGGCGATCCTCGAGCGCGGTCTGACGCAGGACGGCGGCCTGCACCTGCCGCTGGACCTGCTCACGTCGTCCTCGACGCTCGACGTGGTCTGGTTTACCCTCTGGCAGGCGGCTCTCTCGACGGCTCTGACGCTGCTGCTCGGGCTCCCGCTTGCGTGGGTGGTCGCGCGCTTCCGCTTCCGTGGCCGCTCGTTCGTGCGCGCGCTCGTGCTCGTGCCGTTCGTGCTGCCGACTGTCGTCGTCGCGTCGGCGTTCCTCGCGCTCCTGCCGGAGGAGTTCGAGCGCGGCGTGGCGGTGATCCTCGCCGCGCACGTCTTCTTCAACATCGCAGTGGTGGTGCGCGTCGTCTCCGCCTGGTGGGGACGGCTCGACCCGGGGCTCTGGGATGCCGCGGCGACGCTCGGCGCGGGCCCGGCAGCCCGCCTGCGTGCGGTGACGCTGCCGCTGCTCGGCCCCGCGCTCGCCGCCTCGGCGGCACTCGTCTTCCTCTTCTGCTTCACGTCCTTCGGCGTCGTCCTCATCCTCGGCGGCCCGGGCTACGCGACGCTCGAGACCGAGATCTACAACCAGGCGGCGCGTCTCTTCGACCTAAGGGCCGCGGCGGCGTTGTCGCTTCTCCAGCTCGCCGCGATCGGCGTCGTCCTCGCCGTCGCCGGCGTGCTCGAGCGCCGGTCGGGCGCCGTGGCGCCGGTCGCGCCCGAGCGCGAGCTGCTGCGCCGCCCGCGCGGGCGCGAGCGCGTCGCCCTCGCCGGCGTGCTCGGCCTCTCGGGGCTCGGCCTCGGCCTCCCCGTCGCGGCGCTCGTCGAGCGCTCCCTCGCCACGCCGGACGGCTACGGGCTCGGCTTCTACCGTCAGCTCGGCGAGGAGACGCCGGCGCTGCTCGTGCCGCCCTGGCATTCGGTGCTGAACTCGCTCGCGTTCGCCGCCGCCGCCACCCTCGTCGCGCTCGTCGTCGGCGGCCTCGTCGCCGTTGCCGCCGCGCGCCGGCGCGCCGGCTGGCTCGACGCGCTCGCGATGCTTCCGCTCGGCGTCTCGGCCGTGATGCTCGGCTTCGGCTTCGTGATCGCCTTCGACGAGCCGCCGCTCGACTTCCGCGGCTCTCCCTGGCTCGTACCGGTCGCCCAGGCGCTCGTGGCTGCGCCCTTCGTCGTGCGCATCCTCGCGCCGGCGCTACGCTCGATCGACGAGCGCTTGCGCGACGCGGCCACGGTCCTGGGCGCCTCGCCCGCGCGTGTCTGGCGCGAGGTCGACCTGCCGCTCGTCCTCCGCTCGCTCGGCGTCGCAGCGGGCTTCGCCTTTGCCGTCGCGCTGGGCGAGTTCGGCGCCACCGTCTTCGTCGCCCGCAGCGACTGGCCGACGGTGCCGGTGGCGATCGTCCGCTTCCTCGGTCGCCCCGGGGCGGTCAACGCCGGCCAAGCAGCGGCGCTGAGCGTCGTGCTGATGGCGCTTGCAGTGGCCGCCGTCCTCGCCGTCGACCGCGTCTCGGCCGTCCGGCGGCGGGTGTTGTAGATGCTGCGCGTCGAGGACGTCGCGGTCTCTTTCGACGGCGTGCCCGCGCTCGCCGGCGTCGCGCTCGAGCTCGGGGAGGGCGAACGGCTGGCCGTGCTGGGCCCGAGCGGCAGCGGCAAGAGCACGCTGCTCCGGACCGTGGCCGGCCTCGTGCGCCCCGATGCGGGCCGCGTGCTCCTCGACGGGCGGGACCTCGCCGACGTCCCGCCGCACCGCCGCGGGATCGGCCTCATGCTCCAGGAGGGCGCGCTCTTCCCGCACCGGGACGTGGGCGGCAACGTCGGCTTCGGGTTGGAGATGGCCGGCACGGCGCGCGGGCAGCTTCGGACGCGGACGGCGGAGCTGCTCGAGCTCGTCGGCCTTGCCGGGCTCGAGCGGCGCTCGATCGGCACGCTCTCGGGAGGCGAGCGGCAGCGCGTCGCGCTCGCGCGCTCGCTCGCCCCGGAGCCGCGCGTGCTCCTGCTCGACGAGCCGCTGGGCTCGCTCGACCGGCCGCTCCGCGAACGGCTCGCAGACGAGCTCGTCGAGCTCTTCGAACGGCTCGGCCTCACGGTCGTGCACGTCACGCACGATGTCGGCGAGGCCTTCGCGATCGGCGACCGTGTCGCGCTCATGCGCGGCGGCCGCGTCGTCCAGCAGGCGCCGCCGGACGAGCTCTGGGCGCGGCCGTCCGACGAGTGGGTGGCGCGCTTCCTCGGCATGAGAAACGTTCGCGATGCCGCCGGCCGCCGCGTCGTCATCCGGCCGGAAGCGGTTCGCGTCGCACCGGGCGAGGGTGCCGCCGTCCTCGGCGTTCAGCGACGCGGCGCGGTCGTGCGCCTGCGCGTCCGCCTCGACGACGGCGAGGAGCTCGACGCCGTCACGACCGACCTCGACCACCCGCGCACAGGCGAGCGCGTGCGCGTCGACATCGACCCCGCCGGCATCACCGACCTAGATGCGATGGTGGGCGACTGATGCGGTCAGGCGCGCTCGACGCCCACAACGCGCGATCTGACGCGACCCGACCGAGAGGCAGATGCCGCCGATCGCGTTGCGATGCACGTCGGAACGACTCTGGAAAAAGGCGAGTGCGCCTTTGAGGTCTCGGTCTCCCGCCCACCCGAACGCATTGGGATCGCTGGTGCTCTCGTCCCGTCCCCGAAGCGAAGCGCCTCATCACGAGAGCCCTGGAAGATGCCGTCGGTCGCTCTGTCCAGGGGCAAGCGGCTCAGTTACCCCATAGACGCCCCATCGCCCGGCCGGGCAGTCGAACCGGCCCTACAGAAAAGCCCTGTTTCCAGGGCTTCATGAGACGGAGCGACGGGACTCGAACCCGCGACCTCCGGCGTGAAAGTTCCGCGCTGCCGTTCGCCGTTGGTGCTCGTGGGTCGCCGTTAGTCGCGTTGTGCGCGGCTTTCGCGCCGCTGCTCTTGTCGTTGGTCGCCATGGGTTGTTCGTCGCTGCGTTCCAAAAGCGTTCCATGTCGGCGGCTCTGCGGGCCCGTGAACGCCTGTGTGCCCTCGCCCCGCGCCAGGCGGGGCGGAGTGTGCCCAGTGACGCTCCGGCTGGCCACACGAGGCGCGAGGGCGTCGAGCAGACGCCGCCGGCCGAGGCTCCGGCGGACGACAAGCCCGCGCAGCCGAAGGCCGAAGCGACGAAGCCGAGCGATGCGCTCACGGACTTCCTCGGATCCCGGCAGGGAAAGACGCTCCAGCGCGAAGTGATCCGAGGTGCGTTCAGCCTCCTGCGCAAGCGGCGCTGACCGCGAGCGCCCCGCCGGGCTTCGAAACCGTCAGGGCTTCGTCGGCGGGCGGTCGTCCGTCTCCTTCGTCCGGCGCACCTGCTTGTCGTCCCGTAACTCGGGCTCGATCCAGTTCTCCGGCTGTTCGAAGACCTTGCGGTTGGCTTCCCACACGCGGAACCTCCGCAGCCATGCCCACCGGCCAAGCCCTTTGCTGCTGTTCGGCACCCGTCCTCCTCGCCTTTCGAACGCTCCCACCACCGACTACTGAAAGACCCTAAATACCGTGATCACGGGATTGATCGGATCCGGGTGTTCCTCGACTCGGCGCTCGTCGTCAACACCGTCAACGGCGACTGGAAGCTCGAGCCCGAGCACCTCAAGCGTAGGCGCGTGTCTCGTGACGCTCCCTTCGGCAAGTGTCGCCTACCTGCGCCGGCTCTCGGAAGCCGCCGCCAGACCGGCCAGGATGATGTCGAGTCCCATCTCGAACTCAGTGTCGTGATCGCAGGCGACGACGTGTGGCGCGACCTCGCGCATGCGTGGGAAGCGCTCGGGATCGACTGTGCGCACATCGAAGCGGGCGGCGGCTCCGTCCGCGCTCGGCTCCAGCGCAAAGCCGACGACCTCCGTGAGCGCGTACCCGAATGCGTAACTCGAGAGTGTCCGGAAGCTGTGGAGCGCCTGGTATGGACTGAACCCGGCGCCGCGGAGGATCTCGAGCATCTGTTCGACCGGCGCCAGCGCTTCGGGGTTCCTCACCGCCCGTTTGCCGACGAGCGGAAAGACGTGTGGATGCGCCTGTGCGAGCTGGCGGTACGACCGGAATCGCTCGCGGAGCCGCTCCTCCCAACTCCCAGCCCCGGACGGAGCCCCCATCTCGCCGACGACGGCCTCGACGATCGCGTCGATGAGTGCATCCTTGCTGGGGAAATAGTGGTAGAGAGCCATTGCCTCGACGGCGAGCTCGCGTCCCAGCTTGCGCATACTCAACCCCTCGAGCCCGTCCCGGTCGACCAGAGCGAGCGCCGACTTTACGATCGTCGCCTGATCGAGCCGTTCTCGTCCCTGTTTGGGCGCGCTTGATATTTTACGGTGTAAGGGATAAAGTCATGGCCTTACACCGTACAGTTTCTGCTGCTCGCCGAGGAGGCGAACCTGATGTCTTTACTGAGATTTGGGGGATGGGCGAATCTCGCCATCGCCGCCGGCCACCTCGTCGCTCTTGGCTGGGCGTGGACGGTCTTTCGCTGGGTCGACATCGAGGAACCGATGCGCGACCTCGCCGATCAGAACTCGGCGCTGCCGTACTTCTTGACGCTCTTCGTGGCCGCCTTTTTCCTCGTCTTCGGGCTCTATGCGCTGTCGGCCGCAGGAGATCTGCGCCGGCTCCCGCTGCTCCGACCAGTCCTCGGATTCGTCGCCATTGTCTACCTGCTCCGCGCGACGCTTCTCGGGGGCATCTCTGACCTCCTCGCGGGCGACGTCAAGCAGGTCGTCTTCGCGGTGATCGCGCTCCTGATCGGACTCTGCTATGCCTCCGGCTTTCGCGCGCTCGGGAAAAGGCAGAAGCGAATCGAGATCGCGCGTCCCGAGCTTTCGAGCTGACGAGCGCCGATCTGCCAGCCGCCCTGGAGCGGAGACAGACAGCGTTCCGCCGACTCAGCGCTCCAGAATGCTGCGGAGGAAGCCTATGCTCGCGCGCGTCCCTTCGAGGAAGTCGCCCGCTCCCTCGTATTCGCTGTAGATCGGCCCGTCGTACGAGCGGCGTCGCACATCCTCGATCAGGTGGACGCAAACCGTGTGGGGGACCACCGCGACCGCGACCGCGATCACGAACTGGAGCAGCCCGCCGACGTCGAGCGCGTGCCCGATGATGCCGCCGAGGAGCGAGCCGCGACGCCGGCGCCGGCGGTCGCGAGCAGGCCGATCGTCTGCCGCCCGGGCAGGACGAGGCGGGCGGGCGCACCGATCGCGAGGCCGATCAGCGCCCACCAAAGGAGCTTGAAGGCGAGCCCGATCACGAGCCCGCCGACGACGAGCAGCGCGACGACGGCGAGGATGACGAGCAGGACGATCACGGTTTGGGCTGTGCCCGCGTCGCGCGGGCCAAACCGGCGTAGCTGAGGTTCGAGACTCGCCGCTGCCGGGCACGCCACCATGACCTCACAGAACAGGAGGAGTCATGGCAAACGGAACACGGGTGGGCTCGTTCGGACTGCGTTCGCTGCTGCTCGTCGCGGCGGTCATCGTGTTCGTCCTCGCGGCGTTCGGTGTCGACATCGGAGCGGACGTCGGCCTCGTCGCGATCGGACTCGCGCTCTTCGCGGCGTCGTTTCTCCTCTAGCGCGTCCGCCGACCCCACCGGCTATGCCCGCCCGGGATCCGGGTCTAGCATCTAGGACCTCCTGCGGGAGGAGGTGGTCACTCCCTTCGGCGGATGCGTCCGTCCGAGCTTCGCGGGGTTTGCGCGTGTCCTGTGCTTTGAACGGCTTTGTTCCGCTCGATGTTGGTCGTGCCGAATCCGCGCGCCCCGGCAGCGCAACTGCATCGCAAGCAAGCTCCGAGACCCCCGAGAGGCCTAGCGCCGCCGATGCGCCAGGGAGAGATCGATGTGGACGCGCGAGGATCACCGTACTCGGCCTTTCGACCATCCAGGCAGGGCTAGCCCTCGCAGGCGAACGCCTCCGCGACGTTGTGCACCTTGTCGTCGCCGGACCCGGCGAGCCCCCGGATGTAGGTCGCGACCACTGCGGCGCCCGCGGTGTCCTCCTCGTCGGCCTCTTCTTCGAGGCTCTGCTCGGCCTCCGCTGCTGCGACGATCGCCTCGTCGAACCGGCCCGCACGTCGCCAAAGGTCCGCCGACAGGGTCAGCACGACCGGGCGCGGCGATTCAACCTCGCCCGTTTCGAGGGCGCGGGAGAACATCTCGGCGGAACGCTCGCGGCAGATCCGGGCCTGCGCGCGGGCCTTCTTGTCATCGCACGCCCAGGCAGCCTTGAGGAACAGCCAAGCAGCCTCTTCTTGTTCCCCTGCTCCTTCGCTGACGAGAGCCGAGCAGAACAGCGCCCGCGCCAGGCGCGGCAGCTTCGACCGCTCGAGCACGTCGCGGTACACCGCCGAATCGACCGTCTCGCGAGCGCCGACCGGCGCCTGACCGATCGACCCGGCGCAGTAGCCGCACCCGTCGCAGCGTTGCACCTCGAACTGGAGAGCCGACCGTGCTGGCTCCTGAGGGCGCAGGTCGAGGTCGGGCGGCCCGAACGAGCTCGTGCTGGTGAGGATGGCCTTGCGGCCGAGCGTGCCGCAAACGGCACAGCGAATATCAACCTGATTCATCGTCGTCATGTCAGAGAGTCTCCCTTCTCATTCGATCCCCTTACAACCCAAGTCATCGAGGAGCGTGAGCTGGTCAAGAATCGCGGGCGTTGCGAGCGGCCGCCCGTCCTCGTCACGGTTCGCCTGCCAGTCGTCGCCGTAGAAGGTTCCGGCCACCCATTCCGCGCGGCCGGCCATCGAGGCGAGGATGTTCAGCAAGTCGCCGCGGTCGCTGTGGATCAGGTTGGGAAGGAAGGTGGCGAAGTGCATGCCGTGGTCCCGCCAGCACCACGCACCCAGGAAGTGAGCGCGCGTCATGGACGACAGCTCCCGGCTGAGAGCTCGGCCGCGAAGCGCAGCCCGTCCGCCTCACCGACGCTCGTCGGCAGGTGCAGCACCAAAAGCACGCCGTTCCCAGGCTGCGGATTGCCCTCCCTCGTGCTGGCCGTCAGCAGCGAGGTGCGGCTCTGAAACGGGAACTCGACGCTCAGCCCGGTCGAGTCGCCGGTCGCGTGGACGGTGTGTGAGCCGCCCTGGACGATGCCGGTCGTCCACTCGAGCTCTTCGCCCTCCCACGGCGAGGGACGCAGCCCCACTGATGCAACGAGCTCGAGCACGTTCAGCATGTCGTCGTACTCAGCGCGAGAGCCGGAGACGGGATGGGGCGTCGCGGCAACGGCTGCACCTGTCGCCTCGGCGAGCACCTTAGCCTTGATCTGGGCATCGGCGGCCTGCATCGCGGTCGCCAGCTTGAACGACCGGCACACCCAGTCCTCGGTCTCCTCGTGCGCACACATGCTCGATCCTCAGGTCTCTCTTTCCCGTCCCGACATCCAGTTCGGGACACGACCTTCGAGGAGCTCCTCGAGCTCGCCAATCCGCATCCCGGTCGCGTCGAGCGCGAGCATCGGCAGACGACCCGCTGCGGATGGTTCGGCCCGCACGGCGTGCACGTCTACCGCTTCGGGCTTTGGGCGAGGGTCGCCGGTGCTGCGCCGGCGACCCTCGCCACCGGCCTACGAGCAGGAAAGCGCCGGATTGCCAAGCGCGAAAACGCCGCTCGGATTCAGCTCCGCGACCCATACGTGCAGGTCGTAGTGGATCGGCATCGTCGGGTTGTGGCCGGGCATCGGGCCGTCGAAGCCGCGCCCGAAGAGCGAGGGACGGTCGTCGCTCGTGCCGAGGTTCTGGTCTGCGTCCACCTCGAAGTACTCGACGCCGACGAGTTCGAGCTTCCCGTTGTCCTTCGGCACGTAGAGCAGGATGTCGGGCCTGAGCGGGTCGATCACGCCGTCCGCCAGGAGGTGGCGGTTGACCGCGTGGATCCCCATCGTCCCGCCCGGCAGGACGACACACGGTTCGCCTTCGACGGTGTAGCCGTCCCGCTTGGCCTGCTCGAAGCTGTGATACCGGGCCACCGCGGCGCGCACCTCCTGCAGTTCCGCCGTGAGCGGGCCATCGCCGCCGATCGCCGGCGCCACGAGCACCGTCGCCGCGACGACGAGCATGAGCCCGAAGAGAGCGAGACCTGTGAGCTTCCTCATGTCGATCCTTTCCGTGTTGTTGACGAACCTAGCCTCTGCGCTGAGCCAAGCGAGCGCGTCGAGGAAAACCCCACACTTCGGACGTATTCTTCGAGCAATGACTGCGGCTTCTCGGTCGATCAGCATCGTCGGCCGTGAGGCGGAGCTCGCGCATGTGCGGGAATGGCTCGAGGTTCTCCCGGGCGGGCCGGCCGGGCTCGTCGTCGCGGGCGGGGCGGGCATCGGCAAGACGATCATGTGGAGCGTTGCCGTCGAGCGGGGGAGCGACGCGGGACTGCGGGTGCTCGCGGCACGACCGGTCGAGGCGGAGCTACCGCTCGGCTACGCAGGCTTGACCGATCTGCTCGCGGAGGCTGCCGGAGCGGTGCTCGCCGAGGTGTCGGCGCCGCTGGCGAAAGCGCTCGAGGCGGCACTGCTGCTCCGCAACGACCTGGAGCGCGCCGACCCGCTCGCCGTCGCGCGCGGCACGCTCGCGACGCTTCGAGCGCTGGCCGAGCGGACGCCTGTGCTCGTCGCGATCGACGACGTGCAATGGCTCGACGCGGCATCCGCTCGCGCGCTCGCATACGCAGTTCGCCGGCTCGAGGACGCGCCGATCGGGTTCGTGCTCTCCCTACGTGACGGCCACAGCGATCCGCTCGAGCTCGCCGCTGCCTTACGGGACCGGACGCTAGAGTTGCACCTAGACGGGCTGAGCGTCGGCGCGCTCGGGCACGTGCTGCGCGCCCGGGTCGGCGAGCAGACGTCGCGTCGCCTCGTCCGCAGGATCCACGAGCGCTCCGGCGGCAATCCCTTCTTCGCGCTGGAGCTGGCCCGGGCCCCCGACGAGGCGTTGCCGACATCGCTTCGCGAGGCCGTCGAGCGGCGCCTGCAAGCTCTGCCGCCGGCGGCCGCCGCGGCCGTCGAACTGGCGGCTGTCCTAGGCCCGGCTCCCGTCTCCGCTTTCGAGGACGACGTCGCGCTCGATGCAGCGCTCCTCACCGGAGTGCTCGTCGAGAGCGACGGCCGGGTGCGGTTCGAGCACCCGCTCCTGGCGGCCGGTGCGTACGAGCGCCTGCCAACCGGCAAGCGGCGCGCGCTCCACCGCCTGGCCGCCGAGCGCGCGCGCAGCCTCGAGGAGCGGGCGCGGCAGCTGGCGCTCGCGACAGCCGACGTGGACGAGGAGGTCGCGGCCTTGCTCGACGAGGCGGCGCAGGGCGCGCTACGTCGCGGCGCCGGCGAGTTCGCCGTCGAGCTTGCCGCGCACGCGCGCCGACTCACTCCCGCGGACGACGCCGAGGCGATCGCCGAACGGACTCTCGCGCAGGCCGAGTACCTCTACGTTGCCGCCGACGAGCCTGCCGCGCGGAGCCGCATCGACGAGGTGCTTGCGAGCGGGGTCGGCGGCGCTGTTCGCGCACGGGCGCTGATCCATCGAGCGCTCCAGGCGTCGGATCCGGAGACCGCCGTGTCGCTCTGCGAGGAGGCAGTCGCCGAGCAGCACGACGATCGCCGGCTGGCGGCGCGCGCGCTGTCCATGCTCGCCTGGCAACGCGGCGCCTGGCTCGGCGATGTCGCCTGCGCTCTCTCCGAGGCGGTCGAGTCGGTCGCGCTGGCGGAGTCGCTCGACGACGAGCCGACTCTCGCCACCGTCCTGACCAGCGCGGGCCTGATCTGCGCGCTCGCCGGCGACCGGCGAGGGGAGCGCTTCTTCCGCCGCGCGATCGAGACCGCCGGGCGGACGCAGAAGCTGCCCGGCGACCGCGAGCCACGAAGTGCGTTCGCGCACCAGCTTTGGTGGCGAGGCGACTTCGTACCCGCCGAGGAGCTCCTGGGGCAGGAGCGGGAGGAGGCGGAGCGTCACGGCGACGAGGGCGCTCTCATGCGGCTCGGCATCTTCTACGGCGAGCTCGAGCTCCGGCGAGGCGGCTGGGACGAGGCCGAGCGCCATCTGGCCGAGGCGCTCGAGAACGCGCGGGACTACTGGCGGATCGCCGCGCTTGAGGTGCGATGCCTCGTTCGCGGTCGCCGCGGCGAGCCGGCGGCGCTGGCCGACGCCGAGGAGATCGCAGCGTCGTCGTTCGCCGGCAACCACGTGATCGCCGCGACGGCCGAGTACGCGGTCGGCCTCGTCGAGCTCGGAAAGGGAGACGTCGGGCCCGCCGCCGGGCGGCTGCTCTCCCTCGCCGGCCTCACGGAGAGGCTAGGCGCACATGCGGAGCGAGTCCTGGCGGCGATCCCCGACGCGGCGCTCGCGCTGCTCGAGGCCGGCAGAGTCGAGGAGGCGGAGCAGTTGACGGCCAGGCTCGAGGCTCGAGCGGCGAAAGGCGACCATCCCTGGGCTGCGGCTGCCGCCGCGCTCTGCCGCGGCTCGGTGCTGCTCGCCGCAGGTGACATGCAGGCAGCGCTCGAGCGCCTCGCGGAAGCACGAAGCGGCTTCGAGTCGATCGGCGCACGTTGGGAGCTCGGGCGCACGCTTCTCGCCGAGGGGAACGCGCTCCGCCGCGCAGGCGCGCGCACAGAGGCAGCCGGAGCGCTTGAACGGGCTGCCGCCAGCTTCGACGAGCTGCGGGCCGAGCCGTGGCGCCGGCGCGCGCTCGACGAGCTGAGAAGGGCGAGGCCACGTCCGCGCCGCGACGACACGCTGACGGCCGCCGAGAGCCGCGTCGCCGCACTCGTCGCGGCCGGGCGGAAGAACCGGGAGATCGCGGCCGAGCTCTACACGACGGTCGCGACCGTGGAGGCCCATCTGACGCGGATCTACCGCAAGCTCGAGCTCCGCTCCCGCACCGAGCTGACGCTTGCGGTGGCGGACGGGCGCGTCGAGCTCGACGCCTGAAAAGTGGGGTTTCCCCCGACGCGGGCGCAGGCCCCGGCTTCGTATCGTCGCGGGATGCCGGTGTTCCTCGTCGAGCGCTACGTCGCAGAGAGCGAGACCGCCGCGCTCACCGATCGGATCCGTCGCGCCGCCAAGGGCGGCGACGTGACCTGGCTCGCCTCGGTCGTGCTTCCCGGCGAGGACGCGTGCCTCTGTTTGTTCGAGGCAAGCTCGGCGGCCGCCGTCGTGGCGCTCAACCGCCGCGCCGGGGCCGACCTCGATCGCGTAGTCGAGGCAGCGCTCGTCCGCTCCTAGCGACCGCCGGAGCCGGCTTACGCGGTGACCACTGCCCTCTGGTCGGAGACCGCGCCGGCCGCAGCGCCTGTGGCCGCCAGCAGACGACTCGCCCGAAGGTCGCGCGCGCCCGTTGCGCCCTAGTCGCGCACCAGCGTGAGTGGTTTCAGGCGCCGATAGGAACGCCTGGCTCTCGAAGACCCGGACGAGTGCGTCGATCCGCGCATCGGCTCGCCGAGCGTCTCGGGCCGGAGGCGGTGATCGTCAGCCTCGCGGTCGACACCGGCTTCAAGTACATGAGCGTCAGCCCGTACGCCGATCTGTGAAGCCACACCGGCGGTTCGGTCGGTTCCCGTGCGAACAGGCGATGGACGGAAGCGATGGGACTCGAACCCGCGACCTCCGGCGTGACAGTTCCGCGCCGGAGGTTACCGACGTGCGCGCGGGCGGCCGAGCGTGAGCCCTACGCGTTCCCACGAGAAGCCATGTGCAGCGCTACGTCCGCTCAGGGTGCAGGAGACCTCCCGGTTCACTTTAAGGTTCTACCCCTGCCGTGCAATGGCGGGTCCAAGCCATTCGGGGAACGGTCCGAGCGTCGGCTTTCCTACCGTGCACCGACCGGGCCCGACCAGCGGTAGAGATGTTCCGGCCGGCCTGTTGCCCCGTAGCGCAACGTGAGTTCGACCGAGCCGAGCGACTCTAGGTACTCCAGGTAGCGCCGCGCCGTCCCGCGGCTGATCCCGGCCCGCTCCGCGACCTCGACCGCGCTGACCTCGGTCTCCGACTCCCGGGTGGCCGCGACGACGAGCGCGAGGGTCGGGGCCGAGATCCCCTTGGGGAGCCGCTCGCGGCCCTCGACTCGGAGGAGCGAGAAGAGATGATCGACGTCGCCCTGGCTCGCCTCGCGGAGCCGGTCGAGCCGTTGCTTGAGCGCGGCATATCGCTCCAGCCGCTCGCGGAACGTCTCGAACAGGAACGGCTTGACGATGTAGTGGACGACGCCGCCCTGCATCGCGGCGCGAAGAGTCTTCACGTCCTTCGCGGCAGTGACGGCGATTACGTCGACGGCCTCGTCCTCGTCCTGGCGCAGTCGCCGTAGGACGTCGAGCCCGCTCATGTCCGGCAGGTAGATGTCGAGCAGGACGAGATCCGGCTGGAGCCGGCCGACGAGCTCGAGCGCCTCCGCACCCGAGTGGGCCTCGCCGACCGCCTCGAAGCCGGCGATCTTGTCCACGTACGTCCGGTGGATCGAGGCGGACATGAAGTCGTCGTCGACGACGAGCGTCTTGATCACGCCGGGGCTCCAACGCGGTTCGGATCGTGCGGAAGGAAGGCGGTGAAGAGGGCGCCCGAGTCGTTCTCGACCGTGATGTAGCCGCCCTCGCGCCGCCGGACGGTCTGGCTGACGAGCGCGAGCCCGAGCCCACGCCGGCCGGTGCCGTTCGCCACCTTCGTCGTGAAGCCGTCGCGGAAGATCTCGTCCACGAGCTCGGGCTCGACGCCCGGGCCGGAGTCGCGAACCTGGACGACGACGCCGCCGGGCTCGTCGCGCAGCGTCACGGAGATCGAGCCGCCGCCGACCGACGCGACGGAGTCGAGCGCGTTGTCGACGAGGTTCCCGACGACGGTGATCAGCTCGCGCGGGTCCCCGTAGCCCTCCGGCAGGCGCGAGTCGTCGGTGACGCGCAACTCGATCCCCCGCTCGGAGGCGACCGCCGCCTTGCCGAGCAGCAGAGCCGCGAGGGTCGGGTCGCCGACGGTCTCGATCACCGACGCGACGAGCTCCTGATGGACGAGCGAGGACTTGCTGATGAACCCCGCAGCGTCCTCGTAGCGGCCGAGCTCTAGAAGGCCGGCGATCACGTGCAGGCGGTGCGCAAACTCGTGCTCCTGCGCGCGCAGGGCATCGGCGAGGCTCCGTACGTCGTTCAGCTCGCGGAGCAGGACCTCGAGCTCGGTGCGGTCGCGCAGGGTCACGACCGCCCCGACGTCACGTCCGCGCACGGTAACGGGCATCCGGTTCGCCACGAGAACGCGATCGTTCACGAGCACGACCTGGTCGGGTCCGTCCACCGAGCCGTCGACGACGTCGCGCACGTGGCCGGCCGGGACGATCTCGGCGAATGAGCGGCCGACGACCGAGTCGTCCACGTCGAGCAGGCGCTTCGCCTCGTCGTTGACGAGGATCACGCGGCCGGCAGGATCGGTCGCGACCATCCCCTCGCGGATCCCGTGCAGCACCGCCTCGCGCTGCTCGAGGAGGGCGGAGATCTCGGTCGGCTCGAGGCCGAAGGTCTGGCGCTTGATCCTGCGGGCGAGCAGGATCGAGCCGAGGACGCCGAGCGCGAGGCCGAGGGCGGGCGGGATCAGGAGGACAGGCAGGTCGTTGCGGAGCTGCGCGCTCACCCGGCTCGCGAGCAGGCCGACCGAGACGAGGCCGATCACCTCGCCCCGCTCGTTCCGGACGGGGACCTTGGCCCGCATCGATCGGCCGAGCGAGCCGGTCTGGACGCCTACGTACTCGCGGCCGAAGAGCGCCTCGCTCGGATCTGTTGAGACCCGCTGCCCGATCTTCGCCAGGTCGGGGTGGGAGTAGCGGATGCCCTGCCTGTTCGCGACGACGACGAACGAGGCCCCGGTCCGGATCCGGACTCGCTCGGCGATCGGGTTGATGATCCGCTCGGGGTGCTGCGCTGCGAACCCGGCCCGGATCTCGGGGATCTGCGCGACCGTCCGTGCGATCGCGAGCGACTGCTTGCCAGACTCGCGATCGAGCTGAGCCCGGGCCTGCACGATCGAGACGGCGACGCCCGTCCCCAACGTGAGCACGATGATCGCGAGCTGGAGCAGGAGGATCTGCGTCGAAAGCCGCAACCGGCCCCAGCCCCACCGCCGTTCCTTCGACATGAACGGCAGTGTACGACGTGAGTCTCACCCACTTTCGTGGCGAAAATGGACACAACGATCTCAATCGCCGCAACGAGAATGAATCGCCGCAACCGTGGAATCCGGGTCGTAAGTTTTAACCTCCCGCGCGATCACCGTGCCGTCATCAACGGCCCGCAGCGTGCCGACGTAGGAGGGAACAGGAATGACACGAACGCCCAGTAGGCGCTGGTTGCCGGTGGCCGTACTCGCACTCGTTGCGGGAACGCTGCTGGCAGGACAGGCAGGAGCGCGATCCGACAGAGCCGCAGCGACGCCCGGTCCGCTCGCCGGCCTGATCAAGCAGTCCAAGAAGGAGTCGGGGCTCGTCTTCTACGCCAATGCCCCGGCGTCGAACCTGAAGATCGTCACCGACCGGTTCCAGTACTACCACCCGTGGGTGAAGACGACGTCGTACGACCTCGACAACAACGTCATCTTCTCCAAGTACGCGTCCGAGGCGGCGCAGGGCACGCGGACCGCGGACCTGCTCATCTCTAGCGCGCCGAACCTCTGGGTGTACGCGACCCGGAAGAAGTTCCTGGTCGACTACGACCCGCTCCAGCTGAGCGCGTTTCCGAAGTTCGCGAAGCAGTACCCCGGGGTCTTCATCATCTCGCCCGACCCCGCGATCATCATGTACAACAAGCTCGTTCTCGGGAACAAGGTGCCGCAGTCGATCACGCAGATGGCGAACGATCCGGGCACCTACGGGAAGCTCACCGGCTACACCGTCGACAACCTGTTCGGCTACACCGGGATCTGGGGCTACGTCCAGAAGAAGGGCTGGTCGAACTTCGAGAAGATCGGCAAGGACAAGTTCAAGGCGCAGACCGGTGTCGCCGGCCAGCGGTCGCTCGTCTCCCAGGGTGCGGCGGTGGCGGCGTACCTCACCTCGCCGACCGTCCGGCTCGGGATCGAGACCGATCCCCAGCTCTCGAAGATCCTCGGCTGGACGTACAACAAGGACGCGACGCCGCTCGTCCCGCGCGGGATGGGAATCACGAAGAAGGCGGCGAGCCCCGCGACGGCGAAGCTGTTCCTGAACTGGCTCTACACGAAGGCCGGCCAGCAGGCGATGTGCGACGCCGGCTTCACGGCGTTCCGCAACAACTTCACGCCCAAGAACTGCAGCAACACGCTGGCGGACGTCTACGCGAAGGTCGGGCAGAAGAACGTGATCCTTGTGCCGTTCAGCCAGAAGTTCGTGAACGACTATCCGAAGTTCAAGACCCGCTGGCACGGGATCTTCGGCTAGCACGCGACAGCGCAAACAGGCCCCGATGACCGCGACTCCCTACGAGCCACAGGCCTTCCCACGCCCACGCCGGAGCCTCGTCCCGGCGTGGGCGCTGCACTGGGGAATTTGGCTCCTGGTCGTCGCGCTCATCGTGGGCCCGTTCGTGCCGCTCCTGTACGCCTCTCTGCGCGACCGGCCGCTCTACGAGGCCGGCGGCGTGCTCACGGTCGAGCCCTACCGGCAGCTCTTCGGCGACTCGGCCTTCTGGGGCGCGTGGGGCAACACGCTGATGTTCGCCTCGCTGACGACCCTGATGGCGGTGCTCGGCGGTGCCCTGATCGCGATCCTCGTCACCCGCACCGATCTCGTGGGCCGCAAGACGCTTGGGCGCCTGACCCTGCTGCCGATCCTTCTCCCCTCGCTCGGGATGGTCCTGGGCTGGCTCGTGATCTGGGGCCCCGGCGGCTACCTCACCGCGATGTTCGGCGACCGCCTCCACCTGCCGACGCTCGCGATCGACACGATCCCGGGGATGGCCGTCGTCGAGGCGACCCGGCTCCTGCCGATCGCGTTCCTCACCTGCCAGGCGGCGCTCTCACGGGCGGACTCCTCGCTGGAGGACGCAGCCCGGAGTGCGGGGGCCCGTCCCGTGCGGGTGCTCTCGAACATCACGATCCCGATGCTGCGGCCGGCGCTCCTGAACGCGGCGACGCTGATCTTCACGCTCTCGATCGCGGCCCTCGGGATCCCGCTCCTTCTCGGGACCTCGAACAACATCGTCTTCGTCTCCAGCTATCTCTACAACACGTGGACGAACGCCTCGACGCCGGACCCGGGCTCGGTCAGCGCGGGCGCGGTGATGATGCTCCTCGTCGCGACGGCGCTCCTCGTCCTGCGCAACCGGCTGCTCGGAGCGGAGGCGCGTTTCGTCTCGGTCGGCGGCAAGTCGGGGCGGCAGGCCCTCCTGCGGCTGCGGACCTGGCGCTGGCCGCTCGCCGCCCTGCTCTCGTTCTACCTCGTCTTCACGACCCTCGTGCCGGTGCTCGGCCTCGCGCTGATGTCGGTCGTCGTCGTCCTGACGCCGCTCGTGCCGCCCTGGGAGCTCCTGACGTGGGCGCACTGGAACGTCCTCCTCGACGACGAGACCTTCCGCCGCTCGATCGAGAACAGCGCGCTCATCGCCGTCGTCGGGGCGGTCGGGACGACGGCGTTCGTCGCGCTCGCGACGCTCGTCGCGCACCGCTCCGGGTTCCGCTTCCGGCGCACGCTGCCCTTCCTGATGCTCTACCCGCGCGCGACCCCGGGGATCATCATCGGGATCGGCTTCTTCTGGGCCTACCTCCTGACGGGCGCGTTCGGTGACTACATGCGCGGGAGCATCTGGGGGATCATGCTCGCCTTCTGCGTGCGCAACCTGCCCCTCGCCTACATCGTCATGTATCCGACGCTCGCCCGGATCGGGGAGGAGCTCGACCGCGCGGGGCGGGCCGCGGGCGCCGGCTGGTGGCGCACGAGCCGGAGCATCGTGCTGCCGCTCCTGAAGCCGGCGATCTTCGCCTCGTTCATCCTCATGTTCGTCGAGATCATCAACGACTACGACCCCGCGGTCTTTCTCGTGAAGCCCGGTACGGAGGTCATGGGAGCGACCATGCTGGCACAGTTCATCCAGGGCTCCGTGGGGCCGGTCTCGGCCCTCGCGATGGTGCAGGTCGTGATCACGGTCGTCGTGCTCTCGATCGGCGCGAAGCTCTTCAAGATCGGCGTCACGGGAGGAGACCACGGTGCCTGAGATCCACGTCGAGAACCTCGTCAAGGAGTTCGGCGACCAGCGAGCGCTGGACGACGTCAGCTTCGAGGTCCAGGAGGGCGAGCTCTTCACCTTGCTCGGGCCGAGTGGGTGCGGCAAGTCGACGACCCTGATGTCGATCGCCGGCTTCCAGCAGCCGGAAGCGGGGCGGATCGCCGTCGGCGACGAGGTCTTCGTCGACGCGGCCCGGAACGTCGCCATCCCCGCCGAGCAGCGCAACCTCGGGATCGTCTTCCAGTCCTACGCCGTCTGGCCGCACATGACGGTCTTCGAGAACCTCGCGTTCCCGCTCAAGGTGCGGAAGCTGAGGCGGGCGGCTATCCGCACGCGTGTGCGGGAGGTGCTCGAGCTCGTCGAGATGCTGCAGTACGAGGAGCGCTACCCGCACCAGCTCTCCGGCGGCCAGCAGCAGCGGGTCGCGCTCGCCCGCGCGCTCGTCTACTCGCCGACCGTCCTCCTCCTCGACGAGCCGTTCTCCAACCTCGACGCGAAGCTCCGGGAGCGGGCGCGGGCGTGGGTCAAGGAGCTCCAGCGCACGCTCGGGCTGACGACGATCTTCGTCACCCACGACCAGGACGAGGCGCTCTCGATGAGCGACCGGGTCGCCGTGATGAGCGCCGGCGAGGTGCAGCAGATCGGGACGCCCGAGGAGATCTACCGGCATCCCGCGAACCGGTTCGTGGCGGAGTTCGTCGGACGGGTCAACCTGATCGAGGGCCTCGTCTCGGCCCGGGAGGGCGAAGGGGTCGTCGTCGACGTGGCGGGCTCCTCACACCACCTGAGCGTCCGCGACGGCGCGGGGGCGTCCGGCAGCGTCACGGTCGCCGTGCGCCCCGAAGCCGTGACGGTGATGCGCCTGGACGACCACACGACCAACGGGACGAACACGTGGGAGGCCGACGTCGAGACCGTCGCGTTCCTGGGCGACCACTACGAGTACGAGGTCAACGCCGGCTCGGTCGCGCTGACGGTGCAGAGCTGGCGCCGCGTCGAGGGCGATCGCGTCCGGGTGCACATCCCGCCCGACGCGTGTGCAGTGGTCGAGTGACGGAGCTCGCGACGGCCACCTGGCCCGCCGGCTTCGCGATCCACGAGCGCGCGGTCGCCCCCGACCCGGAGTTGGTCGACGCGCTCAGCGGCGTTCCCACCACCATCGTCAGCGACTGCCTCGGCCGCTGCGTCGGTGCGGTAGGGCTTGAGCCGTATCACGGCGACACCGCGCTCTCGCTCTGCGGCGTCGCCCTGACTCTGCGCGTGCGCCCGGGCGACAACCTGATGATCCACAAGGCGCTGACGCTCGCCGGGCCAGGCTACGTGCTCGTCGTCGACGGCTCCGGCGAGCTCTCCCAGGCCCTCGTCGGCGGCCTGATGCGCCTCGCAGCGCTCGCCCGCGGGGTTGCGGGCTTCGTGATCGACGGCGCGATCCGCGACGTCGCCGAGTGGGCCGAGGGCGAGTTCCCCGTCTTCGCCCGCGGCCACTCCCATCGCGGCCCGAGCAAGGACGGCCCCGGTGAGATCAACGTCCCGATCGCCTGTGCGGGCCTCGCCGTCTCGCCCGGCGATCTCGTGCTCGGCGACGCCGACGGGGTGATCGTCGTCCCGCCCCATCTGCTTCCCCGGGTACTCGAGGAAGCCCGCACCAAGCAGGCCCAGGAGGACGAGCAGCAGCGCCATCACCGCGCCTCCCGCACCGACCCCTCCCTGCTCGCGCTCGACGACGAGCGGGTCGCCGCGATGCTCCGCGCGAAGGGCTGCCCCGTCTGATGCGCGCGACCGAGCAGCCGGCCGCGACCCCGCTCGTCGGCCTCGCGCAGCGCAGCTACGAGCCGGACGCGAAGGGCCCGCTCGCGGGCGTTCGCGTCCTCGACCTGACGCGGCTCGTCTCGGGTGCGCAGCTCGGCCTCATCCTCGGCGACCTGGGCGCGGACGTCGTCAAGGTGGAGCGACCGGGCAGCGGCGACCCGTTCCGGCACACGACCGTCGACGGCTACGACGCCTACTGGAAGGCCTACGGCCGCAACAAGCGCAGCGTCACCCTCGACCTCGCGAGCGAGCGCGGCCGCGAGCTCGTCTTCCGGCTCGCGGAGAACGCCGACGTGCTCGCGGAGAACTTCTCCCCGGGCGTGCTCGAGCGGGTCTGCGGCGGCCCGGAGGGACTGCTCGAGCGGAACCCGAAGCTGGTGATCCTCCGGATCAGCGGGTGGGGCCAGACAGGTCCTCGGGCTAGCCAGCCGGGCTTCGGGACCCTCGCCGAGGCCTACTCGGGCTTCACCTTCCTGAACGGCCCCGCCGACGGGCCGCCGGTACAAGCTCCCCTCTCGCTGGCCGACACCGTCGCCGGCACCTACGCGGCTGCGGCGACTCTCGCCGCGCTCTGGAGCGTGCGCGTGAACGGCGCTCCGGGGCAGGTCGTGGACATCTCGCTCTACGAGCCCCTCTTCTCGATCCTGGGCGCCGACGCGACCGTCTACGCGGGCCGGGGTCACCTCCGCGGCCGTGGCGACGGCGCCGGCGTCTCGTCCGTCCGGGGTGTCTTCCAGACGAGCGACGACCACTGGGTCGCGATCTCCGCGGCCACAGACGAGACCGCGGCCCGCTTCTTCGCCGCGATCGAGCGCGACGACCTGCTCGCCGACCCGCGCTTCGACTCCGCGGAGGCGCGGCTCGCCCACCGGGACGAGCTGCACGAGGCGCTCGTACCCGAGTTCCGCCGCTTCAGGCGTGAGGAGATCCTCGCGCTCGCGGCCGAGCACCGGCTGACGATCGGGCCGGTCCTCGACGTTCTCGACGCGCTCGCCGACGAGCACTACCGGGCTCGAGAGACGATCGTCGAGATGGAGGACGGTGTCGTCCTCCACAACGTCGTGCCGCGGCTCTCGGCCACGCCGGGCGCGATCCGCCTGCCGGCGCCGGAGCTCGGGGAGCACAACGCGGCCGTCTACGGGGAGCTCGGGATCGACTCGGACGAGCTCGCACGGCTGGCCGCAGATGGGGTCGTTTGACCCGCTATAGACCCCACTGGCGCTCGCTCCTGTACGTCCCGGTCGTCTCCGAGCGCTTCGTCGCCAAGGCGCACGAGCGCGGCGCTGACGCGATCATCCTCGAGCTCGAGGACGGAGTCGCGCCCTCCGAGAAGGCCCGGGCGCGGGACATGATCGCGGCGGCCGCTCCCCGAGTCGGCCAGGCGGGCGCGGACGTCCTCGTGCGTGTCAACCGGCCCTGGCGGCTCGCAGTCCCCGACCTGGAGGCCTCGATCGGGCCCGACGTTCGCGGGCTCGTGCTCCCGAAGGTCGACTCGGCCGAGCACGTGCTCGCGCTCGCGGAGATCGCCTCGAGCGTCGAGGCGGAGCGAGGCCTCGAGGACGGGCACACCGTCTTCTTCCCGCGCATCGAAGGGCCGAAAGGACTCTTGAACGCGGCCGAGATCTGCGCCGCCCATCCGCGCGTGGTCGCCGTCGGGCTCGGGTCGAGCGACTACACGATCGCGACCGGGATGGAGGCCGGCGGCCCCGGGAACGCGGCGGCCAGCTTCCTCGTGGTCAACGCGGCCGTGGCTGCGGGGATCGTCCCGATCGGGCTGACCGGGGCCATCGTCGGCTTCGGCGACCTCGATGCGTTCCGCCGCTCGGTGGAGGAGTCGCGGGCTCTGGGGCTGCGGGGTGCACCCTGCGTGCATCCGAGCCAGGTGCCGATCCTGAACGAGGTCTTCAGCCCGACCGCCGAGGAGCTGGCGCGGGCGCAGCGGGTCGTCGAGGAGTACGAGCGGGCGCTCGCGGCCGGCGAGGGGGCGATCACCGTGGACGGCGAGTTCGTCGACGTGCCGTTCTACGAGCAGGCCCAGCGGCTGCTCGCCGAATAGCGCCATGAGCCGCCGGCTTCTCTTCGCCCTGCTCTCGATGGGCATCGCGCAGGCGGCCGTCTATCTGATCCGGCCGACCACCTCCTACCGCCTCCTCGCCTACGGGGAGGGCGTGCAGGCGGTCGGGCTGGTGGCGGCAGCCTTCGCCCTACTGCCGATCTTCCTGGCGATCCCGCTGGGACGGATGTCGGATCGGCGCGGCGCACCGCTCCTTGCGATCGGCTGCGCCGTCCAGACCGCCGGGTGCCTCGCGCTCGCCTTCTCGACGACGACCCTGACGATCGCGGGGGCGAGCGCGGTCGTCGGCGTGGGCCACCTCGCGCTCGCGCTCGGCTCGCAAGATGTCGTGGCGCGGGAGTCGCACAGCGACCG
>Ga0136611_10000768_pt1 | contig 21561 bp, 22 predicted proteins | sample AntDrymUQ2232306_2_FD_106645 | JGI IMG/M metagenome (GOLD analysis project Ga0136611, IMG submission 106645) | Polar desert sand microbial communities from Dry Valleys, Antarctica - metaG UQ223 (23.06) | ecosystem: Environmental > Terrestrial > Soil > Desert | place: Antarctica: Dry Valley...
GAGCAGCAGAGGGATAGTCGTATCGCTAAAGCGGTTAAACTCGGTAACTTAAACGCCTGAGCGCGTTGAATCGTCGCGGCTATGCCGACATGGACGTAATGTTTAGCGCCGAGACGATTCTCTCTGTTTTAGAGCAATAAAGGGAGTGAATGCCTCGGATCGCGTAGGAGGAAATCAAGGTGTCATTCCTCATGCGCGTCCCTATCGCCTCGTAGCGGGGCATGTGGTGCGTCTCAGGGGCATGCTGACATGACCGGCGCACCGTGTTGCCGTTCATCGACCTCATGGCCGTAACGTTCGTGGTCGCGATGTCGCTCGGCGCATTTAACCGTGATGCCCAGATAATTAAGGTGATCGTCAGTAAAACCAGTTTCAAGGTGGTCGACGGTAAAACACTGGGTCACATCCGTGCTGGTAAAGGCTCGTGTGGCTGATGGCCTTGAGCACGATCTCAAATGGCTTGGCGCGCCAGAAGGTGTCGAGTACGAGGAAATGCTCGAAGCGGCGTGACCTGCGGACGAGGCGACTGCGCTCGGAAAGGTCGTTGAAGATGACGCGCCGCCGCACACAGATAAAAAGAAAAAGGGCTGCGACACCGCTCAACCATCCAAAAAGGCATCAGCCGCTGCCCAACGGCGTCTATAACTTCGACGCCAATAGGCTCTGCGCTTACTGATGAGGACGAACAGATCGTAGACCGTATCTGGACGCGGATCGCGCCGGAGAAGCGGCGGCAGGCTGACGACGCATAAACACCAGAGGATCAGCCAAACCCCTTCGCTCTAAATCGAACACGCTCGCTTAGCGGAAAAGGCGAGGGCGTCGCATCCGCAGGCAAGTTCGCGAGCAAGCGTTCTGCCGCCGACCCGTCTTCGTTTTGCGAACGTGGATGACGCGAGCCATCGACGAACTTGCGCGTATAAAGGTACCTTCGCTCGCAGGCCAGCCCCAAAATGGTGTGGGTTGCTAGTACCGAGACGTGTAACGTAATACTACAGCCTCAGTTGATGATTGGGCCGTTTGCGGCGGGCGCACGTTCCGTCGGAACCTCCGCGAACCTGGGCAGATAGCCGCAACTATTGATCCGGCTGGCAGCCAATCTGTACCGAATCGACGTTGCGAAAGCTATCTGAGGCTGTAGTAATAGAGTGGCTCTTCGTCCCGCATCTCTATCGGTGCTGTTACAACCCACAACTCGAGCCAATCTCGTGTCTCATGAACATGTACGCTGCGGACCGAACCGAGTTCGCGAACGCTTTCTTCGTACAATCGACCAATCGTGAGTGCATCAACGTGCCGTGCTACTGCCATGGCTTGGATTCCTGTCATCGTCCGGGCTGATTCGGTGGATGTAATCTGACTCTCAGTATAGAAGTATAGAACATGCCTCATGCCTCACCCCTCACCCCATCTCCGCGACCGCGTCGGCGATCATCGCGCCGATCTGTAGGGACGAGGTCGCGGCCGGGGAGGGGGCGTTGCGGACGTGCAGGACGCCGTCGCCACGGTCGATAACGAAGTCGTCGACCAGCTTGCCATCGGAGGTCAGTGCCTGGGCGCGGATACCGGATGGGCCGGGCAGCAGGTCGTCGAGCGTCAGTTCCGGGATGAAGGTCTGGAGCGAGGTGAGGAAGCGCTTGCGCGAGAGGTCGCGCGCCATCTCGGTCATGCCCGTCTTCCAGTGCTGGCGGGCGAAGCGCCGGAAGCCGCCATTCGTGAACAGTTCGCCAACGTCCTTTGGGCGGACGTCGCGGAAGCGGTAGCCCTCGCGCGAGAAGGCCAGGACGGCGTTCGGGCCGAGCCAGATGTCGCCGTTCATGCGCGGTGTGAAATGGACACCCAGGAACGGGAAGCGCGGGTCTGGCACGGGGTAGATATTCGTCCGGACGAGGTCGCGCCGCCTGGGGTTGAGGATGTAGTAATCTCCCCGGAACGGCACGATCCGCGGCTCACGGCTCGCGCCGGTCAGCCCGGCGACGCGGTCGGAGTAGATCCCCGCGCAGGTGATCACCCGTGCCGCCTCAATCGTCCCGCCGCTGCTCTCAATCAGCGTTCGCCCATTGCGGCGCGTGAAGGCCAGCACCTCGTGGCGAGTGCGGATTACGCCGCCAAACTCCTGAATGTCCTCGGCATACGACTTCGCAACCAGCCCGTAGTCGACGATGCCGGTATTCGGTGACCAGAGTGCGCGGACGGCCCGCACATGCGGCTCGATCTCACGCACCCGCTCCTGCTCGACCAGTTCCAGCCCCGGCACCTGATTGGCCTGCCCACGCTCGTAGAGGTTGGTGAGCCGGGGGAGCTCCGACTCGTCGGTCGCGACGATCAGCTTACCGCAGCGCCGCCATGGGATGCCCTTCTCGTCGCAGTAGCGCATCATCTCGGCAGCGCCGGCGACACACAGCTTCGCTTTCATCGAGCCGGGCGCGTAGTAGATGCCAGCGTGGATGACGCCCGAGTTGTGGCCGGTCTGGTGCTGGGCGATCTCGGCTTCTTTCTCCAGGACAACCAACCGCGTCCCCGGCTTGCGCCGCAGGATCTCCCGCGCCGTTGCCAGGCCAACGATCCCACCGCCAACGATCGCGATGTCCCAGTCACCGCCGGTTGCCGCCTGCGGCTTCGGCATCGTCGTCGCGTGTGGATCGTCGATCGTCGCTATCTCAACCATCTCATCCTCCTGCCCCGATCGTCGGTAGCATTTCGATGGCATGATAGCGCGCGATGCCGGTATCCGTTCCAGCATGTCGTGATTGGCAGTAGGATGCACGCGAACGATTGCAGGCTCGCGTCTCGCTGAAGGGAACCGGATACAGGATGGACATCATTGAACAGGCGACACCCGGCACAATCGAAACGACCACCGGCCAGGTTGAAGGCATCTTCATCACAACCGCCGCCTTTCAGCCAATGATCCCACTGGAGACGGCAAGAGCGATCGCTGGGACCGGCCTCAACGGCGACCGCTACGCCCTCGGCACCGGATTCTATTCCGACGGTCAGGACGGGCGGCAACTGACGCTGATCGAAGCCGAGGATCTGGAGCGAATGGAGCGCGAGGACGGCGTTCAACTCGCGCAGCACGAGTGCCGCCGTAATATCGTCACGCGCGGGATCGCACTCGCGCCGCTGATCGGCCAGCGTTTCCGGATCGGCAGTGTCCTCTGCGAGGGCATCCGCGCCTGCCCACCCTGCAATCATCTGGAGGAGTTGACTCGCCCCGGCCCACTGCGCGGCCTCGCCCGGACAGGCGGTATTCGCGCGCATATCCTCTCCGATGGCGAGATTCAGGTTGGGGATGTTGTGGCGCATGATGCAGAGATGTTTGTGTAGCAGGGAGGTGTCGTGATGGGCTTTTTCGATTTCCTGCGTGGGGTTAAGCGGCCGGAGGATGATGTCGTTGCTGTCCCTCGGAGTGAGCTTGAGCAGCGGCTGCTGGCGATCAACAACGCACAGGTGCCGTTCAGCGTCGAGCCGGGCGAGGAAAGCGACATTGAGGCCCACTGGAAGATCGTCGATGCCGACTGGTACGAGATCTTTGCCAAGGCCGGGCTGAAGAAGTCGCACCGTATCTACCTCAAGCTCGACGAAGAGACGCACGAGGTCCGGGCGCTCGAAGAAGCCTGGGAGGTCGAGTGGAGGGCCGGGGTGCCATCCTTCAACCTCTCGATGCAGAAGCAACAGGGCCGCACGCTCGGCTCGAAGTCATTCGGCACCGCCTACGCCTTCACCGGCGTCAACCCGCTCGACTTCGGCCAGGCCTACCAGTTGAACTCACCATGACGACCTCGAATGGCTGGTCAAGCGGAATAGATGCGCTAATTTCCCAGCGCGGGCTGACATCGGCTCTAAATACTTTAACGGTCACGCCCAGCGCCTGAAACAAAAGCCGTGTCGTCTCAGCGTCTAGGTCATCTAGGCTGTCACGCATGACAGCGGCAAGACCCAACAGGCTGTCAAGGTCGCTCTGGGACTGTTGCCACAGGGCCTGTTTAGCCAGCAGGCTGGCGCGTTCTATTTCAAGCATACGGCGACGCTCATTAGTGGCTTTCAGGTCAGACAGCAGGGCTGAAATGCTGTCATCATCATCGGCCATGCTAATCGCCCGGCTGAGGTTATTGACGCGCTTTTGGCTATCGGCCAGCAGTCGGTCAATGGTTTTAATCCCAGACACTGCCGGGTCATCGCCCTGCTGGCCCTTAACCATCTCAACCAGCCGGTCGGGGTTACGCAGCGGCTCTGTCACTTTAGCCCAGACCAATGCGTCCAACTTGTCGGCATTTATACTGGGCTTGGTCTGGCATGAGCCACGATCATTACGAAGACCCTCGCAGCGATACTGGCGTTGGTGGTATTTCTTGCCCTTATAGACCGAATAACTGTCGCGGCTGCTCATAACCCTATCGCAATTACCGCAGCGCAAATATCCACCCCTGAGCAACCAGAAATCAGGGTTTTTGACCCGTCTGAAACTTGTCCGCTTGGTATCGGCCAATGCCCGCTGGGCCTGTTCCCAGAGGTCAGGCGACACGATGGCGGGGGCAGTACCCGCTGGCAGCAAATAGTCCCCGTTCCATGCGCTGACCTCACCTTTATAGATGGGCTTGGTCAACAGGTATCTGACGGTCGTCTGGTTCCACAAAACGCCACCGGCTGGGGTTGGCGTGCCAGACTGGGTCAGGCTAGCGGCAATCGACCGCAACGACTGGCCAGATGCCTTGGCAGTAAAAATGGCCTCTATACTCGGGGCCTCGACCTCATTTATAGAGAAGTGGCTTTTAAGATCGTCTGCCCATTTCAAGCCATAGGGTGCCTTGCCGTTGGCAATCGGCTTGCCGCTTTTGGCTCTGGCTTTCCGACCTGCCTGCGTTCGCAATCGAATATTAGCGACCTCTTGCTCTGATGACCAGCCGGTGACCATTGTGATGAGTTCCCCGCTGGGCGACTCGTCTAGGGCGTCGTTGAGCGAAATGATTTTGACCCCGGCGTGCTTGGCCTCAGACAGCACAATCTGCTGATGGCCCGCTGTCCTCGACAGTCTGTCCAACTTAAACACGATCACGGCCTGAAAGGCACTACTATGGAACGCGGCCCGTAGCTGCGTGACGCCCTCTCTTTCCCAAAGTCGCAGACCACTGGTCGTGTCTTGGTACCACGCGACAATCTGGTAGCCGTTGTCAGCCGCGTATTGCTCAATCGCGTCGCGCTGTACTGGCAATGAGTGCCTGTCGTCGGCTGCCTGCCCGGTCGAACTCACTCGCACGTATGCCGCTGCTGGGGTCATGTCCGGGCCTCTCTACCTATCCAAAGGTACAGTTTCTGAGGGGGCATGTGACTAAAACGCCAATTTCTGGATACTTGATATATAGAGGGTTTTTACGCCCGCTGCCAGATCACCCCTGACGACTGCGTAATTCACGTTCGACGCGCCTTGCATGGCTGAGGGCGTCAACGACCATCTCGCTCACGATGGGCGACAGGTCGAGTTCTGACGCGGCCTGAACTTGCCAGCGGCTCAACGTCGCCAGTGAGTCGGCCTCTGTGACCGATTGCACACCCGGATGGGCTGCCGCGACAAAGGCTTGGATGGGTGTATCCAGCGCGGCTGACAGTTGCGCCAGCGAATGGCTATCTGGCGTGAAGCTTGGCCGGGTTTCGGCTTCCCACCGTGCAACAGCCGAGGCATTCAGCGGCTTGCCTGAGCGGGTCACGATGCGCCTTGCGAGTTCGGCCTGCGATATGCCCTGTTCGGTACGGCACGCTCGAAGGAAGCGGGCGAATGGCGACACCGGGGCAGTCTTGTTTGGCACCGGGCTACCTCTCTCTCTACTCTCTGACGATGATACCACAGAGGCCGCGACCTTGACACCAGTGTCACGGGCGTGTATGGTTCTCGCGGCACCCTGAGAAACCTCTGGCACAGCCCACCTGAACATTTCAATAGCAGGCGCTGCTCGTTGAGGTGGATAATCTTGGGTACTCAGAGGCTGCCCGAAAAACGCAACACCCCTGTCACGACGCCCCAGCACGTCGATTATATCGACGTGTTGTTGAGCAATCCTGCTGGCCGTCTCTTTATAGAGCGGCTGCTTTCCCATGCGCAAAACCGGATAACCAGCGCGGCTCAGAAGGGAGATTTTAGCCCCGCTACCATAGAACACGCCCATAACACCGACGATACGAACCAGTCGATTTAGGAGACGACCATGACGTACAAAATGACGCAGCGAGACATACGGCGCGTCTCAACGCAATCCGATAGCCCTGACGACCTGACGGACAACCTGTTAGCGATGGTGATGGGGGCGGTTCTGACCCTCAACGACCTCTCCCGGCTGGGCCACACGGCGGTCGAGGTCAACGCGGAACTGACCGGCTATTTGGCCGACGTGCTGAATCGCGGCGTTCTCATCCGCCTTTACCACGACGGCGGCGACGATTGGAGCATGAAGCCGGACGGCACGTTTGACGCCTACGACAACGATGACGGCGCTGGCGCTGGCGATGACGACTTTTTCGATACCAGCACCACGGCCCATCTTCCGTACAAGCGGCCCGTCGCATAGGCATTTACGGGGGCAGCCGTCGCTGTCCCTATTTAGAGAGGCATAGAGATGACCGCAATGATGACGACCGCGACCGGCTGCTGAATTCCATCATGCTGGCAAATGCGACCGTCACGGCGCTGCTGAAACTCGAAGTGGCCAGCCGCAAAGGCTGATGGTTAAGAGCGGCTGTGGGGTGCGGCAAACGCCCCCCGGCCATCGCAACGTAATAGGAGACGCACCCATGGGCCATCACACAGGGCAAGACAAGCCCGTGACACTCGACGTCCGCCCGGACAACATCCCAGATGAGTTAAAGGCCATTGCCGCGTGGGTTGACTGGCAATGGCGGAAAGAGAACCGGCAAGACGGCAAAGAGGTTTGGAAAAAGCCCCCCTGCCACCCGGTGACAAACAATCCGCGCTACAAGAGGCCGGAGGGTCAATCGACGTTCGACCGCGCGTATGACCGCTGGCGCATCGACGATGAGATCGATGGCGTCGGGGTCGTCCTAACCGAAACGGGCTTAGTCGGCATCGACATTGACGACTGCATTACCGAACGGCGCCAGATCGACCCACGGGCGTTGGAATTGATTGACACGATCAACTCGTATAGCGAAGCCAGCCCATCGTTCACGGGCCTACACATCTTGCTTGCAGGCGAGTTCGATGGCCCTGATTGCTTTATCGACTACAAGGGACTCAAGGTCGAGATTTATAGAAAACGCTATTTGGCGGTGACCGGGCGTCGCGTAAAAAACACGCCTGCCGAGATTAAACATCGGCAGTTGGTGCTCGACGGACTTTTAGCCCGCAGGCAACAACCAGCGCCGCCCAAGCAGCCAAAAGTTCAGCCCGCGCCAGACCAGCAGGAAGACCGGCACATCGACCAGCAGCCAACCTTTACCAAGAAAGTCAGCCTTGGCGACCTCAACATCCCGCCGAAATATCGCGGGGGCATCAGCGACGACAAGGTGATTCGGCGGGCGAAACTGCAAAAAGGCGGGGGCGGCGCTACATTCCGACGCCTGTTTACCGAGGGCGACACGACCGACTATCCCAGCACGTCTGAGGCCGAAATGGCCCTGATCGGTAAACTGCCATTCTGGGTGAACGACGATGTCGAGCAGGCAGACCGGATTTATCGCCAGAGCGCGTTGTACCGGCTTCACCGGGCTGACCGCTGGAACGAATGGCGCGGGCCAGACAGCACCTATGGCCGCGACACGATCATCAAGGCAATCGTTAATCACTACATGGAGGATTTTGGCTATTACGGCTACGCCCGCAAGGAAACGCGGCAGCCGCGATAGCCCGCGGCGGCGACCAAGGCGAGCGGCGGCACCCCCCCCCGTGTATCTTTAGTATCTTCCCGTGCGCGCGTATACCACAACGGTGACGAATTGTCAAGGTGTCGCGGCAAATTGGTTCACTTAATGTTGCGGCATATCTAGCTCGCTTTAGTTTCAAGCTTAAAACGATCATGCCGCATGTTCGCGCCGAGGAGCATGCCCGCCTACAGACACTTTTAAGTGTCATGATCAGCGCTGACCGGACGAGTTGAATCCGTTGTGCCGTATCTGGACTCGCGCAGGGCGTCCTGCTTCTGATGACGGAACCGATTATAGTGTGAGGCTCGCTAATAAACTATATGCCCTATGTTTATTGTATTCTCGGAGCCTGCCGCCTACGATGCAGAACCAGTATAATTACCCGGCAGGCTGGATTTGCAGCGAGACTGTAGACATGCTATACTCCGATTCCGTCATGTCTCAGCCGACCAATCATGTATCGACATCGGTCGATGCGCCATCTATGCCTCTGACGCCGCGCAGAAGGCCGCCGCACGGCACGCAATGTCCACACGGGTGTCATGAGTCATTGCGTGATTATGTGCTACTCTCAAGGGCTTATAGGCGTGCAAACCTATAAAAGTCTTGCACGCTCGTGAATGGTATTAAATATCTGGCAGGGGTATTAAACACCAGTCGAGCCACCGCAAGGAGCATTTTCATACTGACGATCAAATGCCACGCTGAGGAATACCACGACTCAGTTTATATTGTGGCAAGGCTCCCCTAGAAACGACGTGCGGTCTTGGGGGCGCCACAGGCGTCGATGTCGGTCGCCGCATCCATGCGACCGGCACGCAACGGACATGCGGACTGTGCCGCCGAGCGTTTGGTTTTTACCTCCGGGTTGTCATGCGCTTGCATTAGTCGCAAAAAGGCTAATAGCGTGACGCGGACTGGGTTGCGTGGAATAAACGCCGCTCTGGCTAGCCTGCAGTTCTAAACTCGGAGACTAAATAGTTACCCTTGGCTGTTCGGCATCCGCCGTTAAAGTACGCGAGTAAAGGAGTGCAGCATAGCCGGTGAGTCACGTCCATCGCCTCGATCCTCAAACGCATCGGTTCGACAACCTCGGTTTTTTGCGTTTGGAGTCGACGCCACAGATGACGAAGTCATCGAACTCGTCCGACAATTGACGTTGGACGAAGACGAATACGAACGGCAACGCGAATTGACGCATCAGGGCAGGGCCGTACCGGGCCTAAAAGACGAGTCGTCTACATCGTAGCGCCACCATTATTCCCCGGAAGCGCTCCGTCGATAGGCCGTTTCAACAATCCGTCGTACCTCGGAGGTCGGAATATCGGTGGCGTACGCTGGGCTTCGGCCCCTGCACTGGCAGAGCATGGCGCGTTCCTGTGCCCAGTCGATGCCAACGTTATATTTGGTGAATCGCCCCTCTACCGCTCCTGCGCGTCGCCGCTGTGCCACCGAAGACCCCGTTGTATGTTTACTGTCGTCGCCCCCTCAATAAACGCCTGTATTAAAGTGCGACGGACGATTAAACCAGAATGCTTTAAGAAGCCTCTGCGCGGGATCATCTTGAAGCCATGCGCCGTCGCGAGCTGCTATCGGGTGCAATGGGCGTACCGGATGCGCACTGCCGGAAGCGGACACAAAGCAGACGGTTTCTGTCGTCGCGCGCGGTGACCGACCGCGTGTCGTCGGTCTGCTACGGGGCATCGTGGTGCCCCCCGATTACGTGCCACGCAGGCAGGTGCAACTTCATATGAGGAGAAACGCGGAAACGTGCGGTTTATTGGGGGTGATTGCATGCTGTTGTACCAGTAGCCGAAAGTCGTGAATGACCGATGGGGACGGGGAAATCCGCGACCGACGCGCATGCAATTACCGTGCAGTTCAAACTACAGGGGAAACGCGCACTGGACGTCCCCTGAATGGCGACCCGTGCTTGTGACCCTGAGCGCCTCTCGCCGGTCTTCTTTACAAACGCGGCGAACGCCTGCGATGGATGTGCATCGGGTTGACGCAACGCCACGCACCCAGCGCGAACCAGACCGAACACCACCTTGCCTCGAGCGGCACCAGCATGCAAGGAGACTTTTCTCTGCGGACGCGAACGCTACACGTTCTGGCTGGGTATACCCGGTGTTGCTGGTTTATATCGGTGACGATGAGGTTAACCCGATTATTCGTCGCTCGACGTCCACACGTGGGGAGCGTCCGTCGAAGGCTGCGTTAAACCCATTGCGTTCTCCGGCAAACGACCAGCGTGTCGAGATCGACGCGAAAGCAGTGCCATTTATAGGAATGCGTTCAACTGGCAGATTAAAGTAAAGCATCAGGATGTTCCCGCAAGCTCGCCACATGCCTCGTTCGCGAACGGCCTAAAAAGGAGGGCAGCTATGGACGTGGCCAACACGCCCGACGCAGACACCGACGATGTACGTCCCTCGCCCCCTCGGTGGAGGTTTTCAACGTTTGGGCCGGATGCCGGTGCTGTAACCGCAAAACGGACATCGGCATGTGTCGGATACCTTGTCCACCCAGTCGCTGTATAGCACCTTGAACTCGGCGCCACACTCAGCCCACGGGCACAGCCGGTCGAGGTACCCATCCTCATCGATTGGTATACCGAAGGATACCTGCGTCGGCTGTTCTAACGCCTTCAGCGCACGTCTCAGGTCATCAAACATCTTGCTCTCTCCGCGTCGAAGACGAACCGAGCGTTTGGCGTGAGCGACAGCGACGGCGTTGAGAGCGGCTCGGATAACCTGCGACGGGGACGCCTAAAGGGTGTATTGACGAGTCCTCGCAGCCGCGCGGATCGAACCGATCACTGACACCACCACTTTTCTGTGCTGAGAGTGTGCATGAATGATTGGCGTATGGCCAGCGACAGATTGATGCCCAGCTTTTAGCGAGAGGCTGATCGCGCAGCACAGTGGGGCCAAAACCCCGCCGAGATCGCTCGCGCAGAGGGCAGCCACTAAGAACCGCATGTAGCTCAACATCGACTTAACGCGGGAAAGTGCGTGGCCCCGGATTACCCATTAGGAGTCGCCGGGCTAGCTGCCTGCGTTCAATCGTGAACGCTATTGTTGGTCATCCGACGCGGCTCAGCGCAATGCGCCAGTATGCGGGATGCCCACTGTGAGATTGCAGGCCTGCGTGCGATATGCATTTAATCGTCGTCGGCCCTTTGCTGCTTCTCCGCCGCGATCCGCGCCCAGATACGATCTAAAATCTCCTCGTCCTCAGCGGTCAGCTCAGGGCCGTTGGCGTCGAAATCATAGACGCCCTCGGGCAGCGGCTCGCGGCGCTGTAATCGCCGTCGCGTTCGGTCATCGTTACTACATGTGTTTGTCATGTGTCTTCTCCCCTATCTGACGGAGAGCTAGCTGACAGCGACGCGACGCTCGACCGTCCGTGGACGCGCAGTCTCCGCAAGAATGCCCCTCAGACGCACTGCGCGGCCCACTGTGCCGTCACGCTGATGTCATAGGTCGGGTTATCGACCTGAATGCTGCCGTATCTCAGCCCTGGTGAATGAAGAGGTTGCTTATGCAAGCTCATCCTCGGTCGGTGGCTGGAAGATAGTGATATATTTATCCATCTCTGTCTTGGGAATTACAAACACGCCTTCGGTGGGGGTACGATTTCGTATCTCTAAACGTCGATATAGTTCCGAATACGGAACATCTATATAATGCACCTTGAAATTTACACCTAACTCCTTCGACCTGTTCCTATAATCATCGCGTTCAACACGCGCCCAGCAGCCGAAATCAAGTACTACGTCGCCGCCCAGTTCTAGAACATGTTTTGCAACGTCCCACATGATCTGTTCAATGCCTTGGTGTCGTGCATCATGATCTTCATGTCCAACATCATCTCCGAATAATTCTAAATGCCAAGCATCAAGAGTCAGTAGAAGCGCATTTACCTCCCCTGCAAGCTGACGCGCATATGTGGTTTTCCCACTGCAAGGCAGCCCAACCATCAAATGTAGTGTTGACATGGTCTCCTCACGGTCGCATGAAAGTGAGTGGATAATCTATGAGAATCTTACAGAACAGCTGCGGGATTTCAAAAGTCCTAAAGGTCGGAGGGCCACGGGCGCATCGCCCGTACGTCCTGAACATTTAAATCGCCACCTGTAGCTCGTCGCCTGACCAGAAGAGGCTGAGGCTGCGGCCCCGGTTTCCTAATAAGAGGGAAATAGCAAGCTGTCTGTGTTGAGCCGTACACGTTGGAGTCGGTCATGCGGCGCGACGCTACGAGTCGGCGCTCGCTCTGCTCCCCAATCGTTTACTGGCCCGAGAGCGGTTTCATCAACACGCGTCGGTTTACGCGATGAGAGCTGTCTATCCGTCCAAGGATGGGCATTGCCTTTATGCTATGAGTCGTCAGCCTGCTGCTGATTCTCCTCCGCGATCCGCGCCCAGATACGGTCTACTATCGCCTCGTCCTCAGCGGTCAGTTCAGGGCCATTGGCGTCAACGTTATAGAGGAGCTCAGGCACCGATTGGTACCGAATTACAGGTTTGGACGCTATCGCAGCGCTTTTACTATTTAGTTGAGCGCGGCGTCGCGTCATCGTCTACGACCTTTCCGAGCGCGGTCGCCTTGTCTGCGAGTCGAGCCGCTGTGAGCTTCCCTGCGTTTCGGCGTGCCGAACCGTCTAGACACCGGCACAACGCCATCAGCCGCATGCGCCACCGCTTGCGCGGCAGTGTCCCGCTGCATGATCTTGATGACAGATATATTGCTGTTGCCCGCTATCACTTAAATGTTCGAGTCGTCATGGTTATAGAAGAAGCGCCACACCACGGTGCCGAACACCACGTTCATCGTGTTGCTATCCGAGTGCTCGGTACAGCGATCATGCTCACGATGCCCCTGAGACGCACCACAAGCCACGCTACGAGGCGATGGCAACGCGCATGAGGAAGCACACCTTGTTTTCCACACAGGCGATCCTGGCGTTCAGGCCTTTATTGCGTTGCGATAGATAACGACGCCCTATGACGCTAGCAAAAAATCAGTTATGGATAGCCGCGCTAATTAAACGCGCTCAGGCATTTAACGTACGGCACCTGAGCGCTGTTATAACGCCACGCACCATCCGACGCTGACTGCTGTCTCTATCCGCGTCCGCAACGGGTCAGCCGCACTAACGCAATGGTGGAACCCATCGGGTCAATCGAATGCGGCCTTGCCCGACACCATTTGCACCCGCAGGCGTCCGAAGAGATATTCCGCGTCCCCAGCATCGAGGGGGAGGACACTATCGGAGATCGCATGATCGACGCTGTGATAATGGACGAAGTAGCCACGGTTCCCACGAAGCAGGGAGGTGGTTGATCCTGTCCGTCCGCTGCGGTGATGATCGAGCGCAAGGAGTTGCCCACACCCCTCAGGGTAGCGTGAGTAGGCAACTGGATTCGTCACAGGTTCAGACATTGCGGGCACCTCATGGTCGTGATGACCACCCAAACGGCACCGAGTATGTCGCATGAATGCGCTGCTGATAGGGTTCCATCATAGCAGGTTCAACGACACTCCATCTCCGGACGGTACCTTCGAGCTGCGAAGTAAGACGATTTCTGGTGGGTGCCCGACTGGATCACCGTACCTCAGGCACGTGGAGCCTGCGTCACCCGCATATCTCACTGGTTCGCCGCGGCCAGCTATGGCCGAGTCATCTCCAACGTGAGTGTGCCCGCAGAAGGTCGTCATCGAGCGCTAAAAGGACGCAGGCATCGTCGGCCAGCTCGTGCAGCGTGCGGTCATCGGCCACCCGTTCCCAGAAGGTGTGCACCTCGTGCGCCAGATCGCTGACCTGTCGTCGAGCGTCATGCAGCACCTGCTGATGTTGCGCGAGTGCTGTGGCCAGCGCCCGTGGTTCCAGCAGCAAGTCATCACTAACCGCATGCTGCCCGCGCAAACGGGGAGCGAACTGCGCGATGCAGCAACCGCCACACGGCTTCGGCGTACGGTCATCGGTACGACGATCTTCGACTGGGTCGTTCCATGGAGCTATCGGGCTGCCTGTTCTCAGATCAGCGGCTTCGTAGACGTTTCATTGCCAGTGGCTAAGGCACGTTCCATGCCCAGCCTGAATGGCGTCGCAACCGCCGTTATGTATACCGGGTGACCGGCATCGACTGTGCGTTATGCCATCGAGGCGAATCAGGTTGGCGGAAAAGGGAGCGTATGGCAGCGTGGAAACGGTCTGCATCAACGAGGGGTAGGCGAGCCGCATCGTTCAAGCGCGTTCCAGTCAAGGAACTCGCTACACAGTTCGTGCGAAAGGTCTACACCGATGACATCCTCGGCTCGTCAGCCGAAGTTGCCTACCACCTCATCTTCGCGATTCCGCCTGTTCTCATCCTGACCCTGACTGGTGCCGCCGCCGTGAACCAGTTCACCAGCGTCCCAGTCGAAGAAACGCTACGGACGCTGGTGCGTGAGCGGGCACCAGCCAGCCTTCAGGAAGCGCTCGGCACGATCATCACCAATGCGGTTGGACAGGCCAGTGGTGGTGTCATCTCGGTCGGCCTCCTCATCACGACCGTCGTGGCCATCTGGTCTGGCTCCAACGGCATCGCCGCGATCATGAAGGCATACAACCGCGCCTACGCGGTCGAGGAAGATCGGCCCTACGTCCGCAAGCGGGTCGTCGCCGTCGGCCTGACCATCCTGTTAGTCGTACTCATCAACGCTGCCTTTGCCCTCATGGTTTTCGGCGAGACAATCGGCACGTGGGTCGCGAACTGGCTCGGGATGGGGAGTCAATTTCGCACGCTCTGGGAGGTGACGCGCTGGCCGGGGGCAATTGGACTGTTTATGTTCCTGCTGGCCGTGCTGTATTACGTTGCACCGGCAATCGAGCAGTCCTTTCGCTGGATATCGCCGGGGTCGGTGGTTGCCACGATGCTGTGGGTTGCAGCGTTGTTTGGTTTTCGGTTCTACCTCTCGATTGCCTCGCCGAGCACCACCTATGGCGCGTTCAGTAGCTTGATCGTGGTGCTGTTCTTTCTGTACATCACCAGCGTCATCTTGTTGGTTGGGGCGGAGATGAACGCGATCCTTCAAAAGCGCTATGACAAGGCCGTTATCCATGACCGCGCCGAGCATCCTGAGCGGCTGACGACCGATGCCGCCAGACAGGAGGCGATTGAGGAGGCGCACGATCTGGAACAACGCGAAGCGGAAGAAAGCAACACGGCCAGCCAAATGTAGGTCGAGGACGCGTGCAGCATGCTCCTGAGACGCGCCACAAGGCCCGCTACGGGGCGACCGAGGTGAAGATGAGGCGTGACACCTTCTATTCTTTACAAGCGATTCTAGGCGTCTATGCTAGTTCTTGCTCGTGCGCGATGCCGAACGTCGCTTGATCAATGCGAGCGACTACATTCTTGGACATCCGCCCTGACCGTAATCGTCGAATATCGTCGTCGGTGGCGTGGAACGCCGACATGTCGCGGCCATCCCGTCTCCATGCTTCTTCTGACAAAACTCAGGGACGCAGCCGATCAGCCGGAGCGAACGGCGTGTGCCGCTGGACGAGGTCGTCGCTGGGGTCGCCAGCATCAGTATCGAAACGGCAACGGCATCTCGCGTCCGAAAAAGTCCTCGTACCACGCGGCCCCAGCCGCCTCGTCGATCTTGTCTGCACCCTCTTCGCCCTTAAACAGGTAACGCGCGAGGTCGCCATCCGCCACCCATGACCCGTCACCATCGACATACTCGAAGTAGTCGCGTGGCGGATCAGCGCACTGTACCCGGCGAAATAGGCCGGTCTGGCGCCCCTTACGGGTCACGAGCGCGAAGTAGCTGACCGTTATCTCGTTGTCGGCCACCCAACACCTCCCTCCGACCGCAGAACACCACCAGCCACGACAAGCAGCGCCACGCACCCGTTGCGACACCCGTTCGTGGCGCGTCGATGTCCTCGACGACCCGGCTTCGCGCAGCGATTCTGCCTTTTCTAAAAAGCGGGATTACTGTAATTATACCTACTCAGCAGTTCGAGCCGCGAGGTAAAACGGTACGCTGTTTATTTACGGGCGGTGGAGTTCCTTGCTGGGAAAACGATTTGTCGCCATGAATGCACATTGCAAGAGTGCGACACACGATGTCTGTCGTCAGCGTGCCGGAGATGACTGTCACGATGCCTCGGAGACTGCGCGTACGGCCCTTTGACGAGCAAACCGAATGCCATGATGACGCACGTGAGAACACGACGGGTATGCCGCGTTGATGCACCCATGCGCGAACGTGAGGATATGCAGCGCCGCCGCTTCGTACGATGAGCACCGCTGACCCGAGTCCGACACGTCCGACGGCAGCCAGCGACGCATCACGTCAATGGCACGCGCTCTGCTTTAGTAGTGGGTATTGACGACAGGCGTCGTCGGATAGAAGGAGCGCGACATGTATATCGGCATCGGGGTTGGCACGGTGATTCTCATTCTTCTCCTCGTGCTGTTTGTCTTCTAGTCGCCGTCAGCATATCGAGCCAGTCAGAAAGGGGTCACGACCATGAGTGGACGAGACGACAAGGTCAAGGGCACGGTCGAGGAAGCCAAAGGCAAGGCCAAGCAGGCATGGGGCGATCTGAACGACAACGAGGAAACCCGGGCTGAAGGTCAGACTGACGAAGCCAAGGGTAAGGGTCGCCAGTCGCTGGGCAACCTCAAGGACGCTGCCGACGATGTCAAGAAGGCCTTCGACCGCGACAAGCCGTAGGCAGACACCAGTCGCAACCGCTGACACCGAAGGAGGCAGCATGAGTCCAGAACGGTCGCTTAACCTCATCATCTACACCGTCGTGGCGCTGATCCTGATCATCTTCCTGCTGATGCTGCTCGGCGTCATCGCCTCACCGTTCTAACCCGGTATCCATCTCGTCCGTCGTTCGAGCCGTCGCATCGTTTCGCGGCGGCTCCTCGCTTGTCTGATTTAGAGGAGCAGCGGATGGTCGCCAAGCCGGTCAGGAATAGCGGTCATCGCCATCTGCCATCACCCGGCGGAAGTCAGACGAGCGTCCGACGCTAGGTCGCGGTGCTGATCCAGTCTGCCAAGAACACGGTCGTTGATAACGGCCCGCAGTGGGCGGCGGCCATCGCCTTCTATGCGCTCCTCTCCGCCGTTCCGGTCTTGCTCGGTCTGGCCACGGTCGTCTCGTTCATCGGTGAGCCACTGATGGTACAGCGGCAACTGATCGGGATGGAGTGCCCCAAGGGCGACCGCCTCGCCGACGATGTTGTAGATCGCTGCGTCCACACCATCCTGCATGCCACGTCCTCCAGTTCCAACGGCGAGCGTTCCGCCACGGTGACCTGCGCGGGCCGCGCGACCGAGTTCACGGACAGTCGAACAGACACACGTTGACCGCTGATCAGCACGGTCGTCGTCGCCACCAGCGTGATGCTGACGGCGGCGCGACGTGCTGGCTGAGGATCGCAACCACCTGCTGCGCATCATCAATCGTGCGTGCCGTCATGACGACCGGATCGGTGTGGCGCCGGGTCACAATAATGTCCTGACCACCCCGCCTGACAGCGGTCATATCGCTGAGGGTGATGGTGGCCACGACCGCGCCAGCCCGATTGGTGATTGTCACCTGCTCGTCAGACACAACGAACCGCCGACCATCTGCGAGCGGGATCACGACGGTGGTTTCGAGCCGCATGCATATGGCCTTTGCATTTAGGGGCAAGCGTGTTCAAGCGTGAGAAGCCGCGACTCGGCGTGATCCAGATCACCGACCAGTATGAGGAACACACTCGCGTCATCGGCCAGATCGTGCAGTGTCCGGTCGTCAGCGAGGGCATCCCAAAAACCAGCGACCTCGTGCCTCAGAGCATCGACCCTGTTACGTGCTTCAGCGATAGCCCGTTCGTACTGAAGGAGCGCGGCTTCTAGCGCGTCAGCTTCGAGCAGCAGGTCACGTGCAGCCTCTTGACGACCGAGACTGACGGCGCGAACGGCCCGATACAGGACGTGGCGCACGGCGCGATGCGGTGACTGGTGCGCGAGGCGATGCGGGAGATGCGCGTCGAACGGGGCCATCGTGCTGGTTCCGCCATGTCATTGGCTCGTCGCGGCGTCATGGATACGCTGGCGCAAGCTCGTGTTGATTATGGTGAGATGATTATGCCAAACAGCGAGTATCGGTTGACAGGTTAAGATCGTGGCGCAGCCACAAATGTCGGCATGCCTCAGATACGCGCCACATCGCCTACTGGCGGGCGATGACGACGTAACAGATTGGCCCGGTTAGACCAACGAATGAACGATGACCCTCAATGCATCTTCGACTCACAACAGAGCAAACGAGATCCGCATCAGCACGATGATGTCACGCAGAGATGACATACTGGCTTAATGCCTAACCGCGGTAGGTGCCGTGTTGATAACGAGACAGGCGATCAACGGGATGGTAGCCAGTCACGATGTCATTGTCGCAGCGTCTCCGTCCCGCTAATGTGCGTCAGTTGATACCCACAACGCCGCGATATCGCATGCTGAACGCGGCTCGGCATACAGATAGCCTTGCGCAATGTCACAGCCAAGTTCCTGAAGTACCCGTGCTTGTACGTCCGTTTCAACACCTTCGGCAATCACCTGCAACCCGAGCCCATGTCCCAATTCGATCATGCTCCGCACGAGCACCGAGTCGGCTGAGTCATCCCCAAGACCACTGATAAACGAGCGATCGATCTTGAGGAACTGAACCGAAAAGTGCCGTAACCGACCAAGCGAAGAGTACCCCGTTCCGAAGTCATCGACCGCGATTCGAACGCCGCGCTCGGAGAGCGTCTGAAGTGTCGCTGCAACGTGATCTGGATCGTCGGCAAGGATGGACTCCGTGACTTCGAGGATCAGTCGAGACGGGTGCAACGTTGCGTCAGCAAGAGCCGCCTCAACGACGGCGACCAGCCCACGGTCACGAAACTGGTATGGGGAAAGATTAACCGCTACCGCGAACGAGTCAGCAACGTCAAACGTCGCGATCCAGTTGGCTGCATCCCGGCAGGCCTGCTGGAGCACCCACGTTCCGAGTGGAACGATCAATCCAATGTCCTCGGCGACCGCGATAAAATCGCTCGGCAGGAGCGTTCCGTCCGTTGGATGTTCCCAACGAACGAGCGCCTCGACGCCAAACACGTCCCCCGTTGCAAGGATCATCTCAGGCTGATAGCGTAGCGATAGGTGGCCGTTCTCGACGGCGAGACGCAGTGCATGGCCGACTTCGAGTCGATGCAGTGCCTGCTCGTGCATGACTGGGTCAAAGATGGCGATTCGATCTTTGCCGGCAGTCTTGGCCGTGTACATGGCGAGGTCGGCGTCACGGATCACGTCCTCGGCTAAGAGTTGCCCGCGACCCAGCGCGATGCCCATACTCCCGGTCACCGAGACGGGACGGTCGCCAAGCGTGATCGGTTCGCGGAGTACGTCTTGGACGCGTTCGGCAACCTGCATCACCTCCCCGATGTCAACCACATCCTCAATTAAGATTGTGAATTCATCCCCACCGAGCCGAGCGATGGTGTCGAACTCGCGGATCGCGTCTGCAAGCCGTGTCGCGACGTCGATGAGGAGCCCATCCCCAGCACTGTGGCCAAGTGAGTCGTTGACCACCTTGAAGTTGTCGAGGTCAAGAAAGATCACGGCGACTGAGGACAGACGGTGTGCGGATCGCCGCAGCGCATGTGCGAGCCGGTCAAGGAAGAGCGTCCGGTTCGGCAAACCCGTCAGTGGATCGTGGAAGGCGCGAAAGGTAACCTCAGACTCGAGGCGCCTGCGCTCGGTGATGTCGCGAGCGTTGATGACCAGTCCTGCAACGACTGGATCATCCAGTAAATTCGTGACGTTGCCTTCGATGATGCGCCATGAGCCATTGTTGTGCCGACACCGATACTCGATCACCGTTGCCGCACCGAGACGCGCCACGACGGCACGGAACGCCTCAGCCACGATCGAATGGTCATCAGGATGCACGTATGCCAGCGCAGGCATCCCCAACATCGCGTGCGGATCGTAGCCAAGGACACGTTCGACGGCTGGGCTAACATAGGTCAGCAGTCCATCTCCATCGAGGATACCGATGATGTCGGTTGCGTTGCGAACCAGCGCCTGTAAGCGTTCCTCACTCTGCCGTAGCGCTACCTCCGCTGACTTCCGAGCCGTGATATCGAGCAGAAACCCTTGCCAGTGGTCGGGATTGCCATGCTCATCATGACGTAAGACCGCCTCATTGCGCACCCACACGATGCTGCCGTCGCGAGCAATGTCTGGGATGTGATCCCAGTCACGCTCGTCGATCTCGCTGGTGGACACGTTCAGGTAGACGCACTCGCGCTCGACGGTGGTGATGGCACTTACCGGGATGTAGTACTCGCGGTGGAACAGGCGACCCTTGCCGACGACGAGGAAGAGCGCATGGACTTCATCAACCGTGCCGAACTTCTGGTGATCGGCACCATACACTGCCCAGTTGGTATCGACCGTCCAGTCACCAACCGACCGGCTCAAGTACGGATTCGTCATCGCGGGGTACTCCTATTATAAGCGTCTGGACAGTAACTTGATCCCGAGACAGCGGGTCGATACGCTTGCTATGCAATGGGCGTGCCGAGATGGATGGCAGGGATGTTGGATTACCGCAGACAGCAGTGTTCGGATGAGGATGGCCACCGGCGTCAGCGATGCGGGCGATTGGCGCGCAGATACAGCGTCTCAGTTCGATTGAACCAGCTAGATGCCGCGCCAACGTTGTTGACGCCAGCCTACCCGCATTTGATTGCCCTCCGACGCTGTGGACGGTTGGCGAAGCGTTTCGACAAAACGCTGGGCGTCAGCAATGGTTTGGCGTGAACAACGACATAGGCCCGCAGGCATCCGAACCACGATGACCGTTGCACCATCGCGTTGTCGGTTGGCATCCCGGCTGGTAACGTGGCTGACTCAACATCGATGCCGCCATCACCAATACAACGAAGGCAACCACGGACACGGGTGATAAACGTACTGTGCCGCACGCGTTCGCCAGATTGCTCGCGATTGCGAACGAATCAACATGTACGGCACCGACCGATCTTGGTTTGGTGCCGGTTGGTCTGTCCAGCATGCATCTCAGACGCGCTGTAGCGCCCGTAGCAAGACATTAGTCGTAAACGCGAGGCAGTTTTCACTACAAGCGATTGTAGGCAATCATGCTCGCTCTTGCTTCCCGACGAACGCAGACGGCGTTCAAGCAACGGTGGTTCGTATGGTACGTTCAAACGGTCGTGCCATCCTGTGGCGGGATGACGCTGCGTCACTGCCCTCGTCGCTGACACCATGTCGTCATGCCATGGCCGTCTCACGTGAGGATACTCTGCGCCGTGGCGATTGAAACGATCATCCTGCTTGCCGTTCTCTTCTTCTGCTCCGCAACGCTCTATTCCGCTGTGGGGCATGCGGGTGCGTCCGGGTATCTCGCGATCATGGCATTCGTCAGCGTCACCCCAACCATCATGAAGCCGACGGCGCTCGTCCTGAATATCCTTGTCGCCACCATCGCAACCGTGCGTTACCGAGCGGCTGATCGTGACGTCCTTCGGCAAGCGTGGCCGTTCATCGTCGGGTCAGTGCCGCTTGCGTTTCTCGGTGGCGCGATCCATTTGCCCGAGCCGATCTATCGGCCCA
>Ga0136611_10000769_pt1 | contig 21552 bp, 16 predicted proteins | sample AntDrymUQ2232306_2_FD_106645 | JGI IMG/M metagenome (GOLD analysis project Ga0136611, IMG submission 106645) | Polar desert sand microbial communities from Dry Valleys, Antarctica - metaG UQ223 (23.06) | ecosystem: Environmental > Terrestrial > Soil > Desert | place: Antarctica: Dry Valley...
ATACCGTCACCGTGCCGATGGCGCCTCGCACTGGGCGCGCCGTCGACCTTGCCATCGGCGAAGAGTTCGGGAGTCCGATCTTCTTGCCAACAGCGGCACACGACTCGCCGACGGAGCGCGTGGAGTAGCGCCGAACTGTAGATATTCCGGTGATCGGGACGGGCGTCGTTTGCCGCCGCATCGAGCCTCGCGACGATCGACCGCAACCCGACAACTCGACGATCTCGGTCACATCGCAGCCGAGACGCCCTGACCGTCGGGCCGTACAGAACTTCCGACTTGCGTGCTGCGGAGCTGGCACACTGGGGCGGTCGAACGGGACCGGTGGATGAAGACGAGGATCGAGATGTGATCGACCGACAGCTCGAGTTCATCGAGCGATGCTGCGAGCTCGCCGACGGCACGGCCGTGGGCGATGGAGCGTTCGCCGCAGGACCTGCGCTCTGGGTCGGAAGACGCGAGGTCGCACACTTCGACGATGAACACCGGGTTGACGTGAGGCTCACGAAGTCGGTGATCCGTCGCCGGCTTTCGGAGTTGAAGGGCGACCAACGCGTCTCGTTGAGACGCAGCATGTCGGACTGGCTCGAACTCACGATCGAGTCGGATGACGACGTGCAGTGGGCAACGAGCATGGTCCTCGATGCCGTTGCGGCCAATCTGCCAAACCGCGATGCCCGGACTTCTCCGGCAGGCGAGAGTCTGGAGCGTCGCCGCCGCTTGCACTGACGCCGCTCCGGGCGTCATTGGCAGGTACGTCCCGAGGCGAAGCCATGTGCGACGCCGACGGTCAGCTCTGTTGTCACTTCGCCGTTGCACGCTCACAGCACCACGGCGTTCGCCAAGCCGTGACCACGGTGACGCTTCAGGTCACTCGACAGGCTTGCCGGTTCCACGCGTTGGTGCCACCGTCGAGGTGCGCCCGGTGATGGGTGCTGGGTGGAGTCGCGCGGAGACTCGAGCATGCCCCGCGGAACGTGGACCGACCCCGAGGGCAACCGGTTCGACATCGGCCGGCGCGAGCGATCCCGTTCGAGTGTCGAGCTCCGATGAGTACACGGCTCGGTCGTCGTCTCCATCTGTGAGAGCGGGCCCGCGGTCTGCGGCCATCGAGGCGGAGCGGACGATGTCAGCAGAGACCGCAGTCGACGACACCAGCCAGCCTGTCGCCGTCCCGCCGATCGTGGACGAGCACGAGTGGGAGGCCGCGCTCGAGGAGCTACGCGCACGGGAGAAGGCCGCGACGCACGAGCTCGACGCCATCGCCGCTGCCCGCCGCCGCCTCCCGATGGTGGAGCTGGCCGAGTACACCCTCGACGGCGCCGACGGACCGGTCCGGCTCGTGGACCTGTTCGAGGGCAAGCGGCAGCTGATCGTCTACCACCACATGTGGTTCTCGGGTGAGGAGTGGCAGTGCCCGGGTTGCACGGGGTTCACGAGCCAGTTCACCCGGATGGAGTTCCTCGACGGCTACGACGCCCGGTTCGTCATCGTCACCCAGGGCCCGATCGAGGAGGCCCTCGAGTACAGGGCAAGGGTGGGCAACCAGATGACCTGGTACTCCAGCGCGAGGAGCCCGTTCGGGTCCGACATGGGTGCCCCGCCCGAGGGTTGCGCCGCGTTGGCGACGGCACCTCAGCCGTACTCGCTTGCGATGTCCGGGAGCTCGACGATCACCCGTTCACGGCGCTTCTCGAACCGGCGAACACCCGGTCACCGCTGCACGTCGTCACGGTCGTGCTCTCGGCCGCCATGGCCGCAACTGCGCTCTCGGCGACGATGGTGCAGGTCCATCACGCATCGGCCTGTTCGCCCACCTGTGTCGCTGACCGAGGACGTTCTCACCGTGCCGGAGTGCGCGACGTGGCTCCCGACCATCGCGTCGGTCCAGGCCGGTACCGATGGCACGACCGGTTGCGTCGCTGAGCCGCCGGGTCGACTCGGCGTCGCGTTCGTCGACGTGGTCACGCCTTCGCTCCCTCTGCGGTACTGAACGCATGACCACGACGCGAAGTCCGCTTCACTTCACGGCCACACGACCCAGTCGCGCCCACGACTACGGTCGTCGCCGTGAGCGCATTGGGTGACGGCCGTCCTGTGGAATCGGTGATCGATGACCTCCGCGCGTTGCGCAGGGATGACGCGGACTGGGCCAGTGGTCGCACGTTCGGCATGGTCTACGACGGCGGGCCGGACGTGCATCGGGTGGCGGAGGAGGCGGCGCGCCTGTATCTGCACGAGAACGCGCTCAACACCAAGGCGTTTCCGTCGCTCGGGAAGATCCAGGCGGACGTCGTGCGTTGGACCGCCGACCTGTTGCACGGCGATGCCGCCGCGTCGGGCTTCCTGACGAGCGGAGGGACAGAGTCGATCCTTTGCGCCGTGCTGGCGGCGCGCGAGCGTGGTCGTGCCGAGCGAGGCATCACCGAACCCGAGATGGTGGTGGCCCAGAGCGCGCACGCTGCCTTCCACAAGGCGGCCCATCTGTTCGGTGTGACAGTGCGCTCGACCCGGGTGCTCGACGACTGGACGGCGGACGTCGCGTCCATGGCGGATGCGATCACCGGCAAGACGGTGCTGGTCGTGGGCTCGGCACCGCAATACCCGCAAGGCGTGATCGACCCGATCCCCGAGATCGCCGCGCTCGCCGCAGCCTCGGGGGCGAACTGCCACGTCGACGCGTGCATGGGCGGCTTCGTGCTCCCCTTCGCGGAGATGCTCGGCCGGGACATCGCCCCGTGGGACTTCCGGGTCGACGGCGTCACGTCGATCTCGGCCGACGTGCACAAGCTCGGCTACGCGCCGAAGGGCGTCTCGGTCATCCTCCACAGGACCAAGGCCCTGCGCGCGTACCAGACCTTCGTGTTCGACGACTGGCTCGGCGGGTTCTACGCCTCCCCCAACATCCAGGGCACCCGCCCGGGGCTCCCGATGGCCGCAGCCTGGGCGGTCATGCAGCACCTCGGCGTCGACGGCTACGTCGGGCTGACCCGAATTGCGATCGAGACCGCCGATCGGCTGCGGGCCGGGATCGCCGGCATCGACGGGATCCGGGTCCTCGGCGACGGCCGCCTCCACCTCGTGGCGATGGCCGCCGACACCGGCGATCGGGCGTCGAGCGGCCAGACATCGAGCGACCAGCCATCGGGCGATCAGCGACCGGGCGTCGACGTGTTCGCGCTCGGCGACGCGCTCCAGCAGCGCGGCTGGTTCCACGACCGCCAGGGCCCACCTGACTCGCTGCACTCGACCGTCTCCAACGGCAACGCCGCGGTGATCGACACGTACCTCGATGACCTGCGCGCCTGCGTTGCCGAGCTACGGGGACGGCGCGCCGAGGACCGGTCCACGAACTACGCCACACTCGAATGAGCCGACAGCCGGAGGCCGGTGAGCTCAAGCGCGCCGCGTGCGCAGTCGTCGACCGTCTGGAAGGCGATCTGGTCGCGGTCAGCCACGCGATCCACAGCCGCCCCGAGCTGCGCTACGAGGAGCACTTCGCGAGTGCGGAGTTGGCGCGAGCGTTGACGGACCATGGGCTCGTGGTCGAGCATCCCGCCTTCGGGCTCGACACCGCGTTCGTCACCCGTGCCGGCGCGGGCGGCCCGCACGTCGTCGTGTGCTGCGAGTACGACGCGCTTCCCGAGATCGGGCACGGCTGCGGACACAACGTCATCGCCGCCGCCGGCCTCGGCGCAGGCCTTGCGCTGGCCACGATCGCCGAGCGTGCCGGCGGCCGGCTGACCGTGCTCGGCACACCCGCCGAGGAAGGCGGCGGCGGCAAGATCCGCCTCCTCGATGCCGGCGCCTTCGACGGTGCCGACGCGGTGATGATGATCCATCCCGAGCCGGCCAACGTGGAGATCGCGCCGTACCTCGCCAACGACACGCTCGTGGTCGAGTTGCACGGGAGAGCCGCCCACGCCGCATCGTCGCCGTGGGCCGGGATCAACGCGCTCGACGCACTCGTGCTCGGGTACCAAGCTGTGCACACCGCACGACACACGCTGCGACCGGACGAGAAGGTCTTCGGCATCATCACCGACGGCGGAACCGCTGACAACGTCATCCCGCAGTACGCAGCCGCTCGTTACCGGATCCGGGCGCGCACGACGCGCCGACTCGATCGAGTGCGCGAGCGCGTCATTGCCTGCTTCGAGGGCGCCGCCGCCCAGGTCGGCGCTACGTGCACGACCACGTCCACCGGGGGCTACGCCGAGCTGCGCGCCAACCGTCCGCTGGCCGCTGCCTTTCGCGCGAACGCCGAACAGCTCGGTCGCCAGTTCCTCGATCCGGCGTCGATCCCGATCGAGGTCGCGGGCTCCACCGACATGGGAAACGTCAGCCACCGCTTCCCCGTCATCCACCCCGTTCTCGACGTCGGCACCGTCTGCGGAGGTCACACGCTCGAGATGACCGCGGCCGCGATCACACCGGGGGCGGACCGGTGCGTCGTGGACGGCGCAAAGGCGATGGCGATGACATGCATCGACTTCTGGACCGATCCGTCTCTCCGCGACCGGGTCCGCGACGAGTTCGATCGTGATCGAGGGTGACGTCGACCGGTCGATCTCGAGCGCGTCAGCGAGCCGCGTCGCCGGGTAAATCGATGTGGCGATCACGTGGGCGAGTTGCTCGGGGAGCTCTGCGGGGACGTCGATCACGATCTCCCCGTCGTGGTCCTCCTGCAGCTGCCCGATGATCGAGGTCCGCGAGCGAAAGGTCAGGTCCCTCTGCTCCGCACCGATCAGCTCGGCTCGTCGCACGCGCCGGATCGGCAGCCCGCGCACCGTGACAGTGCTGTACGGCGCTGGAGCAAGAACAAGTAGACGACGTCGCCTCGACGCGTGGCGGGGCCGTAGAACTGCCATGGCTCGAGGCCCGCGTCGGAGCCGTACACGGCGACTCCGTGCTCCGCGAGCCAGTCGCCGAGCGCTTCGAGGCGGCTGAGCTGTTCAGGCGGGAGCGAGCCGTCATTGCGAGGACTGACGTTGAGCAGTAGGTGGAGCAGGCCGTCGACGCGCTTCGTCGCGGGCGGCGTGCGCGCTCATTCCTCCTCTGCGAGGTGTGGCAGCCGCAACACGTCCACCCAGTCCTCGACATCGGCACGCTCTGCGGACATCACACGCTGGAGATGACACCGTTGCGTCGATCACGAGCGGAACGGACGGGGCGTGGTGGACGGCGCGAAGGCGATGGCGTGACATGCATCGACTTCTGGACCGATCCGTCGCCTCGCGAACGCGTCCGGGCAGACTTCGATCAGGCCCGACCGGCCGCCTCAGCGACGCCGGTTGCGGGCGGCTGATCACCCCCGTCTGCCCGCCGCGTCGGGAGACGAACGGTGTTCGGCGGTCAACGCCGGGAGCAGGGCTCGGGCGACCTCGGCGGGCCGTTCCTCGTGGGCGAACAGCCCGGCGCCCGCAATGACGTTCGCCCTGTTCTTCGAAGCAGGGGGTCTCGCCGCCACCGGCCGAGAGCCCTATCGCAGCTTGGTTCCCCGACTCGTCGAGGCGTGGATCGCCTGGGCGAGCGAGCTCATCGACGGGACGCTGGCACGCCGTCGCGCCGAGGCCGAGGCGGCCATTGCAGTCCTCGATGGCCTTCTGCTGCTCCGCCAGCTCGCAGGAGCCCGAGTGGCCGATCGCGCCGCCCGAAGGATCGGAGTCCGCGGCGCTGTTCGATCCCGGCGGTCAGGTCATCCGGAGGAGCCGATCGGCGGTTGACGCAGCGACGAACGCGAAGAGTCCTGCGCACCAGGCAACGGGGGAGAGGAGCGCGAGGCCCGTCGCGAGCAGGAGCAGGGCGGCGATGAGGAACGCGATCACGAGCGCGACGCGCGCGGACTCGCGCCGACGCAGGCGGTCGGTGCGCCGGATCAGGTCGGCGTCGTCGACACGGAGCCGGCTGGCGATCTCGTCGAACTGTCGGTTGATCTGCTCGATGTGCATCGGCCGGCTCCGTTCTCGATGAACTCTCACCACGGTGTGCGCGTGGTGACCCTGGTCACATCATCCCCACGGACGGCTGTCGTCAAACCGCTGCGAGATCCTGCCGCCGCTCCGCGTCAGCGGCTCGGCTTCGTGAGGTGCCACACCCAGAGCGACGGCAGGCCGATCATCGCGTCTCGCGTCGCCTCCGCGTAGACGAGTGATGCGGGCGCGGCGGCGATCTGCGACTCGCCGAAGGGCACCTCCTCGCACCCGGTGACCTCGAGGCCGGCTGCCCGCACGGCGCGCAGCCACGTCGCGGCGGAGTGGTAGTGGTTGCGCACCCAGGTCATCGGCTTCCCCGGCGAGATCCCGCCGTAGAACGCCTGACCGCCGAGCAACTCGCCGACCGGGTGCGGGTCGGTGATCACGAGTGCGCCGCCGGGTCGCAGCACTCGCCCGAGCTCTGCCACCGCGCGCGACGGATCGGCGAGGTGACACAGCGCCAGCGAGATGATCGCGACGTCGAACACGGCGTCAACGAACGGGAGCGACTCGACGTCCCCGTGTTCGAACCTCGCGCCCGGCACCTTCTCTCGTGCCACGGCGAGCATCTCGGCGGAGGCATCGACGCCGGTCGTGTCGCATCCGAGAGAGGCGAGGGTGGCTGCGTGCCGCCCGGTGCCGCACGCCGCGTCGAGCGCCGTGACGCCGGCACCGGCGAGGCGCTCGAGCAGCGGGAACACGACCGGGTTCTCCGTCTCGATCAAGGGGTTCGGGCCATCGTACGTCGACGACCACTCGGCATAGCCGTTGCTGAGGTCGCGTTCGATCGGGTTCAGTTTCAGCGAGTGCGGGAACTCGTCGCACCGGTCGAGCAGGTCGCGCAGCTCCGCAAGCCGGACCTCGTTCCGGTCGCCGTCGACGTACCAGCGCCGCAGCACCGACAGGCCGATCACGCCCGCGAAGTAGTGCGCCGCCAGGATGTCCGCCATCGCGTCAGGCTACGCGCGGTGCGTGCGACGGCGGATCAGGCCGCAGACACGGTCTCGGTCACCGCGCCGGCCTCCGGCGTGTCGGTGCGGATCCGCAACCCGGCGCGCCAGTCGGCGACGCGAACTCCCTGCAGCCGGCCGAAGATCGCGGCGGCGACGAGCGCACCCAGTGCGGTGAGGGCACCGCCGCCGACCAGCGTCCAGCGGGCGCCCACGGCGTCGGCGATCGCACCCAACGCCGGTGCGCCAATCGGAGTGCCGCCCATGAAGATCGCCATGTACAGCGCCATGACTCGCCCGCGCATCTGCGGGCCCGCGCTCATCTGGACGAATGCGTTCGACGCGGTGATCATCGTCAAGGCGGTGACGCCGCACAGCGGGAGCACGAGCGCGAACATCAGGTACGACGGCATCAGCCCGGCGACGATCTCTGCTGCGCCGAACGCGACGGCGGCGACGATCACCAGGCGCTGTCGGGAGATCCGGCGGCGTGCGGCGAGCAGCGACCCCGCCAGCGACCCGATCGCGAGGATGGACCCGAGCACCCCGTACTCGCCGGCGCCCTTGTCGTAGACGCGTGTCGCCATCAGCGCGGTCGTCATCTGGAAGTTCAACCCGAACGTGCCGGCGCAGAACACGACCGCCATCACGAGCATGATGTCGGGCCGCGAGCGGACGTATCGGAGGCCTTCGCGCAGCCTCCCCTTGGTCGACGTGAGCTGAGTCGCCGGGGTGAGCTCCGACGACCGCATGCGCGACAGCGACACGATGACCGCCCCGTAACTGACCGCGTTCGCGCTGATCACCCAGCCGGTCGCGCGGACGCCGGAGCCCATCGCTGCGATGAGGACGCCGGCGACGGCCGGACCGACCATGCGAGCGAGGTTGAACGACGCGGAGTTCAGCGCAACCGCGTTCGCCAGGCGGTCGCGGTCGACCATCTCGTTGACGAACGCTTGCCGCGCAGGGACGTCGAACGCGCTGCCGGTGCCGAACACGAACGCGAGGACGTACACGTGCCAGGCGGCGACCACGCCCGTCACGGCGAGCACTCCGAGCAGCGCCGCAGTCGCGCCCATCGCCAGCTGCGTGATCACGAGGATCCGTCGCTTCGAGTACCGGTCGGCGATCACTCCGGCGATCGGTGAGAGCAGGACCGTCGGCAGGAACTGCAGGCCGGTGGTGAGGCCGAGCGCGCCGGCGCTCCCCGTGAGCACGAGCACCAGCCAGTCCTGCGCCACCCGCTGCATCCAGGTGCCGACGTTCGACACGAGACCCCCGATCGCGAACAACCGGTAATTGCGCACCTTCAGCGCGTCGAACGTACGGCCCATGCCCTCGCCACCTTCGCGCAACTGCCTCGACCCGAACCGAACGAACGGACCGAACCGGCGGCGCCGGCACGCTTGCAACCGCGGTGGCGCGATGATCGGCGGATGACGTACAACACGATCGCGTGGGAGGTCGCCGACGGCGTGGGCACCCTCACGTTCAATCGCCCCGACCGGCTCAACGGCATCACCAACGAGATGACACGCGAGTTGCACGAGGCGCTGCACACGATCGCCGCCGACGACTCGGTCGCGGTCGTCATCCTGACGGGCGCGGGCACGGCGTTCTGCCCGGGCGCCGACCTGCGGCACTACTCGTCCGGCGCATCCGACGAGCCGTTGCGGCCGGAGTCGTTCGACGTCCCTGTGCTGCTGCACGAGATGCCACAGGTGACCATCGCCGCGATCAACGGCGCGTGCGCCGGCGCCGGCCTCGGGTATGCCTGCGCCTGCGACCTCCGTTACGCCGCTCGGAGCGCGAAGCTCAACACCGCGTTCCTCGACGTCGCCGTCGCCGGCGACATGGGCTTGCCGTGGACGCTCCCGCGCATCGTCGGCGCGGCCCGTGCACGCGAGCTGTCGCTGCTGCCGCGGAAGCTCACTGCGGACGACGCGGCGGGGATCGGACTCGTCAACGAGACCTTCGACGACGACGCGCTGCTCGACGAGGTCCGGTCGCGAGCGGCGCGGCTGGCTGTCTCGGCACCCCTCGCCCGTCGCGCGCTGAAGAGCCACTACGCCGAGGCGGAGCGCATGAGCTTCGCGGAGTTCGTGAAGCTCGAGACCGAGCGGCACCTCCGGATCTCGTCGTCGGCCGACTGTCGCGAGGCGTTCGCGGCGTTCGTCGAGAAGCGACCGGCAACGTTCGTAGGTCGCTGACCCGCCGGCTCAGCTCGCGCACGTGGCGCATTCGCCGTAGATGTCGATCGCATGCCGGTCGGCGCGGAACCCGGCCCCTCCGGCGACCCGATCGAACGCAGAGTCGAGCGAGCGCTCGAGTTTCGTGTCGAGCGTGACGTCCCGGACGGACCCGCACGTCGTGCAGATCAGGTGATGGTGATGGCCGGTGAGATCCTCGGCCAGCTCGTAGTGCGCGTGCTCGCCGCCGTGCACGAGCCGCCGCACGACGCCCGCCTCCTCGAGGATCGACAGGTTGCGGTACGTCGAACTGAGCGCAAGTGACGGCGCGACCGCGAGCAGCTCCGGCAGCGTGAGCGGCGCATGCGCTGTTGTCAACGCGTCGACGATCGTCCGCCTGCCCTGCGTGAAGCGCTGATCGCGATTCGCGAGCCGCTCCGTCACCGTGCGATGCAGCTCCGCCGCCGCGGCAGCGGCGCCGGAAGCTCGACCCCGACGGCTCACGCGATCGCTCCTGCATCAGGAGCGCCACGTGCGGTGAGCGCACGACGCAGCGACGTGACGGTCAGCACCAGGAAGAACAGCACCACCGACGCCAGCGCCATCGATGCGCCGGCGGCTGTGCGGTGGTGATAGCTGACGAGCAGCCCGACGACGCACGCCAGCGCACCGAGCACGATCGCGAGCACCATGATCACGAGCACCCGATTTGCGATCAGCGCAGCCGCGGCGGGAGGCGCGACCAGGAAGGCGAACACGAGCAGGTTGCCGACCGTCGCGAAGGAGCCGACGATCGACACGGCGATCAACGCGAGCAGCGCGAAGTGGGTGAGCAGCGGGCGCAGGCCGAGCATGCGCGCGAGCGTCTCGTCGAACGTCATCACCAGCAGCGCGCGGTACAGCAGCAGCACGCCACCGGCGACCACCACCGCGATCACGGCCTGGCGGATCAGCTCGTCCGACTCCACGCCGCTGATCGAGCCGAACAGGAACCGGTTCAGGTCGCCGGTGTATGCCGCGCGGCGTGTGGACATGATCACGACCGCGAGCGCGAGGAAGCCGACGAACAGGATCCCGATCGACGCGTCGTCGGGGAGCGGCGAGTGGGAGCGGACGACGCTGATGCCGCCGACCATCGCCGCAGCGGCGACGAGTGCGCCGAGCGTCGTGTTCTGACCGAGGAGGAACGCGATCGCGATGCCCGGCAGCACGCCGTGCGCGAGCGCGTCGCCGAGGAACGTCAGCCCTCGCAGCACGACCCAGGTCCCGACGATCGCCGTCGTGACGGCGGTCAGCAGTCCTCCGAGGAGCGCCCGCTGCATGAACCCGTTGTCGAGGAACGGTGCGATCCACCACTGCCACGGGTCCGTCAGCAGCGTCATCCGCCGAGCCCGTCCGCGATCAGTTGTGCGTCGGTGCGCAGCAGCCCGATGTACGTCTCCGCGCCAGTCCCCGCCTCGCCGAGTGCGTCGGTGAAGAGGGTGATCACCTCGATGTCGCCGACCTCGGCGGCGAGCACCTCGATGTCCTCTGCCGAGTGTTGCTCCTCGGCAAACACGGCACGCACACCCGTCTGCTCGACGAGCCGCGCCAGCTCGTCGAGCTCCGCAGGGTTCGTCTCGCCGAGGGTCGACCCCCCGGGGATCACCGCGCCGACGACGGAGAAGCCGTAGCGCTCGGCGAAGTACGCAAGCGCTTCATGGCTCGTGACGAGCTGCCGCTGCACGGGCGTGAGCGTGCTCAGGACATCCGTGATCTCCTCGTCGAGTGCCACGAGCTCGGCGTCGTACCCGGCCCTGCATCGTTCGACCGTGGCCGCGTCGAGGCCGGCCGCGACGAGCGCGTTCGCGAGGGCCGGCAGCGCCGCTCGCACGCGCGTCGGGTCCATCCACACGTGCGGGTCGCCGTCGATGAGGCTGATGTGATCGGTGGCGCGGAACACCGGCGTGCTCGCCCTCTCCGCGCCGGTGATCATGTCATCGAGCGACGGCTCGAGATCGGCCCCGTTCATCACGACGAGCGCAGACTCCTCGATCGTCTCGCGGTCGCGCAGCGACGCCTCGAACGCGTGCGGGTCGCCTCCCGCCGGGATCAGAACGGCGACGTCCGTCGCAGCGCTGTCCTCGCACGCCAGTGCGCGCGTGACGTCGCCCCAGATGCTCGTCGTCGCGACGATGGGGAGGCGGTCGCCGGACGCCGCGCCGCCCGGCGCCGATGCATCACCGTCGGAGCACGCCGTTCCGAGGGCGCAGCCGAGCAGAAAGAGATGACCAGCGACGACGCTCCGGTACTTTCCAATTGCCACTCGATGAACTATACTGATACTCATTCTCACTGGCAACACGCAGAGGTGCGAGTCCGACATGGGCGATGAACTCGCAGCGCGCCTGCGCGACGCGACCGTCCGCTACGGCTCGATCGAGGCGCTCTCGGCGGCGACGCTCGACTTCCCCCGCGCGACGATCGTCGCGCTGGTCGGCGCCAACGGCAGCGGCAAGAGCACGGTCCTCAAGCTGCTCGCCAACCTGGTGGAGCCCACGTCGGGGAGCGTGCAGCGCGCGGCCGGCGCGAGCGCGATGTTCGTCGGCCAGCAGCACGGTCACCATCGCTGGATGCCGTTGACGGTCGCCGAGGTGCTGAGAATGGGGACGTACCGCCGCGCCGGGCTCGTCGGTCGCGTCAGCGCCGGCGATCGAGCGGAGGTCGCACGGGTGACCGAGTGGCTCGAGGTCGGCGACCTCGTCGGTCGCGGCTTCGACGAGCTCAGCGGCGGACAGCAGCAGCGCGTGCTCGTCGCGCAGGCGCTCGTCGGCCGGCCGTCGCTGCTGCTCCTCGACGAGCCGATCACGGGACTCGACCTCGCCAGTCAGGCAACGATCCTCACCGTGATGGCGGAGCACGCACAGTCGGGTGGAACGGTCGTGTTCTCCACACATCACCTTGCGGAGGCGCGGCGCGCCCATCGCGTCGTGCTGTTGGCGGGAGAGGTGCTCGGGGAGGGCCCGCCCGACGAGGTGCTGCGGCCCGAGCTCCTCGCCGCCGCGTTCGGCGGCAGGCTGCTGCGCGTCGACGAGTCGGCGGTGCTGATCGACGACCACGGCCACGGCATCGATCACCAGCACTGACCACCACCACTGAACACCACCACTGACGCCGCACCGTCGGGCCGTTGGCGACCGGCGAGGAGTACTGTCCGGCGCGTGAAGTACGGCATCGCGTTCGCGAACACCATGGGTTGGGCGACGGGCGCTGGTGCCCTCGAGGCGGCACAGGCGGCGGAGGCCGCCGGCTTCGAGTCGATGTGGACGGTGGAGCACGTCGTCTACCCGAACGGCTACGAGTCCGAGTACCCGTACAGCCCGGACGGCAAGATGCCGGCGGTTCCGTCGACGCCGATCCCGGACCCTTTGATCTGGCTGTCGTACATCGCCGGCGTGACGTCGACGATCAACCTCGCCACGGGGATCCTCATCCTCCCGCAGCGCAACCCCGTGGTGCTCGCCAAGGAGCTCGCCACGCTCGACTCGTTGTCGGGCGGCCGCGTCGAGCTCGGCATCGGGGTCGGGTGGTTGAAGGAGGAGTTCGACGCGCTCGGCGTCCCGTGGGAGCGGCGAGGACAGCGGACCGACGACTACGTCGGCGCGATGCGCGCGCTCTGGGCCGCCGACGGCGCGTCGTTCGATGGCGAGTTCGCGTCGTTCGCCAACGTGTCGTCGAACCCGAAGCCGGCGCGTTCGATCCCGATCGTCGTCGGCGGGCACTCGATCAGTGCCGCCAAGCGGGCCGGCCGTCTCGGTGACGGCTTCTTCCCCGGCAAGGGCAGCCCGACGGAGCTCGCCGAGCTGATGGACGTGGTCCGCCAGACGGCCGCGGATGCGGGTCGCGACCCGTCGGTGATCGAGCTCACGTGCAGCACCGCCGGGATCTTGGGATCGGACCCGGTCGGGGCGGCGCAGGAGATGGCTGCCCTCGGCGCGAGCCGGCTGATGGTGCCGGCGTTCGCGATGATGAAGCCGTCGCCCGCCGAAGCGATGGCCGGGTTCGCGGAACGGGTGGTCGCGCCGACGAAGGACATCGCTGCGGCGATCTGAGTCGAGACCCGGTCGCCGCATGCAGACGTTCCTCCATCCTCTGCGCCGTGGAGTGCGGGTCGCACGAGACCGTGACGCGCTCGTCCTCGGCGAGCGGCGGATGACGTACGGCGAGCTCGACGTCCGGCTCCGCCGACTGCACACAGTGCTGCGCGACCTCGGCACGTCACCGGGGGAGCGTGTCGCCGTCCTCGCGCTCAACTCGATCGCGTTCATCGAGCTGTACGTCGGCATCTCCGCCGCGGGTCGACTGCAGGTGCCGCTCAACTTCCGGTGGGCGGTGCCGGAGCTGGGGTACGCGCTCGCGGACTCCGGCGCGACCGTGCTGTTCGTCGACCGCGACCCGGGTCCGCTGGCATCGCTCGTCGGCCGCGTCGTGCGGATCGACACCGGCGAGTACGACGAGCTCGTGGACTCGTCCGCCGAGACGCCCTTCGACGAGACGGCGGTCGCCGAGGACGATCTTGCCGGGCTCTTCTACACGGGTGGCACCACCGGTGCGAGCAAGGGCGTGATGCTCAGCCATCGGAACCTGATCGCCAACTCGTTCCACGCGCAGACGATCACGCCGCTCGAGCGCGACGACGTCTACCTCGTCATGGCGCCGCTGTTCCACGCCGCAGGCTCGGTCTCGGTGCTGCAGTCGATGTACGCGGGAGCGACGCAGGTGATCGTGCCCGCCTTCGACGCGGGCGCGGTGCTTGACACCGTCGCTCGCGAGGGCGTCACCATGACGCTCGGGGTGCCGACGATGGTGGCGGCGATGGTCGAGGAGCAGCTTGCGCGCCCGCGCGACGTCTCGTCGCTGCGGGTCTTCTCGCACGGCGGGTCGCCGATCGCGATGGAGGTCGTGCGCCGCAGCGTCGACGCGTTCCCGGGCACGGAGCTCGTCCACCTCTACGGCACGACGGAGACGTCGCCGCTCGCGACCGGCCTGCGACACGAGGAGCACCTCGTCGGGTCGGAGCGGGAGAAGTCGGCCGGTCAGGCGGTGATCGGCGTGGACGTCGTCGTGCGCGACGACTCCGGCACGCCGCTCACCGACGGGCAGCCGGGCGAGGTCACGATCCGCGGTGCGAACGTGATGCAGGGCTACTGGAACAAGGCGGAGCAGACGGCAGCGGTGCTGCGCGGCGGCTGGTACTGGACCGGTGACGTCGGCCGGCTCGACGAGGAGGGCTTCCTGTTCCTGCTCGACCGGTCGAAGGACATGATCATCAGTGGCGGTGAGAACATCTACTGCACCGAGGTCGAGGATGCGCTGTACAGCCATCCGGCGGTGCTCGAGGCGACGGTGTTCGGCGTCCCGCACGAGCAGTGGGGCGAGGCGGTGCACGCCGTCGTCGTCGCGCGCGCCGACGTCACCGAGTCGGAGCTGATCGCACACTGCCGTGAGCGGATCGCCGGGTACAAGGTGCCGCGGTCGGTGTCGTTCCAGTCGGACCCGCTGCCGAAGTCGGGGCCGGGGAAGGTGCTCAAGCGCGAGCTGCGCGCGCCGTTCTGGCAAGGGCACGAGAGCGCGATCGTCTGACCTGCGGCGGGCGCCGCAGCGGGCGTTGGTACCATGCCGATGTCGACGGCCGCGCGGGGCGGCGACAGCCGAACGTTCGAGCGAGATCTGGGTGAAGGCGGGAGGTGGGAACGTGGCCGAGGCGGCCGACATCGTCCACCTGCTCCGGCGCACGGAGTTCGTCGCCAGGCCGTCGCGTGTCGCGCAGCTGACCCCGCTGTCGCTCGCCGCCGCCGTGGACGACGTGCTCGACGTCGCGCCGCACCCGGTCCCGCAGATCCCCGGGCATCTGCTCCACGACGACGAGGGGCGGCGATGGGAGCAGTTCGTCGACGCCTACCACTGGTGGGCCGACCTGATGGTCCACCAGCCGCGCCCGGTCCGGGAGAAGATGACGCTGTTCTGGCACGGTCACTTCGTCAGCGCGCTGTGGGACGGTGTGCACGAGGTCCCGCACATGATGCGCCAGATCGAGCTGTTCCGGACCCACGGGATGGGGAGCTTCGTCACGCTCACCCACCAGGTCGCGATCGATCCGGCGATGCTGCTCTACCTCTCGAACGGCAACAACGTGAAGGGGGCGCCGAACGACAACTTCGCGCGGGAGCTCATGGAGCTGTTCACCCTCGGCGTCGGCAACTACAGCGAGGGCGACGTCCTTGCGTCGGCCCGCGCATGGACCGGGCACAACTACGACGAGGGCACACACGGCTACGTCTTCGTCCCCGAACGGCACGACGCCGGCGACAAGCCGTTCTTCGGAGTCACCCGCAACTGGGACGGCCCCGAGATCATCGAGCACATCCTCCGCAACAACGCGACGACGCGGCTGATCGCGGCGCGGTTCATCGTCCGCAAGCTGTGGGAGTTCTTCGCCTACGCGCGACCTGCACAGAACATCGTCGACGAGCTCGCCGCCGACTTCGTCGCGCACGATCTGGCGATCACGCCCCTGCTGCGGGCTCTGCTCCGGCGCCCCGAGTTCTACTTGGCGGAGGCGCGTGGAGGTCTCGTGCGCACCCCGACCGACTTCGCCGTCGCCGTGATGTACCACGGGTCGTTGACCGCAGCGCAGGTCGGTCTCGCCGGGTGGGCGGTCAAGACCGGGCAGATCCTCCTCAACCCGCCGAACGTCGCCGGCTGGAAGAGCAACGAGTACTGGTTGAGCACGAGCGCGCTCAACGGCCGCGCCGGCTTCGCGCGCGGCGCGACGATGTGGCTGCGCAGCGACGCGCGCTTCGACCACATCGTCGGCCTACCGGCGGACGCCGCCGTCGCCGAGGTCGCCCGAACGTTCGGGATCACGTCCATGACCGCGGCGACGCGCGACGCGCTCGTCGCCGCGCACCAGGCGGAGCGTGACGCTGACCCCGTCGGATGGTGGGCCGTCACGAACCTCGTCACCATGGTGATGCTGGCCCCGGAGTTCCACGTCGGATGACGCAGCCGGGCATGGATCGACGCGCGCTCGGCGTGGCGAGCGACGAGCTGGTCGTCGGTGGGTGGACGCGCCGGCGGTTCCTGCAGGCCGTCGGCGCGGGTGTGCTCGCCGGGCCGGCGCTCGAGGCGCTGCGCCAGCGGGTGCCCGACGCGTGGGCCGGCCCGCCGATCGGCCCGGCCGACGGCATCCTCGTGATCGTCACGCTGTACGGCGGCAACGACAGCCTCAACACGTTCGCCCCGTACGGCGACGGCCTCTACCACTCGAGCCGGCCGAACCTCGCGATCCCGCCGGACCAGTTGCTCCGCATCGACGGACGACACGGCTTCCACCCCCAGCTGCCGTACCTCAAGAGCCTGTACGACGCGGGCAGGGTCGCCGTCGTCCACGGCCTCGGGTATCCGAACCCGAACCTGTCGCACTTCTCGTCGATGGGGATCTGGATGGCGGGCCGCTTCGGCATCGGCGCCGGCACCGCCCTCACGGGGTGGATCGGCCGCTGGCTCGACGGGCAGCCGACGGCGACCGCTCCGTTCGCGGCGTGCTCCCTCGGCACGACAGTCCCACTGCACATGACCGGCGCGACGCGCCGCGCCATCGGCGTGTCCGAGCAGGGCGACATGTTCGGTGCCGGCCGCACGGCACGGGACCTGCGGATGCACGCCGGGCTCATGTCGGTCGCCACTGCGTCCGGCGGGCGCGGCGCGCTGCACGACATGTTCGCCGCGACGATGCGCCGCCAGCTCGAGGTCGCTGCGGAAGCGGCGCCGTCGTTCGCGACGCCCGTCCCCGGCGTCGGCGTCGTCGCGAAGATGGGCGCTGCGGCGCGGCTCGTCAACGCGAACATCGGCATGCGCGTGCTCGACGTCGGCCAGGAGGGGTACGACCACCATGAGCTCCTCCCGTCGCGACACCCTGCGTCGCTCGCCGAGCTCGACGCTGCGCTGAGCGCGTTCTTCGGCACGCTCGAACCCGAGATGCACGAGCGGGTGACGGTGATGACGGTGTCGGAATTCGGGAGGATGTCTGTGTCGAACAGCTCCGACGGCGCCGACCACGGGACCGCGTCGACGCAGTTCGTGATCGGCCGGAACGTGCGCGGCGGCGAGTACGGAGCCGAGCCGTCGCTCGCGAAGCTCGATCGCAATCGTCGGCTCTACGCCTCGCTCGACTTTCGTGCGCTGTACGGCTCGGTGATCGACGGGTGGCTCGGCGGTGGCGGCAGCACGATCGTGAACGGCCCCTTCGAGGACCTCCGGCTCTTCTACGGGTCCCCCGGCTCGTGGCCGGCGATCCCGGGCGTGCCGGTGGCAACGGCGCCGAAGGGCGCTCCGCGAGTGCTCCTCGCGCCCGGCGGTTTCGTCCCGATGAGCCCGGTGCGCGTGTTCGACACGCGTGACGGCACCGGTGGCCGGCGGCGTGCGCTCGGCCCGGGGGAGCGGTGGGACTTCACGTTCGGTCCGGAGCTCGGCGTGCCGCCGAACGCAACCGCAGTCGCCGTCAACGTCACCTCGGTCGATGCGACCCGCGGGAGTTTCGTGACCGCCTGGCCGGCGGGGGAGATGCGGCCGTTCACCGCGAACCTGAACCCGGTGCCGGGCACGGCTGTCCCGAACCTCGTCGTCGCAACGCTCGGTGTCGGCGGTGCCGTCAGCCTCTTCAACTACGACGGTGACGTCCACCTCGTCGGCGACCTCGTGGGGTTCTTCAGCCCCACGGCGACCGGCGGGCTCGTGCCGCTGTCGCCGGCGCGAGTGCTCGACACGCGCGACGGCACGGGCGGAGTGCTCGGCGCGTTGGGCGCTGACCAGACCATCGACCTGCAGGTGACCGGTCGCGGCGGCGTTCCCGACGGTTCGACCGCCGTCGCGCTGAACATCACGGTCACCCAGCCGACCGAGGCCAGCTATCTGACGGTGTGGCCGGCGGGGGAGCAGCGCCCGCTCGCGGCGAGCCTGAACATGGTCCCGCGCCAGACGGTGCCGAACATGGTGCTCGCGCGTCTCGGGCCCGACGGCAGGGTGAGCATCTTCAACTACGCAGGAGCCACGCACGTCGTGGCCGACGTGCTCGGCGCATTCGGCGAGTCGCTGCCGGGGCGGTACGTGCCGATGACGCCGGTGCGCCTGCTCGACACGCGCGAGGGCCTCGGCGCGCCGCTCGGGCGGATCGGCCAGTACGCCCTCTCTCTGCCGATCCTCGGCCGTGAGGGAATCCCCTCCACGGGCGTCAGCTCGGTCCTGCTGAACGTCACCGCAGTGTCGCCGACCGCCGACACGTACGTGACGGTGTACCCGAGCGGCAGCGAGCGCCCGCTCGCAGCAAACCTCAATGCGGTCGCCGGGCAGATCGTGCCGAACATGGTGCTCGGCCGCCTCGGCGCCGACGGCGCAGTGTCGCTGTTCAACTACGCAGGGACGGTCGACCTCGTCGCCGACGCGATGGGCTGGTTCACGACGTAGCTCTTGCGCAGTCGGTCGGGCGAAGTCTGTATCGAGAGCGCGCTTTTCCGCTCACACGACTCAGACTTCGGCGGACTCGCGCTCACCGGGGTCGCCGTCGTCGAACGTCATGACGGGGAGCTCCTCGGTGGGAAGATCGACGATGCGCAGGTCGGCGGCGGAGTCCTGCGGAGGTCGGCGCCGTCGCAGTGCATCGAGTGCCGGCTCGTCGCCGACGTCGTGACCGGCCCGCTCGCTCAGCAGCCAGCGCACCTCGAGTAGGTCGCAGTACGCCTGCGTCGGGTCGCCGGCACCACCGACGGCCGCATGCGCCATCTCCATTCCGGGCGAGAGCACGTTCTCGAACCAGCTGCGCGCGGCGGCGAACTCGGACACGAGGCGACCGCTGTCGAATTCCAGCCGTCGCTGATGCGAGCGGAGATCACTGAGCAGGATCGCCGCCTGTCCCTCGCCGACGTCGAGACCGGTCAGCGAGCGAAGCTGCTCCGCGTGGAACTGGTGCCCGGCGATCCCGAACGAGAGCCGCAGCAGCCCGTCGGCGACGCCCGGCGGCGCATCGGTCGGCGTGCGCCGGACATCGTCGAGGCGCACCTCGCCGACCTGGAACCCGAGGTCGTTCAACCTGCCGATCCGGTCGCCGATCGAGCGCGCGTCCGCCGGATCGACGAGCGGCTCCTCGTGGAGGACGTCCCACAAGTCGCGATATCTCGCGGCCACGCCCTCGGCCTCCTCGGTCAGCTGCTCGCCGAGCTCGCTCCCGCCGGCGCGGTCCTCCTCCAGCCGCGCGGCGACATCCATCAACCCGCCGAGGATGTTCTCGACCGCGATGTCGAGATCGTGTCGTCGCTGGCCGTCGCTCAGGTGCGCGTGAACCTCCGCCGTCTCGGCGTCCACGAGCCACGCCTTGATCGACTGCCCGTCGCGGGTGAACAGCGTGTTCGCGAGCGAGCAGTCGCCCCAGTAGATGCCGCTGCGGTGGAGGTCGACGAGCAACGACGAAATCCCGTCGAGCAGCCGCGAACGGTGCGCGCGCATCGTCGACGGGATGCGCATCAGGAGGCGGCGGTACTGCCACGACCCTTCGAGGTAGTGCGTGACGAGCAGCGCCGCGTCGTCCGCCGGCTGCATCACCACGCCCGCAGGCCGGACGCTGGGGAGGCCGGCGTCCTCGGCGGCGCGGAGCGCGTCGTACTCGCGCAAGGACACGTCGCGTGGGAGCTCCTTCAACGCCCACAGTGCACTGTCGGCCTCGACGAAGCGGACGAGGTGGCGGCTCGGGCCGACAGGGAGGTCGCGGAACGGGACGACCGTGGCATCCCAGTGCGCGAGCGGCTCGCGCCACGGCAGCGCGAGAAGCCCGGGGGACACGGCCCTGAAGCGGAGCTCGACGCCGCGCACGTGCCCAGCCTTGACGAACCTCATGCAGTCTGCAACCGTGTTGCCGCCGGAGGTACGTCCGGCGCGAACCTTGGGGGACATGCTTGTGAGAAAGAACCGCTGGCTTCGGCTGGCCTGCTTGCCCGTCGCGCTCTCGTTCGTGGCTGCCGCATGCGGCAGTGACGACGACGAGGCCGCCGACACCACCACGGCTCCGGCCGCGACGGCGGCGCCTGCCGCCACCGACGCACCCGAAGCGACCACCGCTGACACCGAGGCCGGTGGCGCCGACACGACCGCTGCACCGACGGAGGAGACCACCGCCGACACCGCCGTCGTGATCACCCGTCCCGAGAACTGCACGTCGCAGGAGATGGCGGAGCCCTCCGGCGAGGGCGACGGCGAGGTCACGATCACCGGGCCCGAGCGCGACGAGCCGTCGGTCGCCGCGATCAACGAGGTGCTGAGCGCCTTTGGCGAGGAGAACGGCATCGAGATCACCTTCATCGGCGACGCCGACTGGGAAGCGAACATCAGCACGCAGGTCTCCGGCGGCAACCCGCCCGACATCGGCGTGTTCCCGCAACCCGGCAAGCTCCGCGACTTCGCGTGCGCCGGCTTCGTCTACCCGCTGTCCGGCGAGGTCAACGAGTCGCTCGCCGCCAACTGGTCGACCGACTACTCGGACTACGCCAAGGACAGCGACGTGCAGTACGGCGTCCCCGTGAAGACCGACCTCAAGTCGCTCGTCTGGTACCAGCCGGCGCGCTTCGAGGCCGCCGGGTACGAGGTGCCGCAGACGTTCGACGAGTTCATTGATCTGATCGCACAGATCAACGCCGACGGCGAGGGAAAGCCGCTCTGCGTCGGCATCGAGTCGGGCACGGCCACCGGATGGACCTACACCGACTGGGTGGAGGAGATGGTGCTGCGCATGCACGGTGGTGAGGTCTACGACAAGTGGGTGAACCACGAGATCCCGTTCAACGACCCGAAGATCGTGGAATCGATGCAGGCCGTGCTCGACGTGTGGTCGGAGGAGAACGTCTTCGCGAGCGGTGGCAACATCGCTGCGACGAACTTCGGCGACAACGCCCAGCCGCTCATCGACGGCGACTGCTTCATGCACCGTCAGGCGTCGTTCTTCAGCGGCTTCCTCGGTGAGGCCGGCGCAGTGTTCGCCGACGACTCCGACGAGGCGATCGACGTCTTCTACTTCCCGGACATCAACGGCGACAAGCCGGTGCTCACCGCCGGCACGTTCGCCGCGCCGTTCAACAACGACCCGGACACGATGAAGGTGATCGCCTACATGGCGACCGCCGACTACGCCCAGAAGCGTCAGGCAGCGCAGACCGCGTTCCTCGACGGCGGGCTCTCCGGCTACCTGTCGGCCGCGCAGGGTCAGGACCCGAGCGTCTACCAGGGCCTCGAGAGCGGGTTCATCGAGATCCTGAACAACTCCGAGCTGTCCCGGTTCGACGCGTCGGACCTGATGCCGGCGGCTGTCGGCTCGGGCACGTTCTGGAGCGAGGGGACGTCGGCAGTCAACGGCGA
>Ga0136611_10000770_pt1 | contig 21547 bp, 16 predicted proteins | sample AntDrymUQ2232306_2_FD_106645 | JGI IMG/M metagenome (GOLD analysis project Ga0136611, IMG submission 106645) | Polar desert sand microbial communities from Dry Valleys, Antarctica - metaG UQ223 (23.06) | ecosystem: Environmental > Terrestrial > Soil > Desert | place: Antarctica: Dry Valley...
GCCGATCATCGTGCCATCGAGCCGGCACGGCTCCGGCGGGAGCGGCTTGGCGAAGCGGAGGACGATGTCGAGCGCGGCGGAGACTTCGAGCATGATGGGGACATTGTAGCGACCCCTTACCTCACCGCTTCGTGACACCTCGGCGGATGAAGCGGATCGCCTCCGCGAGGCTGTAGAAGTGCCGGCCCGCCGTCATCGTCGAAACTTCGTGCTCGTTCAGCGTGGCCCCGAAGAGGTAGAGGCAGTCGGGCGCGTTCGGCTTCGCTTCGTCGCGCTCGATCAGCTCGAAGAAGAAGGCCCCGAAGCGCACGTCGAAGCAGAGCGTCACGTTCGTCCCCTGCCGCACGGCGTTCGCCAGCCCGTCGAGGTGCGAGAGGTCCTGGAAGATCCGCTCGGCCTGCGCCTGCCAGAGCGCTTTCTGCTCCGCGAGGGCCGCGCGCGGATCGCGGTCGATCGACTCGTTCGGCACATCCGGCAGGCGGTACAGCCCCTGGCGGATGTCGCGATCCGACGACCCTTCGGCGACGACCGCCGTGACGCCGCCGCGGATTTCGGCGAGGAAGGCGTAGTCGAGGCCCCCCTTCCAGCGGACGTAGTGCCGCAGGGCGCGGCGGTATTCCGCGACGTGGTTCTTCGGATTCGCGGAGAAGGTGCGCGGATCGCGCGGCAGGTTCCACCACGACCAGAGGTAGAGCATGATGATCGCCAGCGCGAAGCAGGTCAGGGACGCCGCGCCGACCACTTCGGAGGTCGCCTTCTCTTCGTTCACGAGCATCTGGAGGAGGTCGAGGTGCGAGCGGCCGTACTTCCAGACGGCGCGGATCAGCAGCGAGTAAGCGATGCCGAGGAACCCCGCGGCGAGCAGCGGCAGGAAGCGCCGGCCGGGGTTGATCCATTCGACGAGCGGCCGGCCGCTCCCGAACGAGACGAGGTAGCTGAAGAGCAGGTAAACGAGCGCGGCGTATCCGGAGGCTTGCAGGAGTTCTTGCACGACGGCGACTCCCGGGGAATGCTCCGGGTCTTATATCGGGAATCCCGGCCGGTTGGCACGGGGCGCGGCGAATGCGGAATGCCGCGCAGTCGAATTTTTGGCGATCTCCACCCGGTAGGGGCACCCCTCGTGGGTGCCCCGAGGAACCGGATGCCGAGTGGAATCGCAATTGTGAGGTGCTCCTCCACCGCATGAACGCATTCCAGCATCCGGTTCCTCGGGGCACCCACGAGGGGTGCCCCTACGGGGTTGGCAAAATCCAAATGGGGCACCTACGTCGGGCGTGGGGCTGTCGCATCCCGCCGCTTCGGGGTACACTCCGACATCCCTCCCCGTGCGGTTGTCCCATGTCCCAGCGCGCGCTCCTCGGTGGCCTCTGCATCCTCTTCCTCGGACTGCTCGGCTGGTTCGCCTCCGACCGCACTCCGAAAGCGCCGCCGGTGCCGCGGACGGGTTGGCAGGTCGTGCATCGCACGCCGGCGCTGACGGTTCACCGGAGCGACACGATCCCGGCCGCGTATCTGCTCGAAGCCGACGGTTGCGGCCTGCTCCTCGGTTGCCCGGAAGGGTTGGCCGAGACCCCGGTGCCGGTGGACAGGGTGCTGCTGCACCACGCGCACCGCGACGCCGTCGGCGGCGTGCAGAAGTTTCTGGATGCGAAGGTGCCGGTGTTCGCACCGCCGGAAAGCCTGGAGTATTTGGAACGCGACAAGGTGACGAAGTTCTGGAAAGAGGCGATCCCGCTACGGAACTCGCGGACGGGGTACTTTGTGCATCCGGTGGGATTCGTTGGCGTCCAGCTTCTTCCCCAACTGCAAATCCGAACGGCTCCTCCCTCGTATGAATACTCAGCAATCGGCTGGCAAAGCCTGTCCGTGAAGCCGATCTTCGCAAGCGGTGTCAGCCGCGATCATGTCGCTTTCCAAGTCAACGATGTCCTCTTCGTCTGCGATGCCCTCACCGGCACCGGGCACATCCCCCGGCCATACACCACCGACTGGGATCATTGGACCGATGTCGGCCTGAAGCCGACCGGCGAAAACCTCCGTGCACTCGCCGCGATCCCCTTCGCCAAAGCCTTCCCCGCGCGCGGGCCGGTCATCACCGATGTCAAAATCATCCGCGACTGCGCGGCGAAGGTCGAAGAGGCCGCGTTTCACAAATCCTTCGAGCGCTTCAGCGACCGCATGGGCCACTCGCCGGACTACGACTTCCTCGTGAACAAGGAGCAGATCGCCAGCGGCGGCGACAAACCCTGGAGCAAGATTTCCCCGTCACTCTGGCTCACGGGGAACACCTACGTGCTGAAGTCGAACACGAGCGGCGGCCTCCTCGTGCTCGACCCGTGGGGCCAGAAGAGCGTTGCCCAAGTGGAAAGACTCCGCGTCGCCGAGAAGCTCGGACCGGTGGAACTCGTGATCTTCTCGCACGCGCACTACGACCACTTCGACGGCGTCTACACGCTGCCGGAGAAGGGGAAATACAAGGTCTGGGCGCTCGACCGCGTCGCGGAACCGCTGATCGATCCGTACCGCTATCGCGCGCCGTTCCTCGATGAGCGCCCCATCGCCTTCGACAAAACCTTTCGCGACGGCGAAACCGGCGCCTGGCAGGAGTACAGCTTTAAGTTCGGCCACCTGCCGGGGCAGACCGACTTCACCGCGAGCCTGCAAGCGACCATCGACGGCAAGCGCTGCGTCTTCACGGCGGACAACTTCTTCCACCGGAAGCAGTTCAGCGGCACCGGCGGCTGGATGGGTCTCAACCGCAGTTCCCCGGCCAACTACGGCCAGAGCGCGCAGAAGATTCTGGACATGAACCCCGAGTGGATCCTCGCGGAGCACGGCGGGCCATACGTCTTCAACGCCGAGGACTACCGCCGCCGCGTGCTCTGGGGCAAGTCGGCCGCGAAGGCGTGCGATGCGCTCTGTGTGACGGGAGATCACCGCAAGGATTGGAGCCCGCACACGGTCGATGTCGAACCGGTGCGGATGACGGCGAAGCCGGGCGAAAGTCTCGGCACGACGCTGCGGATCGCGCCGGGGTTGGGGCCGATCCGCGTGACGTTCCACGGTCGCGGAATCGTGCCCGATCAGACGTGGGACTTCGACGCGCCGCAGGGGACGAGCCGGACGATCACGATCGTACTCCCGGAGAATCTGCCGGCGGGCCGGCACGTTTTCGCGATCAGTCCCGTAGGGCCGCACGGTGAGTTCGCCGACCCGAGCTTCGCAGTGGATGTGATGGGGAAGTGAGGCGGAACCGTTTGACGAAATCGTGTATGCTGCGGAGAGAGGAGAAAAAGATGCCAATCCCAACACTCGAAGACAGCCGGACGCGCTCACCCGATTCGGAGGAGCCGATCCCAGTGACGGAATTGCCGAAAGGCGTCCCGATCCCCGGTCGCGGCCGGGGCAAACTTGTCATCGTTTCGGACGACGATGACCACCTCGAAGATTTCGAGGAGTCCAGCGCATGAGGCTGCTCCTCGATACCCACGTTTTGATTTGGTTCTACCTCGACGATCCCCAACTGAATCCGCTCGCACGCTCTCTCATCGGAGATCCGGCGAACGCGATTTTCGTCAGCCCGGCCAGTCACTGGGAAGTGGCGATCAAGATCCGGACAGGGAACTACATTCTCCGCGTTCCCTTCCGGGACTTCATTCGAGAAGCGATTGTCGACAACGGTTTTGCGAACCTGGCGATCGAACCGCAGCACTCCGAGATTTTGACGACTCTCCCGCTGCACCACAGAGATCCGTTCGACCGGATGCTGGTGGCGCAAGCCATGGCCGAAAGCATGGCCATCATCAGCGCCGATGCCCAACTGGACGCTTATCCCGTGCGGCGACTATGGTGACCCGATCCGACGCACGGGCAATTCGCCGACCCGAGCTTCGCCGTGGATGTGGTGGGGAAGTAGGCAGAGAATATCGCCGCGAGGAGGCATTCCGATGGTCGAAACCTGCCAGCGCTGCACTCGCCAACGGAAGATCCTGAACCGCCTGTTCGAGGTTGTTGCCGTCGCCCTGATCTTGATCATGCTCGGCTACTTATTCCTCCCTCCGCTGGCCAAAGTGCGGGAGCCTGCAGCCCGTATGACCGCTATGAATCACCTCAAACAGCTCGGCATCGCATTGCACACCTACAACGATGCCAACGACCACCTTCCCGGAGCGAACGCGCCGTATCTCGACCCGAAGGGGAGCGGGCAGAAGTATCCCGTGAGCTGGCGGGTTCTGATTCTCCCGCATGTCGAGATGACGGATGAGCAATTGAGCTATCGCTTCGATGAACCGTGGGACGGGTCCAACAACATCGGACTTCTGACGAAGATGCCGAGGTATCTACGACATCCCAAAGCCGAATCCGAACACACCTCCCGGCTACACCCATTACCGCGTCCTCGTGAGTCGGCCAGACGCTAAGCCTTCGGCCCTCTTCACCGATGGCCTGCCCGGCCCGAAGCTCAAGGAAATTCCCGACGGCACCTCCAACACCATCATGATCGTGGAGGCCGAAGAAGCGGTGCCATGGACGATGCCGGAAGTGCTCCTGTACGACCGCAATCAGCCGCTCCCGAAGCTCGGGGGCCACTTTGGGAAGTTCTTCCTGGCGGCGCTGGCCGACGGTTCCGTGAAATCCTTCCGCAGCGATTTGCCGGAGCCCAAGCTCCGCGCGTGGATCACGAAGGACGGCGGCGAGCCAACGGACGACGAGTGAGGCGAGTGGCGCGGCGGTAGCCCGCCGTGGAACAATTGCAAAACACTGCGGGCTACCGCCGCGCCGCTCGCCGAGTCTCCCTGTAACGGTTCGTATCGGGCGATTGGCGGGATCGCCGCGCGCGGGTATGATAACTGTTCCGTGAAGGCCGCGTGTCGGTTCGGAGTGCGTCCATGCCATTCGTCCTGCGGCCGCCGTCCGACGCGATTCCCCTCGTCGACCAGTTGAGCGCCCTCGGGAGCCGGCGGAAGCGGGCCATCCTCTTGGCGGGGACGCTGCGCTGGGTCGCGGTCGTGGTCGGCTGTTTCGGAACCGCCTGCGCGCTCGATGTCGCCTTCCACCTGCCCGGCTTCGTCCGGGCGCTCTTCTTGGTCGGCACCCTCGTCGCCGCCGGGGCGCTCGCCCTGCGCGATGTCTTCGGCCCGAGCCGGCGCACCGTGAAGCCGATCGGCGTCGCGATGCTGCTCGAAGAGCGCTTCCCGAAATTCAACGACGCCCTCGCGAGCGCCGTCGAATTCAGCGCGATGACGCCGAAGGAGAAGCCGGCCTCGGCCCGCTTCCGGAAGGTCGCCATCGCCCGCGCCACGAATGCGCTCGAGCGCTTCGAACTCGGCGAGATCGTCCCGAGCGGCCGCGCCTGGCGCGCGTTCGGTCTCGCTATGCTCGCACTGCTCATCGCCGCCCCGCTCGCGCTGGCGAACACGGCCCGCGCGAAGCACGCGGCGATCCGCTTCGTCGATCCGTACGGCGCCCACCCGTGGCCGACGAAGACGCAGATCCGCGTGACGCAGCCGGCGCAGTTCCCGCTGCGTTTGGCGAAAGGGGACGCGCTCGACATCCACTTCCGCGTTCAGGGTGTGATCCCCGATCAGGCGACGCTGAGCGTCCGCTTCGACAACGGCAACGGCTTCGAGGAAGTCGCCGCGCTGACTCCGCCCGAAGGGAAGAAAGGCACGGTCGAAGGGCAGTTCCGGCTCGATGCGCACCGCATCCCGCGCGATTTCGAGTTCCGCCTGTCGGCCAACGATGGCGGCACCGATTGGTTGAAGGTCGATGTCGCACCGCCGCCGAAGCTCGTCCCCGTCGAGGGCCGCGCCTCGCCGCAGATGCACCTGACCTTCCCGCGCTACACCGACTTGGCCCCCGCCGATCTGCCCGATGGGGCCAGCGCCGTCGAAGCGGTTCACGGCACGCGCATCCGCTTCCGCGCCGCCGCGGACCGGCGCATCGTCTCGGCGGCGCTCGTGCCCCAAGTCGAGCGAGAAGGCTTGGAACTCGCGGCGTCGGTCGCGGGTCTCGCGGGCACAAACCCGTTCGCCGCCCTCGGCTCGCAACTCCTCGCGGACGACGTGCCGAAGGACATCCCCGTGACGGTAGGCGGTGCCGACGGCACCCGGCTCGACGCCGAGTTCGTACCCCACATCGCGGGGCTGTACAACTTGCGCTTCACCGACGAAACGGGCCTCAGCGGCTCGCGGATGCTCGACTTTCGCTTCACCCCCGACCCCGCGCCGATCATCTCGATGGATCGCCCGCTGCTCGGCCAAGATCCGCAAGTGCTGCTGCCGACGGCAAGCGTGATGGTTCAAGCCCGCGCCGAAGATCGCACCTTCGCCGTGCGCCGGTTGGTCGTGGAGTACCGCTTCGGCGATGCGAACGCCCCGATGCGTGAACTCCTCCTGGCCGAACCGCAGTCCGGCCCGTCGGCTCCGCAATTCGCGATCCTCGGCTTCGCCGCTTCGGTCGATCACTCGACTCTTGACAGAGTACGGCTCGCCAAACCGATCGCACTCGCCGGTGCGATGACGATCCCGCTCAGCCGCTTCCGCAAGTCCGATGGCACGCCCCCGGCCGACGGCGACACGCTCGTCGTCGCCGCTGCCGCGACCGACTTCGACGACATCACGGCGCTCAAGGAACCGGGCCGCAGCAAGCCGGCGTTCGAGATCCGCATCGTCTCCAAAGTCGGTTTGGACGGCCTGCTCCAACTCGAACTCGGCAAGCTCCGGCCGCAGGTGCTGAAGCTCCGCGAGGAGCAGCGCGCCGTCCGCGAGCGCACCGACGAGGCGAACAGGGCCGCGCAGGATGGGAAACTCACGCCCGACGAAGTCGCGAAGCTGAACCAAGCGGAGAAGGATCAGCGGGCGATTCAGAATCAGATCGCCGACCCGCGCGACGGGCTGAAAGCGCAGGCCCAGAAATTGAAGGATCTGGTGCAAGCCAACACCCTGCCGCGGTCGCCAACGACCGACCGCGTCGAGGCCGTGGCCGAGGACTTGGCCCGCATCGCCGATCAGAACCTCGACCCCATCGATCAGGCCATCGCCAAGGCGAAGAACGAAACGGACAAGGGGCCGAAGCCCGACGCGAAGAAGGTCGCCGAGGAACTGAAGGCCGCCGTGAAGGAGCAGAAGGCCGCCGAGACGACGCTCGACCTCGTGCTGAAGCAATTGGAGCAGTGGGCCGGGGCGGGGGAATTGCGGGCCGAAGCGCTGAACTTGAAAGATCAGACGAATAAGGCCGGCGAGCAGGGGGCGAAGGCGACCGACAAGGTCAAACCGGGCAAGCCGGCGGAGCAGTTGAAGCCGGGTGAGAAGGCGCAATTGGATCGCGCCGCCGACAAGTTCAACCAACTCGCGGATCGCGCCGCGGCGGCGCTCGGGAAGGCCGAACGCCTCGCGGCCGAGAAGGAAGCGCAGGCCCAAGATCTGCAGGCGCAGGCCGATGCGAAAGCGGAGGAAGCGAAGAAGGCCGCCGCCGAGGCCGAGATGCAGTCGAAGGGATCGGACGCCGCCGACGATGCCAAAGCGAAGGCCGATGGGGCGCGGGCGGAAGTGGACGAGTTGAAGAAACGGGCGAAGCAGGCCCAGGCCGAAGCGGATGCGCTCCGTGCGGCCGTGCAGAAGGCGGGCGGGCAAGAACTCGTCGAAGATCTGCGCACGGCCGGCAAAGAACTCCAGCAGAACAACCCGGCGCAATCGAACGACGCCAAGCAGAGTGCGGCCGACAAGCTCGCGAAACTCGCCGAGGCGCTGGGCGAGAAGCCCGAAGAGACCGGCGACGAACTCAAAAAGAAGAAGCAGACGGCCGACGACATCGACAAGCTCGCGGCCGAGCAGGACGAACTCCGCAAGAAGGCCAAGGCCGCCGGGATGATCCCGGATGAAACGAAGCGCAAGGACGAACTCGCGAAGTTGGCCCGCGAGCAGGAGAAGCTCAAGAAGAAGACCGAAGCGGCCGCGGAGAAGCTCACGCGCGACCGCCAGCAGGACGCCGCCGACAAGCTCCGCCAATCGGCGGAGCAGATGGACGCAGCGAAGAAGGAATTGGAAAACGGGATGGTGCCCCAAGAGAAGCAGGACGACGCGCTCCAGAAGCTCGACGAGGCCGTGACGAAACTCGACAAGGATCGCGAGAAGGACGCCGCGAAGCTCTCGCAGGAGAAGCGCGAGGAACTCGCCGAACGGCTCAAAGCGCTGCGCGATCGCCTCAAGGCGAGCGACGGCGAAGCCGGGCGCATCCAAGCCGACGTATTGAAGGAAATGGGCTGGGATCGCGCCAAGATCGCCGGCGTCGGCGACCTCGAAGATCGCACCAAGGGGATCGCCGAGGAACTCCGCGGCTTCGCCGAGAAGCAACTCGAGCCGCTGCCGGTTTTCAAGCAACTCACAGAGCAGGCCGCGAGCCTCACGGAGAAATCGGGCAAGCTCTTCGGCGAGCGCAAGGCCGAAATCCTCGACGCGGCCGGTCAGCACTTCGATCCGAAGGCCGAAGCCGCGACCGACGACCGCACCCGCCGCCCGCTGCGGACGGCGCTCCGCCGGCTCGACCACATACTGGAATCGATCTCGGAGAAGCCGAAACCGATGCCGATGGGCGCGCCGCCGATGCCCGACATGCCTCCCGGCGGGGATATGCCGCCGATGCCGGAGGGCGGGATGAAGCCGGGCGGCATCCCGCCGCTGGCGCAGTTGAAGGCGCTCCGCGCCATCCAGGTGGAAGTGAATGAACGCACGGCGTCGCTCGCGAAGCTCCAGCCGGACAAGTCGAAATTGAACGACGCCGACCGCGAAGAACTCGACGAACTCGAACGCACGCAGCGCGACGTGGCGGAGCTTCTCGAAAAGCTCGCCCCCGCCTTCCAGCCCATGCCCGCCGATCCGGAGAAGCAATGACCCGTACGCTGTTGGCCCTCGGCTCGGCCATTCTCTTGAGTGCTCCCGCGTTCGCCGTGATCGCGCCGCCCGTGCCGCGCCTGACGGAGTGGAAGGTGCCCGATGCGCCGGCGGTCGAAGAGCCGAAGCCCGGCGAAATGGAAGAGCCGGGCAAAATCCTCGAACGGGTGACGCAGAACGCAAAGGCCGTCGGCGACCGGTTGAAGGATCAGGACACCGGCGACGAAACGCGGAAGAAACAGGATCAAGTACTCAAGGACATCGACGCGCTGCTGAAGCAGAACGACCCGCCGCCGAGCGGCGGTGGCGGTGGATCGAGCGAGATGCCCCCGCCCCCGGACGGGATGCCGCCTCCGAACGGGGGGATGCCTCCGCCGATGGGCGGCAACTCGGGGATGAAGCCGATGGGGATGGGATCTGGCCAGCCGATGCCGATGGGCGGCAGCGGCCAACAACGCCCGAAGCGCGGCGGAGGTACGAAGGAACCGATGCCCATGGGCACCGGCATGAAAGATCCGATGATGCAACCCGTCGGGATGAAAGATCCGATGCCGATGGGCGGCATGAAAGACCCGATGATGCAGCCCGGCGGGATGGGCAAGCCCGGCCCCGACTCCGGCGAAGCCGGCAAGCCGAAGGGCGGCACCCCTCCGACGCTGCCGAACGAAGACCCTTTCACGAAGCAGGTTTGGGGTCACCTGCCGGAGAAGCTCCGCCAGCAGGCCTCGCAATACTACCGCGAGCAGTACATGCCGAAGTACCAGGAGATGCTGAAGCAGTATTATTCGAATTTGGCGGAGCGGGATCGCGGCGGGAAGAAGTGAGTAGACGTCCTTGAATCGAATGCGATAGAGATCGCAACGATCAGTCCATTCTTCGCTCCTAAGGAGCGGCCGGAGTTAGCCAAGGGCGGAAGCCCCTGGAGACCGGGATGCTTTTTCTCGCTCCGAAGGAGCGGCCGGAACTCGCAGCAGGGATCGAACGCTCCTTCGGAGCGAGTTTTCGCCGTCCGATTCAGGAGGGGCTTCCGCTCCTGGCTAACACCGGCCGCTCCTTCGGAGCGTGATTGCCGAAGGTGGAATGACCGTCGCTCACAATTCCGGCTCGGAAGAATAGTTCACATGAACATCCCACTGCACCGCCGCAACTTCCTCCGCGCCGCCGCACTCACCGGCGTTGGCGGCTCCGTCGCGCTCCTCGGACACGCCCAGGATTCCCCGAAGCTCGGGGCCGACCTCGTCACCTCCGATGCGCAGACGGCCATCGACCGTGGCCTCGAATACCTCGCGGCGCACCAGAGCGCCGACGGCGCGTTCACCGATAAGAACGGCGGGGCCAACGTCGCCGTCACGGCCCTCTCCGGGTTGGCGCTGCTCGCCGGCGGCCACCTCCCCGGCCGGGGGAAGTACGGGCAGGCCGTGGCACGCGCCGCCGATTATCTGTTGGCGAAGGGCGGCTCCGCCACGAAGGTCGGCTACCTTCAGAACACCGACGCGTTCCTCTCGCATGGGGCGATGTACCAGCACGGTTTCGGGTCGCTCTTCCTCGCCGAAATGCACGGCACCTTCCCCGATCCGGACAAGGGCGCAAAAGTCCGCGACATGCTCGAAAAGGCGATCGCGCTCATCGTGAAGGCGCAGAACCGCGAAGGGGGCTGGCGCTACGAACCGCAGCCGACCGATTCGGACGTATCGGTCACGGTGGCGCAGCTCATGGCCCTGCGGGCCGCGAAGAACGCCGGCATCTTCGTCGATAAGGGGGTCGTGGACAAGTGCGTCGAGTACATCCGCGGCTGCAAGCTCCCCGACGGCGGCTTCATGTACCAGAAGGGCAAACCCGCGACCGGCTCGCTCTTCCCGCGCTCGGCCGCGGCCATCGTCGGGTTGTACAGCGCGGGCATCTACGAAGGGGAGATCATCGAGAAGGGGCTGAAGTACCTGATGCGCTACCTGCCGACGGGCGGGCGCAACGGCAACGACGTGCGGCCGGATCACTTCTTCTACGGCCACTACTACGCGGCGCTGGCGATGTGGACGGCCGGCGGAACCTACTGGAACGAGTGGTTCCCCGCGATCCGCAAGGAACTCCTCGGGCGGCGCAATCAGGCGAACGTATGGGACGACTACAACGGCACCGCCTACGGCACCGCGATGGCCTGCATCATCCTGCAACTGCCGAACAACTACCTGCCCATCATGCAGAAGTGAGCGCGGGCTACTTGCCCTTCCGGTCTTTGCCCGGAATGTACGGCGTTACGGGGGCGGCCGTTTCCTGCCAGTGATTCATATCGACCGCACCGTCGAGTGCGGTGAGATCCGCTGGTTCGCCCGGCACTCCGACGGGGATCGGCTCCACGGCCGGGATGGGCTGCGCCGCGAACAGTTGGGGAGCCACGACGGCGACGGCGGTCGCGAGGGCGGCGGCGAAAGCGGCGGTCGCGATCCACTGCGGAACGGGTCGGGCCATGGCGGGAACTCCGGGAGACACACCGAATCGTAACCCGCCGCGGGCGATTCGGAAATGGAAAATGTGGCCGGACGATTCTACGCGGGGGCGGAGGGCACTTTCGGCCGAAATCATTTTGGACGGGCAATCGCTTCGGACTGCATGCGGGCGTTTGCGCATCAGCCCCGCACGGTGCGCTTCGGTTCCGCTTTCCCTTTCAACGCCCGCATCAGGGTCGCGAAGTCGGCCGGCGGCTCCGCATCCCAGCTCACGAACTCCTCCGTTTCCGGATGGAGCAGACCCAAGTGGGCCGCGTGGAGCAGCGGCCGCGCCGCGCCGCTAATGTCGGGCGCGGGCACACCGCCGATGGGCCGGTCGTAGATGCGCTCGCCGCAGAGCGGGGCACCCGCTTCGCCCAAGTGGATGCGCACCTGGTGCGTCCGCCCGGTTTCGAGGCGGCATTCGATCATCGCGCACTCGCCGAATTCCTCAAGCACTTTGATTCGCGTGACCGCCTTTTGCCCGCCGACCGGCTTCGCCTCCTTCGAACTGCCGCGCCGGCCGTCGCCGCGATCCTTCACGAAGACCGATTCAATCCGCCCCTCTTCGGGGATGCCGCGCGTGAGGGCGACGTAGCGCCGGTCGATGGTGTGCTTGCGGAACTGCGCGGCCAGATTCGTGGCGACCGCCGACTTGCGGGCGAAGACGATGAGGCCCGTCGTGTCGCGGTCGAGCCGGTGAACGGGATAGACTTTGCGGTTCGGCATGCCGAGCACCGTCGGCAGCAGGTCGGCGAGGGTCTTGGGGAGAAACTTCTTGGCGCGGGGGCCGAACTCGGCCGTTTCGTCCGCGGTGCGCGTCGTCGTCAGGTCGGACGGCTTGTTTACGACGGCGATGGCGTCGTCCACGTAGACGAGTTCGATCTTGCTCAGGAAGGGGTTCGGCGGCAGGATCTCGGCTTTCGCCTTGGGCTTCGGTTTCGCCTTCGCTTTGGGCAGTTCCGGGGTGCCGGTCTTCTTCGCGCCCTTCACGGTCTTCACTTCGATGGCCCCGGCGGCGATCCAGACGCGGTTGCCAGCCTTGATCCGCTGCTCCGGGGCGCGCGTGAGCTGCCCGGCGACGCGGACGTGGCCGCGCTCGACGATGCGCTTCGCCTGCGTCCATGTGAGGGTGAACCGTTTGCGGAGCATTTCGGCGACGGTCCACCCGGATTCGCGCTTCTCGACGAGGAACTGGATCGCGGGCATGGGACGAGTCGCTTGGGATGGTCACGCTTGGCGTGACAGGTTTTCAAGGCCGTGGCGTCTTCAAAACCGTAGGGCACCCTCGTGGGTGCCCCTACGAAACGATGCACGAGGTGCCTCTACCCAATCGCAAGGAGTTTCGGCATCCTATCGCCGGGGCACCCACGAGGGTGCCCCTACGGTTCTTCGGTCGCGAAAATCACTCGTCGGTGCCGAAGAGCTTCGGATCGAGCTTCGCGCTCAGCTTCGCTTCCGTGAAGGTCGTCGTCATGAACGTCTTGCCGTCGTGCGTGACGGCCAGCTTCATCGGGATCTTCACCCCCTCCACTTCCTTGTACTCGGTCATCACGGTCTGCTCTTCGACTTCGTCGCCGGCACCCGGCGACAGAGCCTTGCGGTTCGTCGCGTGCAGGAGGCTGGTCTTCTTGTCGAAGTAGAGCTTCATCGGCTTCGTCTTCTTGCCTTCCACGAGGACGGTCGCGCACTCCACGTCGGCGATCTTCGCGTCCTTCCCGGCCTTGATCGTGTACTTTTCCTTGTCGAGCAGCGGATAGAGCATCGCGATTTCCTGGCTCGATGCACCCTGCCGGAGTTCGTCCTTCGTCTTGTCGTCGAGCTTCTGTGCTTGGCCGTTGAGCGTCGTCTTGAACTTGTCGCCGTTGCCGATCTGCACGATCGACAGCTTCTGGCCCATGAGCGCCGTGTCGATGGTCATCTTGAACTGGTCGGGCAGTTGGTACGCCACCGTGCCGGTGTATTCGAGGTCGGTTCCGAGGACGGTCATCGATCCTTTCATTTTGTAGTCGCCGGCTTTGTTCTTCTTGAGGGCCTCTTCGCCGCCGTGGGCCTTGATGCCCGCGTTGACGGTCTTGATCGCCGCTTCGTCTTCGGCCCGCACTTGCGGAGCCGCGATCGCCACGAGTGCCGCGAGGGCGGCCAATCCGAGCCTAAGCATCCGTTTCACTCCTGTTCGGTGTTGAGGCGGCCGTACGGTCGCCGACGGGGAGTTCGCCCGGCGACCCCCGAAATTCGGGAGGCCGACGGGTACGCCTAGCATACGGAATCATCCGGCCGACCGCACTTATCGCCCCGCAGGAGGGGCGTTCGCAATTGGGCCGATGGCGCGGGTCGTGTCCGATTCCCCGACGGCGCGGGATCCGGAAGCGGAGCCGGCCGACCGATTGGCTTGGCTCCGCGACGCGGGGGCGGATAATGTCGGAAGATGAAGTTTGCGACCGCACCTCAGCGGATTCGGGACTCGCAGGAACGAGCATGAATCTCATCAACCCCGACGTGATCGCCGAAGCCCGCGGCCTCTCCGTCGGCGCGTCCGGCTTCCTGCTCTTCGCCGGGTTCCTCCTCTGGGCCTTCGGCTGGCGCTGGCACCGGTTCTGGGTCGTCTTCGCCATCACGCTGACCGCGGGCATTTTGGGGCTGGGCGCCGGGCAGACGGCCGGTGTGCAGATCCTCGTCGTCGGCGTGCTGTGCGCCGTCGCGGCCGGCATGCTCGCCCTCGAACTCGCCCGCATCCTCGCGTTCGTCACGGGCGGGGCCGCCGCTTGGGCCGCCGCGACGGCGGTCGTGCCCGGCGCCCAGGAACTCTGGGCCGTGTTCCTCTGCGGCGGGCTGCTCGGCGTCGTGCTCTACAAGCTCTGGACGATGCTCGCCATGAGCCTGTTCGGCATCCTCATCTGCTGGCACACGCTGCTGGTGCTGTGGGAAGGGCCGCTCGGCTTCAGCGCCGCGCGGTGGGCCGCGGAGAACGCCTCGGCGCTCAACGGCGCCGTCGCGGTCGGCACGCTGCTCGGGGTGATCGTACAATCCAAGACGGGTCGTGCCGAAGCGGAGGCCCCTGCGGCCGAAGAGCACGGCTCGAAGGAGAAGCACGCCGCGAAGCATCCGGAACCGGCCGGATCGCTCTTCGGACGGATTCTCCCTTTCGGCAAAGCGGCCTGAGCGCCGGGAGTCCGGAGTTGCCCGAAGACCACGACCAGCGCTTCAAGGCGATCATCCGCGAGTTCTTCGCGGACTTCCTCAACCTGTTCTTCGCCGACTGGGCGAAGCGACTCGACCTCACGACCGTCGAATGGCTCGAGCAGGAACTGCTCCCCGACCCACCCGACGGCGAGCGCCACGTCGTCGATCTCGTCGCCAAAATCCGGACGCTCGAACCGCTGGGCGAAGGCGACGAATGGCTCGCCCTCGTCCACGTCGAAATCGAATCGCCCGACAAAACGACCCGGCTCAAGCCCCGGTTGCCGAGGTACTACGCCCACCTGCGAGATCGGCACGGACTCCCCGTGCTGCCGATCGTCATCTATTTGAAAGTCGGACTCGATGGCGTGGGGATCGACACCGTCGTCGAGCGGGTCTGGGAACTCGATGTGAGCACCTTCCGCTACCTCTACGTAGGGCTACCCGGACTCGAAGCCGAACCGTACCTCCGCGGGGACAACTGGCTCGGCGTGGCGCTCTCCGCGCTCATGAAACTGCCCAAAGACATGGCCGCGGAATATGGAGCGGAAGCGCTGCGGCGGCTTTCGGAGGCGGAACCCCTGAGCGAGCAGCAGCGCTACCTCTTGGGCGAATGCGTCGAAGCGTACTTGCCGATCGAACCCGAGCAGCTGGAGCGGTTCGAAGGTATAATCGAGCGGAACAGTACCGAAGGAGTTCGTGCGATGAACAAGACGCGTTACGAGCGGGCCGTCGAGAAGGGCGTGACCGAGGGCCGTGAGCGAGGGTTTTCGGAAGGCATCGAGCAGGGCATCGAGAAGGGCATCGAGCAGGGCATCGAGAAGGGCATCGAGCAGGGCATCGAGCAGGGCATCGAGCAGGGCATCGAGCAGGGCATCGAGCAGGGCATCGAGAAGGGCATCGAGAAGGGCATCGAGAAGGGCATCGAGAAGGGCATCGAGAAGGGCATCGAGAAGGGCATCGAGAAGGGCATCGAAAGGGGCCGCCGCTACGGCCTCCTCGAGTTGCTCGAAGCCCAGATCGAAACCAAGTTCGGGCCGCTCGCCCCCGCGGTGCTCGACCGGCTGCGCGAGCTGTCCGACGAGCGGTTGTTGGCCGTCGGACGGGGTATTCCCACCGCCGCATCGCTCGAAGAGCTCGGACTCTGATTACTGGTAGAGGCCCAGGTCGAGCGCTTCGGCCAGCTTCCAGCGCGCCCACCACGCGCCGCTGCGCCACTGGCAGTAGACCTTCGTCTGCGCCAGCGTCCCGGGCCGGGCGCTCGTGTCGGCATCCGACAGCGGGATCTGCACCAAGTAGACCTGCGCGACCGGCACCTGCTCCTGACCGCCTTCGCCGGCCGGCTTCACGGAGAGCGGTCCGCCGCCGCGCTGCGTGAGCTGCGGCGGGACCTTCTTCTCGTCCGAATCGGGCAGGCGCTTCAGCTTGCCGTCGTACACGCGGTCGGTGCGGCCGGGGACGTGGACGGCCACGTCGAGCGAACCCTTCTTGAACAGGTCTTCCTTCAGCAGCCGGTACTGCATCGGCGTCACGGGCAGTTTGATGACGAGCTGCGCGGGATCGGAGACCGTCATCAGCGGCGGGCTGTCCGTCGTGTTCTGCGCGTAGAGCCGGCCGATGTCGCTGCCGCGCGGGACGCCCATCGCGCAGCCGTCGGCGGGGGCCTTCAGCTCGCTGATCCGCGCGATGCGGTCGAGCAGTTCCTTCTCGGCGCGCTCGTCGTCCGCGACGCGCAGCGCCGACGCCGTGGCCGACTTGTCGAGATCCTCCTTCGCCCGCCCCGTCTGACGGCTCGCCTCCTCGCGGTAGTTCTTCTCCTGCGCTCGTTCCCCGGCGAGATCGGCGCGGACCTTCGCGAGTTGATCGTTGAGCTCCTTGCTCTCGAACTTCGCCAGCACCGCCCCGCGCTTCACGAACTCGCCCTCCTTCACGAGGACGGCCGTCAGCGTCGCCGGTTCGCCGAGGCCGACGGGCTTCGCATACTCGGGATCGACGGAGATCAGCCCCGTTTCGCGCACGCGGCTGATCGGCAGCGGCACGAAGAGGAACGCGAGGACGAGCCCGCCGAGGACCGCCAGCGTCGTGTAGTAGCGCTTCGATTTCATGTCTGGAAGTCTCCCCCGCTGGCGGATGCTGCGGATCATCTTGTAAGCGGGCATCACGAACATCGACGCCAGCGACAGCACCGCGAGCATGCGGCTGAGCACTTTGAGCTTCGGGTTGAGGAAGTCCGAGAGGAACCAGATCACGCCGAAGGTGACGACCCAGCGGTAGATCCAGCTCGCGACCGCATACGTGAAGAAGAGCACCTTGCGGCCGCGCGCCATGTACGGCTCGGGCGGCGTTTCGACGCCGAGCGCGACCGTCAGGAACACGCCGTTGATGTAGCGGTTCGCCCGGTCCCGCAAGTTCGGGATTTCGAGCCAGTCGGCGAGCATGTAGTAGCCGTCGAAGCGCATGAGCGGGTTCGCGTTGAACAGCACCGTGCTCACGCTGCAGAGCACCATGAGGCACATCGCGATGTTGTTCACGACCGGCAGGTGCGGCGTGTACCACCAGACGAAGGTGCTCAGCGACGCGATCACCAACTCCACGTAAATCCCCGCGAAGCTGATGACGATGCGCTTCCACTTGTCGGCGACCGTCCACGCGTCGGTCACGTTCGCGTAGAGCGCCGGCGAGAGGCACATGAGTAGCACGCCCATCTCGTGGCACTCGCCCTTGAACGCCTTGCAGCTCAGCCCGTGCCCGAACTCGTGGATCACCTTCACGATGCCGAGCGAGATCCACATGTACAGGACGGTCTGATATGCGAAGAACTCCTGGTACTGCGGCATCTTGTCGTAGAAGGCCTGGAAGTGGAGGCCGACCTGCATGAGCGCCGCGAGCATCAGCATGACGCTGAGCGTGAGGAACGTCGGCGTGAAGATCCACCAGAGGCCCTTGTACATCCACGTCAGCAGGCGATCGGGATCGAAGACGGGGATTTTGATGTAGAGGATGTTCGTGAAGGTCGCGAACCGCTTCATGTTCCGCTGCTTCGCCCGGCGCTGGAACAGGTGCGACCCGGTGCCGGCGTGCTCGTGCTGGACGAGGCCCGCCGTGACGAGCTGGCGGGCGAACGCTTCCAAGTCTTGGAATTCGAGCCGGTGCGGCCGGTACTCGTCTTCGAATTTCTTGCGCACGTCCTCCATGGCGTGGCCGCCGTCGAACAGGCTGAAGACGAAGTATTCCTGCGCGTTGAAGCGGTAGTAGCGCAGGCAGACGGGGTCCTTCACGACGTGGAAGCGCTTCCCCTCGTAGCGCTGCTCGACGTGCTGCAGGTCGGGGCGGACCTTCAGCCGCACCATCTTGCGGCGCTCGGCCGGGTTGTTGAAGAGCTTCTCGTCCATCGCGGCATTTCGGGGAGAGTTGGTGGTTTGTTAGCCCGACGCGCAAGCGTGGGTCGCGGCTTCATCCCTCGCTTGCGCGTCGGGCTAACGGAAATGTCATTTCGTCTTGAACGGCGGGACGATGCCGGTCGGGAACGTCCGCAGTGCGGGCACCACGAAGGGGGTCGCTTCGCCCGGCTTCGCCGCCGCCGTCGCCCCGGTTTGGATCACCCCGTCGGGCGGGAACACCTTCGCGCCGACGCCGGGGACGTTGAGCTTCGGCGGGGCGGGCGGAGCCGGCACCGGCCGCGCTTCGGCCTTCGGGTCGATGATGATCGTCGCCGTGCTGCGATCCTTCAGTTGATCCGCTTCGATGCCGCCGGGGTTGTTCACCTCGACGCGGATCTGCGACGACCGCGAATCGACCTCCGTGATCGCCACGATCGTGCCGCGCCATTCCAAGCCCTTGGCCACGGTCGCCACCGACCAGAAGTGGACGCCGCCGGTCTGAGTGCCGACGGCGATGAGGTCGTGGGTCGCGTCCGGCGAAAAGGCGGCGCAGGTGACCCCGGCCCGGCTCGGCGTCACGAGCCGGCGACGCTCGGAGCCGCGCCCCGTCGAGCCGGTCTTCGGAAGCTCCCAGAGCTGGAGTTCCCCCTTCGTGTCCGAATCGCCCGCGGCAGTCAAGGCATACTTGTCGTCCGGCGAGAAGAGGGCCAACCCCGCGAAGCGGAGGGCCCCGCCGTTCTGCAGCGTGCCGAGGGTGCGCTTGTCGGCGAGTCCGACGATGTCCATGCGGCCCGCGTCGTGGTCGAAGAACATCCGGCTCCCGTCGGCCGAGAGGCCGAGGACATCCACGGCACCGGAGCGGTGATCGAGCAGGCCGTCCGGCGCGAGCGCCGCGGCTTCGGTGCCGACTTGGTAGATGCGGGCGGTCTTATCGCGGGCCACGGTCACGAGGGTACACTGCGGGGTGAAGCGCAGCGCGGTGATGTCGTCGAGGTGTTCGACCGGCAAAGCGTACTTCTTCTTGCGTGAAGCCACGTCCCACACGAACACGTCGCGTCCCGCAGCCGTGGCGAGCGTTTTCCCGTCGGGGCTGAACGCGGCGACGGTCACGCCCGAACCGTGTGCCTCTTCGAATTCCGCGAGCGGGCTATCGGGAATCGTATCGGGCTTCGCGAGATCCCAGAGGCGGACTTTGCCGTCCGTGCCCCCGGTGGCGACGAGGTGTGCCGGAGCCGCTTGGGGGCCGGTCGCGGCGACGCTTCGGGCACCGACGCCGGTCGGGTGTCGCAGAACCTGCTGCGTCTTCTCCTTCGAGGTCGCATCCCAGACGATGGCCGTGGAATCGAGCGCCGACGAGACGATCATCGGCCGACCCTTGTGGGCCGTGAAGGCGATGCCCGTCACTTCGTGGCGGTGGCGGGCGGTGAACGGTTCGGGGCTGTACGGGCGGATCGGTTCGACGGTGGCGGGCATCCCCGCGCGGAGCCGGTTGGCGATCTGCGTGTCGATCTTCGCTTCGACGCGGAAGCGGGCCGTCGCCTGGATTTCCATGATCGGCTCGCCGACCTTCACGAACTCGCCGGGGTTCTTGAGGATCTTCAGGACGCGCCCGTCCACGGGGCTTTTCACGCCGTACTGCTGGAGCTTGCTCGTGGCGATGTCCACTTCGCCGACGATCTTCGCCCGCTCCTTCATCGTGTTCGAGAGGCTCTCCTTCGCTCGGGCCAACGAGGCGACGCTGTTGGCGAACTCGACCGGCGAAACGGTTTTGGACGCGAGCAAGGGCTTCTGGAGATCGACGACTTCTTGGGCCGCATTGACGACGAGTTTCGATTCGGCGATCGCGTCGTCGAGCGCCTTCAGCGATTTGACGTTCGCCTCGCGCTGGATCAGGATCTGGCTCTCGTCGATGCGGCACAGCAACTGCCCCGTCACGATCGGGTCGGTGTCGCCGAGGCGCGTGAAGAGCATCGACGGATCGCGCGGGTGGCGGATCATCCGACTATCGGCCGGGTCGTACTTGGCGTCCGCCGGCAGCGGCGAGCCGATGAGTTCGATGCGGCCGTCCACTTCGGCGGGCACCTGGATCTTCTGCTCGAACTGGATCACGGCCTGCGGCGCGATGATCGGCTCCGCGCCGGCCTCGCGGATCGGCGCCTTCGGCATCGCGAGTTTCGTGTAGAGATCGCCCCCAATCTCGACCTTCGCGACCGGATCGGCCGTGCCCGGTTTGCCCGGGTTGGAGCGGCCGCCGCAGGCGGAGAGGGTGACGGTGAGGGCGCCGAGCAGCAGCGGCGGAGCGAAGCGACGGAAGCGGAACATGAACGGTCCTCGGATTGAGGGGTCGGCCCGCAAGCGGGCGGTGCGTGGTGGGTTGGCCGCCCCGTGGGAATCGGCCGGGGTTTGCTGCGGGCCATCCTTGGCGATGCGTTCGTAGGGCGGGTGGAGTCTTCGGAACCCGCCGCTACTATTCGTCGAACGCGGCGGGTTCCGAAGACTCCACCCGCCCTACGGGACTACTCAAAAGAAGAAGATCACCTTCTCGTAGAACCACTCCCAGACGCCGTGGAAGAGCGAGTAGCCGAGGGCGCGGTTGCCGCACTTCACCTTCATGTGGAGTTCCTGACCGGCGACGAAGAGCACGGCCCGCTCCTGGGCCGAGAGGCCGTCGAGGTCGATGCGGACGTAGGCCAGCACCACCGGGGCCGACTCGTTGTGGTCGTCCTTGTTCGGCACCGCCTCCTGCGACACGTCCGATTCGTAGAGCTTGCCGGCGTAGTTCGTGTCCGGGCTGCCGGCGAAGAGCACATCCACGGGGAGGTACTTCTTCTCGACCATCGTCTGCGGGTTCGGCACCTCCTCGGTTTCGTGCAGGCCGGCCGTCTTGAACGCCCGCATGACGTGGCCGATGTTCGCCTGCGGGATCTTGATCTCCCCGCGCCAGGGGCCGCCGTTCGCGCCGAGCTTCAGCAGCGGCTCGTTCGGGCGGACGGTCTTGCGCGAGAGCTGACTCCGGTTGTCGTCGTTGAGCACCGTCCAGCGGCCGGGGTCGATCCCGCCGATGAGGTCGGTCCGCGGCGACTTGGCGTGGAAGTAGCCCGGCTCGCTCGGAATCATGTTGTTCTGGCGGATCAGGCTCTCGATGAGCTTCGGGTACGTCTCCTTAGCGCCGCGGGCCGCGATGAGCGCCTTGCGGATCTCGAATTGATTCGTGTCCGGCTTGTCGATCAGGGGCGTGTAGAGCGCGTCGCTGGTATTGGCGCTGTTCAGCTCCTTGGTGAAGTCGGCGTAGGCCTTCGCCAGTTCCGCGTTGTACATCTTGATCAGCGGGGTACCCGGCTGGATCTCCGTCGCGCCCGGCTTCACCAGGATCTCGATGATCTCGCCCTCGTGCGGGGCGTAGACCTGCTTCACCTGCTCCGGGAGGAACTGCCCCTTCGCGTCCATCTTGTGCGGGTACGGCACGAGTACCATCGCCAGCCCCAGCAGGATCGCCACCGTCACGCCGAGCGCCGTGTAGAACCGCGTCTTGCCGCCGAGGCCGTCCTGCACCTTGATGACCGGCCACCAGAGGAATTTGAACGGGATGCGCTTGAGCTCGGCCGCGTTGTAC
>Ga0136611_10000771_pt1 | contig 21546 bp, 20 predicted proteins | sample AntDrymUQ2232306_2_FD_106645 | JGI IMG/M metagenome (GOLD analysis project Ga0136611, IMG submission 106645) | Polar desert sand microbial communities from Dry Valleys, Antarctica - metaG UQ223 (23.06) | ecosystem: Environmental > Terrestrial > Soil > Desert | place: Antarctica: Dry Valley...
CGTCCGGCTTCCCCGGTGCGCCGTCACCGCTCCCGGGCATGATCCCGCCTCCCGGCTCGCCGTTCGGCAGCCCGCAGAAGGATCGCAACTGGGGCGTGATCATCCTCGTCGTGCTGCTCTGCCTCGGCCCGATCGCCGGCATCGCCTACGGCGTGTGGGCGTGGAACAAGTCCGAGGATCAGGCGGACGAGATCCGCGACGACGTGCAGGACATCCTCGACACGGTGCCCCAGGTCTCGATCCCCGAGGTGTCGATCCCGGAGATGAGCGTCCCCGAGGTCACTTCTCCCCCCGTGACGATCCCCGGCGTGACGGTGCCGCAGGTGACGATCCCCGACGTCACCCTCCCGCCCGGCGTGACCCTGCCTCCCGGCGTCACTCTCCCCGGCGGCATCACGATCCCCGGCCAGACCGAGACCCCGGGAGACCCGGCCGACACGACGGCAACGCCGCCTAGCCGACGCACGTCGACGAGTACCCGTGGCGCAACGGCGTCGTCGGCGAGTCCGTGCCGGTCGAGATCATCGGCGGCGGCGACATCGAGCCCGCCCTGTTCGGCTCGACCGAGCTCGACTGGACGATCCTGCCCGCGCTCGTCGCCGCAGCCCCCGGAGAGACGACGGTCGAGGATCCGACCATCTCGCACGTGATCGTCGAGCGCTCGCCGACGCTCGAGGGCAACCCGGTCTTCTTCCGGGTGTTCGTGTCGGGAGCCCGCTCCAGTGCCTTCGTCGACTACTCGACGACCGGCGACGTGATCGCAGTCGGATGAGCGCCGTGGACAGCCGCCCCCGCTCGACGCCGATGCCCGGCGTCGAGACGTTCATCCCGACCGGCGACCCGATTACGGGCAACGCCGACTCGGGCCGTCCGCCGCGACCGTCGGAGTTCGTCGAGGCGGCAGCGGGGTTCTCCGCCCCGGCATCGCCCCCCGGCGCACGAGCCCCGCTGCCCGGCATGCACCATCCCGAGCTGGAGGACTTCACGTTCGTGCCGCCCACCCGGCGGCGCCGACGCAGCGGTCGTGGCTGGGGCTGGCTGCTGATGGTGATCATCTATGGCGCCGGCCCCGTCGCCGGCATCAGCGCCGGCGTGTGGGCGTTCTTCAAGGCCCGCGAGGCGATGAGCGAGGCGTCCGACCTGTCGAACCCGGCGCTGTCGGACCGCGATCGCGAGGCGCTTGGCCTCCCCGACACGGTCGAGACGCTGTTCCAGGCCGACCGCCGGTCGAGCGGCCTCGCTCGCGCAGGTCGAGGACGGGTCGGTCACGCACATCACGATCGAGAACTGGACCTTCCAGCCGGCCCTCCCCGCCGTCGTGCGGATCTACGTCACCGGCGACCGCGGGAGCGGCTACGTCGAGATGGCGCCGACGGGCGAGATCCTCGCGGTGCACTGACGGGGGCGGCAGCGGGCGACCGCTGCCGCCGCCGCGCTCGGCGTCGTAGGATTCGGGCGTGCCGAGGCTCGATGCGGAGCGGGTGGCTCTGCTGCGATCGCTCACGTCGGCGACGACGGCCGTGACGCGCAACGTCGACGCGGAGCTGATGAGCGACTTCGCGATCCCGCTCGCGTGGTTCGAGGTGATGACGGCGCTCCAGCGCGCCGGCGGCACGATGCGCGTGAACGAACTCCGCGCGGCGCTCGACGAGGTCGGGTCGAGCCTTTCGCGCCGGCTCGACCGGATGGAGGCGGAGGGCTACGTGGCTCGTGAGGCGGCGACGGGAGACGACCGCCGCGCGGTGACGGTGGCGCTGACGCGTGAGGGCCGGTCGCTGTGGCGCGACGCGACCATCACGTATCGCCGCGCCGTACAGCGGCACTTCAACGACGTCGTCACCGACTCCGACATGGTGGCGCTGCAGCGCTTCATCACGAAGCTCGCACGCGAGTGATTCGCAGCTGGCTCCGCGTTCGGAGTCCTCAGTCGAGGCCGGCGTACATCGCCTCGATCTCCGCCGCGTAGCGGGTGTTGACGCCGCGACGCTTCAGCTTCGACGTCGGCGTGAGCACCTCGCTGTCGGGCAGCCACTCCTCGCCGACGAGCGTGAACTTCTTGATCTGCTCGACCTGCGCAAACTGCTGGTTGATCTCGTCGATCCCGTGCTGGACCTCGGCGAGCACCGCGGGATCGCCGGCGAGCTGGGCCGGAGAGGCGCCCTCACGGCCGTGCGCCTTCGCCCACACGCCGGCGGCCTCGGGGTCGAGGACGACGATCGCGGAAATGAACTTGCGCGCGTCACCGATCGCTGCGGCTTGACCGATCAGCGGGATCGTCTTCAGCGCTGCTTCGAGGTTCGCAGGGCTGATGTTCTTGCCGCCCGAGGTGATGATCAGCTCCTTCTTGCGGTCGACGATCCGCACGTAGCCCTCGGCGTCGATGTCGCCGATGTCGCCGCTGTGCAGCCATCCGTCGATCAGCGTCTCCGCCGTCTTGTGCGGGTCGTTGAGGTAGCCCTGGAAGACGTTGCCCCCGCGGCAGATCACCTCGCCGTCCTCCGCCACCGTGACCTCGCACCCCGGGATCGCCTGGCCGACCGAGCCCGGCCGGTTGGCCTTCGGCGACCACGTCATCGGACCGCTCGACTCGCTCATCCCGTAGATCTCACTCAACGGGATCCCGACCGCGTTGTACCACTCGAGCACGACCCGCGGGATCGGCGCGGCGCCGGTGACAGCGACCTCGATCGCGTCGAGCCCGACGAGTCCGCGCACGTTCGCGAACGCGACGGCGTCGAGGAACGCCCACGTGTCGAGCTGCTCCTTGGTCGCAGTGCCGTTGCGCTCGGCCTCCTTGATCTCGAGCGCTGCGGCGAGCCCTTCGTCGAACTTCGCCTTCGACTCCGGGTTTGCAGCGAGCGCCGCGTTGACGCCGTTGTAGATCTTCTCCCACACCCTCGGGACGCCGAATGCGATCTCCGGGCGGACCTCCTTGAGGTACTGCGAGAGCTGGCTCGGGTCCGGGCAGCAGTAGACGCTGTAGCCGAGGATCATCCACTGGTAGTGGCTCATCATCCGCTCGGCGATGTGCGCCATCGGCAGGTAGCTGACGGCGCGCTTGCCGGTGAAGGTGTCGAAGTCGATGCAGCGGCGCAGCTGCTCGACGGTGTACACGACGTTGTACTGGCTGATCATCACGCCCTTCGGCGGGCCGGTGGTGCCGCTCGTGTAGATCAGCGTCGCGATGTCGTCGGGCGACGTCGCCGCAGCGAGATCGTCGAGGTCGAGCGCATCGGAGGACATCAGTTCGTCCGCAGCGCGCACGCCGTCCGGAAGGCCGTCCGCCGGCGGATTGATGACGTAGATCTGCTCGAGCCGGGGGAGCTCGCTGCGCACCTTGAGGATTCGCTCGAGGAAGCCGGCGTCCTCGACGATCGCGATCTCCGCTTCGGCATGGCTCGCGAGGTACTGGATCTCGTCCGGCGCCGAGGAGTTGTAGATGCTGACGGGTGTCGCGCGCAGAAACTGCGCCGCCATGTCGAACCAGTGGAAGTCCGGTCGGTTGCGCATCATGAGCAGCATCCGGTGTCCCGGCTGCAACCCGGCTGCGCGCAGACCCGCTGCCGCCGATGCGACCTTGCCCGCGACCTCGTCGAGCGTCCACGCGTTCCAACTTCCCGGCGCGTCGCTCTTCATCGAGTGCAGCGAGGGGAGCGTGCGGTTGGTGGCGAGCAGCTCCACGAAGCGCTTCGGCGCGGTGGAGCCGGCGACGACCGAGTCGATCTCTTCGATGCTGACGGTGGTCATGGCCGAATTGTCGCGTGACCGGCGCCACATCACAAAGGACAAAGACCATCCCTCCGGCGGAATCCGTCAGAGCAGGGTGCGCTCCGGTTTGAGATCGGGCGGCGGCTGCGACCATGCTGCGCCCATCGTTCGTGCATGTGTGCACGCGACAGAACGTCCCGACTGGAGCACCCCATGACCACGGCAGTGATCGTCGACGCCATCCGCACCCCGCTCGGCCGGCGCAACGGCAAGCTCAAGGACTGGCACCCGGTCGACCTCGCAGCGGAGACGCTGCACGCGGTCGTCGAGCGCACGGGGATCGACCCCGGTCAGATCGACGACGTCGTGATGGGCTGCGTGATGCAGGTCGGGGAGCAGGCGGCGAACGTGGGCCGCAACGCAGTCCTCGCCGCCGGCTTCCCCGAGTCGGTCCCCGGGACGACGATCGACCGCCAGTGCGGCTCCAGCCAGCAGGCGGCGCACTTCGCCGCGCAGGGCGTGATCGCCGGCGCGTACGACGTCGTCATCGCGGCAGGGGTCGAGGTCATGACCCGCGTCCCGATGGGTGCGTCGATGGCCGACGCCAAGTTCGGCTTCCCGTTCGGGCCCAAGGTCGGCGCGCGCTACGCACCGACCGGCGGGCTCGTGCCGCAGGGCATCTCCGCCGAGATGATCGCCGACAAGTGGGGCATCGGGCGCGAGGAGATGGATCAGTTCGGCGTGCGCAGCCAGAACAACGCCCGCCGCGCCACCGACGAGGGCCGCTTCCAGCGCGAGATCCTCCCGGTGCTCGACGCCGAGGGCAACATGATGACCGCCGACGAAGGCCTGCGCGACACGACGATGGAGTCACTCGGAAAGCTGAAGCCGGCGTTCCGCTCCGAGGAGGAGGGTGGCCGCGTCACGGCCGGCAATTCGTCGCAGATCACCGACGGCGCCGCCGCGATCCTGATCATGAGCGAGGAGCGTGCGCAGCAGCTCGGCCTCACCCCGCGCGCCCGCTTCGTCAACTTCTCGCTCGCCGGCGAGGACCCTCGGCTCATGCTGACCGCGCCGATCCCGGCCACGCACAAGGTGCTCCAGCGTGCCGGCATGAAGATCGACGAGATGGACCTCGTCGAGATCAACGAGGCGTTCGCGTCGGTCGTGCTCGCGTGGGAGAAGGAGCTGCACCCCGACATGGACCGTGTCAACGTCAACGGCGGCGCGATCGCGCTCGGCCACCCGCTCGGCTGCTCCGGCGCCCGCCTGATGACGACGCTGCTCAACGAGCTCGAGCGCACCGGCGGCCGCTACGGCCTCCAGACGATGTGCGAAGGCGGCGGCATGGCCAACGCCACCATCATCGAACGCCTCGGCTGACCAGAGCCGCTCCTCGGCGGGGCGCTGGCACGAGATGTTGCAGCGATGACGCGATTCCGTACCAGCGCGGGGAGCGAGGGGCGAGGGTGGGGTCGGTACCCTGAGCTGAGTGCCGGCGTTGTCGACGATCGTGTGGGTGGCGGTCGGGGTGCTGATGATGCTCGGCCTGTGGAAAACGGGCATCGGGATGCTGCGCAGCATGACGACGCCGATGCCGCCGCCCCCGCCGGCCGGTGAGTTGCGCAAGGTGAACGTGCGCTACCGCTGCGGCGTCTGCGGCCTGGAGATCAAGCTCACCCTGGCTCCGGACGAGGATCCGCCGCCTCCGCGACACTGCCTGGAGGACATGGACGTGGTGGCGCCGCTCTACGACTGAGTGTCCACAGGCTGTGGACAAACCTGTGGTTCAAGTGACACCGGTGTAACTCAACCGACACGTTGCGTTCAGGGTGCGTTCACCCCTGGTCGTTGACGTCAATGCCACTTCGTCGCGGTGTACAGCCCACCCAGGAGGAACACCAGACCGACGAGCACGGGGATGTTCGAGTCCTGCCACACGAGGTAGCGGAGGATGATCGTGATCGCGCCGAGCGCGATCAACACGGCCATCAGGATCGGCACCCACTTCGGGCTCTCCAGCTCCTCGCGTGCGATCGGCGGCGTGTACCGCGTCGACGCAGCGACACCGCCTGCCGGTGACGCGCCGGTGGCCGCCGATCGAGGTGCCTCGCCCGGCCGTGTGCCCTTCGGCGTCACTCGCCCCGTCGTCTTGCGCTTCGGAGGTGCCACGGCGGGCGAGTCTACGCCGTGGCGTGCAGTTGGGCGGGGTAGCGTCCGCGTCGTGTCCGGGCCGCGCGTCCTCGTGATCGACAGCTACGACAGCTTCGTCTACAACCTCGTGCAGTACCTCGGCGAGCTCGGTGCCGAGCCGGAGGTCGTCCGCAACGACGAGCTCACCGTCGACGGAGCACTCGCCCGCGAGCCCGACGCGGTCCTGCTCTCGCCGGGCCCGGGTCGGCCCGAGGACGCCGGCATCATCTGCGGTGCGATCACTGCGTTCGCCGAGCGTGGCACTCCGGTGCTCGGCGTGTGCCTCGGCCACCAGGCGATCGGTCACGTCTTCGGCGCCACCATCGACCGCGCACCGGCGCTGATGCACGGCAAGACGTCGCACGTCGAGCATGCGGGCCGTGGCGTCTTCGCCGGCCTGCCCTCGCCGCTCACGGCGACGCGCTACCACAGCCTCGTCATCGCTGCGGACTCGGTGCCCGAGTGCCTCGAGGTGACTGCGCGGACGGCGGACGGTGTGGTCATGGGCGTCCGCCACACGACGCTGCCCGTCGAGGGTGTGCAGTTCCACCCCGAGAGCGTCCTCACCGCTGCGGGACACGACCTGCTGCGCAACTTCCTCGGCGGTGTCAGCTCACACGCCTGACCGCGGGTACGTCGCGCGACGACGCGCTACGCCGTCGGCGGAGCGGTCGTCGTCGTCGGGGCGAGCGTCGTGCTCGTCGTGCTGGTGGTCGACGTCGTCGTGGTGGTCGATGTCGTCGTCGTCGTCGTCGGCGGTTGCGTGGTGGTGGTGGTGGTGGTGGTCGGCGGCAGCGTGGTGGTCGTCGTGGTCGGGGGTGCGACCGCGCGACCGACCTGGAGTCGCACGGTCGACCCGGGGTCGACCTGCTGGCCCGACGGCACGCTCTGCGAGATCACCCGGCCTGCGTTGACGTCGCCCGTCGGAACGTTGAGCGGGCTGACGCTCGCGAGGAGGCCCTTGCTCGTCAGCAGAGTCCGCGCCGCGTCCTCGGTCAGACCGACGAGCGGCGGAACCGCGACCTTGGCCGGCCCCGCCGACACGATGAGCACGACCTCGCTGCCCGGCTCGAGCTCGTTGCCCGACGGCGGCTCCGTGCGGATGACCGTTCCCGCCGGCACCGTCGCGCTCGGCTCCTGTCGTGTCGTCACGTCGAAGTTCAAGGGGTCGGCCTCGAGCAGCGCCCGTGCGGCGGCCTCGGTCTGGTTCACGACGTCCGGCATCGTCTGCGTGTTCGGTCCCGCCGAGAGAACGATCGCAACCGGTGAGCCGAGCTTCAGCTCCGTCAGAGCTGCCGGGTCGGTGCGCAGCACGGTGTCGAGCGGCTCGTCGGACTCCTCGGACGTGATGCCGGTCTCCTCGACAACGAAGCCCGCCTCCTGCAGGATCCGCCGTGCCTCCTCGAGTGGCTGGCCGGTCACGTCCGGCACCGGCACGAGCGCGCGCGGCGGGCTGAAGAAGACCTGGATGACCGAGCCCTTCGCGACGACCTCGTCCGCGCCGGGCAGCGTCTGGAACACCTGGTTCTCGACTGCAGTCGGATTCTCCGTCGGCACCGGCTCGACGACCAGCCCGGCGTTGCCGATCGCCTGACTCGCCTCCTCGAACGTGCGACCCACGACGTTCGGAACCGCGACGGTCTCGACCTCGGCGACAGTGGTCGACGTGGCGGTGGTGGTCGTCGCATCCGCGACGGCGTCCGGGTCCTTCTTCAGGACGTTGTAGAGGACGATCGCGCCGGCGACGAGCGCGAGGATCGCGAGGACGCCGAGCACCGCGTACAGGCCGGTCCTGCTCGGCGGCTCGTCCGCATACGCCACCTGCTGCTGGACGACGGGTCGGCCGCGCGCGGGAGGTATCGCTGCGACCGCACCCGACCGCGGCATTGCCGTCGTCGCCGCGCTGCTCGGCAGCGCCTGCGTCGCGGCGGCATTGGCGACCGGCGCGGCACCCGGCGCACCTGCGCGGTTGCTCAGCGCCTGCACCGGCTCACCGACGCGGAACCTGCGCAGGTCCTCGCGCACCGCCTCTGCGTTCGGGTAGCGGACGTCCGGATTCTTGGCGAGCAGCTTCGCGACGATCGCCTCGAACGGCCGCGGCACGTCGGCGACGATCTGGTTGAGCGGCTGCGGCGCGTCGTGCACCTGCTTGTAGGCGATGCTCACCGGGTTCTCGCCAGTGAACGGCGGCCGCCCGCTGACCATCTCGTAGAGCACGATGCCGAGCGAGTACAGGTCGCTGCGTGGATCGGGCTGCGCACCCTGAGCCTGCTCCGGCGAGAAGTACGTCGCAGTGCCCATCACGGAGCCGACCTGCGTCAGGTTGCTCTCCGTACCGGCGTTCATCGCACGGGCGATGCCGAAGTCAGCGACCTTCACCTGCCCCGCAGTGCCGATCAGGATGTTCGCCGGCTTGATGTCGCGGTGCACGACACCGTTCTTGTGCGCGAAGGCGAGCGCGGCGGACACCTCGCTCGCGATCTCGGCCGCCTGCACCGAGCTGACGTGGCCGTTGGCGCGCAGGATGTCGGCGAGCGTGCGCCCCTGCACGTACTCCATCGCCATGAAGTACGTGTTCGAGTACTTGCCCCAGTCGTAGACGCTGACGATGTTCGGGTGGTTCAGGTTCGCCGCCGACTGCGCCTCGCGCCGGAAGCGCTCGACGAAGTTCGGGTCGGTCGCGAACTCCGCGAAGAGCACCTTGATCGCGACCGGTCGATCGAGCAACAGGTCGCGCGCGAGGAAGACGTCGGCCATCCCGCCGCGCCCGATGCGCTGCTGGACCTCGTAGCGGTCGTTGAGCACGACGCGCTCGCGCGGTTCTGTCACTGGTTCCTCGTCACGATCGGGTGAGGCTAGCGACGAGGCCGGACGCAGGAGTTTCAGGGTGCGCGGCCGACGGCGTCATGGTGAGTCGGTCGGCGGCGCGTCGGCCGGGGGTGCGGGTGCGATGGGAGGCGCGGTCTCGGTCGCGAAGAGATGGTCGAGGACCGTCTTCGCGACCGGCCCGGCGAGCTTGCCGCCGGTGCTCGCGCTGATCTCGTCGTTGGTGCCCTTGATGACGACCGCCACCGCATACCGCGGCGCCTCTGCCGGCGCGAAGCCGATGATCCATGCATGGGATCGCTGGGGCTCGCCGGTGGCGTTCAGCTGTGCGGTGCCGGTCTTCGCAGCCGCCTGCACCCCGTTGTCCAGAGCCATCGCCTGACCCGTGCCCTGGTTGACGACGCCGATCATCAACGTCGTGAGCGTTGCCGCGGTCGCGGGCGAGATCGGCTGCTTCCACACCTGCGGGCTGTTCTGGTTGAGGACGCTGCCGTCGTGGTACAGCGTGCGGTCGACGACAAACGGCTCCATCATCTGACCCCCGTTCGCGACGGCGGCAGCGACCATCGCCATGTGCAGCGGGACCATCACGTCGCTCGCCTGACCGAAGCCGCCGATCGCGAGCAGCGGCAGCGCATCCGTGAAGTCCGCGACCTCGCCGAACGAGCTCGCCGCCGCCCCCGGCAGATCGATCGGGACCCGTTCGCCGATGCCCCACGAATCCGTGCCGGTGACCATGCGATCCGGGCCGAGCTCGATCGCCATCTGCGCGAACGGGATGTTGCAGCTCCGGTAGAAAACCTCCGCCATCGTGCCGCCGCATGCGGTGCCGCCGTAGTTCTGGATCGGGTTGTTCGTCTGCGGCGGGACCCACTCCGTCTCGACGGGGAACACCCGCTCCATCGACGTCACGCCGTTCTCGAACGCGATGCCGGTCGTGATCACCTTGAAGCTGGACCCCGGCATGTATCGCTCCTGGTACGCGTTCGCGAGGAGCGGCTTGCCCGGGAAGTTGGTGAGGAAGTTGAGCACCTCGCCGGCGTCGAAGGTGTTGGCCTTCGCGATCAGGTTCGGGTCGTACGACGGGAAGCTGTACATCGCCAGGATCGCGCCCGTGGTCGGGTCCATCACGACGACGGAGCCCTCACGTTCGCCGAGCGCATCCTTCGCGACCTGTTGCAGGTCGCTCCGCATCGTCAGCACGACCGACCCGCTGTTGTCCTGGCCACCGAGGATGTTCGTCAACGCGTCGAGCTCTTGTTCGTCCGTCTTGCCCGACAGCACGTCGCTCTGCGTCCGCTCGACCTGTGTGCTGCCGTAGTTGAACGTGTAGTACCCGGTGACGTTGGCGAACAGCTCGCCCGCTGGGTAGTCGCGCTGGAACTTGAACTCGGCGTTCGGGTCCGTCACCGGGAGGCTCTGCGCAACGACGACGCCGTCGCTCGTGACGATCGGCCCGCGCGGACGGTTGAAGTCGCGAATCGTCTGCCGGTCGTTGCGGACGTCCGCCGTCAGCTCCTCCTGCCGACCGACCTGGAGCACGTTCAGCTGCACGAACAGCGCGAGGTAGCAGAGGAGCAGACCGACGGCGAGGCGCTGGATCTTGGTGTTCACCGCAGGCTCACCGTGCCGGGCGGAGCGCGCGGCGCTGCTCGCGAGCCGCCCGCCGCGCCTGCATCCGCTCGCCGATCATCAGCTCGTCGGGCACCTCGCCGAGGCGCCGTGCGCTCGAGTCGCTGATCCGCAGCAGGAGCGCGAGCAGGACGTAGTTCGCGACGAGGCTCGACCCGCCGTAGCTGACGAACGGCAGCGTGATGCCCGTCAGCGGCACGAGGCGGATCACGCCGCCGATGATGATGAACGCCTGCAGCCCGAGGATCGTCGTCAGGCCGGTCGCGAGGATCTTCTCGAACGGCCGGTCGGCGCGGATCGCGGTGCGGAAGCCGGCGCCGATGATCAGCACGAACGCGATCAGGACGGCAGTGCCGCCGAACAGCCCGAGCTCCTCGCCGATCGCGGCGAAGATGAAGTCGTTCTTCACCTCCGGGATCTTGTTCGGGCTTCCGAGGCCGAGGCCGGTGCCGGAGGTCCCGCCGTTCGACAGCGCGAACCATGACTGGATCACCTGGTAGCCCTTCTCGGTGTACTCGGGCCACGGGTTCGTCCAGATGCGGACGCGCGTCTGCACGTTCTCGATCAGCTTCCACGCGACGAACGCAGCTCCGGCGAAGAGGGCCACGCCGAGCAGCAGGTAGGTCGTCCGCTCCGTCGCGACCCACAGCATCACGACGAACAGCGCGAAGAACAGCAGCGACGCTCCGAGGTCCTTCAAACCGACCATCACGACGACGGAGAACCCCCAGGCGACGGCGATCGGGAGGAGGTGGCGCGGCTCGGGGAGGCGCAGTGGGCCCACCTTCCACGTGCCCGTCGCGATCAGCTCACGGCGCTCGGCGAGGTAGCCGGCGAAGAACAGCGCCAATGCGATCTTGGCGAACTCGCCGGGCTGGAAGTTGATCGGGCCGAGGCTCACCCAGATCCGCGCGCCGCCGAAGCTCCGTCCGAGGCCGGGCACGAGCGGGAGCAGCAGCAGCCCGGCGCCTGCGGCGAAGAACGTCCACTTGTAGCGGGCAAGGTCGGTGGCGCGCTGGACGAGCAGCAACGTCGCACAGAAGGCGAAGATGCCGATGAAGATCCACGTCGTCTGCAGTCCGGCGAGGCTGTCGTCGAGCCGGGCGATGATCACGTAGCCGAGGCCGTTGAGGAGTGCGACGAGCGGCAGCAGCGTGGAGTCGGCGCCCTTGGCGAGGAGCCGCGTCGCGATGTGGGCGACGATCAGCAGGCTGAGCACGACGATCAGGAACGGCACGAGGATCGGCGGGATCTCCGCGTTCTTGCCCAGCGAGGCGAGCGTGTACGCAGCACCCGTGAGAACGCCGGCCATGATGACGAGCCCCAGCTCGGTCCCGCGCCGCGCGGAGGCGATGGGTGTCGTGCTCATGGAGTTGCAGTCGTCGGCGCCGGAGGGGTCGTCGTCGTCGCCGTCGGAGGACGCGTCGCCGGGGTGGTCGCTGCGTCGGTCGCCGGCTCGGTCGTCGAAACGTCGGTCGTCGAAACGTCGGTCGTCGCGGAGTCGGTCGTGACGGAGGTGTCCTCGACGCTCGTCGGGACGGTGGTCGTGGGTGCCGGCGAGTCGTCGTCGGTGAGCGCAACGGCGACGAGCGTGATGACGAGCGCCAGTACGGCGGCGATCCCAAGGAGGACGACGAACAGCTTCGGGGTGAGGCGACGACGAGGGCGAGCGTCGGGTGGCTGCTCGACGAGCGACGCGTCCATCGGCGTCGTGTCGTCCTCCATCACGAACGTCGCATCGGCGTCCGGCTCAGCGGCAGCGGTGGCACCGGCTGGCGCCGCTGCGATCTCGGTCACGGGCAGCACCGCCGTCGCGTCGAGCACCGTCGTCGATTCGTCGGCCGGCGCGTTCACTGCCACGGCTGCCGGGCCCGATGCCGGTTGCTCGTCCGCCTCGACGCCGTCGAGCACGTCGACGACGATGACGGTCGTGTTGTCGCGGCCCCCGTGGCGGTTCGCCATCGCGACCAGCTCGTCGGCCGCCCTCTGCGGGTCGGGCATGCCGCCGGCGATGTCCGCGATCTCGTGGTCCGGCACCTCGTCGACGAGGCCGTCACTGCACAGGATGAAGCGGTCGCCGCGCACGAGCGGCAGCACCCACGCATCCACGCGCACCGTCGGCTCGATCCCGAGGGCGCGGGTCACGATGTTGCGTCGCGGATGGGTGCGCGCCTCCGTCTCGGTGATGTGACCCGTCGCGACGAGCTCCTGCACGTAGCTGTGGTCGACGGTCGCGCGGGTGAGCTCGCCATCGCGCTGGAGGTAGGTCCTGCTGTCGCCGACGTTGACGAGCGCGAGCTGCTCCGGCTGGTCCTCGTCGGCCGCCATCACGACGAGCGCGGTGACGGTCGTGCCCATCCCCTGCTGCGCCGCGTTGCTGTGCGCCGCCTGGAAGATCGCGGCGTTCGCCTCGAGCACGGCGGCCACGACGACGTCGACGTTCGCCGCGCCGGCCGAGAGCCGTTCGCGCACGATCTTCGATGCGATCTCGCTCGCGACCTCGCCCGCGCGGTGGCCGCCCATCCCGTCCGCGACGGCGAACACGAGCGGCTCGGTGACGTATGCGTCCTCGTTCGCCTCGCGCACGAGACCGGAGTCGGTCGCGGCACCCCAACGCAGCTCAGCCATGACGACCCGTACCTGTCACTGGGCCTCCATGATCGTCGACCCGATCTGGAGCCGGTCACCCGGGCCGAGCTGCTGCGCAGCCGTCACCCGCGCACCGTTCAGGTAGCTGCCGTTCGTCGAGCCGAGGTCCTCGACCCATGCACCGTCGGCGGTGCGGAAGATGCGCGCGTGGAGCTGCGAGACGTAGGTGTCGTCGGGGATCATGATCGTGCAGTTCGCGGCGCGACCGATCGTGATCTCGGTGCCGATCGCGAACGTCGCACCCTTGCGCTCCTTCGGCTTCATCACGACGAGCCGTCCAACGTCACCCCGGCGGCCCTTGCGCGCACGTGCCACGGCAACCGCCTCGACAGGCGGAGCGCCCGGCCGCACCGGCGCCTGCGTCACGACCACTCGTCCCTGACGCGGCCCGCGCACCTCGCTCCACACCGCCCACAGCACCCGCGCGAAGAACAGGTAGAGGAGCGCGAGGAACGCATACTTGAAGATGTCGAGGAGTTGGTCGGACATGCCCTCGGCTTACGACGCCTCGAACCGGAGGTGGGTGCTGCCGACGCTGACGATGTCGCCGTCGTTGAGCATCCGCTCGCCGTCGATCCGCAGCCCGTTCACCTTGGTCCCGTTCGTCGAGCCCAGGTCGACGGCCACGTAGCCGCTGCCCACCGGGCGGATCTCGGCGTGGCGCCTGCTCACGTTGGAGTCGTTCAGCGAGATCGCGCAATCCGGCACCCGGCCGATGACCGCCGGCACGTTGCTGAGCGGGACCCGCTCGCCCGACGGCATCACGATCGTGCCGGCGCCGACGCCGCCACCGGTCTCGCGCAGCTGCGAGACGATGCCGAACCGGCCGGGCCTCAGGTTCTCGTCGACGATCATCTCGACCGCGACGGGGCCGAGGAAGTGGTAGCCCTCGTCGCGGGCGTACTCGCGCACCGCCTCGCAGAGCTCCACGTTCAGCGCCTCGTCGATGTCGGCGAACCCGGCGTGATCCTTCGGGCTCAGGTGGAACGTGAACACGTTCGGCACGATCCGCCGCCCGCGCACGTCGACGCTGCGATGGTCGTCCATTTCGCGCAGCAGACGGCGGCCGAGCTCGACCGGGCGGATGGCGCTGCGTGACGACCGGGAGAACACGCCCTCGACCATACGCTCCAGACTGTGCTCGAACGATTGCATGCCCATGACGGATGCGAGGCTACTTCTGCCTGCGTCGTCGCCGCATGCGCTTGCTAGCGTCATGAGTCCACTCGGGCGAGTGGCGGAATGGCAGACGCGCTGGCTTCAGGTGCCAGTGTCCGCAAGGACGTGGGGGTTCAAGTCCCCCCTCGCCCACAGCGAAATCCCTGCTCAGAAGGGGTATTTCGGGTCACCGGAGGGCCGACTTCTACCGGACTTCTACCCGGAGGTTTTCGCGAGCGGCTCCGTGAGAACAGTCCGACCGACGCGTCGCGTTCGATCAACGCGAGCGGTCGACCTGAGGACATCTCGCGAGCAGGAACAGCCGCCACCGAGAAAGGTCTGCCGAGCTGCAACTGCCGTACTGGAACAGTTCACGTCGGGACACAGCCTCGGAGCGTGCCGCGCCTCGTACTTTAGGTAATGGGCCTAGACTTCCGATGTAACAACAACGTGCCCCTGCCGAGATTCGAACTCGGGACCCTTCCCTTGGCGGCCTGCCGGGCGCTCACCTTCGCCGTCGAGCGCTGGGCCGACACGACGGGCGTTGGATTGCCGCCCGTTCGGCAGAGGATCGAGCCGCCCCTCATCTCAGTCACCTTTCGCGGAGGAGTACGAGCTTCTACAGGTCGCCCAGGATCGTTGGTTCGACCGTGCGCACTCCGGTACTCAGCAGTTGTGGCGCGATCGCATCCAGTGGTTGCGGTTCGACCAGACCATGGGTGCTCCCGCGCCACCGAGCCCCTTCTGGTCACCCACAGCACTAGCTCTCCGACGTACTTCGTACTACGGCAACCTCAACGATCGACAGACGATCGCGGCGATCGGCTCCGCCCTCTTCGAGGTACTGGACAAGGCGTCTCGAAGGGTGCACCGGAATGGAATCGCATCGATCTGCCGAATGCCTTCCGTTCGTACTTCGACGGCATTCTGCATTGCTCGATTCTGCGCTGGTCGTCGCCGCAACGAGTGTGGTGGGGCGGACCGAACACTTGCCGAAGTCTGATCGAGGAACTCAAGGGTCGCTTTGGACGCCGCAGCGATTGGCAGGTCCTGCTTCCCGAACTCCTACTCGCGGCGGCGCTAGGAAAGGTGCCGGACGAGGGAGTCGAAGTTCTGCTCGCTGAGGCAAATGTGGTTCTCGGCGCTCGCGAAGAAGGGTGGCCTGATGAGGTTCTCGCCTTTGTGGACCTCGGCCGCCTTCTCGTCGAAAATGTCTCGGGCCTTGCGTGAGCCAACGATTGGGGATGCAAAGGTTCGGAACTGCACTGGCCTGAGTCGCGGCCCTCGCTCCGGCGACGTGTGGTGTAGGTGCAAGTTCACTGTCCAGCAGCTTCAGAGCACGGCACGCTGGCGCCCGATCACGCATGGCTCGATTGCTGTGGTAGCGGCAACGGGAAGTAGCCGGGCACGTCTGCGTGGGGGGTTCCCAGATAGATCTTCGCCTCGACTGCCGAGAACCTGCCATGTGCCCACCGGATCTCGATGTGGCCGTGAACGTTTCGCTGCGACTGGGTGGCTCGTTCGATCAGTTGAGCAGACCAGGAAATCTTCGGTTGTCCAGCCTCGACGGCTGTGAGGTTGAGGTGCTGCAGGCTGAAGTTCTGTCGCCAGTCCCACGGGGTGCCAATACGGAGACGAAGCGGACCGGTGTCGGAAGAGCCGAGGACGAAGTAGCTCGAGGAACTGAGACGCAGGAGTCGCCAGAGCATCTCCTCTCGCCGCGCCACGGTCTCGAGTTCGCGGAGCCAGAGGGCAACTGATGCCGACGCGACCGACATGGAGAACTCTGACCACAGCGCAACGAGTGGCTGCGGCCACGCGCCGCCGCACTCCGCCCGGATGCGGCGGACGTGCCCCGGCGTCATTTGCTGGGGCGTCGGCGGCAAGAGATGGAGGCCGATGTGGCGGCGGACGCCGTCGTAGAAGTGCTGGTACTCCTCCGCCGCACATCGTGCGTACCAGGAGGTGCTGTCGGCGCTCACGGTCCGATCAGCCAGGCGTCGGAGAAAGAGATTTGATGGCGAGCTGTTGGCGAGAATCTTCGATTGGTACTTGCAACTGACGAGGTACACGTGGTCGATCCGCAAGTCGACGGGCAGGAACTCGAACCCCGGTGGTTGGTGCGCTCCCTTCCACTCGATCGTGAGTGGAGTACGTCCGCGTAGGCCATCGGGCGACTCGTAGAACGCTCTTCCGTTGGCCCAAGCTGCAACGAACGCGGTCGGATGCTGGCCCTGGTCATAAGCGGCTTGAAGGCGATCCCAGTGCTCGTTCGTGACGTTGCGAAGCGCCGTCGGCCGAGCGGCGAGCGCGCTGGCCAGCTCCGCGTAACCGGTCGTTCCGAGCCCCGTGACAATCTCCGTGATCTCGGTGAGCAGGTCGGGCATGTCAGTGAGGCGTGATGTGAACCATCGCGTCGTTGACGACGAGCGCAGCGGTGTGTTGGCCTAGGTCATCCGAGGACGTCATCCTCGTCGAGTCCTATGCACAGGAGGCCTTCCCCGACAATCTCGTACCGTTGGCATCGCCGACGCAACCTCGACGAGCGGCACGCGGACCCTCAGCTCGTTACCGACCGTTCGGCTGCTGACCTTGCTGTAGAGCTGTGACGCAGCGCGGAGGCCGGGCAATGGGCGGTCACGGGCCCCATGTGCGTAGAGAGTCAAACGAGCCTTGCCGTCGGCAAGTGAGCATCTCGATTGCGTCGAAGAATGTGGGTGCTGCTGCCGTCAACGCAAAGTGCCCAGCGGACCTTGCCTTTGGCAGGTTGGCGGTGAGAAGCACCAGCCGGTCGATGCCAGCTTGGTGAAGGACGTTGGCCCGACCGAGCGTCTTCCACATCGTGTCCGTGCGAATGAGCCCGGCTCGCTTGGAGGTGAAGGCCCCAGACACATCGAAGCACCACTCCTTGCCTCTGTCGTCGAGGCCGATGAGGTTGATCGTGACTCCGAGATCAGCTCGTCGCTCGTTGGCCCGGAGATCCTTGAAGCCGCAGCCCTTCAGCACCATTCTTGCGATCTCCTGGGCCTGCCGCCCTTCGATAGAGGCGCGTCGTTGAAAATCATCGTCCGACAACACGGACACCTCCCCGATCCGGACTCCGGGTCACCGATGCAGCAGTCCAACACAGCACTCGAGTGCTGATCGAGCGTCGATGAGGAGTGTGTGTTCGTCAGAGAACCTTTCAGCATCTTCCGCGCGATGCTCGAACTGGCGGTCGTAGTTCGAGAGGTTGGCAGAGAGGTACACAGACGCGGAATCATTTAACCCAATGAGGCGCGCTCGGACGTCGATATCGACCAACGCGTGCCGCGCAGCGATCTCCGCCAGCGCTTCGAGCGTGGCTGCCTCATCGGGGAGGTCCGAATCATCAGAAGCCATCCGGATCAGACCCGCCAGTTGCTGAACGCAGAACGCGTAGGAAGTCAGAACTGTGCCGGTGAAGTACCCGTAGAGCCAGGTTGCCTTCACGTCCTCGAACAGCAATTGCGCGGCCTGGCCGTGCAGCACAACCGACGCACTGCCCAGAAGGTCGTACAGATCCACAAGCCGCGCTGCTCGGGCGTTACGTTCGTCCTTGTCCGACTCCGTGATGAGGCGGGTGGCGTGATCCAGTTCCACGGTTCACGACCAGCGGTGGGGGACCATGGTTGTGGATACGTCAGTCTTGGCGGCCATGGGTCGCGTACCCATGTAGGCGTGATTGGTCGTCGGTATTGAGCAACTCGACCAAGTCGAACACGGGCCGACCAGCGCCACGCATGATGTTGAGGGCCTGGTGTCCAGCCGTGCCCTTGGCGGGCGCGTCGGTTGTCAAGAGTACGAGCGGAAGTCCGAGTGCGCTCTCATGAAGGACGGAGGCTTTGCCGAGCGACTTCCACAAGGTGTCAGTTCGACGCAGCCCCGCTCGGTTCGAGGTGAACGCCCCAGAAACATCGAAGGCCCAATCGTCCCCCGTCGTATCGGAGGCGACAAAGTTGAGCACGATGCCGAGGCCTCTTGGCTTTACGTCCTCGCGGATATTCGTGAAGCCGCACCGCTCCAGCAGCAGCCCGGCGAGTTCCTTGGCTTGGCGACCTTCACGCACGGCTCTTGCTTGGAAGTCCTCGGAGGGATCGGCGGGCGCCACTGCAGGTAGCTCAACCCGGAACGGGACTGTCGAGGACGGCGATTGCGTGTCGAGGCGCTGCCGCTCTGCGCCGATCCGATGTTCCGCAGTGCTGACGTAGTCAGTGTCGGTGTCGAAGCCGATGTAGTGGCGCCGCGTCCGGAGCGCGGCGACCGCAGCACTGCCGGACCCCATGAACGGATCCAGGACGACGTCGCCTTCGTAGGTGTAGAGCTCGATCAGGCGCTTGGGTAGCTCCACGGGGAACGGCGCTGGATGCCCGACCCTCGTAGCGCTTTCTGGAGCAATCTCCCATAGATCAGTCGTGGCCTGAATGAACTCGTCCCGCGAGATGGTGGCCGTTGAAGGCAGCTCCTTCGCCAACCGCTGCACGGGGGTAAGGGCGCGGTCGAAGCGGCCTTTGCTCGCGATCACCACCCTCTCCGTGATGTCGCGGAGCACCGGGTTCGACGGGCGCTGGAATGTGCCCCACGCGCACGAGCCCCCGGCAGCTCGCCCTTTCCACCAGATGACCTCGCCGCGCAGAAGAAGCCCCAGGTCTTGGAGAATCTGTGTCACGTCGCCGGACAGGGAACGATATGGTCGGCGACCGAGGTTCGCGACGTTCACGGCGATGCGACCGCCCGGTTCCAACACCCGCTTGCACTCGGCGAAGACGTCTCGCAGGAGTTGCAGGTAATCGAAGTAGGTGGCCGGCACTCCACCGACACCGAGACTCTCCTCGTATTGCTTGCCTGCGAAGTATGGAGGCGACGTCACCACGAGAGCGATCGAGTTCGATGCGACCTTGTCCATCTGACGCGCGTCATGTGTGTAGATGACGTCGACCTCGTCCGGGCGGGCAATGTCCGTGTCCTTGGACAGCTCGGGCGCCACAAATCGCTCGTAGAACGCGGACGCATCGTGTCCTTCGCGACGGCTGGAACCGAAGTTCGCCGTCGCGGTAGGGCGGCGTGTCCGACCGTTACGAGCGGCTGAGAGAGGTGTGACGCTCATCGGTGGGCCCTCGGCTTGGATGGCCTGCGGACTGTCAGAACGTCATCCGCCTTGGGTAACCGATCGAGGTAGTCGCACACCGCCCGGGTGACAAGCAGGTTCGCAGAGACGTCTCGATCGGTCGCCGCCTGGCGCAGACGACGATGTACCGATTCGGGAAGCCGGATCGCTGTGGCGACGCGCTTCTCCTCGAACGTTCGTGGTCGAGACATGCACCCGACCTTATTCCGGGGGTGTGACAGAAGCGCGGATTTCCGCGCGCACAATCGCGCGGCCGACCACTTCTAGCGGGACTTCTACCGGACGGGTGACGGCGCGGTATCGCGCGCTGGGGTGGACCGGACCGTCCCCCAGCCCGCCACACGCGCGCTCGTAACGCACCGTCAGCGATTCTCAATGCATTACAAGAGACGCGACCAGCGCAGCCGCCTCGTCGTGGAGTGTCGGCGCTACGTGGCTGTAGATGCCGAGGGTGATCGCGATCGTCGAATGGCCGAGGCGCTCTTGCACGACTCTCGGATGGACCTTCTGCTCGAGCGCGAGGGTTGTCCACGTGTGGCGGAGCCCGTGCAGCGTGAGCCGGGCGAGTCCGTACTGTCGACCTCGGCGGACGAACATCGCGCTGACGGCTTCGGGACGCAGGCACGCGCCGTCGGGTTGATGGAAGACGAGGCCGGCATCGGCGAAGTCCGGTCCGACGAGGAGGCGTTCTTCGAGCATCAGCCGCCGGTGCGCGCGCAGCACTGCGACCGTGACCCCGTCGAGCGCGATCGAGCGCCGGCCACGCGAGGTCTTCGGCTCTCCAACCGACACCCTGCTTCGGATCTGCGTGATCGTCTGCACAACTCGGAGTCGGCTTGCATCGAGGTCGATATCGCTCCAGCGAAGACCGAGCGCTTCGCCGCGACGCATTCCCGTGGTCGCGAGCAACACCCATCGCCGCATGCAGGCGATCGTGGGATGACCGAGACGACTCAAGGAACGAGCGGAGAGTCGCGGCGTGCACGCCGTCGGACTTTGCTTGACCGCGAGGCGAATCCGCGGCGTCAGCAGGGTTCCGAGCGAGTCGGCCCCATCGGACAGCGTCCTTGAACGCACGGTGCAGGATCGTGTGGACATAGTTGACCGTTCGCCGATCGAGGCCCGCATTCCACCCGTCGCTTGCTGCTGCGGTGGAGCGGCGTCGCAGAAGTGACGCGACGGTGTCCTTCGTGATGTGCTCGGCCTCCGGCAACTCGACCTGCAGCCGCTCGGCCGTCGCCGCGAGCGTGAGGCCATCGGTGCGGAGAACTGCAGCTCGCTCGGCGACGGCGGCTGAGTAGCCCGCACCCGTCCTCGACGGTCGCCGGCGCCCAGTGGAGAGCAGCAACGCGTAGAGCCCGTTGAGCACGCCGGCATCGACCTTCGTGAGTCGCACCGAACCGATCTGCGCGATCACGTGGTTACGCACGTTGCGTTCGTACGAGTCGAACGTCGATGGCCGAACGGTGTGCTCGATCGCCTTCAACCAATCGCTGAGGAAGTCGGCGACGGTCTGATGGGACGGCTCGACGTACGCGCCGCGGTCGAACTTCGACAGGAGGTCCACGCGCGCCCGCTCGGCCTCTCGCTTCGTCTTGTAGCCCGAGTGCCATTTCTGGCGACGCCGTCCCGTTGCCGAGTCAGGATCGAGTTCGATCTTGACGTACCACTGACTGCCCTTCTTGACCACCGAACCGCGCATGCTCTACTCCTCGTCGACAGCGAGGACGTCCTCGCCTTCCCGATGTGCCATCGATTGGAGGTATCCCCTCGGGCCGAGGGCTTCGATCTTCGTTGCGAACTCCTTCAAGAAGAGCGCCGTCTCGTCGAGCCGGTCGCCGTACTCGCGCTCCACCTCTCGCAGCCGCTTCTTCCGCCAGGTGCGGAAGCTCTCGTGCCAGTTGCGAGCTCCCTCCTCGGGCCCGCCGAAGATGGCGGCGAGCGTGGCGTCGGTGTCTTCCGGGTTGTTGATTCGGATCTCGGCGAGTCGTTCATGAGCCGACACCGTCGCCAAACTGCTCGACGAATGGAACCACCCCGAGCGGCCACCAGGAGACCGCTACCGGCTCCATGTCGGGGCGACACTCGTGATCGATGAAGCTGGCATGTTGGAGGTCACGACCGTCGACCGTGTGGATCTGTGTGGTCACATTCGTCGCCGCGGCCGCGCCGACCGAGTTGAGCACCGCCTGCGTCAACGCGAGCTGGAACACGTCGGCATCGAGCTTGCCGTC
>Ga0136611_10000772_pt1 | contig 21543 bp, 21 predicted proteins | sample AntDrymUQ2232306_2_FD_106645 | JGI IMG/M metagenome (GOLD analysis project Ga0136611, IMG submission 106645) | Polar desert sand microbial communities from Dry Valleys, Antarctica - metaG UQ223 (23.06) | ecosystem: Environmental > Terrestrial > Soil > Desert | place: Antarctica: Dry Valley...
CCCTATGACAGCCGCTGGACTGCGCCCGCTGCGACGCGCCGGTCTCAGCGAGAGTCCGCGGTCTGACCGACGACGTACTCGATGCAGCCGATCAGCGCGGTCACGTCGTCGGGCTCCACTGCCGGGAACATGCCGATCCGCAGCTGGTTGCGACCGAGCTTGCGGTACGGCTCGGTGTCGACTATTCCGTTGCGTCGAAGCGCCCCGGCTAGCGCGGCCGCGTCGACGGAGTCGTCGAAGTCGATGGTCCCCACCACGAACGACCGGTGAGCCGGCTCGATCACGAAGGGGCTCGCATACGCCACCTTCTCCGCCCAGCCGTAGAGAAGGGACGACGACTCGCCGGTGCGCTGGACAGCCCAGTCCAGGCCGCCCCGGGCGAGCAGCCACTCGATCTGGTCGGCGAGCAGCCACAGCGTCGCGACGGCCGGGGTGTTGTAGGTCTGCTCCTTGAGCGAGTTGTCCACCGCGGTGGCGAGGTCGAGGAATGCCGGTATCCACCGGCCGCCGGCGCTGATCGCAGCGATCCGGTCCAGGGCGGCCGGGCTCATCAGCGCGATCCACAGCCCACCGTCGGCGGCGAAGCACTTCTGCGGCGCGAAGTAGTAGACGTCGCTCTGCCCGATATCGACGGGCAGCCCGCCTGCGCCGCTCGTGGCGTCGACCAGAAGCAGTGCTCCGTCATCGACGCCGTCAACTCGCTCGACGGGGGCCATGACGCCGGTGGAGGTCTCGTTGTGCGCCCAGCAGTAGGCGTCGATACCGGCCTCGGCTAGCAGTGTCGGGAGGGTGCCGGGATCCGTCCGTCGCACGGACGGCTCACCGAGGAACGGGGCGCCGGCGGTCACCGTCGCGAACTTCGCACTGAACTCGCCGAAGCTCAGATGCTGAGCCCTGTCCCGGACCAGCCCGAACGCCGCGGCATCCCAGAATGCCGTCGTACCGCCGTTGCCGAGCACCACCTCATAACCGTCCGGAAGCGCGAACAGATCGGCCAGCCCCTGGCGCACCCGGCCGACCAGGCTCTTGACCGGGGGCTGGCGGTGCGACGTACCCATCAATGCGGCGCCAGCGGAGGCCAATCCGGCCAACGCCTCCGGGCGCACCTTCGACGGGCCGCAGCCGAATCTCCCGTCACCGGGGAGGATGTCCTTGGGAATGGTGATGTCCACGACGCCCGATTCTGCCAACTGCGATCGGGGTTGCCCGCCCATTGCCTTACAGGGAGCCTGTGCTGATGGCCACAGCGGTGCTCTCCGACATCCATGGCGTGCTGCCGGCCCTGGCGGCCGTCATCGCCGAGCCGGCCGTCCAGGCCGCCGACCTGATCGTCTTGACCGGGGACATCGCGGCCGGGCCGCTGCCGGTCGAGACGCTGGATCTGCTCGTCGGATTGGGCGAGCGGGTGCTCTGGGTGCGGGGCAACGCCGACCGCGATCTGGTCGCACTCGCCGGTGGAGGGCACAGCGACATCCTTGACCCGATCGCGCCGTGGGCAGCCGCCCAACTGCGTCCTGACCAGATCCAACTGCTGGGCGGACTTCCCCACCCCGTGACGCGGCACCTCGAGGGGTTCGGTGAGGTGGTGTTCTGCCACGGCACGCCGCGGGACGACGACGAGGTCGTTCCGGTCGACACCCGGCTGGAGCGATGGCGTGATGCGCTGTCCACAATGGACGAATCAGTGTCCACAGTGGTCTGCGGTCACACCCACATGCCGTTCGTCCGGCTCGCATTCGGGCGGCTGATCGTCAACCCGGGCAGTGTCGGCATGCCGTATGGCCGCCCCGGTGCGCACTGGGCACTGCTCGACAACGGCACCGTGCAGCTGCGGCGTACGACGTTCGACTACGACGCAGCATGCGCAGAGATCGCGGCGACGTCCCGATATCCGGGGGCGGCGGAGTGGGCCAACTATTTCGTCCGGGCCCGAGCGGGCGACGACGAAGTACTGAAGGTCTTCGGCCCCCGAGACGGCCGGGCCTGAACTCAGTGGTGGGGGATCTCGTCCCAGCCCTCGACCTCGTCGGGTTTGCGGGGCTCCGGGCCGACGTAGCGCGCCGAGGGCCGCATGAGCCGGCCGGTGCGCTTCTGCTCCAGGATGTGGGCACACCAGCCCGCTGTCCTGGCACACGTGAACATGGAGGTGAACATGTTCGCCGGCACCTCGGCGAAGTCCAGGACGATGGCGGCCCAGAATTCGACGTTGGTCTCGATCACGCGGTCCGGACGGCGCTCGCGCAGCTCGGCGAGTGCTGCCTTCTCCAGCGCGAGGGCGACCTCGAAGCGAGGGGCCTTCAGCTCCTCGGCGGTACGCCGAAGCGTTCGGGCCCGTGGATCCTCGGCCCGGTAGACGCGGTGGCCGAAGCCCATGATGCGGCCCTTGTTGTCGAGCAGGTCCTTGACGTAGGCATCGGCGTCGCCGGTGTCCTCGATCTCCTCCAGCATGTGGAGGACCCGCGACGGGGCACCGCCGTGCAGCGGGCCGGACATCGCGCCGATGGCTCCTGACAGTGCCGCGGCCACGTCGGCTCCCGTGGAGGCGATGACACGGGCGGTGAACGTCGAGGCGTTCAAGCCGTGCTCGGCGGCAGAGACGAAGTAGGCGTCGACTGCCGCGATGTGCTTGGGGTCAGGGTCACCGCGCCACCGGGTCATGAACCGCTCGACGATGGTGTTGCACTTGTCGATGTCCTCCTGCGGCACAGCAGGTACGCCGATGCCCCGGGCGGACTGTGCGACGTAGGACAGCGCCATCACCGCGGCCCGGGCAAGATTCTCGCGCGCCTGCTCGTCGGAGATGTCCAGCAGCGGCCGGAAGCCCCAGATCGGGGTGAGCATCGCCAGGGCAGCCTGCACGTCCACCCGGACATCGCCGGTGTGGACCGGAATCGGGAACGGCTGAGCTGGAGGCATGCCCGGGCCGAACTTGCCGTCGACGAGCAGCGCCCAGACGTTTCCGAACGTCACATGCCCGACGAGATCCTCGATGTCGACGCCCCGATACCGCAGCGCACCGCCGTCCTTGTCCGGTTCGGCGATCTCGGTCTCGGAGGCGATGACCCCCTCCAGTCCGGGCTTGAAGTCCTCGGGCACGCGGGTGGCTCCTATCCTCGGCTGGGGCTTGTGGCCTCGGACAGAGGCTATCCCGTGACGACCACCCTGGTTCACGGCTCGTGACCCGCTGCACACCGAGGAATCGACAGGAGGAACGGGTGCCGACCGACAGTGATCCTCGGGCGCCGGATCTGGCTGGAATGAGGCGTGACTACGTCGCCGCCGGGCTGACCGAGGCCGATCTCGCACCGGACTGGACGACACAGCTGGGTCGATGGCTCTCCGACGCCGTACAGGCCGATCTGCCCGAGCCCAACGCAATGGTGCTCGCGACCGCGTCCGCAGACGGGCGGCCGAGTGCGCGGACCGTCCTGCTCAAGGAGTACGACGAGACGGGTCTGGTGTTCTACACGAACTACGACTCCCGCAAGGGTTCGGAGCTGACGGCCAACCCGCGGGCCGGCCTGGTGTTTGCGTGGATCGCGCTGTCCCGTCAGGTCGTGGTCACCGGCGATGTCAGCGTGGTCAGCCGCGAGCAGTCGGCACGTTACTTCTCCTCGCGCCCGCGAGGGTCGCAACTCGGCGCCTCCGCCAGCCCGCAGTCGCAAGTGATCGGCGGCCGAGAGGCTCTCGACGAGGCCTGGCGTCAGGCGGATGCGGCTCATCCCGACGAGATCCCGCTGCCCGAGCGGTGGGGTGGCTTTCGGGTGGCCCCGCTGACGGTGGAGTTCTGGCAGGGTCAGACCGCCCGGCTGCATGACCGGTTGCGCTATCGGCGTACCGGATCGGGCTGGGTCGTCGAACGGCTGGCTCCTTGACACTGGGCTTTCTGCACGGGCTGGCGGTCGATGTCAGCCCGTTGCGGTCGCGGGGGTTCCGCCGGCTGTGGCTCGGTCAGGTCATCACCGTCACCGGTACGACGATGACGCTGGTCGCGGTGCCGACGCAGGTGTTCCAGATCACCGGCCGGTCCCTCGACGTCGGCATCACCAGCATCGTCGCGCTGGTTCCGCTCGTCGTGTTCGGGCTGCTGGGCGGGGCGATCGCCGATGCGATGGACCGCCGCATCCTGCTGCTGCTCACCGCCGGCGGTACGTCGGTCACCAGCGCGCTGCTGTGGCTCCAGGCGCTGCTGCCCGGCGGCGGCCCGCTGTGGTCACTGTGGGTCCTCGTCGCGGTGCAGTCGGCCTTTTTCGCGGCGAACTCACCGACCCGCAGCGCCGTCATCCCGAGGTTGCTGCCGATGGAGCAGGTGCCGTCGGCAAACGCCCTGAACATGACGGTGAGCACGGCCGGCGTCATCATCGGGCCGTTGCTCGCCGGTCTGCTGATCGAATCCGGCGGCCTGGAGTGGACGTATCTGATCGACGCTGTGGGTTTCGCACTCGCGCTGATTCTGCTCGCCCGGCTGCCGTCGATGCCGCCGGAGCGCTCCGATCCCGGCGCCATCCGGCTCGGTCCGATCCGCAGCGTGCTGGCGGGCCTGGCGTTCCTGCGCGGTCGGCACATCCTGCTCATGACGTTCGTCGTCGACCTCATCGCGATGATCTTCGGGATGCCGCGAGCACTGTTTCCCGAACTCGCCACCACCACCTTCGCCGGCGGCCCGAATGCGTTGGGCTGGCTGTTCGCCGGCGCCTCGATCGGGGCACTGCTGGCCGGGCTCCTGTCGGGGTGGCTCAGCCGGGTGCACAAGCAGGGGCTGGTCATCATGGTGTCGATAGCAGTCTGGGGCGGCGCAATCACGCTGTTCGGACTGACCGGCTCGCTACCGTTGGCGGTCTTCTGGCTGGCTGTCGCGGGAGCGGCCGACATGGTCAGCGCGGTGTTCCGCAGCTCCATGTTGCAGACCGCCGCGCCGGATGAGATGCGCGGCCGCATGCAGGGCGTGTTCATCGTCGTGGTGGTCGGTGGCCCGCGGCTCGGCGATCTGCGCGCCGGCGGGATGGCGGCGGTCAGCTCGCCGGAAGTCGCCCTTGTCAGCGGCGGTGTGCTCATCGTCGCGGCAATGCTGGTGGTCGCCCTGCTGGTGCCGTCGTTCCGAGGCTACGACGTGCGCGTTCCCACGCCGTAGCCTGACCTGGTGCAGCAGCCGGTGGCGGACCGTCCGTTCATGCCCGGGTACGGCGTACCGGCCGAGGGCGGCGACCTGCTGCCGTTCTCCTGGGTCGAGCGGCGACTCACCGAGGCACGCATCTACCTCGTGTCCACCGTGGGCGCCGATGGCCGGCCGCACCTGATGCCGGTATGGGCGGTCTGGGTGGGCGGCACCGTGCAGCTGAGCACCGGCACCGAATCACGCAAGGCGAAGAATCTGCACGCTGACCCGCGTTGCTCGGTGGCGGCAGTGTGCGCGGACGACGCGGAGGCGGTCGTCGTCGAGGGAACCGCCGCGCAGGTCGACGTGACGGAGTTGGCCGGGTTCGCCGCCGCGGTCGGAGCAAAGTACGGCTATGACATGAGCGACATGCTCGACCAGCCGGTGTTCGCCATCACCCCGGACAAGATCATTGCGCTGGACGAGACGTTCAGCGCCCACGCAACCCGGTTCACGTTCCCGCGCTGAGTCAGGCCAGTGCCGAGGCCGCCACCTTCAAATCCGCCACGAGCCCGTCGTACGCCGCGGGTCGCTCCTCGTCGGGGGCTCGCAGGATGGCCGAGGGATGCAAGGTGGCCATGAGCCACGACTGCTGTACGCCGGCTTCCTCATCGCCCAACGTGCTGGGTCGGGGCAGCAGCTGACCACGGTCCTTGGTGATCCGGAACGACGGTGCGATGAGAGCCTTGGCCGCCACGGCTCCGAGGCACACCACGATCTCGGGACTGAGCAGGGTCAGCTCGGCGTCCAACCAGGGACGGCAGGCGGCGATGTGCTCGCTGCCCGGGGACTGGTGGAGTCGGCGTTTGGGAGTGGGTCGGAACCTGAAGTGCTTGACCGCGTTCGTCACGTAGGTGTCCGCCCGGTCGATCCCCGCGTCGGCAAGGGCTCGATCGAGGAGTCGCCCGGCCGGCCCGATGAACGGCTCCCCGCGGCGGTCCTCCTGATCACCGGGCTGCTCCCCGACGAACACGATGCGGGCGGTTTCGGGCCCCTCCCCGAATACGGTCTGGGTGGCCGGCTCCCACAGTTCGCAGCCGCGGCACCCGCGGGCGGCCTCGCGCAGCCCGGCCAGCCCGACGCCGCCGGGTGGTGTGGCGGTCAGTGTCATCGGCCTACCTCCTGCTGTCGTTTCTACCGTCCGTCGGCAATAACGGCTTGGTGACGGACGGCGCCGGGACCGAAGTCCGCTCCTCGACTGCGATCGACGACCGGGCCATGGTCGAACGGGTCGCGCCTTCCCTTGGCGCCTCGGCACGCCCGAGGTCCCTAGGCTGCAACCCGTGCTCGAATTGGTTCGAGCCGACCACGGCGAGGTGCGGTGGAACGGGCGCCCCGTCGACCTGGAGATCCGCCGCCGGATCGGATACATGCCGGAGGAACGCGGCCTCTATCCCAAGATGCGTGTTCTGGACCAGCTCAGGTACTTCGGGATGCTGCACGGCATGAGCAGCGCCGCTGCGCAGGAGGCAGCCGCGCACTGGATCGAGCGACTCGGCCTCAACCAGCGGACCGGCGACGGCCTGGAGAAGCTGTCCCTCGGCAACCAGCAGAAGGTGCAACTGGCCGCGGCGCTCGTCCACTCACCTGAGGTGCTGATCCTCGACGAGCCCTTCAGCGGTCTCGACCCGGTCGGGGTCGACGCGCTGGCCGGTGCGCTCAAGGAGCGGTGTGGGGCAGGCGTTCCAGTGGTGTTTTCCAGCCACCAGCTCGACCTGGTCGAGCGGCTGTGCGATTCCGTGGGGATCATCAACCGAGGGCGGATGGTGGCACATGGCAGCGTCAGCGAGCTGCGCGAGCGGGAGGGCAGCCGGCAGCTGCGTGTCGTAGCGCCGGACGCCCCGCCCGGCTGGGCGGCGAAGCTTCCCGGTGTGCGGGTGGTCTCGGAGCGCGGGGCCGAGGTCCTTCTCGAGCTCGACGATCCGACCCGTGACCAGGAGGTGCTGGCCGCCGCGCAACGAACGGGGCAGGTCCATCACTTCAGTTGGCGTGAACCCACGTTGACCGAGCTCTTCCGAGAGGCGGTCGCAGCATGAGGCCGGCTGCGGTCGTCTGGTTGGTCGCGCGTCGCGAAATGGCGGCCAAGCTTCGGGACAAGGGCTTCCTGCTGTCCACCGCGTTCATCCTGGTCGCCATTCTTGCCTCGGTCCTGCTGCCGGCCCTGTTGAGTGATGACTCGCCGGCGTACGACGTCGGGGTGGTCGGGAGCACCGCCGGACCTGGAGGCGGCCGTGCGGCCGCAGGCGGAGGCGACAGGTGCCGACGTGGAGCTGCGGTCCTACGACGACGCGGCCGCCGCCCGGGCAGCTTTGGAGTCCGAGGAGGTCGACGCGGCGATCGACGGGAACGTGGTCTTCGTGACGAGTTCACTGGACTCGTCGCTGGAGCGGATCCTCAACGCAGCGACGGCCGCGGTGACCGCGCAGCAGCGGTTGGCCGCGGCGGGGATAGACCCCGGCGAGGTCGCGCAGGCACTGGACGTGCCCCCGCTGGACGTTGAGCCGCTCGACCCCGACGCCGAGCGGAACGAGCAGCGACAGGTCACCGCCTTCCTTGGGGTCGCCGTCCTGTACGGGCTGCTGATCCTGATGGGCCAGTACGTCGCCATGGGAGTCGTGGAGGAGAAGTCCAGCCGGGTGGTCGAACTGCTGTTGTCCACGATCAAGCCGTGGCAGCTGCTCGCGGGCAAGGTGATCGGCCTGGGGCTGCTCGGTCTGGCCCAGCTGCTCGTCATCTGCGTGGCTGGTCTCGGTGCAGCGCTCGCCTTCGACGTCATCGCCGTGCCCGGTGACGTGATCGGCACCATGGCGCAGGTGATCGGCTGGTTCCTGCTCGGCTACGCGTTCTACGCGGCGGTATTCGCGGCGGGAGCAGCTCTCGTCTCGCGCCAGGAGGACCTGCAGAGCGTGCTGCTGCCGATGATCGTCCTGCTGGTTGCGGCATTCCTCGTCGCGGTCCAGGCGGCGCAGAACCCCGAGGGTTCGCTGGCGCGGATCACCTCGCTCGTACCTGCGCTGTCGCCGATGGTCATGCCGGTGCGATGGGCAGGTGGGAACGTCCCCTGGTGGGAGCTTCTGCTCGCCGTCGTACTGATGCTTCTCGCTGTTGCGGCTGTGGTCCGGCTCGGCGGCAGGATCTATGCCGGTGCGCTGCTGCGGACCGGCGGGAAGGTGAAGGTGAAAGAAGCACTCGCCGGCTCCTGAGCGCGCTGATCGCACGTGGGCGGCCGCTCAGAGCTGCGCGGCGGGCAGGGCGGCCAGGAAGCGGCTCATCCCGCCCGGAGTGCGGCCGAGCCGGCGGCTGCTCGTCACGACCGGCACGTCGCACGCCCAGGCGATTCGACGACCGGCGGCGGTCAAGGCTTCGACCAGCGCGACGTCCTCGTGGGTGGGCAAGGCGGGGAAACCTCCTGCCTCGACGTAGGTGTCGGCGCGGAACCCGAGGTTCGCACCGTGCACGTGCCGGTGTCCCCAACGCTCGCGGTAGTCCAGCCGGTAGGCGCGTCGAGCAGCCTCGCCCCAGGACGTCCAGTCGTCGATCGCGACGGTGCCCGCCACCGCGTCGTACCCGGCCCTGGCATAGCGCAACTGCTGACGCAGCCAGGTCGGCCCGACGGCGCTGTCGGCGTCGGTTGTCGCAAGCCACAGCCCGGGTACGCCGTACCGCTCGAGCATGAGGTCACAACCGCTCGCGCGGGCTGCGCCGACGCAGGCCTCGTCGATCCTGACGACATGAGTGGCGCTGCCCAACGGTCCCGCCGCGGCCACGACCGCCTCGCTGCCATCGGTACAGCCGTCGAGAACCACGACGATGTCCACCGGGATACCTGCTGTGGCGACCGCAATCCCCAGCGCCGTGAGGCAGCGCGGCAGCAACTCGACCTCATTGCGAACCGGTACGACGACGCCTGCCCTCAGCACTCCGGAACGAGTCCCTCGCGCGCAGCCACCGAGACCGGCTCGGGTGGCACCTTCTGAAAGGTCTCCAGTACGACGTCCTCGTCGCGGTAACGGGCAGTGCGCGACAGCTCCGGCAAGGACTCGAGGACCTCGTGCACCTGGTCGCCCGTGGTCGGGTACTCACGCACGCGGTATCGCCAGTGCACCGCCAGAAGCGTGCCGCCCGGCTCGAGCGCTTGCTGCGCACCGGTCATCACTTCACGCAGCAGCGGGAGCTCCAAGTAGTAGGCGACCTCGCTGAGCACGATCAGGTCGAACTGCTCCTCGGGCCACGGATCGCCGAGCGCCCACCGCCGCACTTCGACGTTGTCGCGACCGGCCAGCCGGGTCCTGGCCGCATCCAGGACCGCAGCCGACACGTCCGTGGCAATGACGCGCTCGCACCGGTCGGCGAGCAGCTCGGTGACCAGGCCCATCGAGCAGCCCGGTTCGAAGGCGGCGGCGTACGTCGGTTGCTGCAGCATGGCCGCGGTCAGTGCCAGCTTGCGCTTCTCGTACCAGAGGGACTGAAAGCCCCACGGGTCGGGCGAGTCGTCGTACATCCCGTCGAAGAAGCTGTCGGGCAGCCGGCCTGTACTCAAATGAACACGACCTCCATGGGGCGGCACAGGCGATTCAGCATCGGGCCGGTGAGGACGGGAGCGTCCTCGGGATCCGGTGACAGCGCCCGGATCTGGGTGACGAAGCAGTCGATGGCAGCGCGCTTCGCAACGAGCGTCTCGTCGTCGAGGACGATGGAGCGGGCTTGAGGCCACGGCACCCGCGGGTCGCCGGGCAGCGCCCAATGCCAGGTCCAGATCGGGTAGGAGAGCAGGCGTACGTCGCAGCGCCGGCTGGCTGCGCGAGCCGCCCGACCTACCGCCTCGTGATCAGGATGCCCGTCACCATCCCAGGTGGACAGACACCACGTGCCCGACGCCTTCCCGACGATGTCGACGATGGCTGCCTCGACGGCGCGCTCGGCGGCGGCCACGCCGCCGTCACCGATTCCCAGCCGATGGACCGTCACGTGCTCCAGACCGAGGATGCCGAGCGCAGCCAAAGATTCGGCTCGCCGTAGTGCGGCAAGCCGCTTCGGTGTGACGGTGGGGGAAAGCGGATGCGAGGCCTCCCCGTCGGTCACCGCGACCAGGGTGATCGCTGCTCCGCGTGCGCTGAGCAGTCGAAGCAGGCCGCCGACTCCGAGGATCTCGTCGTCCGGATGCGGTGCCAGCAGGACGACCCGTTCGCAGCCGGCGAGGTCAAGTGGCGGCAGCCTGTGCAGGCCCGGCCACAGTTGCCACTCCGACTCCGGCGTACCGAGCCCGGCGATCGCGGTCACCATGACGGTGACCCGCCGTCGGCAAGCAACTGTCCCAGGGCGGCGAGATCGCGCTCGGCATGGCTCTGTCGCAGGTAGACGGTCAGGTCCGCGACCCGACGGGCATGGGCGACGTCCGAACCGAGCGGTTGCGCGCCGGTCGCTCGTCCCACGCGGGCGAGAACGTCGTCGCAGGCTGCCTCGACGATCGCCCGGACTCGCATCGCGCCAATCCTCGCCTCGCCCCGGGTGTCGAGCGGGTCGCCGTCCACAGCGCGGGCCGCTTCGGCCAACGCCACGCCCGCAGCATGCAGGGCTGCGTCGACCGCACCGAGATGAGCCAGCGCGTGCGGCTCGGTTCGGCCTGAACGCACGCGCTGCAGCAGCGTGTCCGCGACGCCGGCCGCGCCGCCGTACCAGCAGGCAGCGACACCGATCGCACCGTGCCAGAAACCGGGCCGGGACGCATACTCACCCGGCTGTCCCACCTGTTGTGCCGGGGCGGCTTGGAAGCTGACGGCGCCGCTGTCGCTGCCGGCCATGCCGACAGCGGGCCAGGTGTCCTCGACCGGTGTGGCGCTGGCCGGGTCGAGTTCGGCGGCGAAGAGGGCGCGGGCAGCTCCGATCCGTGCGGTCACCAGGGCGTGACTGCAGGAGTGTGCACCGGAGCACCACAGCTTCGTGCCGGTCAGCAACCAGCCGGCGCCGATTCGCTCGGCCTGGACCACAGGGGTCGGCGGCTCGGCCGCCCAGACACCCCAGCGCGATCCTGGCGGGGGCTTCGGACCGTCGAGTTCGGCCAGGATCGCCAACGCGTCGGCATGGCCCTCGGCCAGCCGGGCGACTCCGAGGTCCCGGCGCGCAATAGCTGCAAAGGCGAGCCAGCGTGCCTGGGTCTCCCCTGCCCCTGGCAGCGGCAACTCCAAGCGGCCGTCGTCGACAAGCTCAGCGAACGCCGCACCGACGCGATCAATCTCGGACACGTCACCCCCGCGCTGGCTCGACCGCTACTGGATGCAGTTTAGGTAGGCCCGGTCCGCATCGGCTCGGTCAGCCCTTGACCGCCTCGTAGCGCTCCAGCGCCTCCCGCCGCTCGTCGTCGTGCTGCACGATCGGAGCGGGATAACCCGAAGGTGGCTCGGGCAGCTCCCACGGCGTGTGTACGGCGACCCCCTCGACATCGCGCAGCTCGGGAACGTAGCGGCGTACGTAGTCACCGGACGGATCGAACTTCTGGCCCTGCTTCACCGGATTGAACACGCGGTAGAACGGCGAAGCATCGGTCCCCGAGCCGGCCACCCACTGCCAGCCATGCTGGTTGCTGGCCAGGTCGCCGTCGACGAGGTAGCGCATGAAGTGCCGGGCACCCTCCTTCCAGCCCAGGTGCAGATCCTTGACCAGGAACGAAGCCACGACCATCCGCATCCGGTTGTGAATCCACGCCTCTGCCTTGAGTTGGCGCATCCCGGCGTCCACGATCGGGTAGCCGGTCCGTCCCTCCGTCCAGGCCGTGAAGCGCTCGTCGGCGGACTTCCCCGAGTCGACCCGGAGCTTGGCGTAGCGCGGCTGCAGATGGTCCCGCGCGGAGTCCGGCTGGTGGAAGAGCACGTCAGCGTAGAACTCGCGCCAGGCCAGCTCCTTGCGGAACACCTCCGCGCCCTTGCCGTTCCGGCCCTTCAGCTCGGCCAGCGGCGTACGCGGATGGATGCACCCCCATCGCAGATACGCCGACAGCCGGCTGGTCGACGGGATGTCCGGGCGGTTCCGGTCGTCGGCGTACTTCAGCAGGTGCTCGTCCCGGAACTCCGCCCAGCGCCCGAGCGCCGCCCCCTCACCGGCATCCGGGAGTTCGGTGGCGCCCAGGTCCGGAGCGACGGGCAGCCGGTCAGACGGCAGGCCGCTGACCGTGTCGATCGTCGGGCGCCTCGGCGGCCCGGGATAGCCGTGCTCGGTCCAGGCGCGGTAGAACGGCGTGTACACCCGATACGGCTCGCCGTCGGGCTTGCTGATTCGCCCGGGCGAGACGGCGTACGGCGAGCCGGTGGCCCGCAGCGGCACGTCCCCCAGCGCAGTGGCCACGGCCTCGTCGCGGCGGCGGCCGTAGGGGTTGTAGTCGGCGGAGATGTGTACGGCGCTCGCCTCGACCTCGCGGGCAACGGCCGGTACGACGTCGGCGGGTGCCCCGGTGCGGACGACGAGGCTGCCGTCCAGGTCCTCGTCGAGCGAACGCAGGCAGTCGAGCATGAACGCCACCCGCGGTGCGCCGGCCGGCTCGAGCAGCGCAGGGTCCAGGACGAACAACGGCACCACCTGGTCGTCGCGTGCCGCCTCGACCAGTGCCGGGTGGTCGTGCAGGCGCAGGTCACGCCGAAACCACAGGATGGAGGGCATCCCGCCAGGCTAGAGCGCGCAACGTCCGTGGGGTTGAGCGCCGTGGCGCTCACTTCTACGGACGTAACGGTGACGGGCGTCAGACGGTGAGGTCGGACCAGATCAGCCGGTGGTCGGAGCTCGGGAACGGGAAACTGCCGTCGCCGGTAAGCCGGGACAGCGGGTCGAAGGAAGTCGGCCAGAACACCGCCGACCGCCGGATGCCGATCTGCGTTGACGGCAGCACGTAGTCGACCCGCAGGTTGCCCGGGCTGGGCTCGTTGAAGTCGGCGGTGTCGAGCCGGGCCGGCCCTTCGTGTTCGAGGTTGATGCCGCGCTGCCGCAAGGTGGCCTCGATGCCGCCGAGGGAGTCCGGCGGCATCGCGTCGTTGACCCGCCGATTGTCCAGCAGTTGCTGGGCGGCACCCGAAATGCTGTCGCCGTCGAACGGGTCGGAGTTCTGGTCCCCGGCGATGACGAACCGCTGACCGAGACCGAGCCCGCCGCGGGTTCCCTCGTCGTCGTAGATGTAGCGGCCGCGGACCGGGGAGATGTAGTCCGCCCAGAAACCAATCTCGTCGAAGTTGCGTCGGCCGTTGCGGTCTTCCTCCCCGTCGAACACCGGCGGCGTCGGGTGGCTGACCAGGAAGTGCACGGTGTCCGGGCCGATCCGGATCGGCAGGTCCCAGTGGCTCTTGGACGACAGCCTGAACACGTCCAACTCGGCGGGGGAGTAGAAGTCTCGGGGCTCCGGGGTCGACGGGTCGTCCGGCAGCAGGGCATCCGGCATGTCCTTCCACAGGAAGTTCTGGAACGTCCGGACCGCGTCGGTGTCGATCGGATACATCGAGTAGACCGCCATCCCGAACTGCCCGGGGAAGAACCCGAACCCGTAGGCGTCGTCCGGGCCGCCGACCGTCCCGTCGTTGTTCAGGTCGAAACCGCTCGGTACGCCGGTGTTCGACGGTGCCGTGAACGCATACGGATACTCGATCGGCCCGGCGCCGTTGTGGGCGACTGAGAGGTAGTTGTCCTGGAACAGCTGGAGCGCCGTCCCGCCGGCGTCGAAGTCGAACTCGTTGATCAGGATGACGTCAGGACGGGTGCGCTGGATGATCTCCGCGACGTTGGCTGCCTGCTGATCCTCCGGTGTGGACAGATCCAGCACGAGTTCACCCTCGACGCTGCGGTTCAGGGAGGCGTTGAAGCTGGCGAAGCGCACGGAGGCTGCGGACGCTTCTGACTCCGCAGCGGCGAGGGGCGTGACCACCGCCGTAGTCAGCAGGCCCGACATGGTCAGGAGGATCGTCGTACGCCGGAGGAGTTGACGGGTCATCGGCACATCACAGCGCATCGACTGTCATCCGCGAAAGGGCGATTCGGTAAACGCTGGTCATACGGCGCGTCGCCTCCGATCCTCATCTGCGTCTCACGTTGAATCCCTATAGTCCGCCGCGACAGGAGCCCTCGATGGGAGGAGGCGACGGTGAAGGTGTTGTCGGGCGGCGGTCCGGCGCCAGTGGCGGCGTACGACGTCCACCGGCAGGAGATCGTCGCCGTCGGTGCGGTCCGCTACGAGCGCATCCTCATTCATACGCCGTGGTTGGGACCCGGCGACGACCTCGGCAACGCCGTCCTCGCCGCCATCGGAGAATTGTGCCGACCGGCTGACACTGTCTTCGTCGCCGAGAAGCTGGCCGTTCTCCTGACCGGGCGCAGCGTCCCGGCCGCCACCATCCGGGCCGGGCGGCTGGCCCGGCTGCTTGCCGCGCAGGTCCGGCCCTACGGCGATTCCAAGGGCTTGTCGATCCCGTCTAAGATGCAGTACGTCCTGGACCACACTGGACCCGGCCGAATCGCAGTGGCCGCAGCCGCGGCCGCAGCGACCCGGCCGCTGGGCATCCGGGGCACCTTCTACCGGTTGGCCGGTTCGCTCGCCCGGGACATCGACGGGATGCGCCCGCCGTACGAGGGCACCTTGCTACCCCCGCTGACTGCAGCGGTGGCGGTACAGCTCTGTGAGCGGCTTGCCAGCAGGATCGGTGCCGAGGTGGCGATCGTCGACATCAACGATCGCGGCGGTTCGGTGCGGGGGCGCTCGCTGGATGCCCTGCCGGAGTCGGAGATTCTCGCCGCGCTGCGCGACAACCCGCTGGGCCATTGCGACCAGGCCACCCCGGTGGGACTGCTCCGGCTGCGCTAGCTCGGGGGGCGCAGCCGGGTACGGACCGCGCCGGCGAGCGCCGCGAGATCGGTGGGCTCGGGGCGCCCCGCCAGCCGCAGCACCAGGAGGTACGTAGGCAGGATCACCACCGCGGCCACCATGATCTCGCCGACAGTTCCCAGCGTTCCTGGTTCGACCCACGAGCGCCAGCTCCAGGTCGACAACACTGCACATCCAGCGGCGACAGCACCAGCGGCGGCCGTCACCCCTGCAGCGGCCAACACCGCACCCGGCCGGACGAGCTGGTGCCGGCGGGCCGCGCTCCAGCACAGCACCACAGCGGCGGTGACAAAGGACAGCGTCGTTGCGATGGCGATGCCGATGACGCCGAAAGCCGGCCCGAGGGTCAGGTCACCGACCACGTTGACGATCGCGCCGGCCAGCGCCGCCCGGACCGGGGTGGCGCTGTCACCGACGGCGTACGACGCCCGAGCCAGCACCTCGCGTACGCCGAGGGCGAGCAGGCCCACGGCGTATCCGGCCAGCGCCAGCGTGGTGATCTCGACGGCTGCCGCGTCGAAGTCACCGCGGCCGTAGATCAGCGTCACGATCGGGTGACCGGCGACGAGCAGCAGCGCGACGGCCGGTGCCAGTAGGGCCAGCGCCATCCCGGCGCCGCGATCGACTCGGGCGCGCAGTTCGGCCCGGCGCTGCGGCGTACCGGCCGCACTGAAGCCCGGGTACAGCGTCGTCGCCAGCGTCGCGACGACCAACATGTCGAAGATCGACACCAGCCGATAGCCGTAGCTCAGGCCCGCGATCGCCCCGGTTCCCACCTGTGAGGCCACCGCTCGATCGACGACGGCGTTGACGTTGCCGAGCGCGCTGCCGAGCAGCAAGGGCGGCACTAGTACGGCCATCTCGCGCAGGCCCGGATCACGCCAGCGCACGGACGGGCGCAGCCGCAGCCCGCGGCGTCGCATCGGTGGGATCTGCAGCAGCAGTCGCAGAAAGGAGCCCACGGCGAATCCCAGCGCCAGGGACCGGATGCCGAGGACGGGGGACAGCGCCAGTGCCGCGACGATCATGGCGAGGTTGAACGGGATGCCCTGCAGCGCCGCCCAGCCGAAGACGCCGTAGGCCTGGGCGCCGCCGGCGAGGATGTTGGTGCCGGCGACGAAGAGCACCGCGACCAGCATGATCCGGGTCAGCTCGACCGCCGTCTCGCGGGCGGCCGGGTCGAAACCGGGTGCCAGCACGCGGACGAGCGGGTCGGCCGCGAACCACATGCCGATTGCAGCCAGACCGAGGACGAGGGTGCAGAGCGTCAGCGCGACCCGGAGCGTCGCCAGGCCGTCGGCGTACCGCCCGGTGTCCACCGCGCGACTGAGCACCGGCACCGTTGCCTTGGCGATCGCACCAGCCGCGACGGCAAGGACGAGGTTCAACAGGCCCTGCGCCACCAGAAATGCGTCGACGTCCGCGCCCGCGCCGAAGATCGCCGCCATCACCGTGTCGCGAAGAAGCCCGAGCAGCTGGCTCAGCCCGGTGAGGGAGGCGACCAGCAGCGCGGACATCGCCAGCGGCCGACCACGCTCGGGAACGCTCACCGGAGCAGACCCTAGGGCACCGTGATGAGCGCTCCGACATGACACACTGTCAGGTCCGATCTGTCGGAAGGGAGATCATGGCGCTGCACTCGCTCAACCCCACCGCGGCGTCGCTGCTCGGCTTCTTGCACTTCGGATCGATGACCGGCTGGGATCTTGTGGCCACCGCGCAGACGGTGATCGGCAACTACTGGACGCTGACCCAGAGCCAGGTCTACCGCGAGCTTGCCGCCATGGCCGCGGCCGGTCTTGTCGAGGAGGGCGAGCGGGGCCCACGCGATCGGAAGCCCTATTCACTCACCGATTCCGGGCGGGCCGCTTTTGCCGAGTGGGTACGACGGGAGCCCGGGCCTGAAAACATCCGGTTCCCGCTGCTGCTGACAATGGTCTTCGGCCGCCACCTGGAGCCGGAGCGGCTGGCCGAGATCGTCGCCCACCACAGGCAACGGCATTGCGAACGGCTGATCCGATACGAGGAGATGCGCGGCGCGGCGCTTGGAGCACCAGATGAACCCGACGTCTACCGGATGGCCACGCTGAGCTTCGGCCTGCACTACGAGCGGGCCGTCCTGGACTGGTTCGACGAGCTGCCGGCTGCAATCCGTGGCGCTCACAGTCAGCCGGAGAGCACGTAGCTGCGGATGCCCTTCAGGTAGGACTTCGCCGTACGGCGCTGGACGAGACGACCGACCGGCCCGCCGAGGCGGACAAGCCAATGGTTCGGCCGGGAGAACACGACGATCCGCGCGCGTACGACGCCGGCCGGGTCCCGCTCGATCAGGAATGCCTCCTCGCCCCGCACCGGATGCACCGACAGGCTGCCGTAGGCGAAGCCGACCCGGTCGGGCTGCTCGAGCCGGTAGACGACCCGGCAGGCGGCCAGCGCCCAAAGTGGTCCGATCCGAAGGCACTGCACCACGGTCTGTCCCGGCCGTGGCTCGGCGTCGGTTGGAGTGACGGTGATGCCGGTCCGGAGCTGCGGCTGCCAGGTCTCCAGGGCCGCGACCGCGCGGGTGAACACCGCCTCACCGTGGCCCAGATGCAGCTGATACTGCCGGCGCGCAAAGCCCGTCGGTGTTGCAGTCGCCGCCGTGGATCCCACCCCGTCGTACGCCGGTTCCTCGACCTCAGCGGCGGTCAGGACGGCCTGGACATCCTCCGACGACGGCCGGCGCCACGAGAACACGTCAAGACGCTACCCGCCCCGTCTCTCGACGGCTGGCTGTACGCCGCCAGCCGGTGCGCCGGAGTCGCAGCGGCCGCGGTCGACGGTGAGGCCCCGGCTGCGCAGCACCCAGGCGCCCGGCGTGAAGTCATCCGGATGACCCGCTGTCGCATGCCACCGGACAACTCATGCACCCGCTTGCCGCCGGCTGCCGGGACTTGAGCGACATCAGGACCAGCCAGGTCGCTCGGGAACCACCAGCGGCGATGAGTTCATCATCGAACGCTCTGCTGACCGCCCGTGCACAACGGGCCAACTGCAGTCCGATTGGCGGCGCTGCCGGACGCGGCACGTGTCCAACGTAGCAGCGCGTTTAGTGCCTAACGCATCGTGGTCTAAGCCAGCGGATGACAGGCGGAGCCGACTTGGTGCCCCCGGCAGGATTCGAACCTGCGACACACGGTTTAGGAAACCGATGCTCTATCCCCTGAGCTACGAGGGCTCACCTGCACCTTTGGCGTCTGTGGGGGTCTGCTGGTGCCCGGGATTGCCACAATATTGCCATAGCCGAACAACGGTCTAGGAACCCGACTGAGATCGGGTCAACCACGGACGAAGGCGGACACGAACGGGCAGGCGAAGACCCTCGGGCGTGAGGTAGTGCCTCCCGCCGAGTCGTCGTTCCGAGCCCTTGCTTGCCGCTGCCTATGCAACGATCGTCAACGCGGCGACGGGACAGTGCGACAGGCCCCGCGCGGGGTCAGCGCGAGGCGGTGTCTCGCACCTACTGCGCGGTTGACGATGCTGTCCTCCCCGACATGTCAGATTGACCCGCACCCGAAGCACATCGGGGATCCGGCAACACGACCAGGCGCATCGGGGCGCCAGTGAGTTCACCGGCCCCTGTTGGCTCGCGCGCCGGAAGCACACACTGCTTGCGGACTGTTTGTCCTGGCAGTCCGGCACGCTGTCCACTGTGACCACCGATGGTGCGCTCGCACGAACCTGACGCGGGTCGCGCGACGACGCGCCGGCGGATCCGAAGCTGGGGTCGGCGCATCCCCTCATCATGGTCAGAAGCACCTCTGCGGCGACGACGTCGTTGCTGCAGCCCCGTCGAGAGCAGCACCTCGCTGTTGCCGGAGTTACCGCGACTGGGGCCCTCGGTGTCCGCGGCCGGCAACGAAGAGGCCCGGCGGCCCGGTGGCGGACCTACTCGACGGTGAGGGTCTGATCGCCGAAGTCGGCGACGACGCGGAGCTTGCCGCCCAAGGCCTCAACGTAGGACTGCAGCGTGCCGATCTCAGTGCGTGAGAGGTTGCCGCGTTCGATCTTGCTGACTCGGGCCTGCGACACCTTCATGACCACGGCAAGATCGTTCTGGGTCACGGACTGCTGCTTGCGCACGTCGGCGAGGCGATGCGCACGTACGGCCTCGGTCAGCAACTTCTTCTCGTTCGTGATCCGCTGCTCGTCGAGCCGTCCAGCGGCCTCGGCGCGGACCTCGCTCCAAGCTCTCGCCATCGTCATCTCCTCTCGTCGTCGTAGCCGCCATGCGACCACTTCGCGTATCGAGCCTCGGCTAGCGGAATGTTCGCTGCGTACCACTCTTGCCACGCACCAACCTTGTCGCCGGCCGCAAGGATCACCACCTGACGAGACGGGTCGAACACGAACAGGATCCGAATCTCGCTGCGCCCGCTTGAACCCGGTCGCAGCTCTTTCATGTTGTGCACTCTCGATCCCTTGACCCGGTCGACAACCGGGCGCCCCAGCGTCGGACCTTCCTCCTCCAGAAGGTCGATCGCCGCGGCCACGAGGTCGCCGGTACCGGGGTCCTTGCTGACCAGGTCCTGAAACCACTCCTCGACCTTGCCAAGGAGGATGACGGTCCAGGCCACGGAACAGAGTACAACCCATATGTCATACAACGCAATTATTGTATTGACAGCCAGGTCAACTAGCTTGCCTGGCGCCGACCTGTCGCGGATCGGTACGACGAGTGCCTGCCGCTGCTTGGATCCCTAGACGCCGACTTGCGACTAGTTGCCAGCGACCAAGCGCCGTACCGGCCGCCACGGTGAGCCCGTAGACACCGGCTGCCGCCGCGCGCCGGTGTGCACCGCTCAGCCGTCTGCCGCGCGAGGACATCTGGGTCGTCGACGGTGATGGCACCGACAACCCGCGACCAACCACCAGCCCCTCACCGAGTCTTTCGTCGACCTGCCCGACCAGGTAACCCTCACGACCCATGGCCATCCGGCTTCAAGGTCGGCCACGAAGGGACTCCTCATACCTACGCTCCGCGAGCCAGTTGGTCTCGACGGAACCGGGTTGTCCTGACGGCCCAAGCAGTGTTACGAGCATTCAACCGCGAGGTACCGGCGGTGGACGTTCCGGCCGGGGGCGGATCCTGTGGCCCTGTCGGGCCGGGTGCGACGCACGACGTCGCGCGGCCGATGGCTTGGCGTCGGCTTGTTCCTGCCTTCCATCTGAGTTGCTCGTCCACCCCGGGCGCTTGCCCGTCGAGCCAGGCCGTACGGTGTTCCTGGCCGTAAGGGAGTCAGTCGCCGTTGTGGCGGCCTCGGACCGGTCACCGCCAAATCAGTTCGGGCCGTGAAAGGCCCGGCTGAACCGGGGACCCAGGAAGTCGTGGGGTGAATCGGCGCGCGGGCCTTCGCGGTCGCGCTCGCCGTAGGGCAGCTTCCACAGCCCGAATCCGTCAGCTAACTCGGTAGGCGGTCGAGTGGAAGAAGGAGTACCGCCGCCCCGTGGCGACTTTGCGCGCGTCCTGCCGTCCTGACCGCACGAACCGCACGCCAGTGCACCTCTCACCGCCATCGGCCTTTCGGCTCACCGCAGTCCTGCTGGCCCTCATCTGTACGGCGTTGCTTCCCCGAGCCGCCGCCGCCGCCCCACCGCCGCAGACCGGCCACAGCCAAGCGCAAGAGGCCGAGCAGCAGGCTACGACCGAGGTGCAGCGGTTGACCGAACTTGTGACGCAGACCGAGGATCGCATCGCCCGGCTCGGGGACGAGGCGCTGATCGCGGCCGGGGCGTACGAGGATGCGGCGTTCGCTGCGGAGCGGGCCGGGCGGGCGGAGACCGAGGCCGCGATCGCGCTCAAGGCTGCCGACACCGAAGTCGCTGACGCCGAAGAGGCGGTGGGTGCGCTGGCACGCAGCAGCTACATCACCGGCGGCCGGCTGAGCCAAGACCTCATGCTGTTGGACTCCGCCAGCCCGGTTCAGCTGATCGAGCGAGCCGGCTTGGTAGATGCGTTGTCGGACTTCCAGGTCGACGTCTTGGACGATGTCCAGTCCGTCCAACGGTCACGGACCGTTGCCGCCGAGCAGGCGGCCGCCGCGACGGTGACGCGGGAGCGGGCCGAGGCCGACGCCGCCAGCCTGCTGGCGCAGAGCAATCGGCAGCTGGAGCAGGCGCGCGCTGACGTGGACGCTCTCGCGCAGCAGCTGGCCGATCAGCAGGAGCAGCTGGCGGCGGCGCGGGTCGCTGTCTTGGGTGCCGAAGGGGCGGAGCGTGCCCGGCAGCAGGCCCGTGAGGAGGCGCTGACAGAGCAGTCCGCCGCCGCCGCGGGGCGTGCGGCCGGCGGGGGACCGATCACTGCGGGCGACTGGGCTGTCCCCCTCAACGGACAGATCACCAGCAACTACGGCCCTCGCGGCGGCTCCATGCACTATGGCGTGGACATTGCCGCGCCGATGTATACGCCGATCTACTCCGCCGGTGACGGCGTCGTTTTGCAGGCCGGCTCCGCCTCCGGCTTCGGCCAGGCCATCTACATCCAGCACGACAACGG